>Ga0164243_10012519_pt1 | contig 12011 bp, 13 predicted proteins | sample OricompcompostOP_FD_108781 | JGI IMG/M metagenome (GOLD analysis project Ga0164243, IMG submission 108781) | Organic Plus compost microbial communities from Emeryville, California, USA - Original compost - Organic plus compost (OP) | ecosystem: Engineered > Solid waste > Mixed feedstock >...
AGTTCGAAGGTCAGACCGTGCTCATCTCGGGTGCGGCGGGTGCGATCGGCCGGGCGATCGCGCAGCGGTACCTCTCCGCCGGAGCCCGTGTGGTCCTCGGCGATCTCGACGTGGACGCGGTCACGCGCGCCGCGAACGAGATGGACTCGCCGGGCGGCAGGACTCTCGCAGTCGGGCTGGACGCCTCATCCCCGGACAGCAACCAAGCGTTCGTCGATGCGGGGCGCCGGTTCGGGGGCGGGATCGACCACCTGGTCGCCGCCGCCGGGGTGTATCCCGGCCAGGAGGTGGTCCGGATGACCGACGCCCAGTGGCGGCACGTGCTGAGCGTCAATCTCGACGGAACCTTCTACCTCGCGCGAGCAGCCGGATCGGTGCTGAACGACGGTGGATCGATCGTGCTGATCGCCTCCGTGTCCGGGCACCGGGGCAGCAAGAACCACGCGCACTACGCCGCGTCCAAGGGGGGCACCATCGCGTTCGGACGGAGCCTGGCGTGGGAGCTCGCTCCGCGCATCCGGGTGAACGCCGTCTCGCCGGGCATCATCGAGACCCCGATGACCCGCGATCTGCTGGCCGCCCGCGGGCCCGAGTTCCTCCGTGGCACCCCCTTGGGGCGCCACGGCGCTCCGGACGAGGTCGCGTCGGTGGTGACCTTCCTGAGCAGCCGGGCGGCCAGTTTCGTCACCGGAGAGGTGATCCACGTCAACGGTGGCCTCTACATGGCATGAACACCCCCACACCCTGTCGATTCACTGAGCGAAGGACAACGATGTTCACCTCACGCGCGGCTTCCCGGCGAAGCCCACTGACCGCGATGGACCGGCGCAACATGCTGCGCCTGATGCCGCTGATCCTCGCGGCCTATGTCATGTCGTTCCTCGACCGCACCAACATCGGCATGGCCAAGAAACAGCTCGAGATCGACCTCGGCATCTCGGCGGCGGCCTACGGCCTGGGCGCGGGACTGTTCTTCCTCACCTACGCCGCATCCGAGGTGCCGAGCAACCTCATCATGCACCGGATCGGCGCGCGGATCTGGATCACGCGCATCATGATCACGTGGGGCCTGATCTCCGCCGGCATGGCTTTCGTGCAGGGCGAGACTTCGTTCTACATCCTGCGGCTGCTGCTCGGCGCCGCGGAGGCCGGCCTGTTCCCCGGAATTCTGCTCTACTTCACCTACTGGTTCCGCTCCGAGATCAGGGCACGGGCCATCGGCCTGCTGCTGCTGGGAGCATGCACGGCGAGCATCCTGGGAGCACCGCTCGGTGGCCTGCTGATGGGGCTGGACGGCTGGCTCGGCTGGCAGGGCTGGCAGTGGATGTTCTTCCTGGAGGGCATTCCGTGCGTGTTCCTCGCGATCTGGGTCTTCAAGAAGCTGCCGAACGGTCCCGCCGACGCCAAGTGACTCACCAGCGAGGAGGCGGCGAAGATCCAGCGAGACCTGGCCAAGGAGCAGGCCGACGGGGCCAGCGCTTCCGGAACGCACTCGCTGGGCGCCGTTCTCAAGGACAGGCAACTGCTGCTGTGCTTCTTCACCAACTGGACGCACCAGGTCGCCTTGTACTCGGTGACGTACTTCCTGCCCGGGATCATCGGCGGGTGGGGGGATCTGTCGCCGCTCACCGTCGGGCTGCTGACGAGCACACCGTGGATCGCTGCAGCGGTCGGCGCGGTGTTCGCGCCACCGCTGGCGACGACGGCGGCACGATCGCGCAACATGGTGGTCTGCGGGCTGCTGATGATGCTGACCGGCCTGGTCACCGGTGCGCTGGCGGGCCCGGTGCTCGCGCTGATCGGTTTCTGCTTCACCGGACTGGCCTTCTTCGTCGTGCAGCCCCTGCTGTACAACTTCCCCGGTACCCGCCTCCAGGGCAAAACGCTCGCCGGCGGGCTCGCCCTGATGAACACCATCGGCATCACCGGCGGCTTCGTCGGACCGTACGCGATGGGCTATACCGAGGGCCTCTTCACGAGTAACGTCGCCGGGCTGTGGGTGGCCATCGGCTTGCTGGCACTGGGAGCGGTGGCGGCCAGCCGCCTGCGCTTCGCCGAAGGCAGGCCGGACTTCCTCCGGGCCGGCGAGGCTTCGCTCACCACATCGGACCTTCCTGACGAGACCCGGCGCTGAAGGAGACCGACATGACTGTCAGCGGGAGTGGCCTGCCCGGTCTGGTCGGCCTCGACCACGTCGGATTCACCGTTCCGGACCTGGAGGAAGCGTCGTCGTTCCTGCGGGACGTGCTCGGCTGCGAGTACCTGTACTCCCTGGGCCCGTTCGAGGACCGCGATGGCTCGATGGCGAAGCGGCTCAACGTCCCGGCCGGGACCGTGATGAAGGAACTTCGGTTCTTCCGGTGTGGGGGAGCGGCGATCTTCGAGGTTTTCGAGTACCAGGCCGCCTCGCAGGCCACGCGAGTGCCGCGGAACTGCGACGTCGGCGGCCACCATGTGGCGTTGTACGTCGACGACCTGGACGTGGCGGTCGCGGATCTGCGGACGAAAGGTGTGACCGTCCTGGGTGAACCGACCGCGAGCGCTGGGCCCAGCCTCGGACAACGCTGGGTGTACTTCCTCGCGCCATGGGGGATGCAGTTCGAGCTGGTGTCGTATCCACAGGGGAAGGCATTCGACCGGAATCGGAAGGGAAGGGACCCGCGATGAACCCGGAACTGTTGCGCAACTATCTCGCCCAGCGTCCGGCCGGGAGGCGGGAGACGCTCCGCCTGGCGGGTGGGGCAGCTGCGGTGGGAGCGGCGATGATGGCGGGTGCGTCACCGGCACTCGCCGCCGGGAACCGCGCTCCGGCCGGCCGGCCGCGGGGGCGTGACGACTTCGACGACACGCCGTTCGACTACGCGGACCCGGCCAACCTCGCGGACTGGGTGCCCAGCCGGTACGGACCGGGTGACCAGCGCGGCAGCTTCAACGAGGTGACGCCGGAGAAGACGGCCGCCGCGCTGAGCCTGCTGATCACCGGTCACGGCGTCACCACCCACAACCTCGGTGAGCTGATGTGGAACGGCTTTCCTGCGTTCACCACGGATCCACCGCGCACCTATGAGCAGCGGCTTACCATCGCCGGATACCGGCCTCCACCGGGATTCCACGACGAGGGTGGCGTGCTCATGACCACCGAGCCGCTCGGCGCCAACAGGCTCAGCTACCACGAGGAGCGGTTCGCGGCGGAGCTGTCGGCAAAGCATCCGGTGCCGCTTGCCACGACCTACCAGATCGGAAGCCAGCTCGACAATCTCAACCACGTCGGCGCCGGCGACTTCTACTACAACGGTTTCCGCGGCCCGGACATCGCCCGCGGCCACGGCACCGCAAAGCTCGGCAGCGAGCACATGGGTCCCGTCGTGACCAGGGGCGTGCTGCTCGACGTCCTCGGTGTCAAGCTCGCCAACAACGACACCTCGGATCTCGCCGCGCCGGCTTCCAACGGCAAGCCCGTCCTGCGGGAGAACTACCGGATCACGGTCGAGGATCTCGTCGAAGCGATGGACTTCGGGCACATCAGGGCGATCGAGCCGGGCGACGTCGTGTTGGTGCGGACCGGCTGGAACCAGTTGCTGGCCGGCCGCGACGCCGCCGACATCCGCCGCTGGGAGGCGGCGAACGGCATGCCCGGTATCTACCTGCGGGAGGCGCGGTGGCTCGCCCAGTTCCGCCCGGCCGCCATCGGCAGCGACACGTGGGCACTGGAGGTGCTGGGCAGCCAGGCCAACGATGATGGAACCGCGTTCCCCGTGCACCAAGAACTGTTGATGCGCAACGGGATCCGGATCGGTGAGTCCTATGTGCTCGACGGCCTTGCCGAAGACCGGTGCTACGAGTTCGTCTTCGCCGTGACCCCCCAGTACGCGGAAGGTGCGACCGCCGGGAACACCCCGCCGCTCGCCCTCGCCAAGAGGCGCACCCACGCCTGACCAGGAAGGTGGATCAGTGTCCGCACCAGATGAGCAGAAGAACATTTTCGCCCGGTTTCCCGACCTGGCGGGCCGGGTTGTCTTCGACACGGGTGGCGCGAGCGGAATCGGGCTGGCCATGGCACACGGTTTCGCCGCCAACGGGGCGAAGCTGGCCCTGGTCGACATCGACAAGCCCGCCCTGGACGTCGCCGCGGAGGAGCTGCGCACAGCGCACCCCGGAGTGGAAGTCATCACCATCGCCGCTTCGGTCATCGCGGAGGACGATCTGGCGAGCGCGGTGGAACGGACCGTCGGTGAGCTCGGTGGCCTCGACATCGTCCTGAGCAACGCCGGTGTCTCGTCGAACAAGCCGTCCCTCGAGCTGGCGGCCGACGAGTGGCGCCGGACGATCGACATCGACCTCACCGGCGTGTTCCTCACAGCCCAGGCCGCGGCACGGCACATGGCGGCACAAGGATCCGGCGTCGTCCTGAGCACGTCGTCCATGTGGGGCGTGGCCGGTTCCCCGGAACGCGTTGCCTACTGCGCGGCGAAGGCCGGGGTCGTGTCGATGACGAAGTGCCTGGGCGCCGAGTGGGCACCGCTGGGGATCCGCGTCAACGCGATCGGCCCGGGCTACATCCGGACGGCGCTGGTCGAGGACCTGATGGCCCGTGGCCGGATCGACCTGGGCCTCCTGGAGCGTGCGACGCCCCTCGGCCGAATCGGTGAACCGGCGGAGATGGCGAACCTGGCCCTGTTCCTCGCGTCCGACAAGGCCGGGTTCATCACCGGCCAGACCTTCGTCGCTGACGGCGGCTGGACAGCCAACGGTTACCTCGCCGCGGGCATGGCCTGAGCCGGCGTGTTCGGGTCGCAGCGCCACACCGAGAGATGGATCCATCCGTCTCTCAGCGTTCTCGGCGGAGGTTAGAATGCCACCCGATGAGCAGCGATCGAGGGACAGTCGAGTACATGTCAACGCCGTGGTGGCGATACCCGTGGATCCGGTGATGTCCGACTCCGTGCCGACCGAGACCAAGATCGGCGTGGCGAGCGAGCGGATCGCGGCCTACCTGCGGGAGGCGATCCTCAACGGTGACTACCCACCCGGGTCCCGCATCCGCCAGGAAGACCTGGCCGCCCAGCTGGGCTCGAGCAGGCTTCCCGTGCGGGAGGCGCTGCGGATCGTCGAGGCCGACGGCCTGATCACGTTGAAGTCCAACAGCGGCGCGTGGGTCGCGAAGATGGACTATGTGGAGTTCGACACGGTCTACAAGATGCGCGAGCGGCTCGACCCGCTGGCGCTCACCGAGAGCATCCCGAACCTGACCGGGGACCAGATCGAGGACCTCTACCGCATCCAGGGCGAGATTGAGGCCAACACCGACTCCGACCGCTTCCTGGTCCTCGACCGTGAGTTCCACCTGGCCACCTATGCCGGGGCGGGCGTGGCGGAGCTGAGGCACACGGTCGTCCGGTTCTGGAACACGACACAGCACTACCGGCGCGCCTACGCCCGGCTGATCGACGGTCACGGCCGGTGCATCATCAACTACGAACACCGCCTCCTGCTCGATGCCATCTCCCGCCGCGACAGCGTGGACGCGGAACGGTTCCTCGCCGGGCACATCCGGCGCACCCGCGTCACACTCGAACGCCATCCCGAGCTGTTCGACTGACCGGCGGCGGTCCGGTGTCAGGGATGCCGGTTGGTGGTGGCGATGCTGACGGTGTTGGCGGTGACGATGGCTGCGATGCCGAGCCATTCGGTGGTGTGCAGGTGCTCGTGGAGGAAGAGCAGGCCGATGGTGGCTGCCAGGACCGGGTTGATGCTCATGAAGATGCCGAAGAAGTGGGCCGGGACCCGGCGCAGTGCCAGCATGTCGGTGAGGAACGGGATCGCCGAGGACAGGATGCCCGCCGCGGCGGCGCAGGCCAGTGCGGCCGGGGTGGGCGGGTGCTGGAGGAGTACCACGATGCCGATGGGCACGAAGAGCAGGCCCGACAGGCCGGCGGCGGTGGCGGTCCCCTCGGCGCCGGGCAGGCGGCGGCCGACTGTCCGGTTGAGCAGGATGTAGGACGCCCAGCACACCGCCGCCAGCAGCCCGAGTCCGATGCCGAGGTAATCGGTTGTCGGCTGCGGCCGGGTCAACGTGACCACACCCGCGGCGGCGACGGCCGCGCAGCCGAGATCGATCGCGCGCCGCGAGGTGACCAGCGCGACCGCGAGCGGGCCGAGGAACTCCAGTGTCACGGCCAGACCGAGGCCGATGCGGTCGATCGCGCTGTACAGCGCGAGGTTCATCGTCGCGAAGACCGCGGCCAGCAGGAGCACCGGCCGCCATTGCTGCCAGGTGAACGATCGCACTCGCGGCCGGCCGACCGCCAGCAACACGAGCGCTCCGATCCACTGCCGGACCGCCACCACCCCGGCCGGCCCGATCACCGGGAACGCTGTCGACCCGATCGCCGCACCGGCCTGGTTCGACAACGCACTGCCCACCATCATCGCGATGCCCGCGGAGCGGCCGGTGTTCTCAGTGGCAGTGCCCCGCGGCTCTGCCGCCTGGCGTGCGTAGGTCGTGTGCATGGGACCGAGCATGCGCCGCTGTCATGCTTTCGCAAAATGCATTCAACGCGGTATCTATACGATGAGGTTATGCATGTGGAGCTGCGGCAGCTGCGGTGCCTGGTCGCCATCGTCGACGCGGGCACGTTCACCGACGCCGCGATCGAGCTGGGGGTCTCGCAGGCGGCCGTGTCACGGACGCTGGGCTCGCTGGAGGCCGCGCTGGGTGTCCGGCTGCTGCGCCGGACCAGTCGTGCGGTCGTGCCCACCGCTGTCGGCGCGCAGGTCCTCGCCCGTGCCCGGCGGCTGCTGGCCGAGGCCGACGACCTGGTGCGGGAAGCGACCTCCGGTCACACCCGCCTGCGCGTCGGCTATGCGTGGTCGGCACTGGGGCGCCACACCGTGGACTTCCAGCGTCGGTGGCCGTCCCTGCGCCCGGACGTCGACCTGCAGCTGGTGCGCACCAATTCGGCCACCGGCGGGCTCGCCGAGGGCGCCTGCGACATCGCTGTGGTCCGCACCGAGCCCGACCCGCGGCGCTTCGACGGCGTGATCGTGGGGGTGGAGCGGCGGTTCTGCGCCATGGCCTCCGACGACCCGTGGGCCCGCCGCCGCTCGATCCGGCTGGCCGAGATCGGTGAACGCCGCCTTGTCATCGACCGGCGCAGCGGCAGCACCACGCCCGAACTGTGGGCGCCGGAGGGCCGCCCGGCCGTCGAGCACGTGCAGGACGTCGACGACTGGCTGACGGTCATCGCCACTGGCCGCTGTGTCGGTGTCACCGCCGAGAGCACCGTCGACCAGTACCCGCGGCCAGGGGTGGTCTTCCGCCCGCTGCGCGACGCCACCCCCATCGCGGTACGCCTGATCTGGTGGCGCGACGACCCCCACCCGGCGACGCAGTGCGCCGTTTCCCTGCTCACGGAGCTCTACCAGTCGTGACGCTGCGCCTGGCTGTGCGCCAGTCCGACGTCGCAGGGGCCGGCTTGCCTGTCACCGTGCGGTGAATTGCTGGATCAGTTCCTGGGCTTCGCGTGTGCCGACCGCCGTGGCGATGGTGCGGGCTTCGTCGGCTGCGCTGTCCTCCCGGGAGACGTCGAAGGACGATCGCATCAGGCGCTTGGCCTGGCCGATTGCCGAGGCCGGGCCGGTGGCCAGGGCGTCCGCCAGCTCGCCGGCCCGGTGCGGGAGCAGCTCGTCGTCGGCGACCTCGGCCACCAGGCCCCACTCCTGGGCTCGTTCGGCGGTGAGGGTACGTCCGGTGACGGCCAGCTCCAGAGCGCGCTGCGTTCCGATCACGCGGGGCAGTAGGTAGGAGACACCGCAGTCGGGGGTGAGGCCGATGCCGGAGTAGGCCATCCGGAACTTGGTCGATCGTGCGGCGATCACGACGTCGGCGTTGAGTACGAACGCCAGGCCCGCGCCGGCGACCGCGCCGTGCACGCCGGCCACGACCGGCTTGGGCAGGTCCGACAGCCGCCGCAGCGCGGCTTCCATGACGGAGGCCAGCTCGTGCAGGTATCGCGGCGGGTCGGACGCGGCCAGGAACGACCGCACGTCGCCACCGGCGCAGAACCGGGCACCCGCCCCGGTCAGCAGCACGACACGCACCTCGTCCGACTCCGCCGCGGCCACCACCTCGGCGAACCGCTGGGCGGTGGGCAGGTCGACCGCGTTCGAGACCGCCGGCCGGTCCAAGGTGATCCGGCCGACTCCTCCGCTCACGTCCCATCGCACGCCCGTCATCAGGCGACCCTCCGCAGCAGCGCATTGGATGTCCGGCCACCCGGAACACCGGGATACCGGCCGTGCCGGCTCATCGACGTCTCGTTCATCGCGTGGCCTCCGCGGCGAGGTCGAGCGCGATGTCGGTGATCATGTCCTCCTGGCCGCCGACCATGCCGCGCTTGCCGACCTCGACGAGGATGGTCCGAGTGTCGAGGCCGTAGCGGGCCGCCGCGGTCTCGGCGTGGCGGAGGAAGCTGGAGTACACACCGGCGTAGCCGAGGCTCAGGGTTTCGCGGTCCACCCGGACCTCGCGATCCTGGAGTGGCCGCACCAGGTCGTCCGCCGCGTCCATCAACGGGAACAGGTCGCAACGATGCTCGAGTCCCATCAGGTCGGCCACCGCGATGAAGGCCTCGAGCGGGCAGTTGCCTGCGCCGGCGCCTTGCCCGGCCAGGGACGCATCCACCCGGACCGCGCCGTTCTCCACCGCAACCACGCTGTTGGCGACGCCGAGCGCGAGGTTGTGGTGGGCGTGGATGCCGATTTCGGTTCCCGGTTCCAGGATGTCGCGATAGGCGCGGATGCGGTCCCGGACGCCGTCCATGGTCAGCCGGCCACCGGAGTCGGTGACGTAGACGCAGTGGGCGCCGTAGGACTCCATGAGCTTGGCTTGCCGGGCGAGCTCGGCGGGTTCGGCCATGTGGGACATCATCAGGAAACCGGCGACGTCCATGCCCATTTCGCGGGCGGCGCCGATGTGCTGGGCGGAGATGTCGGCTTCGGTGCAGTGTGTGGCGATCCGGACCGAGCGGATGCCGAGCTGGTGAGCCTGCCGCAGGTCGTGAAGGGTGCCGATGCCGGGCAGCAGCAATGTGGTGGGTATGGCGCGCCGGGTGACGTCGCAGACCGCCTCGATCCACTCCCAGTCGGTGTGGGCACCTACTCCGTAGTTGATGCTGGACCCGGCCAGTCCGTCGCCGTGCGCGATCTCGATCGCGGCCACCCCGGCCGCGTCCAGTGCCGCGGCGATCGCTCGCGCCTGGCCGACGGTGTAGCGGTGCCGGACGGCGTGCATGCCGTCCCTGAGGGTCACGTCCTGGATGTACAAGCTGGTCATCGCTGGGTCTCCTGGCGGTGGGCGGCGATGCGTTCGGCGGTGCGCAGTGCCGCGGAGGTCATGATGTCGAGATTCCCGGCGTAGGCCGGCAGGTAGTGTGCAGCGCCTTCGACCTCGAGGAACACCGAGACCTTCACCGCGTCGGCGGGTGCGTCCGCCGGGACCAGCTTGTGCAGGGGGTCGTCGGCTGTCACGGCCTCGAACTGCACTTTCTGTTTGAGCCGGTAGCCGGGGACGTACGCCTGGACCCGGCCGACCATCGCCTCGATCGACGCGGTGATCGCCTCGGTGTCGGCACCCGAGACGAGGCAGTGGACGGTGTCGCGCATGATCAGCGGCGGTTCGGCGGGGTTGAGGACGATGATGGCTTTGCCGCGCGCGGCGCCGCCGACCTTCTCGATCGCGGCGGCGGTGGTCTCGGTGAACTCGTCGATGTTGGCCCGGGTGCCCGGGCCGGCGGACCGGGAGGAGATCGACGCGATGATCTCGCCGTAGTGCACCGGGGTGACGGCGCGCACCGCGGCCACGACCGGGATCGTGGCCTGCCCGCCACAGGTGACCATGTTGACGTTGGGGGCGTCGAGGTGCTCGTCGAGGTTGACCGGTGGCACGACGTAGGGCCCGACAGCCGCGGGGGTGAGGTCGATGACGGTGCGGCCCAGCGCGCGCAGGACCTCGTCGTGACGCCGGTGTGCACCGGCGGAGGTCGCGTCGAAGACGTACTGCACGTCGGCGAACTCGTCCAGCCTCACGAGCCCGTCCACTCCTTCGTGTGTGGTGGCGACCTTGAGCCGCCGTGCCCTGGCCAGCCCATCGGAGTCCGGGTCGATGCCCGCGATGGCGGCTATGTCGAGCTGGTCCGACAGTCGCAGGACCTTGATCATCAGATCGGTGCCGATGTTGCCCGAGCCGATGATCGCCACGCTTGCGCGGTCGCTCATGCCGTGTCTCCTTCAGTGGCGAAGCTGATCTGGACCGATCCCAAGCCGGTGATCCCGGCGGTGAAGACATCTCCTGCCGCGGCGGGCACCATCGGGCCCAGGGTGCCGGTCAGTACGATGTCGCCGGCCCGCAAGGGATCTCCGCGCCGCGCGAGCGTCGCGGCCAGCCAGGCCGCCGCGGTGAGCGGGCCACCGAGGCAGTCGGTACCGGTGCCCTGCGACACGACTTCGCCGCCGCGCTGCATCCGCATCCGCACCCCGGCCAGATCGACCTGCGCGAGACGCACGCGGTCGGCGCCGAGAACGAACAGTCCGGATGAGGCGTTGTCGGCCACGGTGTCAACGATCGAGATGTCCCAGCCGGCGATCCGGCTGTCGACGATCTCCAGCGCGGGGGAGGCGTAGGCGGTCGCGTCGCGCACGTCCGCGGTCGTGCACCCGGGATCCGTCAGATCGGCAGCGAGGACGAGCGCGACCTCCGCTTCCACCTTGGGCTGCAGAAGCCGGCCGGCGGGCACCGACCCCCCATGTGGAAGCGCCATGTCCGAGAACAACGCGCCGAAATCGGGCTGGTCGACGCCCAGCTGCCGTTGCACGGCGGGTGAGGTGAGGCCGATCTTGCGGCCCACCAGCCGGTGGCCGGCTGCGAGCATGTGCTCCGCGTGGAGACGCTGCACCTCGTAGGCGGCGTCGATGTCGCCGTCGGCGAACAGGTCGCGGACCGGCGGACACGGGGTAGCTGTGGTGGACGCGGCCGCCAGCAGCTCCGCGGCCTTGTGGACGGCGGCGCTCATCGTGGCTTCCTGCAGAACCGGATCGAGGGCATCGGAGGACCTCCGGAGGTGGGACTGAGTCGCTCCAGGTATAGGCCGCCGACGGACATCGTGCCAAAGTTTGTTCCATGACGCGGAACAGGCGGGTCGGCAACATGCTCGACAAAGCGGTCGCGATCCTCGACGCGTACCGCCCCGGAGGTGGCGCGTTCCGTCTCGCGGAACTCGCCGCCAGAACAGGTCTGAGCAAGACCACGACGTTTCGTCTCGTCGGGGAACTGGTCCGACTGGGCCTGCTGGAACGCCATGACGATCGCTACCGGCTCGGCGGCGCGTTGTTCGAACTGGGGACGCTCGTTCCCCGCAGACAGGACCTGCGGGAAGTGGCACTGCCATTCCTGCAGGACCTGTACGAAAGCACCCGACAGACGGTGCACTTCGGCATCCGGGACGGCAGTGACGTCGTCTACCTCGAACGCATCCACGGGCACGACGCCGTGCCGTTGCCGTCCCGGATTGGCGGCCGGCTGCCACTCACCTGCACCGCCATCGGCAAGGCCCTGCTGGCCTTTTCCGAGACCGGCCTGGCGGACGCGGTCCTCGCCGAGACCCTGCCGCAGCTGACACCCTTCTCCATCACCGACCCGGTGCGCCTGCGCACCGCCCTCGAACAGACCCAGGTCTCGGGACTCGCGTACGAGGAACAGGAAGCCGCGATCGGCGTCAGTTGCATCGCCGCGCCGGTGTTCGGCGGCGCGGTCGCCGTCGCTGCTCTGTCGGTGGCGGTACCCCGGGAGCAGTTCCGGCCGGCCCACCTCGCCCCCGCGGTCCGGACAGCGGCACTAAGGGATGTCTCGTAACTCGTGTTGTGGTTGGTGGGGCTGGTGTTGCAGTCAGTCGGCGAGGAGGATGTTGTGCAGATGCCCGATGCCGGACACTGTGTCGGCGAGCGTGCTCGCCGCG
>Ga0164243_10012521_pt1 | contig 12009 bp, 17 predicted proteins | sample OricompcompostOP_FD_108781 | JGI IMG/M metagenome (GOLD analysis project Ga0164243, IMG submission 108781) | Organic Plus compost microbial communities from Emeryville, California, USA - Original compost - Organic plus compost (OP) | ecosystem: Engineered > Solid waste > Mixed feedstock >...
CTTCAGCTCGATGTTCGCTGAAGCCGAGGGGTTGGCATCGCCGTTGGCGTGATGGCGGTCGACGCGATCGAGCAGACAGCTGTGCCGGATCTCGGTGGTCTGGCCGACGTGGTCATCGACACGACCCGGCTCCTCGAAGTCATTCTCGACACCGTAGTAGTCCAGCACTGCCCGCACATCCAGACGACGCAGGTACTCGTTGTAGACATTGTTGTCGATGACATGGGCCAGGCCGCGCTTCACGCCTCCCCCTCGGTGTACTCCTCGGCAATACGGATCTCGGTCCGGGTGTTGAGGTGCCAGTTGAGCAGCCAGCTCTTGGCGTCGCAGCGGCGCGTACCCATGATGTCCATACCCATCAGGTTGGAGTTGCGCATGTCCTGATTGCGCCACAAGCCCAGGGCGATGTCGACGGTCTGACCAATCATGTCGGAGTTGGCGAAGTTCTCCAGCGAACCCCGTCCACCGCCGGTGGCGTCGCGAGCCATCGTCTGGCGGTTGAGCTGGATGGCAATGAAGCCCGGAATCTTGCCCGACGAGGCGCTGGAGATGTCCTGCTTGAAGTCGGCGATCAGCTCGCCGTGCTTCATCTGCATGGCCCGGTCGCCGGTGTAGTGGCGCTCAGCGTCGATCCAGGACAGCTGGTCGACCAGCAACACATCCGCGCCGTGCTGGCGCGCCTCGGTGGTCATCACACGCACCGTGCGGTTGCCGCGCTCAGGGCGGGCCAGCAGGGCCGGTCCCTCCTGGCTCATCGCCCGGCGGGCCTCCTCCAGCCTGACGACGTCATCGACGCTGAGCTGGCGGCGCGTGAAGGCGGCGTAGCTGACTCCGGAGTACAGGCAGTCGATGCGGTCCTCCATCTCGGGGATGTCCATCTCCAGGGTGTAGAGCATCGGTCGCAGCCCAGCCTTGTGCGCGGCAACGAAGGCGTTGGCCAGCAGCCAGGACTTGCCGACCTTGGTGCGGGCGGCCACCGCCGCCAGCTCGCCCGGACGCAGGCCTCTGGTGTGCTCGTCCAGCTCTTCCAGCCCGAACGTGACGCCGAGCAGGTCGGCGCTGTCCTTCTCAGCGTTGTACCGCTCCCGGCGGGCCTGGGCGTTCTCGCTCATGTCGACGCGGGTGTTGCGCGGGGCCACAACCTGGCGGATATCGTAGGACTCCTGCCACAGCAGGCTCAGGGCGGCATCGGGGTCGTTGTCCATGCGTTCGGCGGCCCGACGCACCAGATCCTGGATCCGATTCTTCTTGAACCGCTCTTGGAGCCAGCGCACGCACCACTCGGTGGTCTCCTCGACGTCGCGTTCCAGCGGGATGGAGGGGAACTCGTTCTCCATCACCACCCACGTCGGTGGTTGCTTCATCTGACTCTGCAGCCAGTAGTCGGTCATGAACTCGAACATCAACCGGTGGTACGGGTCCTCGAAAACCTCGGCCCGCAGCCCCATGTCGTAGACGCGCCGAATGTCGTCGGAATTGACCATCCGGCTGATCAGCTTGCGTTCGACGTCGCTCATACGATCGGCCTCGTCCATCCCTTGAGGACCTCCTGGACCCTCCGGCTGTTGGCCTGGGGCCGGAAGTCCGCACCGGTGACCACCTCTTCGAGAGACTGCTCGCGGATCAGGCTCAGGATGGCCGAGCCGTAGCCGTCACGCAGGGCGTTGCGGTCGAGATTGGTCGTGATCAGGGTGGGCCGCCCGTCGGAGACCCGCTGGCGCAGCACGGCGTCGAAGGTGGTTTCGTTGAGGGCGATCTTGGTGTCGCGCTCCTTGCCGATGTCATCGAGCAGCAGGAACTGGCTGGACAGGAATTTGCGCTGGAACCAAGCCTTCTCGTCCTTGTCGCTCCACCCGGCGGTGTACATCTCGATCATCTGGGCGAAGGTGGTGGCAAAACAGGTGTAGCCCTGCCGAACCAGCCACTTGAGCACCAGGTTGGCCACCATGGTCTTGCCAGTGCCGACGTCACCGCTGAGATACAGGCCCATGCCCTGACGGGCGAACTCGATGATGTTGTCGGTGTACTTGCTGACACCGACAAAGATGGTGCCCGGCCCCTGGTAGTCATGCCAGCTCAGTCGCTGGTAGGTGGAGCCGATACCACTGGTGGCGTACCACTTGAACAGAGCGACCTGGGTCTCGCAGTCACACTCAACCTCGGCGTCCTGCCAGATGTAGGACCCTCGCTTGTCGCAGGTGGGGCACCACTGCTCGTAACCCTTGGCCAGGTTCGGCTCTTTGCGGCACAGACGCTCGAAGTCGGCGTCGGGCAGCACGCGGTAGCGGATGTCATTGACCATCAATCAGCCTCCGGGCGATCGGCGCAATCCTGGCAGTAAGACATTGCGAGGGCCTCTCTCGTCGGGGTGCTCACAGGTCCGACAACCGCATCGCGCCCACGCCGATGACAGCGGGGTCGACGGAGGCCTGAGACTCCTTGGCGCGGTGGGCCTGCATCTCCAGATGCATCTTGTCGACCCACCACTTGCGGCCCTTGGCGAAGCTGGTGAAAGTGATCGGTTCACCACCGTAGACGCCCTTGTAGCGGTACAGCGACCACTTCACGATCAGACCGGCGTCAGTGGTGCCGTAGATCTTCTGCATAGACCGGAAAATAGCCCGCTCCATGTGCCCCTGAACGGCCAGACGGCGGTCGAAGGCGTCCTGATAGGTCTTGAGATAGGTGACCAGCTCGTTGGGGTTCATGTCCTCAACGCGCAGGCCCATCAACTCCTCGACGGGATCGCGGTCAGAGAATGCCAATGTGTGCTCCTGTGGTGTGTGTGTTCAGGAGCCACTATAGCCTATGCCTCCGAGAACACAGGAGAGGTCGGGTCAGGAGCGACCTCCAGGTGACGCTGCCTATTGCGTTGTTGGCTGGGAGCTTTGGCAGTCAGGTACTGCTGGCACTTGGCACGCAGAGCGTGAGAGTAGCTGCGGATCTTAGTGCGATACTCGCCCTCCAGGTCATCGAGCCTACGCCCGGTCTCCCTGATCCGGCGGATGGGCCAGTAGATCAACACCGACACCGGCTCCTCGGTGGCCAGCTGCGGGGTGGTCGACACCTGGATGCAGCGGTCATCAAACCCGGTGATGAACCCGACGATCTTGTCGCCGTCGACCTCTTTGATCTCGAACTCGGATTCCTTGAAGATGCGGCGGACCAGATAGCGCTGCATGATCTGATCGTTCCTCAGACCGATGTTGATGACGTCGGGAGCGTCATCTGGTGTGGGCATGGGGTGATCCTCTGTGCGCGGGAAGGCGTTCACTTCTTCCTATCGCTCCGGGGCCTCGACCCAGTCCAGCAGCGTCTCGCTCATCAGATCCACGCACCGGCGCAGCTCGATGTCGCTCATGATCAGCGGAGGGGTCAGCACCACAACGGCGGTCCCTTCCGGCTGACGCATCAACAGACCGTGCTGGCGCGCCTCGGCGACGAACCGGGCTGTCAGGGCCGGATTGTGGAACTCCAGGACCCACCACAGCCCCCGGCCGCGAGCGGCGCTGAGGAACTCAGGGAACTGTCCCGCCAGCTGGCGCAGCGCCTCACCGAAATCGGCACCGGCGTCCTTGACGTGTTCGAGCACTCCGGGGTTGATCGCTCGCAGCACCCCGGCCCCGGCCGCGCAGGCCACCGGAGACCCAGCCTGAGGGCTGTGGTCGACGTCGAGCTTGCTGAAGGTCTCGGCCTCGGCGATAACCGCGCCCAGGGGCAGGCTGCCGCCGAACGGTCCGCCCACGACCACGAGGTCGGGAGTGATGGAGTAGGCCTGGTGGCCCCACATGGTGCCAAGTCGGCCGAAGCCGGTGAGGGTCTCGTCAACGACCAGAATCAGCCCGTTGCGGGCGGCGTGATCGGCCACCTCCTGAACCCAGCGCTTGTCGAGCAGGGTGCCGTCCTCGCCCGCCAGACTCAGCACCAGACACGACTTGTCCTCCCACCGGAAGTCGTGCAGCCAGAACTCGCCGGGTGGCAGCAGGGTGATGGTGCCGTGCATGACCGCAGACGCCCAGTCGTAGCGCCGGGTGTCGACGGCGGCGATGCCGCCGTCGCGCAACTGGTGAGCCAGCTGGATCGCGGTCAGTAGGGCGTCGCGCTCGCCCTCGGTGTAGAGCACCTGATGACGCGGCTCGTCATCCTCGGGGTCATCGAGGAAGGTCTTGACCAGGTTGGCGGCGTACTCGACCGGCCAGCGCAGCACCTGCTCGCCGACCACCCCGGTGCGGAGGTAGTAGCGCAGGTGCTCTTTGATCGCCTCGGTGACGAACGGGTGGTTGTGACCGACCGGGATCATGGTGCCGGTCAGGTCGATGCGCTCGGTGTTGTACTGGTCGTAGACGTAGTGCAGGTCGGTACGAGCCACCGGGATGCCGTCGGGATCAGAAAAGGCTACGTAGCGACGATGATCAGCGATCAGGGGAGCCAGAGCCTCATCAATAGCGGCCTTGAGCTTCTCGTCGCCAACCGTCATGTCTTCCGGTGCTTTCTCTCGTCAGTGACGTACCAGATGGCCTTGCCGAGATCCTCGATGTCATCGGCCTTCCCGCCGAAGGCTACCCTCCAGATGTACTTGACGGCATTACCCAACGAGAACCCCATCGCCCGGGTCACCTGGATGCACTCCAGGACGTAGGACTTCGAGCAGTGAGGGCAGGTGACCTCCGGTCCACGCCGGTAGTGCGGCGGATGGTTCACCATATCGACCTGATCCTGATCGGTCACCGGGCCTCCTTCTGGGCGTCCTCCTTAGCGATACGCCAGGTCTTGGTCTTGCGGTCGTAGTAGGCCCTGTCAGGGCGGACCCAGCGGTGCCGATTACGCCCCAGATCGGCGTACACCCACCCCTCACGTTCTCGCCACTCCTCACCCAGCTCGGTGAGCTTGATGCGGCGCAAAACGGTCTTCAGCTCGGTGTCGGTGAGATTGCCCCGGTGGTAGCACGACTTGGCGATCGCTCGCAGGATCGGCATGGTGAAGCGACGCTCGCCGTTGACGCGCTCGGGGATCACCGGAGACCCGTCAGGCCAGACGAACCGGACCTCGCCGGTCTTGGGGTCCGGAGTCAGCCCCCAGTAGATCCACTGAGTGGTGCGGTCGAAGTACTCGGCGGCCTCACTGGTGGTGGCCACCGGCTCGATCCCGGCATCAGCCAACAGCTCGGCGTTGGAGATCCTGATGCGCTTCTTCTTGCGTGGCTCGCGCCCCGGGGCCTGTTGGTGGCCGGAGTCCACATCCAGCTCTGCGGCACCAGACCCGTTATACGACGAGGACCACCCCACAGACTCGTGGGGTGGTGCCTTGTCGCCGCCGTCGGTCTCTACGTTGACCTGCGGCTCCATAAATCACTCCTCATCAGGCTCCATGTCCCTGATATGGAACGCGGGCGACTTGAACTCGCCGACGATCAGGGCCTGACGGAGCTTCTCCAGCAGGCTCGGATCACGACGGGCCGCGTCCAGGTACAGGTCCATGTCGACGGTGCGCACTTCCTGGGCCGGGATCACCTCGACAGTGGTGACCTTCTCCCAGACCTCTTCGCCGACCAGCTCAGCCAGCTTGTCCTCGTCCAGCTCGGGATCCTTGCGGCCGCAGCGTTCCCGAGTGAACTTCAGCTTCAGCCGGGGGACCTCGATGTAGCCGTTGACGTGCTCGGGGAACTCCTCGCCCTGCTCGGCGAAGCTCTCAGTCAGCGAGTTGAAGACCCGCTTGCGGATCTCCTCGTAGCGGGACTTGGCCATCTCCTGGAGGCGCTTGACCTCCAGGACCTCGATCATCAGATCCTCGGCCTCGGCCTCGGTGAGCACACCGGTGGTCGAGGTGATGGCCGAGTTGCGCTTGAGCAGCGGCATGAAGTTGGAGACAGTCTTCTCCATCGATGCCAGCTCGGAGGGGTCCATGTTGCGCACGGCCTTGCGGTAGGCCGCCTTGCGCATCTCGGCATTGGACCGGGGCCGGGCGGCCAGCTTGTCGGCCTCGGCCTCGGCGACGATCTTGTTGTAGGCCGCGACGTAGTCGCCGCCGACGCTGTCGAGGAACGACTCCAGATCCCGCTCGACGAGTGCCTTGTCTGCCATGTGTGTGTTCTCCTTCGTGAGTGGTAAGGCTTCTTACACAGAGAATACTCTACCTACAGCCACCGACAAGAGACACCAAAGACGGCGTCACAGTGGACTGAGTCGGTAGTAATCGCCCTTGCAGGCCTGACGTGCGACGATGTTGTGTCCCTGAGCAGCATGGGACTCAACAAACGCTGTCGCGCACTCGCGGCAAGGGTATAACCAGACCCTGGCTTGACCGTGATCGTCAGCGCAGTCGTAGCAGGTGAGCAACATTCAGCTCGCCCTGACTGTCGCGAAAGCCGTCACTGGTCAACCTCGTCGGCGTACACCCGCCTTCCCTCGAAGGCCCGACGGGCGTTGTTCAGCCAGCGATCCACCTCGGCGCGCTCCCGGGCCAGAGCCAACCGGTGTGCCCGGCGGCGCAGGATCAGCCGGTGCAGCCGACGCCTCACCGCACCTGCCTGCCGTAGTCGTGGGCCAGGCTCTCCAGGGCCGAGGCGATATCGGTGATGGCCGACGCCTTGGCGATCTCGGCGTACACCGAAGCTCGGTCGAAGGGGTCTTTGATGTCCTCCACGGCACGACGTGCGGCGTTGAGGTCATTGGTGTGCGCCATCAGCTGGCCTTCCTTCCATATGCGGCTTCGCGGGTGCGGATCTGGTCGGCCAGGGCCTGCAGCTGCAGGGCCAGGCCATCGAGCATCAGGGATTCCTGCTCGGTGAGATCTGCTCGGTTGACGGCGCGCTCCAGGGAGCCAGCGGCGACCGTCAGAATGATGTCCGTACGCGCCTTGCGGCCACGGGACTGAACCGGGATGTTCATGCGGGGATCGTTCTCCTCATCGTGTGCGTGCGTGGAAGCGACTATCACTTCTCCTCAGAGATATTAGCAGCCTGCTGCTGAAGCTCCACCAGCTTCATGGCGCTGGCCTGCTCAACGAGTCGGCGTTCGATGAACGACAGCGACTCGAACAGCTCCTCGCCGCGATCCCAGTGACAGGTGATGACGAACAGCATCTGGGCGATCCACTCCATCGAGAGATACCCGAAAGTTTGCTCGGCAACGGCGAGGGCTTTGCTGGTAATGCTGGCCAGAGAAGAGTCCGGGTCTTCTACCTGCATCTTCTCTATGGCGTCGATCCAGAACAGCAGGAAGTCACGGAACTTGCGGGAAGTCTCATCCGCATCCAGCTCGGTCAGCTGCTCAGTCCAGGCCTTATCGTCTCTGGCACGCATGATGGGCAGAGCTTAACAGGGGACAGAGAGAAGTGACCCCTGCTGGGACCTCCCAGGCATGACCTCCCATTGAACCGCCCACGGTCGTCCCAAACACCACCTCTAGCCCTCTGACCTCTTCTGGCCAAAGGGCTTCGATCCGTACCAGCGCCCTCGTTCATGACCGATGGAACTGGTGCCCAGCCGCTGATCTAGGACTTTGGAGTGAGCACGACGCGGGGCCGTATTAGGTACCTCGCGCAAGCGGTGACGGTTGGTTTGGTAAACCGGCGGACTCGCCAGATAACGCCGGTCAGCATCTCCTATATCTAGGGGCTAGAGCCGACGCACCCACAAGGGGTAGAATCGAAACCCTAGCTGGTTCGTATAACGAAGGCCTCAGCGAGGGAACTGCAATCCCGACGACCTGGGGCCTTCGTCATGTTTACACCCGATTTGGGTCTGAACGCAACAAGGCCCCTCCGAAGAGGGGCCTTGAGCTGGGATTTCAGGCGACGCGGAAAGACCGCGAGGGCCGCCCCAGCCGCTCCTGAGCGTCGGCCAGGTACTGGATCTGCTCGACAACCCAACCCAGCAGCGCGTAGTGGCGCGCCCGACCGAGGCGGCTGACGTTGTCGAAGGACCGGTTGGCCTCGAAGATGTAGTTGTGCGGCGAGGTGATCTCGATGAGACGGGCGCTCCAGATGTTCTCACCGCCGTTGCGGCTTTCCCAGGACACCGTGATCACCAGGTGCAGCCCGGCCGCAGGAGCCGAGATCCGGATCCGGGCGTCCTCGTAGTCGGTGGCGTCGCCGCTGACGTAGACGTTCAGACCGGCAGCGGTGGCCATCTCAGCGATCTGGTGGATGGTGGCGAACATGGGATTCTCCTTGCTTGTGTGAGTGAGTGCCTTGCAATAGGTATAACACAGAGGAATGGGGGAGCATTCCCGCTCCCCCATTCTTTGCGATCAGACCTGGCGCAGCCTGCCGTACAGCTTTCCACGGCCGTCGGTGTAAACGGTGCAGACCCGGCCCTTGGCGTTCTCTACCGAGACGAACACTCCCGGGCTGACCATGATGTCGGTGGCCTCGCCGCTCTCGATCCAGCGCCTGATGTCGTTGCGGGCGCGGGTGACCGAACGCGGGGCGTCGGAGTAGTTGCCTCGGCAGCCGCAGGCGCAGCCGGATTTGCCTCGGTAGACCAGAGAGATGTCGCGGGAGTCCAGCTCGGCGAAGGCAGCGACGGCGCTGTTGTGGATGATGCTCACGGGCGGTTCTCGCTTTCTATGGGTGGGTGGGTGGAGTTGGTTACTCGGCCTCGATCTCGGCCCGGGCCTGGGCCAGGGCCTCGCGGACGACGTCGAAGGTGACGCCACCGATGGCGTAGTTGGTGCGCACGACGTGGGGCAGGATCTCCTTGTCGACCAGGATCCTGGCGGCATGCACGATCACGTCGAGATCGGCGTTGACGTTGCGGTGCAGGGCGTTGGCCATGGTTCCGACGTCGGGGGTGATCACGTCCTCGGCGACCATGAGGCGGATCTTGCGGTTGAAGACGGCGGGGGCGAGGGCGGCCATTGGGTTCTCCTCGTGGTTGTTGGTGTGTGTTGTACAGCCAGTATAACGCACTGCTATGGGGATCCATTCCCGGATCTTCTGTGCAGTTCCTGTAGGCCCTCTTTAGGGTTAGACTGGACGCATGCCAGACGTCTCCGAGCACGTGGAAGAGGATGTCGTAGAGCTGCTCGGATCCGGCCACGACCCGGCCAAGATCATCATCTTCGCCGAACACCCGGAGTATCCCGGCTACCTGCACGTCGAACCTCTCGACGGCGACGCCCGGGGAGCGTTCTACACCGTCTACCGCGACTGGATGAGCCGGTTGATGATCCTCAACGGTCTGCATCTGCTGGACCGGTTCCTGGCCGTCCTGGACGCCGACGGATACGTGCCGCTGTTCACTCCCTCAACCAAGAGGATCCTCGATGACGTCGAACGCTGGAACCGTCCGCTGGCCGTCGAGGGCTTCGAGCTGAGACCCTTCCAGCAGTTCTGCATGAACCAGGCCCTTGAACGCGCCCGCGAAGGCACCGACAACACCGAGCGGTTCTACTTCTGGAATTGGTCGGCAGGCGCTGGCAAGAGCTTCTGCTCGGCGATCGGGGCCAAGGTCCTGTTGGCCGACGATCCGGGCGTGGATCTGGTGATCGCCTGCACGCTGAGCAAACTCAAGGAAAACCTGCGCCGCAACTTCGAGAACGCCGGTCTGCGGGCGGTGACCAACGACCACGCCAAGCCCGCCGAGCGCCGCAGCCGTTACCACACCGGTGACGTCGATGTGTTCGTCATGAACTACGAGAAGCTGTGGGTCGATTTCGATGACCTGGCCACTCTGATCGGCGGCCGCCGCGTGCTGTTCGTGCTCGATGAGGGCCACAAGCTCATCTCCGAGAGCGGCCAGAACAAGGCCCGCAGATCCCTGGACAAGCTCACCCGCACCTGTGAGGCGGTGGTCTGGCCGATGAGCGCCACCGTCGTCGGTGGGTCACCTCTGCGCTTCCGTGACGTGTTCAGCCTGGACTCCTATCCCCGGCGCAACCCGCTGGGCACCAAGGAGGACTTCGTGACCCGCTACGCCGACAAGGTGACCACCATCCCCATCAAAACCCGCAACGGCGGAGTGTTCAGTCTGACCAAGTACGACTGGAACCTGCCGCTGCTGCAGGAGGTCCGTCATCGCGTGGGCGACCGCACCATGGCCGTGCGCAAGACCGACCCCGGCATCCGCGAGCAGTTCAAGGGCATCGAGTGCCTGCCCGAATGGGTGCCGATGACACCGGAGCTGGAACGGCTCAACGACCTGATCCGCGACGACGCCCGCCGCGCCCGCGACAAGGGTGAGTCCCGCGCCCAGCACTACCTGGCCATGCGTATCGCCGCCATCAACCCTGAGGCCCTCAAGCGCTCATCCAACACCGTCTGCCAGTGGCTGGCCGACGAGCACGAGGACCTGCTGGTCACCGACAACTCCAACAAGATCGAGATGCTCAACGACCGGCTGGAGTCCATCCGAGAGTCCCAGGACCAGGCGGTGGTGTTCTGCCACTGGACCGAGCTGGGCATCCTGCCAATCGATCCGCTGATCAAGGTCCCGCACGTGCTGCACTACGGCACCGGCCAGAGCGCCCGGGAGTCCCAGGCCGCCCAGGACAAGTTCAAGGCCGACGCCAACATCACGTGCTTTCTGACCTCTGATGCCGGAACCCACGGACTGAACCTGCAGAACGCCCGCTACGTCATCAGCCTGGATCCCGTCTACAGCTACGACGACCTGACCCAGCGCAACAGCCGCATCGATCGCGCAGACAGCCATCTGGACGGGCTGACGGCCTACGTCATGATCACCGAGGACTCTGTGGTGGAGAACCGCATCTGGAGCGTCTGCGAGGAACGCCGCAAGCTCGCAGAGGTCGTCCAGGGCACCCGCGAGGAGCTGACCTACGCGATCGAGGCCGTCTCCCCTGAAGCCGACAACATCGACTGGCTGATCGGATTGGAGAACTGATGGCTCACCCTGGCTTCGGACCCCATCCCTTCGACGGCCCGCCGGGCGTGATCGACAGCGACTGCCGGGTGTGTGGGGCACCGATCACGGCCCCGTGGCACGACGACAACGTGCTGCCGTTCGGTCGCTCAGGGGCGGCCCGCACCACCGACCCCGGGACCGCCCAGAAGGCCGCCACCATCAACCAGCGCTGGCGCAACGGGCAGAAGTTCCTGCTGCTGCACACCCACTACCAGGTAGCGTTGCGCGACGCCAACTACGACGGCCTGACCGCAGACGGGGCGGCCGTCGCCGCCGACTTGCCGGTGCCCTGCAACGGAGGGACCTCGAAGACCTGCTACTGGAAGCGTCACTCCGAGCTGTGGCGTGAGTACGGGTTCCTGCGGCCGCGACGCAACGAGGTCACCGGCAAGATCGTTGAGCGCGCCCTGCCCGGCGGTGAGCCGCAGATGGTGCTCATCCTTACCAGGGCCGGAGTCGACCACGTCGAGGAGGTTCTGCGGCGGTTCCCGTTCAGCCGTCCGTAGCAGTCTTCACCGGCGGACCCTGCGCGTAGCTGTCCTGGTAGCGGATGGCAAAGCTTCGAGGCAGTGTCGGATACCGCTCACAGTGCCCATCGCCCTGCGGCGTCAACGTGGCGGTGAGGGTGTTGTAGATCCTGGCCCGGACCACCCCCGACGGGGACTTGAAGAACCCGTAGGACCTCAGCATGCCGTCGTGGCACGCCTTCTCGATCGCGGTGAGCGTCGGGGCGGCCCCGAACAACTTCTCCCAGGCCTCCGGATGCCAGATCTCGAAGAAGCTCGCCTCCAGCACTCCAAGTTCGTTGTCTGTCGGTGACGGCCGGATCTCTTTGTCGACGAGCAGGTAGGCCAACCGCTTGAGCGGCTCGATCTCGCTGTCAGGGGTGGTTCCCAAGCCGATCATCCTACTTCTGCCACAGGTCCTACTCTCCATCGCCGAGCAGCCTGTCCTCGGCGCAGTAGAACTCATGCAGCTCGCGCACGAACGTCCTCATCGCCTCTGAGGGGTCCTGGCCGGGCTGGGCGATGCAGAACACCACTCCTCGCGGCAGACCGGTGTAGTCGGTGGGATCATCGCCTTCCTGGCGCGGCCAGGTTTCCGGGGTCCACACCGGGAAGGTGCTGACGAGCTGCTCGCCC
>Ga0164243_10012524_pt1 | contig 12008 bp, 5 predicted proteins | sample OricompcompostOP_FD_108781 | JGI IMG/M metagenome (GOLD analysis project Ga0164243, IMG submission 108781) | Organic Plus compost microbial communities from Emeryville, California, USA - Original compost - Organic plus compost (OP) | ecosystem: Engineered > Solid waste > Mixed feedstock >...
GCATCGCAGCTGGGCGCCGCTGGGGGCCGACCGCTTCTACAATCTCGTGAAGTACGGCTTCTACGACGACACGGCGTTCTTCCGCGTCCTCGACGGAGCGCTCGCGCAGTTCGGCATCCACGGCGATCCCGAGGTCTCCGCGGCGTGGCGCACCGCCGTCATTGACGACGACCCGGTCGTCGAATCCAACACACGTGGGCGCATGGCTTTCGCAACCGCGGGACCGGGCACGAGGACCACGCAGCTGTACATCGCCATGAGGGATCTTTCGCACCTCGACGAAGCGGGGTTCGCTCCCGTCGGTGAAGTGACCGACGGCATGGACGTGGTCGACTCGCTTTACGCCGGCTACGGCGAAGCGCCGCTCGCGGGGAGGGGACCGCCGCAGGGCAGGATCCAGCGCGAAGGCAACGCTTACCTCCGTGCGGATTTCCCGGAGCTCGATTACGTGACGACAGCTCGTCTCGTCGAATGACCGGCGCCAGCCTGGCACTCCTGCAGGGAAATCTCGCGCCGACCCGGCGGCGCCCGCGTCACGTGGCCTGACGGCACACGTTCGGACGTCGCGCGCGCATCTCCCCGGTGCTGGGCCTTTCAGGCCACCAGGGCAGGCATGTGGACGAAGTGCCGGTGCGCAGCAAACGACGCGGAGCACCGATTCGAGGCGCCGTTACGCTCGTCGCCGTGGCGAACACCGCGCCTGCCTTCCGCGCCGTCGCACGCGTGCACGGTGGCGGTGCAACGGAGCGGCGCCGGCCAAGCGCTCACGATTGATCGGTCGAGCCGGGCGATCGATCGGGCGATGCCGAGACGCGCTGGATCTGGGGCGTGGTGGTCTGAGTTTTGTTCACTCCGTATCGTGCACCTCGCCTTGTTGTAAGACTTGCCGATGAGGAGAAGGCGAACGCTACGACCTAAGTCGAGGACGCTCCTGGCGACAACTAATCGAGCGCTTGCCACCAAATCGCGGCAGCACAGGTGCCGAGCGCCAGGAGCTGAGGAGCGCAAGGCCGATGCGCCCAAGCGTCGGCAGCGCCGGAGAATGCCCGCCGAGATTGACGGGCGAATTGATCAGCTGCCACTCGCCCAGCGCGGCTGAAAAGCGGACAGTGCTCGTGATATCCTTCTCACTCGAACCGAGGACTAGGCTAGCACATGGCCGTATCGAACAGCACGGCGTGGGTACACGGGGACCCGCGAATTTCTCTCCTGAGGGAGCTCAACAAAGATGCGTCGTCGCTGGTGACGGACGCGGGGCTCAGTGACGCACGCAACACCGCGACGCTCGACCTCGACTGGCTCGACCGGGCCGTCTCTCGCGTGTCGTCGCGGTTCACGATCATCGTGATTGGGCATGTCTCCTCCGGGAAATCGTCCTTCATCAACTCCCTGCTCGGGCGTAAGCTGCTCGTCCCGTCGGACCGGCCCACCGACGGCGTGGTGTCCGTCCTTCAGGGCACAGCTCCCGGTAAGGAGGAGTACGCGGAGAAGGTCATGCGCGACGGCACCATCGAGCGCTGCACGATCGTCGAGGCCACGCGCTTCCTGCGTCAGCAGGAGACGCCGTCGGAGCACCAGCTTCGCTGCCGCGAGGTTCGACTCTTCCTGGACGAGCCGTGGCTGCGCGAACTCCGCATCGTCAACACACCGGGCCTCGGTGATCGCCTCGATGCGTTCGAAAAGGTGGCTCTCGACTATCTGAGGGACGACGCGTCCGACCTCGTCGTCTGGACGTTCTTCCCCGACGCAGCCGCGAACGCAGCCGAAGTCGGCTTGTTCCACGAGCAGCTGCTAAGGAGGAAGGGAGCAGTCGTCGGGGTGGTCACGCGCTGCCTTGAGGGCAGAGAAGACGATTCGAGCTACGACCCGCGCCGCGATTTGGCCTTCGTCGGCGAACGCGGCGTCCTGGCCGCGCTGAAGAAGAACCTGGGGCAGTACCTTCGAGAAATCGTTCTCTACGATTCCCACGCGGTCCGCCGAATGGTGCAGCGCATGCGGGCGAATCCGGACCTGCAGGCCGACGAGTCGTTCTCGGCGGACCTCCGGCGGTCGGGATACCTTCACATTCGCGAAACGCTGACCTCGTTGCTGGGCGAGACACACGACCAGCACCAGGAGGCCCGTCGAGCATCGCTGCTCAAACGATGTGAGGCGCACGCGGCCGCAGTCGCGAGCTCGCTCGAGTACGCCGAACGAGCGCTCCAGCAGAAGGCGAAGTTGGAGCAGGCGGAAATCGCGGCATGGCGCAAGGTGGAGAGTGAGATCGTCGGTCCCGCGCGAGCCGGCATGAGAGTCGCAGTTCAGAAGCTCGCTCACGAACGAGCGGGCGAGCTGGTGTCGATCATGGGGAACAGCGCGGCGGATACAATCACGGAGAACTTCGGCCTTCTGGACACTCTTGGACGCTCGCTCGTGTCGTGGACTGGCGTCTGTGATTCAGCCGCGGATGCACTCAACTCCAAGATCGGTATCGGCATCGATGCTGCCCTCGAGAAAGCCGACTTCCACCCGAGACTCCAGAAGGCGGTGCAGGACCTCGTCCACGAGCACCTGATGAAGCTCCAATTGGATTTGCAGCGTGTGAGCGACGCAGGGACCCAGGGCGAAAGGCGAGTGGAGGTCGATCCCGGTCGTCCGGCTGGCTCGCCCACGGACGTCCTCGGCGACGCCCTTTCTGGCGCGTTGAAGGGAGTCGTCTCGGCTGTGCTCAAGTCCGTTGCCAGGAACCTCGAGAAGCGCGCGGCGGAAGAAGCTGCGAAAGCAGCGGGGCGCGAAGCGACCAAGCGCGCGGCTGGAAAGGCGGGTGAGGCTGCCGCGAAGAAGGCGGCCGGCGCGGGCGCTGCGCGCTTCGCAGGGGTAGTAACCCTTGTTCTTGTCCCCTTCGACATCGCCAAGATGGTCAAGGACTTCAGAAAGGGAAGGGACAACCTCGCGGAAACCGTAAAGGCCCGCTACAAGTCCGACCGTCCAACGTACGGCGCACGCATCTTCGACGGCATGTGGCCCTTGGCCGAAGAGGGACTTTCCGTCGTCCTTCGTGATGCCCGAACGATTCTCGGACAGCGAACGAACGCGCTCGCCGAGCACCTTGAACGTGCCAACCGCGCCGCCTCACTTCGCGAGTCGTTGCTTAGTCTCGAGCAGCAGTTCGCGACGCGCACGAGGGAGTGACAGTGGTTGCGTTTCAGCACCGCAACGTGACGCGAGTGGATGAGCAGCCAAGACCGATCGTGGGCGTCGTCGGGGGGGACTCCACATGCGTGCGGGCGCTCGTCCAGCGGTGGACTGGACGTGTGGCTTCGCTACCGGGCCGGTCTTCACAGTCGTTCGCTCGCATCCCTGATCGACACCGTCGCCGCGATCTCGTCCTGGTTGGCGCCTGCCCGCAGCTGACGCCGTGGCCTGGCGGCCCGCTCATCTGGTTGTTCCCGGAGCGTGGACCGAGCGAACCGGAGCTCGCAGTACTTCGCCACACGTTGAACCTAGCCGGCACGATTCGGCCTCTGCTGCGCGTCCTCGTCTGCTTTCCAGACGACGTGGCGATCGAGTCGGCAGGCGCCGATCTCGACAGAATCGCGGAGACGCTGCATTGGAGCCTCGACGCAGACGAGGAGATGGAGCTCGAGGGGGTCTGGCTCGGCGGGAACGCAGCGGCCAGTTTGGATGCGTGGCTCGATGCGCTAGCGGAAAGTCCGTCCAGATGACGAATACCGACTGGCTTGCAGCCGACTTCAGGCCGCCTCGATGCTCGACCTGTCGGGGACGAGATCCGCACTGCGCCGCGTGTCGTGGTCGAGGCCGCGGCGTCCCCATTTTCTCTCGCACCGAGGCAATCCGGCGGCAACAGGAAAGCGCCGGCCACGTCCCGTGCTTCGGCGTCGCGGCAAAGTTCCGCCCTGGCAATCGGGCCAGGCCTGTGACGCCCCTTCGCTGCGGAGAGCCCGACTGCGTGCACCGTGGACCGTGCCTTGCGCTCCACGTGCCGAACCAGATGAACGCCGAGCGGCTCCGCGAAGAGTCGATCGAGCATCTGTCGCGGCTCTACTTCAACGCGCGCGCGATCGAGCGCCCGTCGCAGCATAGGAGCCCGCTCCAGGCGGAGCTCGCGTCTCACATACAGCAGTGGACAGACGACGCTCCGCAAATTGCGGTGATCGGCGCGTTTTCTGCGGGAAAGTCGACGCTGCTCAATCGCCTCATCCGGCGATCGCTCCTGCCCGCAACGAGAACTCCGACAACGGCGGTAGTGACATCGATCCGCTACGGGGCGCGTGCGCACGCGCTCCTGGAACATCGGAAGACGGTTCGCGTGACACTCGTGTCGCAGGATGCGCGTCGGCCGGATCCGGCAGCTATCGACGCGCTGCGCACGTGGCTTCAAGCGCCGGCCGCATCAGGTGTAGTGAGCATTCGTGAGATCGATGAGCGAGGGCAGACATTCGCCATCGACAGCGATGCTCTTCGCTACGATCTCGACAGGCTGGTCGCGATGAGTTCAGGGGCCAGCGCGCCGGTTGACGAGCAGCGCGTTGCTTCGGGACTGCTCCGCCGCACGATCGGACGCCGCACGGCGCCTGAGACGGCAAGCTTCAGCCGAACCTTCGAGGTGACGTTTTGCGAGCGTGCGCCGACGGAGCTCTCCCTCGAGGACGAACGCCGGATCCCAGAGTTCGCCAGCCATCTTACTGAGCCTGCACGAGCTCTCTCGTTACACCGAGCAACGTGCTTCCTGCCTGACCCGCGGCTGCAACACTTGAGCTTTCTCGACACCGCGGGCCTCTGCTCGCCGGTTGGCTTTCATCGTGACGTGACGACGGAACTGCTCAGCAGGCGCCCCGACAAGATCCTGGTGCTGCTGGACGCTCGCCGGTTGGATAGCCCGACGAATGGCGAGGCGCTCAAGGTCCTGGGCCGCTTCGTCTCGGCCCCCGACGACTACCGTCAAGTCACTTTTGCGTTGTCATTCTGGGATCTGGCACTCCGCACCCACATGACTGAGGACTCGGAGCCCGAACTCGATTTCTCCTCGAGCGAAGCGAGGCCCGAGGCCTCTCGTACGTTCGCCCAGACCAAACGCTGGGAGCTGACCAGGTTGCTCACGTCGTGGGTCGGCGTGCGGTGCGAGCGAGAACCTTCGATCTTCACGTTGGGCCTCGGCGCGCAAGCTCCTCCGGAGATGGCGAGCGGTGTCGAAGACCTTTGGAGACACCTTGAGAAGGACTGCCGGGGGTGGGTCGGCGTCGAAATGTGGGCTGAGCGGTGGCGGTCGGCCACGAGCTATGGAGACAGACTCCTCGATACCCTCGCCGAGATTCGGGGCGATGTGGAGTCGGCTCGGGACGCAAGCGATGTCGGTGACCTCGATGCCGAGGAGCGGCGACTGGACGCCCAACTTCGCAACTTCGATCTCGGCGTCGCACACGCCGAGGAAGCGCTGAACGACGTTGTGGAGGCGCAGAAGCGGCGGATGCTCGCGGAAATCAGAAGTCTCGACAGCAAGTCGGCGCTCATCGCGTATCTCGACCGTGGTTATTGGGAGTCCGCGAACGCCTCGCTCAATGCGCTGCAGGCGGAGTCCAACCGGCGAAAAGCAGCTCTCGTCGACCTGTATCGCGGCGCACGCTCGATCCCGAATGTCTCGCTCGATCGGAAGCTGCTCGGCCTGGACTCATCGGCACGCGAGCTGGCGAAAGAGGAGGTCAGCGGTGTGCTCTACGGCCTGAAGGCCGCTTGGGACTTCTTGTTCGGAGGGGTCATCGAGTCGAACGAGGGCAACCGTGCTGCGGCACGAAAGGTCCTTGGCGAGCAGGCGCGAGGGACAATCGACATCCTCGACGATGCCGTTCGGCGTTGGGTAGAGTGGGCCCGGGTCGTGCGGCTCCAGGCGGCGGCAGAACATGCAGAACGTCGGGCGGATCTCGCGGCCCGTCGCGCCGACAAGTCCGCGTATGTGGAGCGCCTGCAGCGAAAGCTACAATTCCTGGACAACTGCGAAGCGCCAGTGCGAAACGTCTGCGAACGCGTCGTCGAGTTCTCCCGCTCCCTCGAGGCAGCCCGAGCGCGAATCTCGGCGAGTCAGCAGCCGGACTTTGAAGCGGCGCTCTACACCGAGCGAGGGAAGTTCTTGTTTCGCAAGGGCCGCGAGCGAGACCAGGTTCTTCTCCTCGATTTGGATGCGAGTCCGTGGAAGTGGCTCGAGGTCCGCTCCGGCGGCTGGGTCAATTGTTTCGTCCCGATGCCGATCGGCCGCGACGGCCGCAAGGTCGTATTCATCGCATCCCCGCCGGACGAGCGGCGCTCTGTGCGCGTCGCGGTTCCCGAGGGTGCTGCTCGCTTCGAACTGCGCCTTGGTACCCTCGAGGGAGAGTTCCGCTTTGCGCCGGGCGCTCGTCGATCACGTCGTGAGGTACCCCGGCAGCCGAGGAGCGGGCGGCGTTCATAGCGAGCCACCGCATTTTTCATATCGTGCCACTCACGCCGGCCGGGCGCCGACGACCCTCGCCGACTGCGCCTTCATGCCCCACTTGTCGCGCTTCTTTTCGTAGTTGAGGATCGCGAGCCCTTCCACGATGTCGCCGTCGGTGATGCCCATGTCGCGCACGATGTGCGGTGGGATGAAAATGCCCGAGTCGGTGAAGCCCAGGCCGTTGTCGGTGACCTCGACCTCTTCCTTGAAGAGCTTGCAGACATCCTCCGCAGGCCGCCTTGTCGTGGGCGCTATCGACAAAACGCGCGTGCGCGTGCCCTTGGGCCCCTGCTGGCACGCCAGCCGCACCGCGACCGCCGTGCCGGGCTTTGCCGGAAATCGCAGGTCGGCGAGCGGCCAGGTTCCGTGCACGCCCCGCGACACGACGAAGTGCACCACGCCCTTCTCGCCGTTCACATGATCGACGACCCCGATCAGCTCAGACGCCACGTCATAGGCAGCGCCGCCCTCACGAAGCCGGATGCGGTGGACCTGGACCCGACCGGTCTCGGTCGAGCGCTCGGACTTGACCCAGAGCGGTGTACCGGCCGCCTTACCCCGCAGGTCGGGATGCTGTGCGGAAACACTGATCTCCAACGCGAGCGGCTCGGCGCGCACATAAAGGTGCCGACGGGTCCGCGGCTTTCCGCCGTCTCGGGCCTCGACGACGAACGGGTCGCCGAGGCATGCCTCGGTCCAGGGCAGGTGGGCGAAGAGCAGCTCCTCCGCAGCGGCGGTGAATCGCTTGTAGAACGTCCGGTCGGTGGGCGCCGGCGTGGCCGCTGAGAACCAGGCCGTTTTCGACAACTGCTCTGCGTTGTTGCGCACGCCGCGGCCCGAGGGATTGTCGGGGGCGAGCACGCGCTCCACCTCAAACCGGGCTTCGTTCGGGTGCTCGCTCGACACAATCTCTGCGAACTTGAGCCGCACCTTGCTGACGAAGTTGTCGTCCTGCGAGCAGGTCAGCGCCGTCGCATAACAAGAGAGCCGAAGGGCGACATCGCTCTCGAGGTCACCGAGCAGCTCCCAGGTCCAGTACTCGCTGGCCTTCTTTCGTGCGAAATCGGTTGCGAGCGCACGCGCCTCGCCGGTTCTACCGAGCTCCCGGAGCAACTTGACCGTGTCGAGCTGCAGCCAGACGTTGTCCGGGCTGCTCTCCATGACGCGCTGGACGAAGGGCAGGAGGAATTGCATTTCGTCTCGGCGCTTGCTCGCGAGCGCCTCGTGACAGGCGCGTCGCGCCACACCTTCGGCGAGGGACGGGTAGACCTTCCCGTCGCCCGTTTTGCGGCCCTCGAAGTCGTCGGGGCGAAGGTGCTCGAGCTTCCAGAGCTGAAGAAATGCGACCAGACGCAGGTGGTCGTGCGACGCCAGGCGAAGCGCCTGCTGCAGGATGAGGCTGTGCAGGAGCTCCGGCCCCGCGATGCCGAGCTTCAGGTAGTCGTTTAGGTGACGTCTGCATTTCGCTACGGTCGCGGGCGCAAGCTGGTCCGCAGCGGCCGTCCGCAGATGGTCCCGAATTGCATGGTGGATCTCCCAGCCGTAAGAGACCTTGTCTTCGTCCTGCAGCTCTCCCTTCGCTTGAAGGTCTGCGAGGATCCGGATGGCCTGCTCGTGCTGCCCATCCTTGCCCAGCTTTCGCGCCTCCATGACCGCGCGCCGCTCCCGACGGGTCAGCGCCAGGGCCTTCTGCCGGTGCTCCGCCAGGAGGTCGTTCCCCTCCGGGACCTGGAAGGCCGCGAGCCGATCGACGAACTCCGCCATGCGGCCGCCATCGCCGCTGACCGCGTGACGCTTGACCAGATCGATCAGGCACCACGCATACGCGCTCTGCACCCATTCATCGGCATCCGGGGCGGCGACGAGTGTGAGCGCCAGCTGGTAGGCCTCGTCGAGCTTTCCTCCCTTGCGTAGCGCTGTGATCTCCTTCGACGGCTTCAGGGAACGATTTCCGAAGTCAGGATTTCCAGGACCTCGGGAAGCAGCGGGCCAGGTGCGCGGCCGGTACCGGGTGGAATTGGATGGCATTTCGTGAAGGTATTCCGAGAGTTGTAATAGACGTCGACGACTGCCGTGTCCGTGCCGCGCGCGAAGCTATAGCGCTGGTTCCACTGCTGCTCCTTGAGCGACGTGACCCGGATGCCCCGGGCGTCGAGCAGGGGCAGGAGCCGCTCGTGGAATTCCTGCAGGAAGGGAAGGCTCGGTGACTCGGGTGCGCCGGCCAGCGTGCCCTGCGCGGGCGGCGAGACTTCTGCCGGTGTTTGGCCGACCAGCGGCGTGAGCAGTCCGCACAGCTCTTCGCTGAAGGGGTCCATTCCGGGCGACGAAACGCTCGTGACGCGGAACTTGCCGTTGAAGAACACGTTCACGCGCGCGGTATCCGGTCCACGTCGGAGGAAAAACGCCTCCTGGTATCGGTGGTGCGCGACGTCTTCGATTTCGATCGCCGTGTCGGCGAGGATGCTCCTGACGCTGCTCAACACGCCGTGCCGGAGCGATTCGAGCGGGGACGCGGCGTCGACGGAAGGGGCGGGTCCCGTCGCGGTCGAAGGCTCGGCGCCGGCCGACCGGGAGGCATCCTGCGCGGCCCACCAGTTCGGCCCTGCGAGCCGAATTCGCACCTCCGGCGGGTTCGCGAGATGGAGCTTGTCGCTCGAACGCGTCATCGCCGTGTACATCCAGCGAAAGTAGTCGGCGGTCCTGGGGTTCTGCCGGGTCGGGCAGCAAACGAAGACGCGGCTCCACTCGCCGCCCTGCGCTTTGTGGCAGGTGATCGCGTAACCGAACTTGGTCCGTAGCGCGTTGAAGTAGGGATCCTGCCGCAGCGCCTGCTTGAGCGCCTCTCGGTCTTCGCCGCGCCCGAGGTGACCGTGGCGTTTGCGCGCGTCGACGAAGAGCGCTCGCTGTTGCGACGCGGTGAGGCCCGGCTCGGTGTTGTGGAGGTGGTCGTCCAGGATCTTCGCGTCGAGGATGGACTCGGTGCCGTCGGGGTGCGCGACGGCCAGCTGGACGTCGCGGAAGGTCAACGAAACTTCCTCCTTCTCCACCTTGCCCGTCTCACTATTGCGTCGGCGCAGCGTGACCGATCGCCACTCGACCGCGCTCTCCGCCGAAACGACCCGCACGAACTCGCCGTTGGCCAGAAGACCGAAACCGTCGATGGACGCATTGGCGGTGACGATCAGGCGGTCACCCGCCTTCACGAAATCGTGGCCGGGAAAGAGGCGCTCCCTGACGGCTCGGTTGATTTCCGCGGCCTCGCCGTTCGAGTGCGTGATGACGACCGCGGCGTCTTCGCCAACCTCGGTGCGGGCTTGCACGTACAGCGGGACGATTTCGCCGGCCGGCGTCCGGACGACGGTCGAATCGAATTCGAAGCTGAGCCCGGCGAAGCTGCCTTTCGAAAGGGCCTCGCGGAGGGGCATGACGTTGCGGACCACGCTGCTCTCGGCCTTCTGCCGGACGACCTCCTTGAGCTCGTACTCCGAGGCGGTCAGGCCGAAACGCTCGAGCAAGTAGGCGCCGTCGAGCGCGGGAGAGCTGTCCATGCCGACGGGAGGAAGCTGCGCCGGATCGCCCAGGAAGATGATCTTTCGATCGTTTTCGCTGTTGTCGAACCCGACGTACGTCAGGAGATCCTCGAGCAGATAGCCGGAGCCAGAGCGAAAGAACTCGCTCTCCGAGTAGACGTCCGAGAGAAGCGAGGCCTCGTCGACGAGGTAGACCGTGTTCGCGGGTTGCAGATTCGGCGAGATGCCTGCGAAAACCTTGAACGTCTCCGACCCGTCCGTCTGTTCGTCGTCGGCGAATTCCTTGAGGTCGCTGTAGTTGTAGATGAGGCTGTGCAGCGTGCGCGCGCCGTGCCCGGTCTTCGCGGCGATAATCTTCGCTGCGCGTCCGGTGGGTGCGGCGAGCTGGAACGAGCGCCCCTGCGACAACAAGAACTCGGTCAACCCTTTGGCGAGGAAGGTCTTGCCGGTTCCGGCATAACCCTTCAGCAGGAAGACGCGCCGGTTCGGGTCCTCGAGAAACGCCTCGAGTGCCTCGACACAGCGCTTCTGATCCTCGGTCAGCTCTTCGCCGAAGGCCTCGCGCATCGTGATCCGTGTGCGCAGTTGCCGCACGCGCGGATCGACCTGCGCCAGCGCCTGTGCGACGGAATCCCGGATGCGGCGGATGCGCTCGTTCGGAAACGGGATGACCTCGGCGGTGCCGGCCGTTCCGCGCGAGACGTCGGCGACCGGCGCCCCTGGGGCGCTGTCGTCAGCCCGCCGCGGGGGAACCAGCCATTCGATGTCCGGCCGCATGAAGCGGCAGAACCAATTGCCGAGCGACCACGCGTCGGCCAGCAGGCACTCCGCCTGTTCCGCGGAAACCGTTCCGTTGTGGGCTGCCTTGTTCCCCACCTGGCGGATTGCGTGGAATTTCGCAGCAAGCTCGTTGTAGAGCAGCCCGTGACTCTGCAGCAGCACGAGACGTTCGAAATGCGTACCCCAGCTGCTCCGGGGAATGCCTATCCGCTCGAGGAGGTGCTCGACCATCGCCTCGGTCAGCCCGCGCAGCCGGATGGCGGCGAAATCCGGCTGCCGCGCAGCGGCCGCTTCCGCTTGTCTGCCGAGCTGGTGAAGGTCCGGCCAGAAATCGCCGAGAAAGCGGAAGCTGTCGTTCGCGTGGAGGGCTTCGTCCATGATGCTGTCCGTCGCTTGCTGGGTGCACAAACCGTAGCGCGGACCCGTTGCTCGGGCAATGTGCGCGTGTGCGAGCCTCTGATTCCTACGGGCGAAAGTCAGCTCTGCTCATCCGACGTAGTAGAACCCGGGAGGCTGGCGCGACGAGCCGGTGTAGTCGCAGGCGGAGATGCGCTCGAACTGGATTTCGAACGACCCGTCCGCCAGCGCGTGGACATGCGAGAGAAAGCCGAACGAGGTCACCCTGCGCGGCATGCGATCCTGGTCCTGCACGAACACGGGCCGCCCGTTCCGCGCCGCTCGTTCGATGGCGCCCTTGATCGTCGCGTGCGTGTGCAGGACCTGCAGCAGCGGGCCGTTCCACTGGTTCCTGTAGGTCCCCGCGCGGCTCGCGCGAACCACCAGATCGCCAGGCTGGAGAATGATCGCCGCCGAGGCTGGCGCCTGTGCACCGCCGCTCGGCTGCACCGGGGCCGCCGGCGGTATCACGAATCTCTTCGGCCGGGCGATCGGCGGCGTCGGCTGCGCGACCTCAGCGCCCGCCGGCGTGGGAGCTTGGCTCCTCACTTCGACCAGCCGCACGCACGTGAAGTGGAGTTTCTCGACGCGCGGGAAGAGATCCGGGTCGCCGCCGGCGAGCGCCAGGAATTCGGACCACACCTCGCGGTAGCGCTGCGCAAACTGCTCGGCGATGAAGCGCTTGATGCCAGGCAATTCTGACAGGGCCGTGTGCGCACCGGGGCAGGAATAGAAGACCTCTTCGTGGTGGGTCGGCATCGGAAAATGGTTCGGCGGGTGGAGAAAGCGAACCATGCGCTGCCGGAGGTTTGCCCGGTCGAGGCGGTGAGAGGCGA
>Ga0164243_10012525_pt1 | contig 12007 bp, 13 predicted proteins | sample OricompcompostOP_FD_108781 | JGI IMG/M metagenome (GOLD analysis project Ga0164243, IMG submission 108781) | Organic Plus compost microbial communities from Emeryville, California, USA - Original compost - Organic plus compost (OP) | ecosystem: Engineered > Solid waste > Mixed feedstock >...
GAGCCAGCCAAGGTCTGAGGCGTAACATGGCGCGGGGCAGGCGATGGACGCCAGCCCCGCATGTTGCGAACACGCCGACAGGCGCCCACCATCCGGTCGATACTCCGCCTGCTCCATTTGCCTTCCCGCCCGCATGGATTCATGCCCGTGCGGCCCAAATCGTGGCACCTGTGCCACAGTGCGGCCGCAACAGGGGCCAAGATGCGCCGCCGCAATTGAAAAATCAGATGCGTCTTGGGAAGAACGGATGACTTGTGGGCTGGCGAACACGGACCGGCCCTGAACGAGGCCGACAGATGCGCCGTATTGCCCTTCTTTCCGTTGCCGCCGCCGTGGCGATGGTCTGTGCCGCTCCCGCCAGCGCGTTCGCGCCGCTGATGATCGATCCGGTGACCAAGCAGCCGCTGGAGAACAACGGGCGGGGCCGCATGGGCGTCTCGCCGGTCAAGAAGGAAATCGTCGCCAGTCCGGGCAAGTACAGCCCCGGCACGATCGTCGTGAACACGACCGAGCGCCGCCTCTATCTCATCCAGGAAGACGGCAAGGCGCTGAAATACGGAATCGGCGTCGGCCGCGACGGGTTCCAGTGGGGCGGCACGCATTCGGTCACCATGAAGCGCGAATGGCCGGACTGGCGCCCGCCGGAAGCCATGCTGAAGCGCCGTCCCGATCTGCCGCGCTTCATGCCCGGCGGTCCGAACAATCCGCTCGGCGCGCGCGCCCTTTATCTCGGCTCGACCATTTACCGCATCCACGGCTCGAACGAGCCTTGGACCATCGGTCAGGCGGTCTCGTCCGGCTGCTTCCGGATGACCAATGACGATGTGGTCGATCTGTATGATCGCGTCAAAGTCGGCGCGAAGGTCGTGGTTCTGCGCTGATCCGAGGGCGGGGGCTGGGGATCAGCGTGAAGGCCGGCGCTTGCGCCGGCCTTTTCATTTTCACCGGGCGGCGCGCACGGCCGTGCCGGTTCGCCGCCCGCTTTCAGGGATTGCCGGACAGCTTCATCATCACGATCCCGGCCACGATGAGCGCGGCGGCAAGCAGGCGCAACGGCGTTGCCGCCTCGCCGAGGACAGCGATTCCGGCCACGAAGGCGCCCACAGCGCCGATGCCGGTCCAGATCGTGTAGGCGGTGCCGAGCGGCAGCGTCTTCATGGAGACCGACAGGAGGGCAAAGCTGGCGATCATCGTGACGACGGTGATCGCGGCCGGCGCGGACAGGGTGAACCCCGCCGACTTCTTCATGAAGGACGCCCAGGCGATTTCCAGCAATCCGGCGCAGACGGGAAATAGGCCCTGCGTCGCCCGTTTCAAGCACGCCGTCGGCGTCTCCGGCCGGCCGGCCCGAGGCCGGAATTCAGGCGCAGGCGACCCTTATTTCGCGGCGAGCCTGGCGGCGAACGCCTGCGCGGCGGCGGCCGGCACATCGGCGAAATGCGAGATGACCGCCTCCGCGTCGAGATCGCGGACATCGACGTCCGAATAGCCGTAATCGAGCAGCACGCAGGGCACGGAGGCGTTGCGCGCGGTCTCGCGGTCGGTGGGTGAATCGCCGACCATCACCGCATGGTCGCGCATGCCGCCGGCGCGCTCGATCGTGCCGAGAAGGTGCTTGGCGTCGGGCTTGCGCACCGGAAAGGTGTCCGCGCCGCAGATCGCCGCGAAGCGCCGGCGCAGCCCGAGCGCGTCGAGCAGCATGAGCGACAGCCGTTCCGGCTTGTTGGTGCAGACGGCGAGGCGGTGCCCGGCGTCCTCGAGTTCCTCGAGTACGCGCGCGACATCCGGATAGACGCCTGATTCATCGGCGATGTGCCGTTCGTAATGGCCGAGAAAGGCCCCCACCAGTTCCTCGAACCGTTCCTCGCTGACCTCGCGCCCGCGCGAGGCGAGGCCGCGGCGGATCAGGACCCGCGCGCCGCGCCCGACCATCAGCCGTACCTCCTGCACCGAAACGGGCGGCAGGTCCTCCAGCGCGAGGACGACGTTCAGCGCGCCGACAAGATCGGGGGCGCTGTCGACGAGCGTGCCGTCGAGATCGAAAACGAAAAGCGGCTTTGTCATGCGGATAAACAGGCTGGTGGGATCGGTCGAGGCAAGCGAGTACTATTACACACGCCGCAGCGAGTCGTTATGGGCAGGGCATGAAACGCAGCTCACTTCTTCTCTTCACATTTCTCGCCAACACCCCGGTTTTGCTCGGCTCCGGCGCGGCAATGGCCCAGGAGTACCGGTTCATGCCGGCGCCCCAGACCGATCTCAACCGCCTCTACCGGGTGAACCGTCTGACCGGAGAAATGGGGGCCTGCCAATATGCCATCAAGGAAAACACGGTCGGCGTCTCGCTGTGCTATCCGGCCGGCGAGGGCGGCGGCCCGCAGCCCATTCCGGGCGATTACGATCTTGTGCGTTCCAATCACGAGCGCGAAGGGGGCATTTTCCGGGTGAACACGAGGACAGGCGAGATCAGTGTCTGCTATGTCCTCGCCGAGCGTGTGGTCTGCACGCCTCCGGCCCGCTGAACCTTCCGTCCGGTTCCGCGCGTTGGGGTGGGAAGCCCGTAACCCCGAGTGATCCGTCATGCCCCCGATCAAGAACAAGGACCTGCTGCGCGAAGCCTGCCTCATCAATGGAAAATGGACCGGCGCGCCGCAGATCGAGGTGAGGAATCCGGCGACCGGCGAACCTGTCGGGCGCGTGCCGGACTTCGGTGCCGAGGAAGCCCGAACGGCGGTCAAGGCCGCGGCGAAGGCGCTCAGGGACTGGTCGTCGAGGACCGCCCGGGAGCGCGCCGCCATTCTGCGCGCCTGGTTCGATCTCATTCTGGCGAACAGGGAAGACCTCGCCGTCATCATGACAAGCGAGCAGGGCAAGCCGCTCGCCGAGAGCCGCGGCGAGATCGAATATGCAGCCGGTTTCATCGAATTCTACGCCGAGGAGGCCAAGCGTCTGTACGGCGAGATGATTCCCAGTCCGTGGCCGGGTTCGCGCATCCTTGTGCTGCGGCAGGCGGCGGGGGTCGTCTCCGCCATTACGCCGTGGAACTTCCCCGCCGCCATGATCACGCGCAAGGTCGGCCCGGCGCTTGCCGCCGGCTGCACGGCGGTGGTCAAGCCCGCGACGGCCACGCCGTTCACCGCGCTGGCGCTCGGCGTGCTGGCGGAGCAGGCGGGCGTCCCCGCGGGCGTGCTCAACATCCTCACCGGAAAGTCGGGGCCGATCGGGGAAGTCCTGACGACGCATGAGGCGGTGCGCGTCGTTACCTTCACGGGCTCGACGGAAATCGGCCGCACGCTGATGAAGCAGGCGGCGGAGGGCATCAAGAAGGTCGGCCTGGAACTCGGCGGCAATGCGCCCTTCCTCGTCTTCGACGACGCGGATCTCGACGCGGCGGTCGCGGGCGCCATTCAGTCCAAGTTCCGCAATATGGGCCAGACCTGCGTGTGCGCGAACCGCATTTACGCGCAGGAAGGCATCTACGAGGCTTTCGTCGCCAGGCTCTGCGAGGCGGTGCGCAAGCTGAAGGTCGGCAACGGCCTCGAGGAAGGCGTGACCCAAGGGCCGCTTATCAACGCGGCCGCCGTCGAGAAGGTCGAGGACCACATCGCCGACGCGGTGGCCAAGGGAGCGAAGATCGAGCTCGGCGGCCGGCGCCACGCGCTCGGCGGCTCGTTCTTCGAGCCCACCGTGCTCTCGCACGTCACGCAGCAGATGAAGATCGCCCGCGAGGAGACCTTCGGGCCGGTCGCGCCGGTCTTTCGCTTCGCGACGGAAGGGGAGGCGATCGGCCACGCCAACGCGACCGAGTTCGGCCTCGCCTCCTATTTCTACGCCCGCGATGTGGGCCGCATCTTCCGTGTCGCCGAGGGGCTGGACTACGGCATTGTCGGCGTCAATTCCGGGATCATCTCGACGGAGGTCGCCCCGTTCGGCGGCGTCAAGCAGTCGGGCATCGGGCGCGAGGGCTCGCGGCACGGCGTCGAGGAGTTCACCGAACTCAAATACGTTCTTCTGGGGGGCCTTCAGGCGTGAGCAGCAGTGAACAGAAGCGCGCGGCCGCGGCCGTCGCGCTCGAACTCGTGCGTCCGGGCATGAGACTCGGTCTGGGCACCGGCTCGACCGCCGCGTATTTCGTCGAACTGCTCGGCGAGAAGGTTCGCGCGGGACTCGACGTGATCGGCGTACCGACATCGGAGGCGACGCGCGGCCTTGCCAAGCACGCCGGCATTCCGCTCACCACGCTCGACGAGACGCCCGAACTCGATCTGACGGTGGACGGCGCCGACGAGCTCGATCCGCAGCTGCGGCTGATCAAGGGCGGCGGCGCCGCGCTGCTGCGCGAGAAGATTGTCGCCTATGCCTCGCGGCGCATGGTCGTCATCGCGGACGCCTCCAAGAAGGTGGATGTGCTCGGGGCGTTTCCGCTGCCCATCGAGGTCATCCAGTTCGGCCTCGGCGCGACGCGGCGGGCCGTGGAGCGGGCCATTTCACAGGCCGGCTGCACGGGCGAGATAAAGCTGCGCGTCCGGCCGGACGGCCATGCTTTGGTCACGGATTCGGGCCACTTCATTCTCGACGCCGCGCTCGGCCGGATCGCCGAGCCGGAGGTGCTGGCGAATGGACTGGCGGCGGTTCCTGGGGTAGTTGAGCACGGGCTGTTCATCGGTCTTGCCAGCGATGCGTTCGTGGCCGGTCCTTCCGGCGTCGAACATATCACCCGATCTTCCACCTGATGTTCCGGAGACAATCCTGATGACACTCTCTTCGCTACGCCGCGCGGGTGCTGCCCTTCTTGTGGCCTGCACGCTCGCTGCGCCGGCCTTCGCACAGGCTCCGGCGGCGAAACCTCCGACCCCGGAACATATTGCGCTCGCCCGCGCGGTTCTCGATTTCACGGGCGCCCGCAAGAGCTTCGACAACGTCGTTCCGAAACTGCTGACGGATGCACGCGCCGTCATCCTGCGCACGCGCCCCACCTTGCAGTCCGATCTCGACGTGTCGGTCGTCGAGGTCGGCAAGAGATTCGCGAATGCGGACGAGGATCTCGTGAACAAGATCGCGATCGTCTACGCGCAGAAATTCACTGAGGAGGAGCTGAAGCAGATCGCGGCCTTCTACCAGTCCCCGGTCGGCAAGAAGATGACCGCGGAACTGCCCAATGTGCTCGGCGAGAGCTACCGGCTGGCGCAGGAATGGTCGCGCACGCTCAGCCTTGCGCTGATGGATGCCCTGCGCGCGGACATGAAAAGAAAAGGCCACGATCTCTGAGAATCGTGGCCTCTTTTCCTGACGGAGAGGATCAGCGGGCGGGGACTTCCTCGCCCGCTTTTTTGCGCGAGAGCGCGCGCATCACGAACGGTCCGATGAGGACGAGCGCGCAGATCACATAGATGCCGATGGACAGCCCGCTTTCGACGAGCGCGGCCGGATCGCCCTGGCTGATTGCGAGCGCGCGGCGCAGCTGCTGTTCGGCCAGCGGCCCGAGAATGAGGCCGATGATGACCGGCGCCACCGGATAGTCGAAATAGCGCATCAGGAAGCCGAGGAAGCCGAGGCCCGCCAGCATGGCCAGTTCGAACTGGGACGGATTGGCGCCGAGCGTGCCGAGCGTCGCGAACACGAGAATGCCGGCATAGAGCCAGGGACGCGGAATGGCGAGCATGCGTACCCACAGACCGATCATCGGCAGGTTCAGCACGAGCAGCATGGCGTTCGCCACGAACAGGCTGGCGATGAGGCCCCAGACGAGGTCCGAATTCGACGTGAAGAGAAGAGGACCGGGATTCAGCCCGTATTGCTGGAAGCCCGCCAGCATCATGGCGGCGGTCGCGGTGGTCGGCAGGCCGAGCGTCAGCAGCGGCACGATCGTGCCCGCCGCCGAGGCGTTGTTGGCGGCTTCGGGGCCGGCCACGCCCTCGATGGCGCCGTGGCCGAATTCCTCAGGATGCCTGGAGAGCTGTTTCTCCAGCGAATAGGAGAGGAAGGTGGGGATTTCCGCGCCGCCCGCCGGCAGCGCGCCGATCGGGAAGCCGAGCGCGGTGCCGCGCAGCCAGGCTTTCCACGAGCGCGCCCAGTCCTGCGCCGTCATCCAGACCGAGCCGCGCACCGGCTCGATGGTCTCGTTCATCCGCGAGCTCAGAGCCGCGACATACATGGTCTCGCCGAGCGCGAACATGCCGACGGCGGCCGTCGTCACTTCCACGCCGTCCAGCAGATCCGGCACGCCGAAGGCGAGGCGGGCCTGGCCCGTCTGCAGGTCGATGCCGATGAGGCCGAGCGCAAGGCCGATGAAGAGCGCGGTCAGCCCGCGCAGGGCCGAGCCGCCGAAGGCCGAGGAGACCGTGGTGAAGGCGAGCACCATCAGCGCGAAATAATCGGCCGGGCCGAAGCTGAGCGCGATCTCGACGACGAGGGGCGCGACGAAGGCGAGCGCGGCCGTTGCGATCGTGCCGGCCACGAAGGAGCCGATGGCGGAGGTCGCGAGCGCCGGGCCGCCGCGCCCGGCGCGGGCCATCTTGTTGCCCTCCAGCGCGGTGATCATGGAGGCGCTTTCGCCCGGCGTGTTGAGCAGGATCGAGGATGTCGATCCGCCATACATGCCGCCGTAATAGATGCCTGCGAACATGATGAGCGAGCCGGCCGGATCGAGCCGGAACGTCACCGGCAGCAGAAGGGCGACGGTGAGCGCCGGTCCGATGCCGGGCAGGACGCCGACGGCGGTGCCGAGCGTCACGCCGATCAGTGCGTACATCAGGTTCATGGGCTGGAGCGCGAGCTCGAGGCCGGACAGGAGGGCTGCGAAACTTTCCATCGGATCAGATCAACCGCTCGAGCGGACCCTGGGGGAGGCTGAGCTGGAGGCCCTTGGAGAAAAGAATGTAGAGGATGAAGGACAGGACGATCCCGGCCGGGATCGACAGCCAGAGCGGCTTGCCGCCGAAGCCGCGCGCCGTCAGCGCGAACAGAAGCCCGGTGGCGATCGAGAAGCCGGCGAAGGGCAGGATCACGATCTGCGCGACGAGGCCGCCGACCACCCAGGCGAGCGGCCCGATCTCAAGGGGCTCGCGCGCGGGGAATTTCCCGCGCAGCGCCGCGAGCGCGGTGGCGACCGCGAGCACCGCCAGAATTCCGGCGATGGCGTAGGGGAAGGCCGCCGCGCCGATGCGCGAATAGGAGGCGACGCGTGAGGACAGATGCGCGGCGTCCCAGGCGATCAGGGCGGACAGGCCGGCGAGGGCCAGGGCAATGACAAACGCGGCCTTGTCGGGCCGCGTCTGCTTTTCGCTTTCCTTGGGACTGGTCATTTAACGAGACCGATGTCCTTGAGGACGGCGTTGGTCTTCTCGATTTCCTCCTTCAGCACCGTGGCGAAGGCGTCGCCGGCGAGGAAGGTGTTGGCCCAGCCTTTGGTGGCGAGCGTGTCGGTCCAGGTCTTGCTGGCGTTGAGCTTCTCGGCGATCCCGATGAGATTGGCCGTCTGCTCCGCGGTGAGGCCAGGGGCCGCCCAGATGCCGCGCCAGTTCTGGATCTCGACGTCGATGCCCGATTCCTTCAGCGTCGGCGCGTCGATGCCTTCGAGCCGTTCGCCGGAGGAGACGGCGAGCACGCGCAGCTTGCCGGCCTTCACCTGCTGCTCGAATTCGCCCCAGCCGGAAATGCCGGCCGTCACCTTGCCGCCGACGATCGCCGCGAGCGCCTCGCCGCCGCCGGAGAAGGGGATATAGTTGATCTTGGTCGGATCGACGCCCACGGCCTTGGCGATCAGGCCGACCGCGATATGGTCGGTGCCGCCGGCCGAGCCGCCGCCCCAGCTCACCGTGCCGGGATCGGCCTTCAGCTGGGCGACGAGATCGCCGACCGTCTTGATGGGCGAGGAGGCCGGAACGACGATCGCTTCGTATTCGCCGGTCAGGCGGGCGATGGGCGTGACCTGATCGAGGGTGACCGGCGAGGCGTTGGTCGCGATCGCGCCGACCATGACGTAACCGCCGACGATCAGCGCGTTGGGGTTGCCCTTGTTCTGGGAGACGAACTGGGCGAGGCCGATCGTGCCGCCCGCACCGGGCACGTTGACGACCTGCACGTTCTTGGCGAGGCCCTCGGTCTGCAGCGCGTTCTGCAGCGAGCGCGCGGTCTGGTCCCAGCCGCCGCCGGGAGCGGCCGGGGCCATGATGGTGAGTTCCTGCGCGAAGGCCGGCACGGTCAGTGCCGCCGCCACCAGAGCCCCTGTTGCGATCCGGGATATAACGCCCATCCGGTCCTCCCTTGTTCTTGGCGTTGATACCTGAGGGCGCATATCTTGGTCTGCGCCCTTTGGGAAGTCGAGGGGCCCCGCCTAGTTCCTTCCGGTGACATGCATGGTTGATTTTGATGTTGATCTTTTCGTCCTGGGCGCCGGCTCGGGCGGCACCCGCGCCGCGCGTATCGCGGCGGGACACGGGGCGAAAGTGGCCATTGCGGAGGAGTTCCGCACAGGCGGAACCTGCGTGATCCGCGGCTGCGTGCCCAAAAAGATCATGGTGATCGCGAGCCGCTTCCACGACGCCTTCGACGACGCGGCGGGCTATGGCTGGACGCTGCACACCCCGCCCGAATTTTCCTGGCCCGCGCTCGTCGCCGCCAAAGACCGGGAGATCGCGCGGCTGTCCGAGCTTTACGCGAAGAATCTCGAGCGCGCCGGCGTCGTGCAGTATGCGAGCCGCGCCGTGCTGGAGGACGAGCACACGGTCCGCCTCCTGTCGGACGGCACGACCCTGCGGGCCAAAAACATCCTCATCGCCACGGGCGGCCATCCGGTCGCGCCGCGCATCCCGGGCGCCGAGCTTGCGATCTCCTCGAACGAGGCCTTCGATCTGAAGGAGCTGCCGAAGCGTATCCTCATCGCCGGCGGCGGCTATATCGCGGTCGAATTCGCCTGCCTGTTCCGCCGGCTCGGCGCGGAGGTCACGCTCATCCATCGCGGGGAGAAGATCCTGCGCGGCTTCGACGAGGATCTGCGCGACGAATTGATGCTCGCGCTTGCCGCCGAGGGCATCACGCTCAAGATGAACAACACGGTCGCGAAGATCCAGGCGGCGGACGGCGGGCGCCGCAAGGTCACCTATGTCAGCGGCGACGACGACGAATTCGAGGTCGTTTTCTTCGCCACGGGCCGCGCGCCCAACACGGCCGGTCTCGGTCTGGAAAAGGCGGGGCTTGCGCTGAAAGAGAACGGCGCGGTGAAGGTCGACGCGCAATCGCGCACCAATGTCCCGCATATTTTCGCCGTCGGCGACGTGACCGACCGCGTGAATCTCACGCCCGTCGCAATCCGCGAGGGGCATGCGCTCGCCGACAGCCTGTTCGGCGAGAAGAAATGGACGGTCGATCATTCGCTTGTCGCGACCGCCGTGTTCTCGACCCCCGAGATCGGCACGCTCGGCATGACCGAGCAGGAGGCGCGCGAGCGCCTGATGCCCATCGATATTTACAAATCCCGCTTCCGCAGCCTCAAGCATACGCTGACGCGCCGCCAGGAGCGCACCTTCATGAAGCTCGTCGTGGACGCCCGCACGGACAAGGTTCTCGGCGTGCATATCCTGGGCGAGGATTCCGGCGAGATGATCCAGCTTGCGGCCGTCGCCGTCGGCATGGGCGCCACCAAGGCCGATTTCGACCGCACCGTCGCCGTCCATCCGACCGCGGCGGAGGAACTCGTGACCATGCGGGACAAGATCCATGTGCCCAATCCGGGCGGCGCGATCTGACTCAGCCGTTCCGGGAACCGGCCGGGCAGCTGCAACTTCCGGTGAAACACTCTCTTTACCATGTTTCCCTATCGTCTGCCGATCTGCTGGCCGGGGCTTGGGCTATGCTCGCGACGAACGAGGTGACAGAGGGCATCGTCTCTCTGGCCGATGTGGCTGGCCTGACCAGCCGTGTCAGCACGCTGACAAATCAGAAAATCCAGGAAATCCAGAAAATCACGGGGCGCATGCGCATGCTGGCCCTGAACGCGATGATCGAGGCCGCCCGCGCCGGCACCGCCGGGGCGGGTTTTTCGATCGTGGCTCAGGAGGTGCGCGGCGTCGGCGGTGAGGTGGCCCAGGTCGCCGCCACCCTCGAACAGGAACTCGCCGGCCAGATCGGCCAGCTCGAACGGCTCATCGAGGTCATGGAAGTACAGGCGCGCGGCATGCGCCTCGTCGATCTCGCCCTCAACGCCATCGAGATCGTCGACCGCAATCTCTACGAGCGCACCTGCGACGTGCGCTGGTGGGCGACGGATTCGGCGGTGGTCGATTGCGCCGCCAGCCCCGGCGAGGAGAGCTGCGGCTATGCGAGCGAGCGTCTCGGCGTCATTCTCGGGGCCTACACGGTCTACCTCGATCTGTGGCTGTGCGATCTCGGCGGAAAGGTGCTCGCCAACGGCCGTCCGGACCGTTACGCTGTTGTCGGTGCGGACGTCTCCGGCGAGCCCTGGTTCCGTGCCGCCCGCGAACTCGCCTCGGGCGACGACTATGCCGTCGCCGACATCGCCCGCCAGCCGCTTCTGTCCAGCGCGACGACCGCGACCTATGCCGCCAAGGTCTGCGCGGGCGGGCGCGCCAACGGCGCACCGCTCGGCGTGCTCGCGGCGCATTTCGACTGGGCGCCGCAGGCGCAGACCATCGCCGAAGGCGTCCGCCTGTCGAACGACGAGAAGGCCCGTTCGCGCGTGATGCTTGTCGATGCCGCCCACCGCGTGATCGCTTCCTCGGACGGGCAGGGCGTTCTCACCGAACGCCTTGCGCTGCGGCTCGAGGGCCGCCAAAGCGGATATTACGTGGAGCCGAACGGAAGTCTCGTGGCCTTTCATGCCACGCCCGGCTATGAGACCTATCGCGGCCTCGGCTGGTACGGCGTCATCGTTCAGGACGCCCGCTGAGGCCCGCACGGTCCGTTCACTCCTGACGCTTCATCATGTTTCTCGGCATTCTCGCCGGTCTTGCGACCGGCGCACTCTGGGGCCTGATCTTCATCGCCCCGCTCGCGGTCGCTCCCTATTCCGGGGTCGATCTGGCCATCGGCCGCTATCTGATGTTCATGGCGGCCTCGCTCATCGTCCTCGCCTTGGTCGGCGCGCGCATGAGGTGCCTGCCACTGGCGGGCTGGCTCAACGGCGTCTGGCTCGGTGTCCTCGGCTACGCGATTTTCTACGGCTTCCTCGTCATCGCGGTCGCCCATGCCGGCGTGCAGATCGCGGCCGTCGTGCTCGGCCTTCTGCCGATCTTCCTCGCCATCGCCGGCAATCTCAGCGCCGGGCTGAAATGGCGCGCGCTCGCCCTGCCGCTTCTTCTCATCGCGCTCGGCCTTCTCGTCGTGAACGGTTTCGCGCTGAAGGAGGCCGGAACGCCCGGCGCGCGCGGAGAGATCGTGCTCGGCATTCTCGCCGCGCTCGGCTCGGTCGCCTCCTGGGTCGGCTACGGCATCCTCAACGCCCGCGCGGTCGGGCGCATCCCGAACCTCGACACGCTCGGCTGGACCTCGCTTCAGGGCGTGGGCGCGGGGATCGGAATCGTGCTGTTCGGCCTCGCCGCCGAGCCGTTCGGCTATGTCCATCTGTTCGATCTCGGTTTCCGGTGGCCCGAGGCGCGCGATCTCGTCTTCTGGTCCGTCATCACCGGCGTCTTCGGCGGCTGGGGCGCGACCTGGCTCTGGAACGTCACTTCGAGCCGCCTGCCGCTCGTCCTGTCCGGCCAGCTCTATGTCAGCGAGCCGGTCTTCGGCGTGATCTACGGCTTCCTCTGGGAGCAGCGCCTGCCGACCCTGCCCGAGGCGTTCGGCATCACCGCCGTATTCGCCGGCGTCCTTCTCAGCATCGCGGCGGTCGGCCGGGCGCGGTCCTCCAGCAAAATCAACGGCTAACCCGCTCCGGCATCCGGCGCGCGGACGGCAAGTCTAGAATATATCCAAATCATTGTTCTTGAAGCACTTTCCGGTTCCGTTTATCGCGGATCATGTCCTCGGCGCGCAGGCGCCGGAAAGC
>Ga0164243_10012526_pt1 | contig 12004 bp, 12 predicted proteins | sample OricompcompostOP_FD_108781 | JGI IMG/M metagenome (GOLD analysis project Ga0164243, IMG submission 108781) | Organic Plus compost microbial communities from Emeryville, California, USA - Original compost - Organic plus compost (OP) | ecosystem: Engineered > Solid waste > Mixed feedstock >...
CGCGCCCTCGGAGGCCGCCGACGGCCGCGGTGCCGGATTCAGCGGCGACGGCTCGGCGCTGTACGACGCCGTGGTGAGGCCGAACAAGAACGTCTTCCTCGTCCTCGCCGGCCACGAGCACGGCGTCGGCGTCAACATCAAGCAGCCGCGGGCCGCCCGGGGTGCGGTGCAGCTCGGCGACGGCGTGGTCGAGGTGCTCGCCGACTACCAGGACTACACCGTCTCGGCGCAGGAGCTCGGCCTGAGCGGTGCCGCGCGCGACGTCGGCTACAAGCTCGGCGCCAGCTTCTTCCGGATGCTGCAGTTCGACACCCGGCGCGGCGAGCTGACCATCGACACCTACTCCCCGCACCTCGGCAGCTTCGCCGTCCACGAGCACGACCCGCTCCACCGCTACACCGCCGCCGCGGACAACCTGCGCGTGCCCGTCGACATCGACAGCCGCACCACGACGCTGGTCACCGACGCGCTCTCGGTGCACCTCGACGGTCCGGCCCGACCGACCCCGGGCGCCTCGCCCACGGTCGGCTCGACGACGACGGCGGTGCCGCGGCCGCGCCGCGTGGCCCGTGGTGAGGGCAACCGGCGTACGTTCCGGGTCCGGGTGACCGTGCGCGCCGCCCACGGCCGCACCGCCCGCGGCCGGGTCGTGCTCCGCCACCGCGGGCAGCGGGTGGCCGCCGGCCGGCTCACCGCCCGCGGGGTCGCGGTGCTGCGGGTCACGGGCCGCTACCGCACCGGCCGGGCGTCGTTCGTGGCCCGCTACCAGCGCTCGCCGACGGTACGCCCCAGCAGCGACCGCTTCGCCGTGCGCTTCGTGAAGCGGCGCGCCCGCCGCTGACCGTCGTCATCCATGCCGACGGCGGTGCGCCGGGCCCGCAGGCCCAGACCGCGGGACCCGCGGCCCGCGCGCTCCCCCACCCCGATGCGCCAGCATGGGCGCGCCGGCAGACGAGCGCGAGGAGGACGGATGCGGCTGTACGTCGACGGGCGCGACGTCGCCCCGCTCGAGCTCGCCGACACCTTCCGCACCCGTAGCAAGGGCCTGCTCGGTCGCGACCGGCTCGACGGGGCGCTGTGGATCGCGCCGACCCAGCAGGTGCACACCTTCCGGATGCGGTTCGCGATCGACGTCGCGCACGTCGACCGCAACGGGCGCGTGCTGGCCACCACGACGATGCCGCCGGGCCGGCTGGGTGCGTTCCGCTGGCGGGCGCGCGGGGTGGTGGAGGCCGAGGCGGGCGCGTTCGCTCGCTGGGGGCTGGTGGCCGGCTGCCGGTTGACGCGACGCCACCCGGCGGACGCCTCCGCACCGTAGAGTGCCCGGCCGGGCGAGGACGTCGAGAGGACTGACGTGAGGATCCGTGAGGTGGGGGCCGCCGTGGCGGCCGTGGTCGCGCTGCTGACGGCCGTCGCCGGTGGCCTGGTCGCCGGCACGATGCCGGGCAGCGCTGCGGCGTACGCGGCCACAGGCAACCCCGGCGACGCCAGCCGGATGATGCTCGTGCTCGACGCCTCGGGCTCGATGGCCGAGCCCGCCAGCGGCGGCGGCACCAAGATCGCCGCCGCGAAGTCGGCGCTCGGCACGGTCATCGACCAGCTGCCCGACCCGGCCGAGGTCGGGCTGCGGGTCTACGGCTCGCAGGTCTACTCGCGCACCGACCCCGGCGCGTGCACCGACTCCGAGCTGGTCGTGCCGCCCGGCACCGGCAACCGCGACGACCTCCGCGCCGCCGTCGACTCCTACGAGCCGTACGGCGAGACCCCGATCGGCCACGCCCTGCGCGAGGCCGGCGACGACCTCGGCAGCGAGGGGCAGCGCTCGATCGTGCTCGTCTCCGACGGCGAGCCCACCTGCCCGCCCGACCCCTGCCAGGTCGCGGCCGAGCTGGCGAAGAAGGGCGTCGACGTCCGCGTCGACGTGGTCGGCCTCGACGTCGACGGCCCCGCCGAGCAGGCGCTGCGCTGCATCGCCGACAAGGGCAAGGGCACCTACTACGACGTGACCTCCGCCGAGGAGCTCGTCCAGGCGCTGCAGACGCTGGCGACCCGCGCGGTCCGGCCCTACCAGGCCAGCGGCGAGCCGGTCACCGGCACGCCCGAGCCCGCCGGGGCGCCGGTCATCGGCGCCGGGTCGTACGTCGACCAGCTGGGCGCGCCGGGCACCCCCGCGGGCGTACGCCACTACACCGTCGAGCGCACCATCCCCGGCTCGACGCTCACCGTCTCCGGGTCGGTGCAGACGCCGTCGTTCACCCGCAAGGGTGCGGGCGCCCAGGACTGGGACGGCCTCGGCCTCGAGGTCTTCGGGCCCGGCGGCGAGAGCTGCGGGTCGGGCCCGGCGTACTTCGACGGGGCGGCCGACAGCCCGTTCGTCACCAGCTCGGCGACCGTCGAGGAGGCCTGTGCCGACCTCGACCAGGTCACCGTCGCGGTCACCCGCGAGCGGCGCGCCGAGGCCCGTCCCGTGCCGCTCGAGCTGACCGTCGTCGAGGAGCCGCCGCTGGCGGAGACCGGCGAGCTGCCCGAGGGCGCCCGCGGCGACGCCGCGTGGCAGCAGCCGACCGGGCAGCCGACCGCATCGGTGGTGGGCGGCAGCTCGTTCGCCACCGCCGAGCCGATCGGCCCCGGGGCCTACCGCGGCACCCTGGTGCCCAACGAGGTCCAGGTCTTCAGCGTCGACCTCGCCTGGGGCCAGCAGCTCGCGGGCACCCTCACCATCCAGCGACCAACCGGCCAGCTCGCCGAGGCGGCCCCGGTGACCGGGGCGGCGCCGTTCTCGCTCCAGATCTTCGGCCCGGCCCGCGCTCCCGCCAACGCCCCCACCGACCAGGGCCCGGACTCCACGGCCACCTTCCGGTACAACCAGGGCGGGCAGGTCGGCGGCACCACCTTCCCGGTCCGCTACCTCAACCGTGAGTCGATCGACGACGAGGCCGTGGCCGCCTCGACCGCCGGCACGTACTCCGTCGTCGTCTCCCTCGCAGACCCGCAGGCGGAGGTGTCGTACGAGGTGCCGTTCGTGCTGCGCGTCGGCGTCACCGGTGAGGTGACCGAGCCGCCGGCGTACGCCGGAGAGAGCGACCCGGCCTCGCCCACGGCCGACGCCAGTGACTCCTCGACCCCGAGCGCCTCGCCCGACGACGGCGGGAGCGACGCGACCGACGCCCCGGCGGAGGCGGCCGGCGACGAGGCCGCGCAGGGCCTGCCGGGCTGGTTGGCCGGCGGTGCCGGTGTCGTCCTGGTCGCGGCGCTGGCCGGCGGCGCGTGGTGGCTGCGTCGGCGGCGGGCCTGAGCCGTCAGTCGCCCAACCGGCGGCGGCGGATCCGCAGCAGCAGGTACGCCAGGCCGCCAAGGCTGACCACGACCAGCGCCAGCCCGACCAGGGTGGTGCTCGACCCCGGGCCGGTCTCGGTGGTGGTCTGCGTGCGGTCGGGAGCGACGAGGGCCAGCTCGTCGGGGCCGAGGGTCTCGGCCGGGGCAGTCTCAGCCGGGGCCGTCTCAGCCGGGGCGGGGCTCGGTGCCGGGGTGGCCGCCGCGCTCGGCGCGGTGGCGGGCGCGCCAGCGCCCTGCAGCTGGAGCCGCACCCGCAGGTCGAAGCTGCGCCCCGCCAGGTGGCGCGCGCAGCCCTCGTCGGAGTCGAGCACGTCCTCGGCGGTGGCGAGCGAGAGCCGCAGCGACCAGGTGCCGGGGAAGTCGATCCCGTCGTTGCCGGCGTGCGCCGCGCGGATGGCGCTCGCGCCCCCGGCAGCGAGGCCGGAGCCGTCGAAGACGTTGGTGGTGCCGTAGGGCTCGTACGTGCCGCCCTCGCCGTACGGGTTGTAGAGCTGGACCTGCCAGGTCTCGCACGAGCGGGCGTCGTACGGCACCTCCAGGCCGGGGATGCCCTTGACCGTGGCCGAGACCTGCGGGGTCTGCCCCTCCGTGACGGCGAAGCGGTACCACCGGCTGCTGCCGGCGTCGATGGTGTCGCGGTACGCCCCGGGCGTCAGCGTGGGCGCGAGCTCGGGAGCCTGGCTGCCGGTGACCTTCCGGCCCGGGCCGAGCCGCTGGATGGTGCCCTCCGCGATCCGGCCGAGGGCGGCCGCCAGGGCCTGGCTGTCGTCGGCGGAGTAGTAGTCACCGCCGGTCGCCTCGGAGACGCAGCGCAGCGCCTCGACCGCCCGCCGCTGCCCCTGCAGCGCGAGGCCGACGGACTCGACCCGCACCCGCGGGTCGGTGCGCGCCACCGCCCGCGCGGCCTGGCACGGCGTCGGGGCCGGACGCTGGCAGGTGTCCTGACCGTCGCTGACCAGCACGACGACGCGCTGCCCGGGGCCTGCGCTGAAGTCGCCGACCGCCTCGTCGAGGGCCCGGCCGATCGGGGTGCCGCCCAGCGGCCGCAGCGCGGCCATCGCCTGGCCGATCCGCGCGTCGGAGGCCGGCTCGGGGCGCACCTCGAGCCGGGTGTCGGCGCACGAGCGTGCGCGGTCGTCGCCGGCGTACGCCGCGCCGTAGGTGCGCAGCCCGACCGCGATCTCGTCGGGCAGCCGGGCGCTGACCTGGCCCAGCGCCTGCTTCGCCCCGTCGAGCAGCGTCTCACCGGTCGCGGTCGTCCGCGCCATCGACCCGGAGACGTCGAGGACGAAGAGGACCTCGAGCGGCTCCCCCGCCCGCGGCGCCGCCCTTGCCGGTGGCGGCGGCAGAAGCACCGCCGGGAGGACGGCTGCGAGCGTGAGGAGGAGGGTGGTCAGGGCGGCCGACGACCGCGCCCCCGTCGGACGTCTCACCGGCCGCGACTGCCCCAGGCCCGGCCGCCGCTGCTCGGCGCGCGCGGCGTGAAGGCCACCGGCACCCGGTCGGGGTCGGCACGCCACCACACCACCCCGAGACCGGAGGCCGCGCCGATGGTGACCGCACCGCTGAGCGCCAGCCCGAGGGTCGGGTCGAGCACGGCCGCACGGTGGCCGAGGTAGAGGGCGAGGAGCACCACGGCGAGCAGCAGCCCGGCCGCCAGGAGCGTACGCCGCCGCCCCGCTCGGGGGTCGGAGAAGTCGACCGTGGAGAGGGTGGCGACCCCGGCGAGCCCGAACGCGGCGGCGGCCACGAGGGCCTCGGCGCCGATCCACACGGCCTGGCCGCGGACGGTGCCGTCGCCGAGCTCGATGCGGGGCGAGACGCCGGCGGCGACGAAGACGGCGTACACGACGACAGCGCCGACCGCCCACAGCAGCACCGTGACGACGGCGAGCCGGGCGAGGACGACACCGAGCGAGGCGCTGCGCAGCGCCGGGGTGGCCGCGCGCATCACTCGTCGACGTCGACGACGAGGGAGTCGCGGACGGCCTGCAGGCCGGACTCGTCGAACTCACCGGCGGGCGCCTGGAACCGGACCGTGGAGAGCAGGTCGTCGGGCATCACGAGGAACAGTTGCACCATCTCGACGCTGACCTCCTGGCCCTGGTAGGTGTCGGTGCGCTCGAACCGCAGCTGGTACGCCTTCTCCGCGCCGGGCACCTCGACCTCGCCCTCCTCGTCGACGCTGAAGTCGGGGTCGACGCCCTGGATCGCCTTGAGCGAGCCGATCGCGGCCTCGAGCGAGGTGCTCTCCTTGTCGGGCACGGCCATGCTCATGTTGACGAAGGGCGGGAACGAGTCGCCGCCGGCCTCGGCCTGCACCGCCCACTCGTACGTGTCGCCGCGCTGGCCGACCTTCTCCTCACCGCTGGCCTCCCAGCTCGCGGGCACCAGCATCGAGATGCCGTGCCCGACCACCTCGGCGTGCTCGGCGTCGTGCTCCACGATCTCGAACCCGCTGTCGAGCGCGGACGCGGTGGCGTCGCGCTCGTTGCCCCCGCACGCGGCGGTCGTCACCAGCACCATCACGATCCCTCCGACCCCGAGCAGCGACCTCAGCCGGCGCATACCAGGTTCTCCTTCCACTGACCCGTCGTCGGGTCGTAGTACTGCGAGCTGTCCAGGTCGGTGCTGGTGTCGACGACATGGTATTCGCCGCCGATCTTCACGGGGCCGGCTCCGATGGATCCGCCGTACTTCGCCTCGTCCTCGTTGTAGTCGTAGAAGCTGAGCGTCACCTGCGACTCCGCGAGCTGGTCGGCGACGGCCTGCTGCTGCTCGGGCGTGAGGCCCTCACCGTTGGTGACGAAGTTGCCCAGCCCCTCCGAGAGCGCGTCGACGGCGGAGTGGTCGATGGTGCCGTCGGGGTTGCGGAAGGAGTTCGAGAAGCTGAACTGCACCTGCTTGCCGCCCTGCAGCCCGGCCTCGAGCTTGTCCTTGAGCGCCAGGTCGCCCATGCCCTGGCCCGAGCCGGTGGGCAGGTCGGTGCTCGGGTCGAGGCCGTTGTCGGTGCCGGGCTTCTTGCCGGCGCCGGGGCCGACGTCCACCCCGGCACCCGCCGAGGCGGTGCCGACGAAGCTGCCGCCGATCGCGACCACGGTGCCGTTCTTGTCGAAGGTGACGTCGGTGGTGAAGACGCCGGAGACCTTGCCGTCGGCCGTGGCCTTGACCAGGTCGGTGGGCAGCGGGATGCCGAGCTCGGCCGCGCCGCTCATGGTGAGCGCCATCTTCACCTTGGTGTCGCCGTTAGGGTAGCTCTCGGCCCCCAGCGCCACCGCGGCGTTGCCGGAGAGGTTGTCGAGCGGGCCGACCTCGCCCTTCACGCCACCCTGCGCGCTGGCCTCCCAGTAGCTGAAGTCGGGCTTCGGGGCGCCGTCGCCCAGCTCCTGGCCGAAGTTGCCGCCGTACCTCTCGGCCGCGGCCATGGCCTCGTCGAGGGTGTCGAAGGTGTACTGGTGGCCGAAGGAGCCGCCGAGGCCGATCTGGCCCGAGACGCCGGCCTTCGCCTTGCCGCCGCCCTTGCCGGTGTTGACCTCGACGCCGGCCCCGCCCTTGAACTCGTAGCCCAGCCCGACCTTGCCCTGGGTCTTGTAGACGTACTGGGTCTTGATGGTGCCGTCGGGCTGCCGCACGCGCACCTCGGAGATCGTGTAGCCCGAGTCGCCGCCGGCCTTGACGATCACCGTGGCGCTGCCACCCTCGCTGTGCGAGTCGGTGGTGACGGTGCACTTCGTCGGCACGTGCGGCGGTGGGACGCTCGGGGCGCAGCCGCCGCCGACGCCGACCGCCTCGCCGATCCTGCAGATCGCCTGCGACACCGTGCTCGAGGCCTGGCTGAAGACGGGGGTCGCGATCCCGATGACGCCGACGACGACCACGGCGACCGCGGCGAGGATGCCGACGTACTCGGCGGTGGTCGCGCCGGTCTCGGTCCGCGCGCGACGACGGGGCGGGGCGTCACCCGCTGCCCGGGGTGGGGGTGTCTCGGTCATGGCTCTTCCTGGCGGTGCGGAGCCACGGGGCCCCGGCGGTCGACGGGTCAGGGAGGTGGGGAGGGGCGTCAGCCGGGGCCGTCGCGCATCGCGACGAGCACCTGGTCGATGAGGTCGATGAGCCGGGCGTACGCGTCGTCGGCCCACGCGATGGCCGCGACCACGACGACGCCGACGAGGACGAGGCCGCCGACGAACTCGGCGGTGGTCTGGCCGCGCTCGGTGCGGCGGCGTGGCGGCTCGGCGTTCACAGCCACCCACCGGGGTCGTCGACCAGGGTGCGCTCGGACTCGAAGACCCGGCGCAGGTCGGAGCTGGACGGGCAGTCCTTCCACAGCGGGTTCGGGGTGCCGTTGGGGAGGAACCGGGTGCAGGTGGCCAGGAGCATCGTGCTGTCGGCGCACACCCCGGTCCGCAGGGTGATGCCGACGCCGGTGCCGGAGAGGCAGAGGCCTCGGAGCATCCGGACCTGCGCGCGTGACGTCGAGCGGGCGTTCCGCTCGGGGCCACCCTTCTCGGCGCTCACCGGGTCGCGCTGCTCGACGGTGGCCTCGACGGTCCAGGTGACCGGGCTGCGGTCGGGGACCCACCGGAGCCCGCGCAGGTCGGCGCCGTTGGCGCGCGCGAAGCTGCTCGCCCGGGCGTACCCGCTGCCGGGCTGGAAGAGTCCGATCGCCGTCAGCACCCCGACGAGACCGGCCGGCGTGCCCGACGCCTGGGTGGCGTCGGCCCCGGTGAGCAGGAGCGCGAGGGCCTCGTCGTGCCACGCCTCGACGGCGTCGAGCGCAGCGGCGTCCGCCGCGGTGTCGGCGCGGGCCGACTGCTCCTCACCGTTCGCCACCGCGAAGAACGCGACGGCGATGGCGAACGCGCCGAGCACGGCGACGAGGAGGGCCGGCATCGCCTGGCCCTCCTCGCCCCGTCGGGCGCGCGGCGTACGCTCCACGTGAGGTCCTGCCACGTGAGATCTCAGCGCCGCCGACCGATCACGGCAGGCCGTCCTGGATGCGCTGGAAGACCGTCTCGACGATGCCCTGGACGGTGTTCCACAGCGTGTCACCGAACGCGATGAAGGCGACGACAACGACAGCGACGAAGACGAGGATGCCGACGTACTCAGCGGTGGTCTGGCCGCGCTCGTCGCGGGCGCGGCCCTGGATGCGGTCGCCCAGCAGGGCCACCATGGTGGCGACCTGGGCGGCGAGGAAGTGCTGCATGGGAGGTTCCTTTCGTGTCCGTGTCTCCCGGATGTCTCCCGGCTTCCCCGGGCTACGTCCAGAACGCTAGGGAGCGCGGCGGCCGTCGTTGAGGGTCCGCGGACCCCGCGTCAGGCCCGGAAAACGACGGGCCCCAGGGCCCGCCGGCTGGGTCGCGGGGTCGGCCGGCGCGGTGCCGAGCAGCACCGCCAGGGCCTGCGCCCGCGAGGACACCTGGAGCTTGGCGAAGACGTTGTTGAGGTGGTTCTTGACGGTCTTGGCCTCGATGTAGAGCGCCTCGCCGATCTCGGCGTTGGTGAGCCCCTTGACCAGCTCCTGGCAGATCTCCAGCTCGCGCGGGCTCAGGGCGTACCTCGCCCGCAGCTGCTGCCAGAACAGCCCGTCGAGCGCGGGCGGCTCCTCCGCGGCGCGGCTCGCGGCCTCGGTGGCCGGCTCGGGCTCCGTACGCGCCAAGGCCGCCTGCGCCAGCGTGGTGGCGACCTCGGCGCTGAGCCGGATCCGCCGGGCGGCCACGTCGTGCACCGCGCTCACGAGGTCCTCGGAGTCGAAGTCGCCGTGCACGAGGTAGCCGACCGCCCCGCGCGAGAGCGCCTGCGAGATCACCTGCGGCTCGTCGGTGTGGGTCAGCATGAGCACCGCGGTGAGGTCCGCGAGCTGGGGTAGCACGCTCAGCCCGTCGGTGCCGGGCATCCGGACGTCGAGCAGGAGCACGTCGGGTCGCTCGCGGCGTACGACCTCCAGCGCCGTGGCCCCATCGCCCGCCTCCCCCACGACCTCGAGACCGGGGTCGGTGCCGAGCAGCGCGGAGAGGCCCATCCGGACGATCGGGTTGTCGTCGGCCAGCACGACCCGCAGCGGGGCCGCCGGCTCGCTCACCGGGTCACCCCCAGGGGCACGCGCAGCCGGACGACGGTGCCGGCGCCGGGCGCGGAGTCGACGTCGAGCAGGGCGCCGATCCGGGCAGCCCGCTCGCCCATGCCCACCAGCCCGTAGTGGCCCTCGCGCACCCGCGCGCGGGCCTGGTCGGGACAGAAGCCCGGGCCGTCGTCGGCGAGGGTGAGGGTGAGCCAGCCGTCCTCGGCGGCGCACCCCAAGGTGACGGTGGTGTCGGCCGGGGTGTGGCGGGCGACGTTGTCGAGGGACTCGTTCACGAGCGCTCCGATCTCGTAGAGGGTGCCCGGGTCGACCGCGGGCAGCGCCGGGACACGGGTCGTGACGCGCCGGCCGTGCTGGGCCTCCCACCGCTGCACGGTCTGGCGCAGCAGCTCGGCCAGCCCGGCGCGTACGTCGGCGCGGCGCATCGACACCAGCAGCTCGCGCGACTCCTGCGAGGCGATCCGGGCCGCCGAGGCCAGGGCCGCCGCCTGCACCGCCGCGCGCTCGGGGTCGGTGGCCACCAGCCGCGGCATCGCGTCGGCGAGCAGGCCGATGCCGTAGAGCGACTTGGTGACCGAGTCGTGCAGCTCGCGCGCCAGCCTGGCCCGCTCCTCGGCGACCGCGGCCAGCTCGCGCTCCTGCCGGGCGCTCTCCTCCAGGCGCAGCGCGCGCAGCACCGCGGTCTGGAAGCTGCTGCCGGCGAAGAGCAGGCCGACCATGAGCACCGGCACCGCCACCAGCACCAGGAAGCCCAGGCCGGCCCCGGCACGCTCCGGCATGGTCGCGACGGCCGCGAGCAGCCAGCACACGAGGTACGTCGGGGTGAGGTACCACGCCCCGCGCCGGCCCAGGCACAGACCGGCGAAGAGCGCCCCGCTGAGCAGCAGGAAGCTGAACGGGCTCACCAGCCCGGCCACCGCGGTCATCGCGGCCGTCGCCAGCAGGTCGGCGAGGTGCAGCAGCGGGTGCGACATCACCGTCGCGGCGAGCCGGCGCCACCGCAGCAGCACGAGGAGCAGCACGAGCATCCAGGCCACCAGCGCCGCGAGCAGCAGGAGCGGCTGGTGCTCGAGGATCAGCCAGACCCCGGCGAGCAGGCCGGCGGTGAGCCGGACGTCGAGCATCACCTGGACCAGGCCGACGAACGGCTTGCTGCGCGCCCACACGACGGCGCTGTCCGGCGGCGTAGTCGCGGGCGGAGCGGGCTCGGCGGCGAGGAGGGCGGGCACGGAGGCGAGGGCGGTCATGAGCGGCTCACAGGAACTGGGTCACGACGATGGAGCCCACCATCAGCAGGGCGATGGAGGGCATGATGACGAGGGTCAGCACCAGGCTGATCTTGGGGTTGGCCTGGGCGGCGGCCTTGCGGGCCTTCTGCCCCGACGTACGCCGCAGGTCGGTGGCGTACGACGTCAGGAACTCGCCGATGGGCGCGCCGAGCTCCTCGGCCTGCAGGTACGCCGTCACGAACTCCGCGAGGGCGACCGACGACGAGCGCTCGCGCAGCTCGGCGAAGGCCGCGCGCCGGGAGGCACCGATCTCGATCTGCCGCAGCGCGATGAGCATCTCCTCGCCCACGGCACCACCGACCATCACCGAGACCCGCTGCATCGCGGCCCGGAAGCCGAGGCCGGCGCTGATCGTCACCGCCAGCACGTCGAGGAAGTCGGGCAGCTCCCGGTCGATCGCCGCGGCCCGGTCGCGCCCGGTCAGGTAGAGCACCAGGCGCGGGAAGAACCAGCCCACCACGACGAACGGCAGCCCGAGGAAGCTGCCTTGGAGCAGCAGGAGGAGCGCCAGCACGCCCGCCAGGAACGCCCAGGTGGCCTGCCGGGAGATCACCGACTCGTAGGTCTCCCCGGTGCGGCCCGCGCGGGCCAGCGCCCGTTCGACCGCGACCCGGGACTCCTTGCTCGACGCCCGCACCACCCGCTGCCCGACCACCCGGTCGAGCACGGCCAGCAGCCGACCCACCAGGCTGGTGCGCTGCTCGTGGACCTCGAGCTGCTCGACGTACGCCTCCCCGACGCCGGGGTCCCGCACCAGCCGGTAGCCCTGGAGCCCCACCAGGTAGAGCCCCAGCGCGCCCAGCGCGAGGACGGCGCTCACACCTCCACCTTCGCGATCCGGTTGCACAGCACGATGCCGAACAGGAACAGGCCGGCCGAGACCAGGAAGACTACGAGACCGAGCGGCTTCTCGAGCAGGGTGCGCAGGCCGCCCGGCGTCGCCACGTGGATGACGAAGAGCATCAGCCCGCCCAGCGCGGCCACCGACATCACGGTGGCGCGGGTGCCGGCCAGCAGGGTGTTCACCTCGCGACGCAGCTCGCGGCGGGTGTCGATCGCGTCGGTGATGCCGCGCAGGGCCGACACGATCCGCCCGCCGGCGCGGATCTGGATGATGAGCACGTTGAGCAGCACCGCGACCTCGCGCGACGGCATCCGCTGGCCCATCCGCTCGAGCGCCTCGTCGAGGTCGGCGCCGACCGTGAGCTCGTGGTCGAGGCGCCGCAGCTCCGAGCGCATCGGCTCGATGCTCTCCTGGGCGGCGACGCTGAGGGCGGCCCGCAGGGCGAGGCCC
>Ga0164243_10012527_pt1 | contig 12004 bp, 12 predicted proteins | sample OricompcompostOP_FD_108781 | JGI IMG/M metagenome (GOLD analysis project Ga0164243, IMG submission 108781) | Organic Plus compost microbial communities from Emeryville, California, USA - Original compost - Organic plus compost (OP) | ecosystem: Engineered > Solid waste > Mixed feedstock >...
GCGCCGATCATCGTGCCGCCGACCACCGTCCCGTCGCACGACCACAACCACCCGCTGCCGAGCCCCAAGCCCACCTCCGGCAAGCCGTCCGCCGATGACCCGCTGAGCAGGATCGCGGTCGGCGCGGGCGTGCAGCCCGCCCGGGTGACGCGCGGGCAGTCGGTCACGGTCACCGCGGTCTGCGGCGGCGGCCGGGTGCTGTCGGTCTCCTCCGGCGCCTTCGCGCGGCGCGTGGTCGCGGCCCCCGCCCGCACCTCCGCCTGGTATCCGACGATGGTCGTGTCGAAGCGGGCCAGGGCCGGGATGCACGCCGTGTACGTGCGCTGCTCCGGCGGGGGCGTGGCGAGGGCCACGCTGGGCGTCTCCGGGGGCGCCTCCTTCTGAGCCGGGCGGGCCGGCGCCGGGCCGTGACGGGACCGGCGCCGGCTTCCGCATGGGAACGGCGGATATCCCTGCGATCGCCGCATGTAGTGCGTAATGATGCACTGTCAGAGGCCGCCCACCGCGTGCACACTGGCAGCGACGGGCCGCGACGGTCGCGCGGGCCCGGCACGCCGGAGGCGTTCCCACGTCGGAGCGGTTGTGAGCAGGAGGTTCGTCATGACGGCTGGGGCTGCTGGGCAGCGGCTGACGCGGGCGGTCGTGCCGCCGAGCACGGTCGCGCTGTGGGCGCTCGGGGCGTTCCTCGTGGTGAACCTGCTGATCGTGGAGACGCTCTTCGTCACCTCCGGGGAGGGCAAGAATCCGGAGCTGACCGTCGCCAAGTTCTTCGGCCTGCACGCGGCGCTGCTCATGATGGTGCAGCTGCTGCTGGTGGCGCGGCTGCCGTGGCTGGACCGGCGGCTCGGCATGGACCGGCTCACCGCCTGGCACCGCTGGGTCGGGTTCGGGCTGCTGTGGACGGTCGTGCTGCACTTCGTCCAGGTGGTGTTCGGGTACGCGACGCTCGACGGGGTGTCGTTCGGGCGGACGTTCCTGGCGCTCGCCGGGGTGCCCGCGTCGCTGCTCGGCATGCTCGCCGGCTCGGTGATCGTCGCCATCGCCATCGTGTCGACGCGGGCGATCCGGCGCAGGCTGCCGTACGAGGTGTGGCACGGGCTGCACATGCTGCTGTACGGCGCGCTCATGCTCGCCCTCGTGCACCAGTTCCTGGAGGGCACCACGTTCACGGCGACGCCCGCGTCCACCGCGTACTGGTGGACGCTGTGGGCCTTCGTGGTCGGCTCGCTCGTCGTCGGGCGCGTCGTGGTGCCGCTGCGGCGCAACGCCCGGCACCGGTTCCGGGTCGCGGCCGTGGTGCCGGAGTCGCCGAACGTGGTGTCGGTGTACGTCACCGGCGAGAACCTGGACCGGCTCCCGGCGCGGGCGGGGCAGTTCTTCATCTGGCGTTTCCCCGGGCACAACGGCTGGTGGCAGGCGAACCCGTTCTCGCTGTCGGCCGCGCCGGACGGGCGCACGCTGCGGCTCACCGCGAAGGCCGCGGGCAAGACGAGCGCCGGGCTGCGCGCCCTGCCGGTCGGCAACCGGGTGTTCGCCGAGGGGCCGTACGGGGCGTTCACCAGCATGCACCGCACCAAGGAGGCCACGCTGCTCATCGCGGGCGGCGTCGGCATCACGCCGATCCGGGCGCTGCTCGAAGAGCTCACCGGGCCCATCACCGTGCTCTACCGGGTGCCGACCGTGAACGACGCCGTCCTGCTCAACGAGCTGCAGGCGCTCGCCCGCGACCGGGGCGCGCAGCTGCACCTGCTCACCGGGCGCACCGGCGAGGGCAACCCGCCGAACACGCCGTTCGCGCCGCGGAACCTGTACGCGCTGGTGCCCGACATCGCCGAGCGGGACGTGTTCGTGTGCGGCCCGCCGGCCATGACCGACGCGGTCGTGGAGAGCCTGCGCACCCTCGACGTGCCCCGGCGGCAGATCCACGCCGAGCGGTTCAGCCTCGCCTGACGGTCTCGCCCGGCCGGCTCGTCGAAGGGGCGGTGCGGCAGCCCGCCGAGCCGCGTCCCGCTGTTCTGGATCGACGGCAGCAGCGACACGCCGTAGAGCAGCAGCGCGAACGGCAGGTCACGGACCGTGACGCGGGAGCGCCGCCACAGCTCTGGGAGCCGTCGAAGGGCGATCTCCGCGAAGGCCGCCGAGGCCGCCTGACGAGGCGGCCGTCGCGTCACCCGGCGAAGCGGTGCAATCGGATGAGAAGCGCGGATCAGCTTGCCTGGGCCGCGGCGGCGCGGCGCGCCTCGCTGGGCGACTGGCCGTACTGCCTGCGGAACGCCCGGCTGAAGTTCGCCATGTCGGAGAACCCCCAGCGGAACGCGATCTCGGTGATCGGGACGGCCGAGCCCTCCGCGCCCGCCCGGACGATGTCGGCCCGGCAGCGGGCCAGCCGGCGCCGCCGGATGTACGCGCTCACCGTGTCGCCGTCCTTCTCGAACAGCAGGTAGAGCGAGCGCACGGACATGCAGTTCGCCGCCGCGACCTGGCGCGGGCTCAGGCCGGGCTCGGCGAGGTGGCGCTCGATGTAGTCGTTGACGCTCGCCCGGGTGGCGGCGCGCAGCGTGCCGGGGCTCACCGTGTACGCGGGCCGGATCGCGGCGGCGAGCAGTTCCAGCGCGGCGTTGCCCGCCGCGGCGGCGGCGTCCGCGTCCAGGTGCGGCGAGTCCTCCATGAGCAGCCGCAGGTACGAGCGGAACAGCAGGCCGGCGTGGCCGCCGACGGGCTGCCCGGCGATGACCGCCTCGGGCCGGGGGAACAGCTCGGCGAACCGGTCGCGCGGGATGAGCAGCGTCTGCTTGCGCAGCGCGGTGCGCGCGGTGAAGGCGGCCGGGCGCACGCTGTCCCACAGCAGCAGCGTGCCGGGCTCGGCCGCGACCTGCCGGTCGGCCTGGGTGACCACCTCCGCGCCGCTCACCAGCGCGAGCACGCCGACGTACTCGCCGGGCGTGCCGCGCAGCTGGCGGTCGCCGCGGAAGCCGCTGCACGGCAGGCAGGCGCAGTCGATCAGCGCCAGGTCGCCGAGGCGGCGCCGCCGTACCCGGGCGTCGAACCCGCCGGCCCGCTCACTCGCCCGGTCGCCCGGCCGATCCGGTTCGCTCACCCGGACGTCCCAGGGCAGATGCGTCTCCGCGATGACGGCCCGCCACGCCTCGGCGCGTTCCTCGCGCGCGAACGCGCTCAACCGCCAGGTCTCCGTGTCGCTCATCACACACACCTTCGGCGACTCGGCCGTACCGGATCCGAGGGTTCCGAACCCGGCCGCGGCCCTCGCCACGAGGTTAACGACAGGTTTCCGATCGCACACCGGAGCGGGGCGCGGAATTGCAGCCAGTGACAAGTGGATTGCAGCGCAGGACCAGCGGGGCGGCGGCCGGGCGGCGGAGAGTCGGGGTGCGGCGGTCGAACCCGGACCGGCCGCGGGCCGTGCGGCCCGTTCATCTCAGGAGGTCACCATGCCCGCCAAGCTCTTCGACGAGATCATCATCCGCACCGGCGACCTGCCCTGGATCCAGTTCAGCGAGGGCATCGACTACCGCATCCTGCGGACCAGCGCCGAGACGGGCGCGTGGACCGTGATCTTCCGCTGTGCGAAGGGCACGAGCTTCCCGCCGCACATCCACCACGGCGCGGGCGAGTACTTCATGCTCAAGGGCGTCATGGACTACCGCATGGGCATCGCCCGCGCGGGCGACTACGGCTACGAGCCGCTCGGCGTCTTCCACGACTCCACCTCGTTCCTGGAGGACTCCGAGCTGCTGTTCACCAACCACGGCCCGGTGGTCTTCGTGGACGACGAGATGAAGCCGATCATGATCCTGGACTGGAAGTTCTTCGCCGACCAGGTCGCGGACGCCGAGGCCGCCGCCGAGACCCCGGCCGAGACCTCCGCCGAGACCGCCGAGCCGGTCGCGGTCTGAGCGTACGCGGAACGGGAGGAAGGCGGCAGATGACACCGTCGGCGCGGGAACTCGTCTGGATGTACCGGACGATGGTACGGAGCCGTTGCTACGAGGAGACCCTGGCCGGGGTCTACCTGGAGGGCAAACGGCCGGTGTTCAACATGGCGGCCGGGCCGATCCCCGGGGAGATGCACCTGTCCAACGGCCAGGAGCCCTGCGCCGTCGGTGTCTGCGCCCACCTGCGGGCCGACGACGCCGTCACGGCCACCCACCGCCCGCACCACATCGCGATCGCCAAGGGCGTGGACCTGAACGCGATGACCGCGGAGATCCTCGGCAGGCGGGCGGGCCTCAGCGGCGGCCGGGGCGGGCACATGCACCTGTTCGACCATCGGGTGAACTTCTCCTGCTCGGGCATCATCGGGCAGGGCATGGGCCCGGCGGTCGGCGCGGCGCTCGCCCGGAGAATGCGCGGCGAGGACGCGGTCGCGGTGTCGTTCATCGGCGAGGGCGCGGCGAACCAGGGCGCGTTCCACGAGGCGCTCAACCTGGCCGCGGTGTGGCGCGCCCCCGTGGTGTTCGTGATCGAGGACAACGCGTACGGGATCTCGGTGCCGAAGACGGACGCCACCGCCGTGCCGGAGAACCACGTGCGCGCGGCCGGGTACGGCATGCCCGGCCACCGGGTCACCGGAAACGACCCGGTCGCCGTGTACGAGATCGCGGGCGAGGCGATCGCGCGGGCGCGGGCCGGGGCGGGGCCGAGCCTGATCGAGATCGAGACGTGGCGGCTGGAGGGGCACTTCATCGGCGACGCCGAGGGTTACCGGCCGGAGGGCGAGGTGGCCGCGCTGCGCGCCCGCGACCCGATACCCCGGCTGCGGGAGACCCTGCTCGCCAAGGGCGTGCTCACCGCGGACGAGGAGGAGAAGCTGGTCGCGGAGGAGCGGCGCACGGTCGAGGAGGCGTTCGCGTACGCCCGCGCGGCCGCCCTGCCCGACCCGGAGGAGGCGTTCGAGCACGTGTTCGCGGAGGGGGTGCGGGCGTGACCGTCACGACGACGATGCGCAAGCTGACGATCGCCAAGGCGATGGCGGAGGCGATCGCGGGGGAGATGCGGCGGGACGGGTCCGTGCTCGTCCTCGGCGAGGACATCGGGCGGCTCGGCGGCGTGTTCGGCAACACCCGCGGGCTGCTGGAGGAGTTCGGGCCGGAGCGGGTGCGCGACACGCCGATCTCGGAGACGGCGTTCATGGGCGCGGCCGTGGGGCTCGCCACCTCCGGCATGCGGCCGGTGGTCGAGCTGATGTTCGTCGACTTCTTCGGCGTCTGCATGGACGCGATCTACAACCTCGCCGCGAAGAACTGCTACTTCTCCGGCGGCGCGAGCCCGGTCCCGATGGTGCTGATGACCTCGGTCGGCGGCGGGTACGGCGACGCCGGGCAGCACTCGCAGTGCCTGTACGGCACGTTCGCCCACCTGCCCGGCATGAAGGTGGTGGTGCCGTCGAACGCGTACGACGCCAAGGGCCTCATGGTCGCGGCGATCCGGGACGAGAACCCGGTCGTGTTCATGTTCCACAAGGCGCTGCAGGGCATGGGCTGGCTCGGCACCGTGAAACGGTCGATCACCGACGTGCCCGAGGAGCCGTACACGGTGCCGTTCGGCGAGGCGAAGACGGTGCGCGCCGGGCGGGACGTCACGATCGTCGGGCTCGGCGCGTCCGTGCACACCGCGCTGGACGCGGCCGAGACGCTGGCGGCCGAGGGCGTCGAGGCCGAGGTGGTGGACCTGCGCAGCCTGGTGCCGCTCGACCGCGCCGCCGTCGTCGAATCGGTGCGGCGGACCGGCAGGCTCGTCGTGGTCGACGACGACTACCACAGCTACGGCGTGAGCGGCGAGATCATCGCGTCGGTGGCGGAGGCCGGGCACGGCCTGCTGCGGGCCGCGCCGCGCCGGGTCGCCCACCCGGACGTGCCGGTGCCGTTCAGCCCGCCGATGGAGCATCACCTGCTGCCGGACGCGGCCAAGGTCGCGGCGGCCGTGCGGGCGACGCTGGGCGAGGCGTGAGCGGCACCCCGCTCGCCGTCCCGCACGACCAGTGGCAGGACGACGAGGAATGCGTGGTGATGTGGCTGTATGAGGACGGCGACGCCGTGGCCGAGGGCACGGTGGTGTGCGAGCTGGCGGTGGCGAAGGTGGACATCGAGCTGCCGTCCCCGGCGGCCGGGGTGCTGCGCATCCTGGTGCCGGAGGAGACGCCGGTGCGCAAGGGCGACGTCATCGCCGTCATCGAGGACGGCCGCACGTCCTGACCTCGCGAAGCCGGGGCCGGCCGCCCGGGCCGGCCCCGGCACGCTCGGGACACCCGCCGCACCGAAGGGGAAAAAGGGGCGAATGCGACAATAATCACCTGTTGTTTCGTCCCTTTTGAGCGAGAAGCTGGTGCTGGATGTCCGAGCAAGGCGCCCCTTGGCGTTACGTGCCCACCGCCACCGCCCATGAGGCCGCCGGTCGCATCGGCGCCCTCCCGTCGGCCATCCGCCCGGTCGGCGCCCCCGGCCTCACCATGTACGGCCCCGCGTACACGCTGCTGTGCGGCCCCCGCGACAACCTGGCCCTGCACCACGCCTTGGCGCAGGCCCCGCCCGGCTCGGTGCTCGTCTGCCAGACCGGCGGCTACCACGAGGCCGGCTACGTCGGCGAGGTGATGGTCCGCGCCGCGATCGCCCGCGGCCTCGCCGGGCTCGTGCTCGACGGCTGCGTGCGGGACGCCGAGGCGATCGCCGCGCTGCGCTGGCCGGTGTTCGCCCGCGGCCTGAGCGTGGTCGGCACCAGCAAGGACCCGGCGCTGCCGCAGGCGCGGAACTGCCGGCTGCGCTTCGACGGCTTCCTCGACGTGGACCCGGGCGACCTGGTGCTCGGCGACGCCGACGGCGTCGTGGTCATCCCGCGCGCCCGCGCCGCCGAGGTGCTCGCCGCCTCCGCCGCCCGCGAGGAGAAGGAACGCGACGTCTTCCGGCGGCTCGAAGCGGGCGAGACCACCCTGGACGTCTACGACCTGCCCCGCTGACGCCCACCGGGGGTTCAGCCGCCGGGGGAGGAGCCGGTGAGGCGGCGGATGAGCGCGATCGACGCGTCGATCACCTCGTCCGCCTCGGCCTCGGTCTCGCAGACCGCCACCTCGCGGGCCGCCTCGGCGATGGCCACGGTGAGCACGGCCGTGGTGAGCCGGTCGAGCGGGGTGTCGTCCGCGCCGAGCAGCACGGCGTTCTGCCGTACCCACTCCCGCCCCCGGGTGCGCCGGACGAGCTCGAAGCCGGGCGGCGCGTCGCCGTCCATGAACAGCCGGGTGAGGTCGCGCCGCCGCCACGCGCCCCGCAGGTAGGCGCGCGCCCCGGCGATGAACAACTCCACCGGGTCGGTCACGCCCGCCTGCCGCGCCTCGGCCACGCCGGAGGAGGCGGCCTCCTCGGCGGCCCGGTGATGGTCCTCCCAGAGCGCCAGGTACAGCTCGGTCTTGCCGCCGAAGTGGTGGTAGAGGCTGCCCACGCTGCACCCGGCCCGGTCCACCACGTCCGCGATGCCCGCCTCGGCGAAGCCGCGCTCGGCGAACACCGCGCGGGCCGCGTCGAGCATGCCGCGCCGGGTCTCGGCCGTGCGGTTCCACTCCCAGGCGCCGCCCCTCGCGCCGGACTTGCGGATCATCGCGGCTCCCTGCGGTCGAGATGACGACGCCGAGATTCTGGAACGGCATTCTACTAATGGTTGACACGTCTCCGGCGCGACCTTCACCCTGGAACCGCTTTTTAGAGGTTGGTTCTAGAAATGAGTTCTCCCCATGGACTTCTCCCTCAGCCCCGAGGAACGGCAGATCCGCGACACCGTACGCGCCTTCGTGGAAAAGGAGGTCATGCCGCTGGAGCAGGAGGTGCTGCGCAACGAGCGGGAGGGCCGCCCGCCGCTGGAGCCCGGCGTGCTGCGCGAGCTGCGGGACAAGGCGAGAAGGTCCGGTCTGTGGGGCATCGACACGCCCGAGGAGTACGGCGGCGCGAACCTCGGGCCGATCATGTCGGCGATCATCACGATGGAGCTGCACCGCACGTTCGTGCCGTTCTCCTTCGGCGGCGGCGCGGACAACATCCTGTACTCCGGCACCGAGGAGCAGAAGCGCCGCTACCTCATCCCGGTGATCGAGGGCGAGCGCCGCTCCTGCTTCGCCGTCACCGAGCCGGGCGCGGGCTCCGACGCCCGCAACATCCGCACCCGGGCGGTGAAGGACGGCGGCGAGTGGGTGATCAACGGCGAGAAGACGTTCATCACGTACGGGCACGAGGCCGACTTCGCGATGGTGTTCGCCCAGGCCGAGGGGTACGGCGTGACCTGCTTCCTGGTGGACCGGGAGATGGGCTGGACGTCCGAGCCGATCCCCACGATGGGCGAGTGGGGCCCCGCCTCGCTGGTGTTCCAGGACGTACGGGTGCCGGAGGAGAACGTGCTCGGCGAGCTCGGCGGCGGCTTCGAGCTGGCCATGCGGTGGATCGGGCAGGGCCGGTACCGCATCCCGGCGATGGCGGTCGGCGCGGCCGAGCGGCTGCTGCAGATGGCGATCGACTACGCGCGGGTCCGCCACTCGATGGGCCGGCCGATCGCCGACTACCAGGCGATCCAGTGGATGATCGCCGACTCCCAGGTGGAGATCGAGGGCGTCAAGTGGCTCACCCTGTACGCGGCCTGGCGGGTGCAGCAGGGCATGGACGCCCGGCACGCCGCCTCGATCGCCAAGCTCGACGGTGCGGTGATGGCGAACAAGGTGGTGGACCGGGTGCTGCAGATCCACGGCGGCATGGGCTACACCAAGGAGCTGCCGATCGAGCGCTGGTACCGGGAGCTGCGCGTGCTGCGCATCTTCGAGGGCACCGACGAGATCCAGCGTCGTACGATCGCCCGCAACCTGCTCAAAGGCCACGTACGGCTCGGCGGCATCGCCGAGTGAGCCCCGCCGCCGGGGCCGGGCTCCGCCAGGTGCTGACAGGCCCGCCCCGGCGGACGGCGCGTCACGGCGTGACGCGCGCGGTCCCTCGGTCGATCACGATCGTGCCGTCGTCCTTCGCGGTCCGGAACAGCACGGTCTCGCCCTCCACCCACATCGACACGGTGAGCGAGTCCCCGGGGAACACCGGCGCGCTGAACCGGGCGGACATGCCGTGGAACCGGGCCGGGTCGGACCCGGCCGCCGCGTGCAGCAGCGCCCGCCCGGTCACCCCGTACGTGCACAGGCCGTGCAGGATCGGCCGGGGGAAGCCGGCGCGGGCGGCGAACGCCGGGTCGGAGTGCAGCGGGTTGCGGTCCCCGGAGAGCCGGTAGATCAGCGCCTGCTCGGGCCGGGTGCGGTAGGTGACCTCGTGGTCGGGCGCGCGCTCGGGCGCCTTCCACTCCGACGCCGGGCCGCGCGAGCCGCCGAAGCCGCCCTCGCCGCGGATGAACACCGAGCTGCGCGCGGTGACCAGGGGCTCGCCGGACGCCGGGTCCACCGCGACGGACTCGCTCACCACGAGCGCGCCGGAGCCCTTGTCGTAGATGCCGGTCACCTTCGACGTCACCCGCGCCGTGCCCGCCGGGGGAAGCGGCCGGTGCAGGTCGAACGCCTGCTCGGCGTGCACGAGCATCGCCGGGTCGAAGTCGCCCAGCTTGCCCGCCTGCCGCCCTTGCGCGACGAGCACCGCGTACGTGGGCAGCACCCGCTGCTCCACGCCCGCCGAGTTCTCCGTGGTGAACGCGAGCTCCTGGGTCGGGTCGTCCAGCCCGGCGCCGACGCCCACCGCGTAGAGCAGCGTGTCCTTGCCGGTCCAGCTCTTCTCGACCGGCTCGGACTCGACGCCGATCAGGTCGTGGTTCAGCGGCATGCGCCCTCCCGGGTCCGGGGCGGAGGTCAATTCTGGAATGGGATTCTAGAGAGGGGGCGGATCGTGTCAATCGTCGGGCCCGGCGGCCGGAACGGCGTCTCGGCGGGCGCGGCGCGGTGAGTTATTCTTGCGATGAGATTGTCTCACTGTGATAAGGATCTCTGATGACTGCGGTCGACTCGGAAGAGCGGTACCTCGACGACTACGACCCGCGGGACTACGACCCCGTCTCCGTGACGGTGGACGTGGTGGCGCTGACCATCCGCGACGGCGTGCTGCACGTGCTGCTGGTGCGCCGCGGGCATCCGCCGTACCAGGGCCGGTGGGCGCTGCCCGGCGGCTTCGTCCGGGGCGTGCGGGACGCCGAGGACCTGCCCGAGGCGGCCGCCCGCGAGCTGGCCGAGGAGACCGGGCTCAGCGCCAAGACGATGACGGCGCGCATGCACCTGGAGCAGCTCGCCACATACGGCAAGCCGGGCCGCGACCCGCGGATGCGGGTGATCTCGGTGGCGTACCTGGCGTTCGCGCCCGAGCTGCCCGACCCGCAGGCGGGCAGCGACGCCGCCGACGCGGCCTGGGTGCCGGTGGAGTCCCTCGGCCTGACCGAGACCGGCACGCAGCGCCCCGGCACCACCCGCAAGCTCGCGTTCGACCACGCGCGCATCCTCTCCGACGGGCTGGAGCGGGCGCGCAGCAAGCTGGAGTACACGCCGCTCGCCACGGCCTTCTGCGACGCCGAGTTCACCATCCCCGAGCTGCGCGCCGTGTACGAGGCGGTGTGGGGGGAGGAGCTGCACGCGGGCAACTTCCACCGCAAGGTGCTCTCGGTGCCCGGCTTCGTGGAGAGCACCGGCGAGATGACCGAGCGGGGCGGCCGGCGCGGCGGCCCGCGCGCGCGGCTCTACCGGGCGGGCGACGCGAAGCTGCTGCATCCGGCGCTGCTGCGGCCCAGCCGGGAGGAGGAGATCCGCTGACGGTCCGCCGGGCCGTTCGCGCGTTCGCGTGAAAAACCCTATTCCGCCCGCGCGTCGCGGCAGTTATTCTTAGGTAGAGATAATCTCAAACTGAGAAGAACAGGGCGGGACGGAGAGGAGAACCGGTGGACGGCCATGAACTGGATGAGGCGCTGGCCCTGCTCGCCCGGGCGAGAACTCCGTACGAGCTGTTCGGCGGCGCGGCGGGCGGGCCGCCGGCCGCGCCCGCCGGCGGCGGGTACACGTTCGGCGCCGAGGTGGCGCGCGGCGACCTGGCGAACCTGTACGCGGCCGAGCACGGCGGCCCGGAGCCGCTGCTGCTGAAGGCGCCCCGCGACCCCGCCGACAGCGACCTGATCGACCGGGAGGCGGTGGCGCTGCGCCAGCTCGTCCAGGACGGCGACGCGCGCTTCCTGCCGTACGTGCCGCGCCTCGTCGAGACCTTCCACGACCACGGCGACGGCGGCGAGCCCCGGCGGGTGAACGTGCTGCGCCGGCTGGACGGCTTCCACAGCCTCGCCGAGGTGCGCGCCGCCTACCCGGACGGCCTCGACCCGCGCGACGTCGCCTGGATGTGGCGGCGGCTGCTGGTCGCGATCGGGTTCGCGCACCGCGCGATGGTGGTGCACGGCGCGGTGCTGCCCGAGCACGTGCTCATCCACCCCGAGCAGCACGGCCTGGTGCTGGTCGACTGGTGCTACTCCGTGCCCGGCTGCTACGCGGGCGTGGACCCCAGCGGGCTCGTCCCGGCGATGGTGGACCGGTACGCCGAGTGGTACCCGGAGGAGGTCCCCGGGCGGCGGCCGGCGAGCCCGGCGACCGACATCCACATGGCCACGCTGTGCATGACGTACCTGCTGCCCGACGAGATCCCCACGCCGCTGTGGCTGTTCGTCCGCGGCTGCACGCTCGCCGCCCAGCGGAGCCGGCCGTACGACGCCTGGGGGCTGCTCGCCGAGCTCGACGGGATCTTGGCGGAGCTGTACGGCCCGCGCCGCTTCCGCCCCTTTCACCTGCCCCCGGCCGTCCCGCACGACCTCACGCACGACGCGACCACGAAGGAGAACCCCCATGGGTAGCGGAGTCTGGTCCACCGACGTCTACGACGCCGCGCGCAGCTACCGCGCGGCCACCGGCGCGAGCGCGTTCGCGTACACCGAGAGCGGCGCCGCCGCCGTGCACCCCGCGCTCGACCCGCGCGGCGTCGCGTTCCGGGAGAGCCGGGAC
>Ga0164243_10012529_pt1 | contig 12003 bp, 15 predicted proteins | sample OricompcompostOP_FD_108781 | JGI IMG/M metagenome (GOLD analysis project Ga0164243, IMG submission 108781) | Organic Plus compost microbial communities from Emeryville, California, USA - Original compost - Organic plus compost (OP) | ecosystem: Engineered > Solid waste > Mixed feedstock >...
CGGACCGGGGTTTCAACACCTTGATGTTGAACCCCGGTCGAACCTCCGGCGACTGTCGGTGCCCGATGGTTGAGTCCTCCCCGAGGGTCGACCAGCTCGAGTTCTCGGGAGGGCAGCGGATGGACCCAGATGTCGACGCATCGCCGTTCAACACCACGGTGTTGAACGACCACGACCTGTTGTTCGGCGGCGTGCGCGAGGTGCAGGGCGAGAACCGCGCGAACGGCCGACAATGGGCACGTCTGGTGGAGCTGTTCCGACGACAACCGGCCACCGAGGGCAACTTCGCGACCACCGCACGGGAGTGGGTCGTGGTGAAGGTGACCGAGGCGTGGGGTCTCAGCGACGGCGACGCCGGCCGCGAGCTCAACGTCGCGCTGTTCCTCGCCGAGCACCTGCCCGAGGTCCTGGACATGTGCGTGTCGGGTGCGCTGGACCGGCGGCGGGCGATGACGATCACCGAGATCCTCCGGCACCGGCTCGACGACCCCGGTGCCTGGCACCGCGTCCGGGAGCGGCTCGTCCCCTACCTGCGCAAGCACCTGCGCACCGACGAGGAGACCGGCGTCGAGCTGGTCGGGTGCACGATCACCCAGCTGCGCAACAAGCTCAACTACGAGACCCGGATCCTGCGCCCCGCCGACGCCGACTTCGAGGAGGCCCACGCCGCGCGACGGGTCCGCGCCGTCGAGCTCGAGGACGGCACCGGCTACCTCGGCATCGGCAGCACCGTCGACGACCTCCGTCTCGCCAGGCACCCGCTGCACCTGGCCGCGAAGGCGCGGCGCGCCGCCGGGGACGAGCGCACCGTCGAGCAGCTGATGGCCGACCTCGCCATGGACCTCATCATCGGCCGCGGCGACGACGTCCCGGTTCCGGGCTATGCCCGGCCGATCATCAACGTCACCGTCTCGATGGAGACGCTCGCCGGCATCGCCGACGACCCCGGCCGGCTCTCGGGGGGCACGGTGATCCCCGCCGTGCTCGCCCGCGCGATCGCCCTGAAGGAGGGCGCGACCTGGTACCGGATGCTCACCGACCCGGTCGGCGACCTGGTCACCCTGTCCACCACGAGCTACCAGCCCACCGCGCCGATCTGGCGGTACGTCGTGGCCGACCAGCCCACCTGCGCGCACCCCGGCTGCGACCGCCCGTCGACCGTTTGCGAGCTCCACCACCGCATCGAGTGGCCGGTCGGACCCACCGACACCGAGAACCTGCAGCCCCTGTGCAAGCTCCACCACAAGACCAAGCACGGCCGCGCCGAGCGGCCCGACCTCGACTGGGAGCTCGGTCTCGCCAGCTGACGTCAGCCGTCGTGCCAGGGCCGGGGGTCGTCGCGCAGGAGCGAGTAGAGGACGACGTCCTGGTTCCGGCCGTCGTTGAAGAACGCCCCGCGGGCGGTGCCCTCCAGGGCGAAACCGCACTTCTCGGCGATCCGCCGGGAGGCGGCGTTCTCGGGGACGATCGCGAGCTGGATCCGGTGCTCCTTCTTGGACGCGAACAGGTAGTCGACGAGCAGCTGGACCGCTTCGGTCACGATCCCGCGGCCGGCGAACCGGTCGCCGTACACCTGGTAGGAGAGCTCGAAGCAGTCCCAGTAGGAGACCGGGCGGAAGAACTCCACGTGCCCGGCGATCTCGCCCTCCGGGGTCTCCATGACGAGCATCCCCTCGGTCTTCTGCCAGAAGCCGTGCTGGGCGAACTCGGCTCTGAAGGCCGACTGCGACATCACGCCGAGCGGGAAGAAGGACCCGCGGTTCCGGATGTCGGTGTGTGCGTCGTACAGCGCGTCCAGGTCCGCCTCGCGAACCGGACGCAGGGTCACCGACCCGCCGACCAGCACGGTGGGCAGCCTAGACCGACCCGGCAGCGTGCCGCGACACATCTGCCGTCCTCGTGCTAGGACCGCTGCATGGAACGCGACGCCCTCGTCCAGCGGATGAACGACGCCGTCCTCGGCGCCTTCGACATCGCCTCGACGTACCTCGGACTCACGCTCGGTCTCTACGCCACGCTCGCCACCCACGGGCCGATGACCGCCGCCCCGCTCGCGCGCGCGACCGGCACCAACGAGCGGCTCGTGCGCGAGTGGCTGGCCCAGCAGGGCGCGGCCGGGCTGCTGGAGGCGACCGAGCAGGACGGCGAGTGGCGGTTCGCGCTGCCCCACGACCACGTCGACGTGCTCCTCGACCCCGACGCGCTCGACGGCATCGCCGGCACGATGTACGGCGTCGTCGCCGACCTCGCGCAGGTGCCGCGGCTGGCCGAGTCGTTCCGCACCGGCGAGGGGATCCCGTACGCCGACTACGGGCCGGACCAGGCGCTCGGACAGGCGATGGGCACCCGGCCGGTCTTCCGGCACGAGATCGCCGGCTGGCTGCGCGCCGTCCCCGGCCTGTCCCCCAGGCTCGACGACGGCAGCGCCCGGATCCTCGAGATCGGGTGCGGCGGCGGGTGGTCGAGCGTGTGCATCGCGCAGGCGTTCCCAGGCGTCCGCGTCGACGGGGTCGACCTCGACGAGCGCTCGATCGACCTGGCGCGGTCCCTGGCCGAGACCGAGGGCGTCGCCGAGCGCGTGACCTTCGAGCTGCGGGACGCGGCGTCCCTCTCGGGGGCCGGCTACGACCTCGCGACGATGTTCGAGATGGTCCACGACCTCGCCCGCCCCGTCGATGCGCTGCGAGCGGCGCGCGACGCGGTGGCCCCGGACGGCCTGGTCCTGGTCGCCGACGAGCCGGTGGCCGAGGCCTACGCCGGCAACGCCAGCGAGGAGGTGGACCGCCGCTTCTACGGCTACAGCCTCCTGCACTGCCTCCCGGCGAGCATGACCGAGCCCGGCTCCGCCGCGACCGGCACCGTGATGCGGCCGGACACGCTGCGGGCGTACGCCGAGGCCGCGGGCTTCGCCTCGGTCGAGGTGCTGCCGGTCGAGAGCGTCGCGTTCCGGCTGTACCTGCTGCGCCCCTAGGGCTCAGGCCGCGGCCGGCGCCGGCAGCAGGCAGAACTCGTTGCCCGAGGGGTCCACGAAGTGCCGGTACGGCAGCTCGCCCCAGCCGAAGTGCATCTCGCGGCCGCCGCGCTCGGTGATCTCCCGGGCGAGCTCGTCGACCTCGTCGCCGGGCTCGAGCCGGATGTCGAGGTGGATGCGGTTCTTGCCCGGCCCCTTGGGCTCGGGCTCCGGCACCAGCTCGAGCAGGGGCCCGCGACCCGAGGGGTGGCGGAGGCTGGCCAGACGCGCGTCCTCGACCGGCTCCCAGCCGCTCAGCCATCCCCAGAAGTCCCGCTCCCGCGCCGGGTCGGCCACCTGCAGCACGAGCGCGGCGAGCGGGCCGGTCGCGGCGTACTCCGGTCGGTCCTCGAGCACGCAGAAGGCGTTGCCGGCGGGGTCGGCGAGCACCACCCAGGGCACGTCGCCCTGCCCGATGTCGAGGTGCGTGGCCCCCAGCCCGAGCATCCGCTCGACGACCTCCGCCTGCTCCGCACCGCCGCGGACGTCGAAGTGCAGCCGCTGCGGACCGAGCGCCCGGTCCGGCACCCGCTGGAAGCAGAGGTCGAGATCGAAGTCGTCGACCGTCAGCCGGGTCTCGAACCCCGCGTGCTCGTCGGTGAGCGTCGCGCACCCGAGGGCCGCCTCCCAGAACCGACCGAGGGTCTGCGGGTCGACGGCATCCGTGACGGTGTTCTCGAGGAACATGCCTGACACCCTAGGTGTCGGCCACTGTCCGTGGTCGGCACTAGCGTCACGGCCATGACGACGTACAGCCGCACGCGGGAGTTCAAGGGTGCGACGTTCCGCGAGGTCGACCTCAGCGGCGCGCGCGTCGTCGAGTCCAACCTGTCCGGCGTGGTGATCCGCGGCAGCGAGGTCGCGGGGATGGAGATCGACGCCCCGTGGCTGATCTACGGCGACCCACTGACGGTCAACGGCGTCGACATCGTGCCGCTCGTCGAGGCCGAGCTCGACCGCCGGTTCCCCGGTCGCGAGCTGCGCAAGGCCGAGGATCCCGAGGGCCTGCAGGAGGCGTACGCCGCGGTCGAGCGCACCTGGGAGGCCACCCTCGAGCGGGTGGCGGCGATGCCGGCGGGCACCGTCGACGCGTCGGTCGACGGCGAGTGGTCGTTCGCGCAGACGCTGCGGCACCTGGTGATGGCCACCGACCTCTGGCTGGGCCAGGCGGTGCTCGGCAAGGAGAAGCCGTTCCACCCGGTCGGGCTGGTCTACGAGGGAGCCGCCGACGAGGGCTTCGACATGTCGGTGCTGTCGAACACCTCACCGACGTACGACGAGGTGCTCGAGGCGCGCGCCGACCGGATGGCGATGGTGCGCGACTTCCTCGCGTCGGTGACCCCTGAGGAGCTGGACACGCCGCGCACGAACCCGTGGAACCCCCAGGCTCCCGAGACCACGCGCACCTGCCTGCACACGGTCCTCGAGGAGGAGTGGGAGCACCACCGGTTCGCGGTGCGCGACCTGGACCGGCTCGAGGCCGCCGAGGATCACTGACCGCCGGGCTGCACCGTCCAGTCGGGTGGCTCGTCCCGACCGGTCTCCTCGTCGCGCTCCGCCTCGTCGGCGGTCTTCTGCACCTTGCCCGCGGCGTGGTGCACCGGCGCGTAGATCGCGTAGACCTGGAGCGGCTCGTCGCCGATGTTGGTGACGTTGTGCCAGGTGCCGGCGGGCACGAGGATCGCCCAGCCGTCGCCGACCTCCTGCTCGAAGTCCAGCCGGTCCTCCGCCGGGCCCATCTGCACCCGGCCGCGACCCGCGTCGACGCGGAGGAACTGGTCGGTCTCGGGGTGCACCTCGAGACCGATGTCGTCGCCGACCGGGATCGACATCAACGTGAGCTGCCCGGTGCCCCGCTCCCCCGGCGACCACACACCGGGGCGGGTCGCGGCGCTGATCAGCCCGCCACGAGCCCGTGCTCGTGCGCGAACACGACGATCTGCACCCGGTCGCGCAGGCCGAGCTTGCGCAGGATCGCGCCCACGTGCGTCTTGACCGTCGACTCGCTGGCGTAGACCCGGCCGGCGATCTCGGCGTTCGACAGTCCCTCGGCGACCGCGAGGAAGACCTCACGCTCCTTGTCGGTCAGTGACTGGTACGCCGCCGGCGCCGGGGCCCGCTCGCGGAACTGGCCCTCGAGCAGCGTCGAGAGGTCGGTGGGCGCGAGCACCGCGTTGCCGGCGTACACCGTGCGGATCGCCTCGGCGAGCCGCACCGGAGTGGTGTCCTTGAGCAGGAACCCGCTGGCGCCGTACCGGATCGCGGTCGCGGCCCGGTCGTCGAGGTTGAAGGTGGTCAGCACGACGACCCGCACGGGATTCTTGCGACGGGCGACGCGGTCGGGCGCGAAGATCTGCCGGGTCGCCTCGACGCCGTCCATCTCGGGCATCCGGATGTCCATGAGCACGACGTCCGGCGACAGCTCGTCGACCAGCCGCACCGCCTCGTGGCCGTCGCCCGCGCCGCCGACCACCTCCATGCCGGGCTGGCCGTTGACGATCACCTTGACGCCCTCGCGGAAGAGCTCCTGGTCGTCGACCAGCAGCACCCGGATCACGGTCTCGTCGCTCATCGGGACCTCACCGGCACCCAGGCCGTCGCGGTGAACGTCGGGACGCCGGCCTCGTCGCGACGGCGTACGTCGAAGTGTCCGCCCACCGCCTCCAGCCGGCGGCGCATCCCGGCCAGGCCCTGGCCCGGGCCGTCGCCGTTGGTGGCGCCGGGGCCGACGACGTTGCGCACCTCGATCCGCAGCTCGCCCTCCCAGTGCCGCTCGACGAAGACCGGCTCGCCGCGCCGGCCGTGCTTGATCGCGTTGGTGAGCATCTCCTGGAGCACCCGGTAGGCCACCACGTCGAGCTCCGGCGGCAGCGGCTGGCGGGTGCCGACCTCGCTGGCGACGACCTCGTGTCCGCTGTCGCGCACGCCGCTGATCAGCGCGTCGAGGCTGCCGGGCTGCGCGTCGGCGGCGATCGTCGGGGTGAGCACCTGGCGCACGTCCTGCAGCGACGCGCGGGCCGAGGTGGCGATGTTGGCCATCGTCTCCTTGAGCTTCTGGGGATCGGCGTCCTCGAGGTACTGCGCCGACTCGGCCTGCGCGAGGATCACCGCGAGCGAGTGCCCGACCACGTCGTGCACGTCGCGGGCCAGCCGGGCCTGGTCCTCGCGGAGCCGGGCGATCTCCCGGGACTGCGCGGCCTCGATCTCGGCGGCCCGCTGCGACTCCTGCGACTCCGCGGCCCGGTCGCGGAACCGCACCGCCAGACCGGCGAGCCACGGCACGGCGAGCAGCACGACCCCGGCGAGGCCGATGAGCAGCAGCCAGGACAGGTCGCCGATCCGCGCCGCGCGGTCGTAGCCGATGATCTCGATCAGGGTCCGCAGCCGGGTCGGAGAGTCGCTGAGGTTGAGGTAGAGCGCGCCGATCACGCCGGCCGCGGGCACCGACAACCCGCTCGCGAAGACCACGACGGGGTTGCCCCACCGGGCGGTCCCGAACGCCGTGAACGCCACCGCCAGCTGCACGAGCGACACCTGCAGGCCGACGAAGACCGCGAACGCCGAGACCACCCACACCACCGCCAGCGAGGCGCCGGGCGCCTTCCGCGAGAGCGCGGTCGAGACGACCATCCCGGCGGCGACGCAGCCGTACGCCGTGCCGTCGTCGAAGGGCTCGATCAGCCGCAGCCCCTCCACCACGGCCACCGAGAGCACGAGGGCGACCGCGTACAGCTCGAACTCCCAGTCACGGAGCCGCTCGGTCACGCGGGCAATGCAATCACGATCGCGACCTCGCGTGGTCGAGCGCGTCGGAGACGAGCCGGTCGAGCAGCGCCGGGTACGGCAGCCCGGCGGCGGCGAACATCTTCGGCACCTGCGAGTGCTCGGTGAACCCGGGCATCGTGTTGACCTCGTTGAGCACCCAGCCGCGGTCGGTGAGGAAGAAGTCGACGCGCGCGACGCCCGCGCAGCCGAGCGCGTCGAAGACCGCGACCGCGGCGTCCTCGAGCTCCTTGGTCTCCGCGTCGCTGAGCGGCGCGGGCACCAGGAAGTCGGGGTCGCGCCCGTACTTGGCGTCGTAGTCGAAGACGCCGTCCCCGAGGATCTCCAGCGCCGGCGACACCACCGTCCGGCCATCCGTCCTCAGCACCGCGACATCGATCTCCCGGCCGACGACCACCTCCTCGACGAGCACCCGGTCGTCGAGCTCGAACGCCGCCTCCAGCGCGGCCTCGAGCCGCCCCGGCTCCTCGACCAGCGACACCCCACGGCTCGACCCGGCCGCCACCGGCTTGACCACCACCGGCCCGCCCCAGGAGTACGCCGCGGCGGTCGCGCGGGTGAGCAGCCGGCCGGGCGCGGTGGCGACGCCGACCGCCTCGGCGACGAGCTTGGTCGCCCACTTGTCCATCGCGAGGGCACCGGCGCCGACGCCGCTGCCGACGTACGGCAGCCCGGCGAGCTCGCAGAGCGCGGCGAGCGTGCCGTCCTCACCGCGCGGACCGTGCAGCGCGGGCAGCACCACGTCGCAGGACCGCAGCACCGAGACCGCGCCGGTGAACCCGATCGGCCGCCCGCCGCCGTCGTACCAGCAGCCGTTGCGGCCGATGGTCAGCGGCACCACGGCGTACGTCGCCGGGTCCAGGTGGGCGCAGATCGCCGCGGCGGAGGCCAGCGAGACCTCGTGCTCGCAGTTCGCGCCGCCGCCGACCACCGCGACCCGCGGCCGCTCGTCGCGCCTCATCGGGCCACCCGCGCGCCGATGCCGGTGACGATCTCGTGCTCGATGGTGTCGGCCCAGTCCGCCCACTCGCGGACCATGGGCTCGCCCGCGTCGCCGGGGCCGAAGACCACCGCGACCTCACCGAGCCCGGACGCCTCGTCGCCGACGTCGACGACCACCTGGTCCATCGAGATCCGCCCGACCACCGGGCGGCGGCGGCCGCGGAGCAGCACCTCGGCGCGGCCGGCCGTGGCGCGGGGCAGCCCGTCGGCGTACCCCAGCGGCAACAGCGCGAGGTGGGTACGGCGACTCGCGGTCCAGGTGGCGCCGTACCCCACGGTCGTGCCGGCGCGCACCGACCGCACGCCGACGACCGGCGCGGTCAGCGTCATCGCCGGCCGCAGCGCGGTGGTGCGGGTGGGGTCGATGCCCACGAGCCCGGCGCCGACCCGGCTCATCGTGTGGTGGCTGAGCGGGTCGGTGAGCGTCGCCGAGGTGGCGGCCAGGTGCCGCAGCGGCGGCCGGAGCCCGTGCCGTCGGGCCACCTCGAGACCCCAGGCGAACCGGGCCCGCCCGGTCGCGTTGTCGGCGTGGCCCGGCTCGTCGGCGCAGGCGAGGTGGCCCATCAGCCCGACGACCCGCACCCGCCCCTGCCGCTCGGCGCGACGCGCGGCGCGGCACAGGCCGGCCCAGTCCTCGGGCGGGGCGCCGTCGCGGGCCATGCCGCAGTCGAGGTGCAGGTGGATCCGGGCACCGAGCCCGGCGCGCAGGGTCGCGTCGAGGTGGTCGCGGCTCGGCACCGCCAGGTCGACCTCGCTCGCGATCGCCGCGCCGAAGTCGGCGTCGGTCCCGTTGAGCCAGCTCAGCATCGGCGTCCGGAACCCGGCCGTCCGCAGCGCGATCGCCTCGTCGATGCTGGTGACGCCGAGCCAGGACGCGCCGTGCGCGAGCGCCGTACGGGCCACGTCAGCGGCGCCGTGGCCGAAGCCGTCGGCCTTCACCACCGCCATCAGCGCCCCGGCGGTGGCGCGCTTCAACACCTGGGTGTTGAACCCGACCGCCCCGAGGTCGACGTGCAGGCGTGGGCCGTGCCCGGTCCGCGGCAGTACGTCGACCGCGTGCAGCACCGCGGTCATGCCGCCACCGCCTCGGCCGCCGGCCCGTAGAGCGCGTGCGGCGCGCCGCTGGTCGCGGCCCAGTAGCGGTCGCCGTAGCTCCAGTGCCACCACTCGGTCGGGTAGTTGACCAGCCCGACCCGGGTCAGCACCCGCGCCAGGAGGTCGCGGTGCGCCCGCGCGTCCGCGCCGATCCCGTCCGCGGCGAAGAAGCAGCGGCCGTCGCTCTGCTCGGGCGTCGCGTCGATCGGCGTCCCCATGTCGAGCTCCTCGCCGGTCGCGTCGACCAGGGTCAGGTCGACGGCCGCGCCCGCGACGTGCGGGGCCACCTCGACCGGCGCGACGAACCGGCTGGTCAGCCGGTGCAGCTCCGCGGCGGCGATGCCGGGCCGCGCGGCGCACACCTCGGCGGCGTACGCCGTGATGATCGCCTGCTGGGCGGCCACGGACCGGTGCCCCTCGACCACGCACAGCCGGATCCCGGTCGGCAGCGCCAGGTCGGCGGCCATCAGCCGCTCGGCCAGGCTCCGCCGGACCAGCGCGCCCGCCGGGGAGAGGGACGGGAGCAGCCGCACCATCGGCTCCCCGTCGTCGTGCACGGGCACCGCCGCCACACGGGGGTCCGAGAGAAGGAGGATCGTCATGCCCCGGACGCTAGGAATCCGCCGGGGTCGGGCGCCTCCTCCTCAGGTGCCGATCCCTCAGCCTCGAGGACAGAACCTCTCGCCATGAGTGACCGAGGGTCGACCGGTCCGGCACCTGAGGCGGACGCGGTCGCAGCGACGCCCGACCAGCGTGGTCGGCATGGCCAAGAACCTCTTCCTGACCCTGCCGCTCGTCGCCCTGCTCACCCTTGGCTGCGGCGCGACGGAGCAACCCACGACCGAGACGACCACGAAGACTGCGAAGACCGCGACGACCAGGAACCGGGCCACCGACCGGGTGACCGACGGGCAGCCCGGGATGCTGCCGCCGCTCGGGGACCGCGGTGACCGGGGGTTCCGGATCGACCCGCTCGACTCCGACGACCCGCAGATCGCGAACCTCGACCCCGACCTCCGCGACGCCCTCCGCGAGGCCGCGCGCGACGCGCACGCGGACGGCGTACCCCTGACCGTGACCAGCGGCTGGCGCAGCCGGGCGCACCAGCAGCGGCTCTTCGACGAGGCGGTGGCGAAGTACGGCAGCACGGAGGAGGCGACCCGCTGGGTCTCCACGCCGGACACCTCGGCGCACGTCACCGGCGACGCCGTCGACGTCGGCCCGACCAGCGCCACCGACTGGCTCAGCCGGCACGGCGCCGACTACGGGCTGTGCCAGGTCTTCGCGAACGAGATCTGGCACTACGAGCTGGCCACGACGCCGGGCGGCGAGTGCCCGGCGATGTACCCGGACAGCTCCTACCGGCAGTAGCGCGGCCGCGGGCTACCACCCGTCCCGGACACTGGATCCGTGATCGAGGTGGAGCCCGAGCGCTTCGAGGAGATGGTCACCGAGGCGCTCGACGGGCTGCCGGAGGACCTGGGCCGGCTGATGAGCAACGTGGCGGTCACGGTGGAGCACGACGGTGGGCCGCCGGGACTGCTCGGGCTCTACCAGGGCGTGCCGCTGACCCGCCGGACCACGACGTACGCCGTCGTCATGCCGGACCGGATCACGATCTTCCGCCGCGCGATCTGCCGGATCTGCAGCACCGAGGCCGAGGTGGTGGAGCAGGTACGGCGGACCGTGATCCACGAGGTCGGCCACCACTTCGGCATCGGGGACGCGCGACTGCGCGAGCTGGGGTGGTGAAGCGCCGGGGGTGCGGTTAGCGTCGTGCCCAACGGGAGGGGGACCCGATGACCGGTGACGCCGGTACGACGCTCGGCACGGTCCTCGGCGTGTGGGCCCACCCCGACGACGAGACCTACCTGATGGCCGGCACCGCCCTCGTCGCCGCCCGCCAGGGGTCGCACGTCGCGTGCCTGACGCTGACCGCGGGCGAGGCCGGCGAGACCGCGGACCAGGAGCGCTGGCCGCAGCAGGACCTCGCCGCGATCCGCGCCGCCGAGGTGAAGGAGTCGCTGACGATCCTCGGGATCGACGACCACACCCAGCTCGACCTCCCGGACGGAGGGCTGCCCTCCGTCGCGTGCGCGCACGCCGTCGGGCTGATCGCCGACGTCGTCGAGCGGGTGCGGCCGGACACGGTCCTCACGTTCGGACCCGACGGCATGACCGGCCACCCCGATCACGTCGCCACCGGCCGCTGGGCGGTCCGCGCCGCCACGACGGTCATGGGCGACCGCTGCCGGGTGCTGGCCGCCACGAAGACCCCGGACTGGCTGGACCGGTTCGCCGCGATCAACGAGGGGATCATCACCTCTCCCCCGCCGAACACCCCGCCCGACCAGCTCGCGCTGCACCTGCGCTTGTTGGCTGACGACCTCGACCGCAAGGTGCGCTCACTGCGCGCCCAGGCCTCGCAGACCACCGGCCTCATCGAGGCGCTGGGCGAGGACGCCTACCGCGACTGGCTCGCCGACGAGTACTGGGTCGAGCTCTGACCCAGGCGCGTGCTGGGCGCAGTGAGCACAGCAGAACATTCGGTCTCCGACCTGGCTCCCATGGCCCACCTCGCAGCGGGACGGGCAATCCTCGCGCCGTCCCGGTACGGAGCGCCGCTACAAAGCTTCGAAGAAGTCCTCATCAAGTTGGTAGAGCGTGACTGTGGTTTCGGCTTGTACACCCACACCGTGACGAAGCATCAACTGAGCCAGACGACTCCCGTCGATCAGCTCGATGCGGAAGGCCACACGCTCTGCTTCTTGCCTGGCTCCGGCACTGAACGAACTTGTCGTGATAAAGACACCGCGATCTCCTTGAGCCCCCATGAGCGCTCCCACGAACGATTGAATCGTCGGCCGATGAATTACACGATCGGTTTCGTAGCGCTTCGCCTGCACATAGATCCGATCCAGCCCGAGCGGATCCTGACTGATGATCCCGTCGATACCAGCATCACCGGTCGCGCTCGTCCGTTCGACGCGCCCTGAGGTGCCATAGCCCATTCGTGCCAGAAGTGTCATCACAAGGTCCTCAAAACCAGTTGAGGACAAGGAGAGCGCACGCCGGAGAAGCTCGTTCTCCACAACGGCCCGATTTTCCGCTAC
>Ga0164243_10012530_pt1 | contig 12003 bp, 13 predicted proteins | sample OricompcompostOP_FD_108781 | JGI IMG/M metagenome (GOLD analysis project Ga0164243, IMG submission 108781) | Organic Plus compost microbial communities from Emeryville, California, USA - Original compost - Organic plus compost (OP) | ecosystem: Engineered > Solid waste > Mixed feedstock >...
CTGCGGCGGCTGGTAGCCCGGCTGCTGCGGCTGGCCGTAGCCGGGCTGCTGCGGCGCCGCGGGATCCGCGGGAGCGGAGGGCTCGGCCGGGGTCGCCCCCTGCCCGGGCTGCTCGGGCTGCGCGGGTGGCACCTGGCCACCCTCGGACGCAGGCGGGAACTCGGCGCCACCGGCCGGGTCGGCCGGCGTGCCGCCGGTGTTCTGCGGGTCCTGCGGGTTGTCAGTCATGACGCTCCTGTGCACGGATCGTGGAGATCTTGTGCCGCACACGCTACAGACTCGACCCCCTCGCTCGCGGCTGCCACACGGGTGAGATGTACCCACCCCGGACCGGACGGCGGCGCCGCGCACGGGGCGTCAGGCCACCAGCCGCCCGACGACGGTGTCCGCGAGGAGCCGGCCGCGGCGCGTCAGCCGCGCGACGCCGGCGCCCGCGGCGTCGGGGTCGACGAGGCCGTCGGCGGCCAGCTCGCGCAGGGTCGCACGGTGCTCCGCACCCAGCGGCAGCCCGTCGACGAGCCGGATCCCGAGCAGCACGTGCTCGTCGGCGACCTGCTCGGGCGTGAGCTCCTCGGTCTCGGCGACCGGCAGCTCGCCCGCCGCGACCCGCTGCGCGTAGGCCCGCGGGTGCTTGACGTTCCAGAACCGCGTCCCGGCGAGGTGGCTGTGCGCCCCGGGCCCGATCCCCCACCAGTCGTGCGAGCGCCAGTACGCGACGTTGTGCCGGCACCGCTGCTCGGGCCCGCGGGCCCAGTTGGAGATCTCGTACCAGCCGTAGCCGGCCTCGGCGAGCAGGGTGTCGGCGAGCTCGTACTTGGCGGCCTGGTCGTCGCCGTCGACCCCGGGGAGCTCGCCGCGTCGCACGCGCGTGTGCATCCGGGTGCCGGGCTCGATCGTCAGCGCGTAGGCGGACACGTGGTCGGGCTCCAGCGCCAGCACCGCCTCGAGGCTGCGGCGCCAGTCGTCCAGACTCTCCCCCGGCGTGCCGTAGATGAGGTCGAGCGAGACCGCGAGGCCGGCGTCGCGCGCCCAGGCGACGACCTGCGGCACCCGGTCCGGGTCGTGCGTGCGGTCCAGCGTCGCCAGCACGTGCGGCACGGCCGACTGCATGCCGAAAGAGACCCGGGTGAACCCGGCGTCGCGCAGCGCCTGCAGGTCGGCCGCCCACACCGAGTCCGGGTTGGCCTCGGTCGTCACCTCCGCGCCGGGCGCGAGCCCCCACGTGCGGTCGACGGCGTCGAGCATCCGGGCGAGGTCCACCGTCGGGAGCAGGGTCGGGGTGCCACCGCCGAAGAACACGGTCTCGACCGGGCGTCCCGCGAGCCCGCGGCGGCGCAGCTCGGCGTCGGCGAGCGCGACCTCGGCGACCGCGGTCGCGGCGTAGCTCGCCTGGCTCGCGCCGCCGCCCAGCTCGGTCGCGGTGTAGGTGTTGAAGTCGCAGTACCCGCAGCGCACCGAGCAGAACGGGACGTGCAGGTAGACGCCGAACGGCGTCGCCGCCGCGCCCGGCACGCCGGCGCCGCTCACTTCTTCGCGGTCTCCTTGCCGCCGCCGGCATCGGAGGACAGCGCGGCGACGAACGCCTCCTGGGGCACCTCGACGCGGCCGATGTTCTTCATCCGCTTCTTGCCCTCCTTCTGCTTCTCGAGCAGCTTGCGCTTGCGGCTGATGTCGCCGCCGTAGCACTTGGCGAGCACGTCCTTGCGCAGCGCGCGCACGGTCTCGCGGGCGATGATGCGGCTGCCGACGGCGGCCTGGATCGGCACCTCGAACTGCTGCCGCGGGATCAGCTCCTTGAGCTTCTCCGTCATCGAGACGCCATAGGCGTACGCCTTGTCGCGGTGCACGATCGCCGAGAACGCGTCGACGGTCTCGCCCTGCAGAAGGATGTCCACCTTGACGAGGTTCGCCTCGGCATCGCCTGCGAGCTCGTAGTCGAGCGTCGCGTAGCCGCGCGTCCGCGACTTCAGCTGGTCGAAGAAGTCGAAGATGATCTCGGCGAGCGGCAGCGTGTAGCGCAGCTCGACACGGTCCTCGCTCAGGTAGTCCATGCCCTTGAGCGAGCCGCGCCGCGACTGGCACAGCTCCATGATCGTGCCGACGTACTCGCTCGGTGCGAGCAGCGTCGCCTTGACCAGCGGCTCGCGGACGGAGGCGATCTTGCCCTCGGGGAACTCCGAGGGGTTGGTGACGACGACCTCCTTGCCGTCCTCCATCGTCACGTCGTAGACGACGTTGGGGGCGGTCGAGATGAGATCGAGGTTGAACTCGCGCTCGAGGCGCTCCCGGACGATCTCCAGGTGCAGCAGCCCGAGGAAGCCGCAGCGGAACCCGAAGCCGAGCGCGACCGAGGTCTCCGGCTCGTAGGTCAGCGCGGCGTCGTTGAGCTTGAGCTTGTCGAGCGCCTCGCGCAGGTCCGGGTAGTCGGAGCCGTCGATCGGGTACAGCCCGGAGAACACCATCGGCTTGGGGTCGGCGTAGCCCGGCAGCGCCTCCGAGGCGGGCTTCGCGGCGTTGGTGACCGTGTCGCCGACACGGGACTGGCGCACGTCCTTGACGCCGGTGATCAGGTAGCCGACCTCGCCGACGCCCAGCCCCGCCGTCGGCCTGGGCTCGGGCGAGGAGACGCCGATCTCGAGCAGCTCGTGGGTGGCACGCGTCGAGTGCATGAGGATGCGCTCGCGCGGGCTGAGCTGGCCGTCGACGACGCGCACGTAGGTGACGACGCCGCGGTAGCTGTCGTAGACGGAGTCGAAGATCATCGCCCGGGCCGGCGCGTCGGGGTCGCCGACCGGGTGCGGCACCTCGGCGACGATCCGGTCGAGCAGCGCGGGCACGCCCTCACCGGTCTTGCCGGAGACCTTGAGGCAGTCCTCGGGGTCGCCGCCGATGAGGTTGGCCAGCTCCTCGGCGTACTTCTCGGGCTGCGCGGCCGGCAGGTCGATCTTGTTGAGGACCGGGATGATCGCGAGGTCGTTCTCCATCGCGAGGTAGAGGTTTGCCAGCGTCTGCGCCTCGATGCCCTGCGCGGCGTCGACGAGCAGCACCGCACCCTCGCACGCCGCGAGCGAGCGCGAGACCTCGTAGGTGAAGTCCACGTGGCCCGGCGTGTCGATCATGTTGAGGGCGTACGGCACGACCTCACCGGTCGTCTCGTCGACGACGCCCCACGGCATCCGCACGGCCTGGCTCTTGATCGTGATGCCGCGCTCGCGCTCGATGTCCATGCGGTCGAGGTACTGCGCGCGCATCTGGCGCTCCTCGACGACACCGGTCAGCTGCAGCATCCGGTCGGCCAGCGTCGACTTGCCGTGGTCGATGTGGGCGATGATGCAGAAGTTGCGCAGGAGCTCCGGCGGCGTCGCTGCGGGAGCGATGCGGTCGGCCTGCGCGGAGTGGCTCAGGATCGGGGGCAACGAGAGACCTCGGGGACTAGGGACGGAACCGGCTCCCATGGTCCCACGCCGCGACGCCCCGCCGGCCCCGGCCGGCCACCGGCACGGCGACGGTGTCGATCAGGTGAGCCGGAGCGAGGTGAGGCAGGTGAGGTCGTCCGGACCGGTCGTCACGACGACGCTCCCGGAGCGACCGCCGGCGGCGATCGTCACCTCGGCCTCGATGCCGTCGGGCAGCCAGTAGGCGACGTAGCCGTTGTCGAAGGTGCGGGTCGTCTCGTCGACGAGCACCTCGCCGGAGGCGGTGTCGGCGATCGTCACGTCGACCTCGGTGTCGCCCATCTCGCCGGTGCAGGTCGTCAGGCTGTGGAACCAGCAGTCGTGTGTGCTCTCGACGTAGGGCGCCACCGAGAGGTGGAACAGACCCTCCGGCGTCGGGACGGCCACCTCGGCGCCCGCGCGGTCCGCGAGCACGACCTCGTCGGGACGCACCGACGCCAGCACGTCGGCCGGTCGCTCCTCGACCGGCATCGACTCGAGGAGCGCGACCATGTCGACGACGTCCATCGCCGCCAGGGAGTCGACGTCGAGCCGTGCGGCCGGGGTGCCACCGCCCGCGGCCGCGGCGTCGTCGTCGACGCCGCAGCCCGCGGTGGTGATCCCGAGCATCACGAGCCCCAGAAGGAGGGTGAGAAGCCGTGTGCGGGTCACGTCGTCACGCTAGGGCTCGCCACGGGGTCGGGACCGGGCCGAAGGTCCCGGGCCGGGGCGGCGTCGCGACGGGTCGACGGCCTCGGGCCTGGACGGCACGCGTGCGTGAGAATGGGGGGCATGAGCGGCCTCTCCGACACCCTGGCGGCGCTGGCGCGCGGCGGTGGCCAGCTGCTGCGGGTGCCGACCGCGCTGCTGCTCGGCTGGGCCGGCCTCGTGCTGCTGGTGCTCGCGCTCGAGGTGTGGGCGCTGCTCGGACCGGCCGGGGGGCCGGGGCCGGTGGGGTCTGCGCTGCTGGTCGCGCTGGTGGCGCTCCTCGCTGTGCCGGTCGTCGTGCTCGCGGTGCGTCGACGCCGCTGGCTGCGGCTGACCCGGCAGGCGAGCGCGGAGGCCGCGTCCGCCACGGTGGTCGTCGGCGGCTCGACCGACCTCGTCACGATCGACGCGCTCGGCGACCGGGTCGAGGACGAGATCTCGGGCATGGACGGCGAGGAGGACGTGCGCGCGGTCATGGACGCGTTCACCGAGATCCAGCAGCCGGAGGCGAGCAGCCGTGGGGCCGGCGCCCGCATGACGCGCGCGCTCGGCGTCGGCCGGCTCGCGGTGGTCGGGCGGGTGTTCGGGCGCATGGAGCGTGCCCAGCGGGCGCTGCTCGCGGCCGCGGGCGGCCCGGTGCGGGCTCCCTACCTCGTCGACGACCTGCGGGTGACGGTCGCGGCGCTGCTGGGCACGGTGGCGACCGCCGTCGTCGGCGGGTTGGCGGCGCTCGTGCTCGCCGCGGTGCTGCTGGCCCGCTGAGCGGGTGCCCGGGTGCCCGGGCATGACAGCTGTCACGGTGACGACCGTGACGGGCGGGGCTGCCGCGCACCCGCCGCGCTCGCCACGCTGGACGCATGACCACGACCACCGAGCCGGCGATCGACCTCGTCGGCGTCACGAAGACCTTCACACCCGTGGGCAGACCGCCCGTCGAGGCCGTGCGCGGCATCGACCTGCGGGTCGGCCGCGGTGAGATCGTCGCCTTCCTCGGCCCGAACGGCGCCGGCAAGACGACCACCTTGGACATGGTGCTGGGGCTGACCCAGCCCACGGCCGGCCGGGTCGCCGTGCACGGCCGACCGGCCCGCACCGCCGTGCTGGAGGGGCGGGTGTCCGCCGTGCTGCAGAGCGGCGGCCTGCTGCACGACCTGACGGTGCGCGAGACCGTGCAGGTGATCGCGTCGGCGTACCGGCAGCCGCGAGACGTCGACGAGGTGCTCGAGCGCACCGGTCTGACGGCGCTGGCCCGGCGACGGGTGAGCAAGTGCTCGGGCGGCGAGCAGCAGCGGCTGCGGTTCGCGCTCGCCCTGCTGCCCGACCCCGACCTGCTCGTCCTGGACGAGCCCACGGCCGGCATGGACGTCGGTGCCCGGCACGAGTTCTGGGCCACGATGCGCGCCGAGGTCGAGGGCGGCCGCACGGTCGTGTTCGCGACCCACTACCTCGAGGAGGCGGATGCCTTCGCCCAGCGGATCGTCATGGTCGCGCGCGGCAGGGTCGTCGCCGACGGGTCGACGGCGGAGATCCGCGCCCGCGCGACCGGTCGCACGGTCTCGGCGACGCTGCCCGCGGCAACCGCCCAGCAGGCGGTCGCCACGCTGCGGCGCCGCCCCGACGTCGTCGCCGCCGACCTCGCCGGCGACCGCGTCACCGTGCGCACCGGCGACGCGGACGCCGTCGCGCTCGCGCTGCTGACCGATCTGGGCGGCTCCGGGCTGGAGATCACGACCGGCTCGCTCGACGACGCCTTCCTCGCCCTGACCGCCGACGACCTCGTGGGAGCCGACCGATGACCGCCGTCTACTACGCGATGGAGCTGCGCCGCACCGGCCGCGACGTCGTCAACCTGTTCTTCACCGCGGTGCTGCCCGCGTTCCTGTACGTGATCTTCGGCGCGAGCCAGGACTACTCGACCGACATGCTGCCCACCGGGCGCGGGAACGTCGCGATGTACATCATGGTGTCGATGGCCGCCTACGGCGCCGTGACCGCGACGACCGGCATCGGCGGCATGGCCGCCGTCGAGCGCATGCAGGGCTGGGGCCGCCAGCTCGGGCTCACGCCGATGCGCGACAGCCGGTACGTGCTGGTCAAGGCTCAGCTGGGGCTGACGATCGCGCTGATCCCGGTCGCGCTCATCTACGTCATCGGGTTCGCCACGGGCGCCGCCGGGGAGCTGCGCGCCTGGCTGCTCAGCGGCGTGCTCGTGCTCGCCGGCGCCGCGCTGTTCTCGCTGTACGGGCTCGTGTTCGGGCTGGCGTTCCGCACCGAGGGTGCGGTCAGCGCGGCGAGCGGCTCGCTCGTCATCCTGGCGTTCCTCGGGAACCTCTTCTTCCCGCTCTCCGGCACGATGCTCACGATCGCCAAGCTGACGCCGCTGTACGGCATCGTGGCGCTGGCGCGGGAGCCGCTGACGGAGGGCTGGCTGCTGGCGACCGACGGCGCCGCGCCCGTGCACGACCCGCTCTGGGTGCCGGTGGCTAATGTCGCGGTGTGGCTGACGATCCTCACCGTGCTGGCGGTGCTCCTGGTGCGGCGGGGACGCGCCCGCCAGTGACCACGGAGACGGCGCAGACGCAGCTCGTCAGCCACCCCTGGCAGCGCTGGGGCTGGCTCGCGGGCGGCGTCTGGCTGCTGTTCCTGGCCTTCCCGGTGACGATGATCCTCGAGCGCCACGCCGGCGGCGGGCAGCGCGCCCTGGGACTGGTGCTGGTGGCGTTGTTCGCGGTCGTCTACGCGCTCGGTTTCGTCCGGCTGTTCCGCTCGGACTACCCGGTACCCGGCGCCTGGCCGCTGCTGGTCGTGCTCGTCGCGCTGATCGGCGGCGTCGCGACCGTCATCGGGACCGACGCGATGGCCATGGCACCGTTCGCGGTCGCGTGGGTCGCGTGGTCGCAGCCGTGGCCGCGCGGCGGCTGGTACGCCGCGGGGCTCACGGCGCTGGGGCTGCTGGTGCTCGCGCTCGCGCCGGGCGACGACGGCGTCTACCTGCTCCCGCTGCTGCTCGTGCTCGGCTTCAGCGCGCTCATGCGGGTCTTCGACACCTTCACCGAGCGGCAGGCGGAGATCGGCGAGGCGCTGGCCGTCGTCGCCGAGCGCGAGCGGGTCGCGCGCGACGTCCACGACGTGCTGGGGCACTCGCTCACCGCGATCTCGGTCAAGGCCGAGCTGGCGAGCCGGATGCTCGAGGTGGACCAGACGCGCGCCGCCCGCGAGCTCGCCGAGGTGCAGGAGCTCGCACGCGACGCGCTCGCCGAGATCCGCTCGACCGTCGCGGGGCTGCGGGCGACACGCATCGAGGACGAGCTCGAGACGGCGCGGGAGACCCTCACGGCCTCCGGGATCACGCCGGAGGTCGTCGGCGACCCGGACGACGTCGGCGTCGCGCAGCGGATCGTGCTCGCCTGGGCGGTCCGCGAGGCGGTCACGAACGTCATCCGGCACTCGCGCGCGAGCCGGTGCCGCATCGCGCTCGGGCCGCGCTCGCTCGTCGTCACCGACGACGGCGTCGGCGCCACCGGGCCCGAGGGCAACGGTCTGCGGGGCCTGCGCGAGCGCGTGAGCGCCTCGGGCGGGACGGTCACCTCCGGCCCCGGCCCGGACGGCCGGGGCCACGAGCTGCGGGTGGAGCTGTGAGCGCGCCGTCGACGCCGGACGGCGCGGGAGCCGGCGCGATCCGGGTGCTGCTCGCCGACGACCAGGCCCTCGTGCGCGGCGCGCTCGCCGCGCTGCTCGCCCTCGAGCGCGACATCGAGGTGGTGGCCGAGGTCGGGCGCGGCGACGAGGTGGTCCCGGCCGCGCAGGCGAGCAGGCCCGACGTCTGCGTGCTCGACATCGAGATGCCGGGCGCCGACGGCATCGAGGCGACGGCGGCCGTCCGCCGCGCCCTGCCCGGCTGCCGGGTGCTGGTCGTGACGACCTTCGGCCGGCCCGGCTACCTCAAGCGGGCGCTCGCGGCCGGCGCGACCGGGTTCGTCGTCAAGGACACCCCCGCGCGCCAGCTGGCCGACGCCGTCCGGCGGGTCCACGCAGGGCTGCGGGTCATCGACCCCGCGCTCGCGGCGTCCTCGCTCGTCGAGGGCGACAACCCGCTGACCGAGCGCGAGCAGGACGTGCTGCGGCTCGCGCTCACCGGTGCCGCGGTGGCCGACATCGCGGGCGGTCTGCACCTGTCGCAGGGCACCGTCCGCAACTACCTGTCGTCGGCGATCGGCAAGACCGGCACCACTACGAGGTACGAGGCGGCGCGCGTGGCGCAGGAGCGCGGCTGGCTCTAGCCCGACGACCGCCGCGCGCGGCCGTCGGCGGGTAGCGTCGGCGGATGACCACGCTCCCCGGGCCGTCCGTCGCCGACAACGACAGCAGGCAGCGCTACGAGGCCACGCTCGCCGACGGCGAGGTCGCCGGCTACGCCGCCTACGAGCGCGCCGACGGCGTCACCACGTTCACGCACACGGTCGTCGAGCCGCAGCACGAGGGCAAGGGCATCGGGTCCGCGCTCGTGCGCGCGGCGCTCGAGGCGGAGCGGGCCGCCGGCCGCCGCATCGTGCCGCAGTGCTCGTTCGTGCGTGCCTTCGTCGAGCGTCACCCCGAGCACGCGGACCTCGTCGTGGGGTCCTGAGCCCGGCCGCTCAGCCCTGCGGCACCGGCCGCAGGAGGCCGTGGACCACGACGTGCTCCGGCGCCAGCCAGGGCGCGACGACCTCGTGCACCGCCGCGACGACGTCGTCGGAGGCGACCTCGACCGAGACCTCGAGGACGCCGTCGACGCCCGTGCCCGACCCGAGCACCTCGACGCCGGCGTCCTCGGAGTGCAGCGCCTCCTGGGCCGCCGCCGTGTCGGCGCGCGTCGGCACGTCGCGCTCGACGACGCACAGCCACCCCGGCCACACCTCGCGGAGCGCGGCGTGCGCGGCCTCGGCGTCGTGCCCGGAGGCGAGCACGACGTTGAAGGCCGACGAGCCGTCGGAGACGTAGGAGGTCGCGTAGCCGTCGAGCCCCTCGGCCGCGAGGAGGAGCGCGTCACGGGCCGCGAACCCTTCCTCGTCGTCGGGGTCGAACGACTCGTCGCCGCCGCGGTAGGGGTCGTCGCACAGCGCCGGGAACATCTCCTCGGCGCCGGGCTGCTCCGGCACCGCCCAGGCCGGCGGCTCGGCGGCGACCGGCTGGGTCAGCGTGAACGTCTCGCCGTCGTAGGTGCCGACCAGCCAGCCGGTGCCCCACGTCGTGCCCGACGCGCTCTGGGCGTCGGCGACCTCGTCCCAGTCGAGCCCCGCGACCGTCGGGCCGCCGCACTGCGGCGGGAAGGACTCCATGACACCGCCCAGGCACAGGACCGGGTCGTCCTCGCCCTGCTGCAGGACGGTCGCCTGGACGCCGTACTCCGTCGCGTCGTCGGTGCCGCCGTCGGCGGGTGCCGTGCCGGGCGCTCCTGCGCAACCGGCCACCACGGCCGCAGCGACACCAGACAGGACGACGAACCCCCGAGCTCTCATGCCCGGTACGTGTGGTGGGAGCGGCGTGCGTTGCAGCCGTCTCGATCTCACGCCTCGCGCGTGATGCGGACCTCGACCGACTGCTCGGAGCGGCCGCCGCCGGAGTACACGCCCTTCAGCGGCGCGACGTCGCCGTACTCGCGGCCGCGGGCGACGACGACGTGGTGGTCCTCGGCCGGCGTGCGGTTGGTCGGGTCGAACCCGACCCAGTCCCCCACCCAGTACTCCACCCAGGCGTGCGACTCCCCCGACACCGGCACGCCCGGCTCCGACGCCGCCGCGAGCGGGTGCAGGTACCCGGAGACGTAGCGCGCCGGGATGCCGACCGCACGGAGCGCGGCCGCGCCGAGGTGGGCGATGTCCTGGCAGACGCCCTTGCGTGCCTCCCACGCCTCGCTGGCGCGGGTGTGCACGCCGGTGACCCCGGGCACGTACTCGACCTCGTCGCGCACGCCGGTGAGGATCGCCGTCGCGGCCTCCGACGGCGTCCGGCCGCCGAGGAGGTCGTGGGCCAGCTCGACCAGGTCGGGCGCGGGCTCGGTCACCGGCGTCGCGTCGAGCTGCTCGCACATCCGGTCGGCGGTCGCCGGGTCGCGCAGCACGTCCCAGCCGACCGGCTCGGCCGGCGGCGGCGTGGGCGAGACGTCGACGCGCGACTCGGCGAGCACGACCAGACCCTCGTGCGGCGTCAGCACCTCGAAGGCGGTGACCTCGGTGCCCCAGTAGTCGGTGTAGGTCGACTGGTGGGTCGCCGGCGTCGCGGTGACGCGGGCGGCCAGCACGTTCTGGCGCGGCAGCTGGAGGGGCCGCATGCGCGCCTCGTTGTAGGACGCCGTCACGGTGCGGGCGTAGCTGAAGGTCGTGCGGTGCACGATGTGCAGCCGGGTCACCACGGGTCTCCGATCCAGTCGTCGGACACCCCGGAGGGGAAGTAGCGCAGCTTGATCGCGTCCGAGGCCTCCGAGCAGGCGCGCTGCACGTCGGCCATCTCCTCCGGCAGGTTGCCCAGCAGCTTGAGCATCGGTCGGTACTCCAGGCCGGACCGGATCCGGCCGAGCACGGTGCGGGCGTCCTCCTCGCCGCGGCGGCGGGCGCCGCGCTCCAGGGTCTCCAGGCAGGACTCCGCGCGCATGAGCGAGTACACGACCGAGCGCGGGAACGAGGGGTCGAGCAGCAGGAACTCGGCGGCGAGCCGGTCGGCCTCCCGGCCGCGGTAGGTGCGCAGGTAGGCCTCGTAGGCGCCGCACGAGCGGAGCATCGTCGTCCACCCGGGCGCCGCGCTGCCCGCGACCGCGCGGGTGGCGATGAGCCGGGCGGTCATGTCAGCGCGCTCGATCGAGCGGCCGAGCACGAGGAACTGGTGCGAGGCGTCGCGCGGGGTCGTCGCGTCGACGACGCCGCCGACGAGCGCGGCGCGCTCGCGCACCCACGCGAAGAACTCCGGCGGTGTCCACCGGGTGGTGCGGCGCAGCGCGTTCCAGGTCGTGTTGAGGCCCTCCCACAGCTCGGAGGAGAGCACCTCACGGGCGCGGCGCGCGTTCTCGCGGGCCGCCGTCAGCGACCCCGCGATCGATCCGGGCGAGGTCCGGTCCCACGCGAGGGTGTCGAGCACGTCCTGCCGCGTGACGACGACGTCCTCGGCGGGCGCGGTGGCACCCATGACAGCGAGCAGCGAGCGGCACGCGAGGTCCTCCTCGACCCAGGGGTCCTCCAGCAGCAGCTGCAGGTGGGCGTCGAGGATGCGGGCGGTGTCGTCGGCCCGCTCGACGTAGCGGCCGATCCAGAACAGCGACTCGGCGATGCGCGAGAGCATCAGGCCTCACCGCCCGCTCGGGTCTGCTGCTGCTCCTGCTGCGGGTGCTGGCCCTGCGCGGTGTCGTGCGGGTTGGTGTCCAGCGGCACCCCCGTGACCGGCTGCGCCGCGGGCGGCTCGGCCGCCACGGTCGTGCGGCGTCGGCCGCTGCCGAGCACCCAGGTGTCCTTCGAGCCGCCGCCCTGCGAGGAGTTGACGACCAGCTGGCCCTCGGCGAGCGCGACGCGGGTCAGCCCGCCCGGCAGCACCCACACGTTCTCGCCGTCGTTGACGGCGAAGGGCCGCAGGTCGACGTGCCGCGGCCGCAGCGAGTCGCCCGCGAGCGTCGGCACCGTCGACAGCTGCACGACCGGCTGCGCGATCCAGCCGCGCGGCTCGCGGCCGGGCCGATGATGATGCCCTTGCCGCCGGAACCGTCCACGGGCTTGACGACGAGCTCGGGCAGCCGGTCGAGCACCTCGGCCAGCGCCTCGGGCTCCTCGAGCCGCCACGTGTCGACGTTGGCGAGGATCGGCTCCTCGCCCAGGTAGTAGCGGATGAGGTCGGGCAC
>Ga0164243_10012531_pt1 | contig 12002 bp, 6 predicted proteins | sample OricompcompostOP_FD_108781 | JGI IMG/M metagenome (GOLD analysis project Ga0164243, IMG submission 108781) | Organic Plus compost microbial communities from Emeryville, California, USA - Original compost - Organic plus compost (OP) | ecosystem: Engineered > Solid waste > Mixed feedstock >...
CGCTGCTCTACGTGCCGGCGCTCGAGGGGCGCACCATGCCCGGGCGGCCGCCGTGGGGTGGCTATGTCCACGATGGCTGCGTGGTCGCCGATGACGTCGGCGGCGCGATCAAGGGCAAGCAGCTCGACCTGTTCGTGGGCCGCAAGGGCCACTACCACGGCATCTCCGGGCGCGGTGGGAGCCACGCCTGGGCGCGCAACGTCGACGTGTTCGACGGCAGCACGATCTGCGAGCGCGACGGCCGCAAGGTCGCGCGCAAGTCTGGCGCGATCTAGCCCGCGCCCGCGGCGTGACCGGGCGCGCACCCGACGCGACCGGCCCGGCCGGTGTGTACGTCGACCGGGAGACCGGGAGGACCGCGAGGCCGCGCGTGCGGAGCCGGTGGCCGCCGAGCCCGGAGGTCGAGCTGGTCAGGTCGCAGGGGGCGACGCGGACGGGGGAAGGCTCGGCGCTGGCGGCGTCGTGGTCGGTGTGGGTTGCACCGGACCCAGGGGCGGCATCGAGGACGGGGTCGTCGTCGTGTCGTCCGGCGCCGTGGAGACGGTCACGATGAACCCGACCAGCCCGGTGAGGATGAGGCCGAGGCCGATGTTGCCGAGCAACGAGGAGCGTGACTCGCAGTCCCTGTTGGGCACGCCGGGCAGCTCGCTCATGCAGTCGGCCGGGCTGCCCACCCCGGACAGCAGCACGATGCCCGCGATCGTGACCCCGCCCTCGGCGATCTTCGCCACGGTGCGATGTCGCGCGTTGTTCGGGAAGCAGGCACCCGAGACCAGACCGAGGGACAGCACCAGCGAGGTGGCCAGTCGCATTTCCGATCGTTGTATCACCGCGCTGCCGGCGTGCCGACCACGAGCGGCAGGTGTCGTCGGTGACACGTGATCGCCGCGAGGGTCATCCCTTGCGCAGCGCCCGCACGATCTCCTCGCGGACGAGGGTCGCGAGGTCGTGCGGGGTTCCGGAGGGCGACATCGTCGGCACGCTCGCGTGTGGAGCGGGAGCGCAGGCGACGACGGGCTTTGCGCCGCCCGGTGCGAGCTTCGCGGCCGTCTCCACGGCCCGGTCCGCCGCCCGACCGAGGTTCGCCTTCGCGCGCGCGGCGAGCAGAGGCGTCATCGCCTCGGGGGGGAGCGGCGCGACGCCTCCGAGCGGGGCCGCCGCGATCGCGATCTTCGCGAGGTGCTCCACGAGCTCGAGCCGCAGCAGCGCCTGCTCGGGGGTGGCGCCCCAGGCGAACACCCCGTGGTTACCGGCGATCACCGCGTCGACCAGCTCGCACCACGGTGCGAGCGCCTGCTTCGCGGCCTCGCCCGGGGCCGCGAAGGGGATCCGGGGGATCCGCGGCCCGAGCGAGACGACCGCCTCGGCGATGAACGGCACCTCGATCGGGTTCTCGCGCGCGGCGCTGATCGCGGTCGCGTAGGGCGGGTGCGCGTGCACCACGCAGTGCACGTCGGGGCGCCGCTCGTAGACGGCGAGGTGCATCCCGATCTCGCCGAACACGCGGCCCTGGCCGATCACCTGGCCCCGGGCGTCGACCTCGACGAGATCGCGCTCGGTGATGACGCGCTTCGAGGTCGCCGTCGGTGTCGCGAGGAAGCGTGCCCCGTCGCGCGCGGTGACGTTGCCGTCGTGGTTCGCGACCCAGCCGCGCGCGTGGAGGTGGCGCGCGACCTCGGCGAGCTGGTGGCGGAGGGGCGGCGTTCCCCTCACGAGCGCCTCATGGGCTGGTCTCCATTGCGTCGACGATGCCGACGATGATCGAGCGAATCGGGACGATGTCACCCATCTTCAGGATCTGCCGCGCGCCGGTCCCCTCGGTGAGGACGAGCACCTTGTCGCCGACGCCCGCCTGCACGGTGTCGACGGCGACGAAGCTCGCGCCGACGTCGGCGCCGCGGTCGTCGAGCGGCTGCACCACGAACAGGGGCCGGCCCTCGAACGCCGGGTGCTTCACGGCGGCCCACATCGGCCCGACGACGCGGCAGCACCTCATCGGCTGTTCCCCTTCGCGGACGTTGGTGCCTGCTTCGGCGCATCGACACCGTCGACGATCCCGACGATGGCGGCATCCACCGGCACGAACCACGGGGCGATCCCACGGGGGCTCGCCGCCTCCGCTCCGCGGGCAGAGCCCGCAGGGGCCCCACCCCCGCCGGCTCGCGGATGCTCGCCGAGGGCCAGGGCCGCCTCGCGCGAGCCGACGAGGTACACGAGGTCGCCCTCGCCGGCCTGCACGCGGTCGACCGCGGCCTGGAGGTCACCGACGGGCGTGCCGTGCTCGTCGACGGGCTGCACGAGCAGGAGCTTCGTGCCCTCGAGGCCCGCGGCCTTGCGCTCGGCCACGACGGTGCCCTTGACGATTCCGAGGTACATCGAGGCCGCAATCTATCACTGCCAGAGCCGTCAGCGCACGCCGACGCCGAGCCGGGCGCGCAGCGGGATCCAGCCCGGCTGCGCGAGCGCCGAGATCAGGTGAGATGGCGTGGCGCCGCGGGCGGTCGCGAGCGAGACGACGGTTCGCGGGTCGCCGCCGAGGAGCAGCGCGGCGCGATCCGCCGTGCGCTCGCACGCCGCGAGGTGACGGCCTACGTCGAGCACGAGCTCCGACATCGTGGCGAGCACCTGCTCGAGGCGGTTCCGCAGCTTCACCGACAGCGCCGCCTTGACCATCTCGTCGTGGGCGCGCTGGACGTCGGGATCTCCGACGAGCGCGCGGGTCGCCTCGCGCAGCGGCGCGGGACCGAACAGCCGGACCACCGAGACCAGCAGGCGCGTCGAGTCGGACAGCGGCATGCCCGCGAACACCACGTGCTCGGGGCGGGTGAGCTCGACCGCGCGCGCGAGGATCGCGCGGATCGCGGCGGACGGCAGCGCGCCGTCGCTAGCCTCGCTCGCGAGGCGCGGCCCGAGCACGATCACCGGCGTCGCGGCGCTGACCACCGAGACGTCGGGGCCGGTGTCGCGCTGGTACAGCATGACCGGACCGACGCCGAGCGCGGTGGTCAGCCGCGACAGCATCGCGACCGCCGGGGCCTGCTGGGCGGCGGGCACGCGGCGCGCACCCTCGGCGCCCGCGCGCGCGAGCGCCTCGTCGAGGTTGGGCCACAGGAGGGCCGCGGCCTCCGCGAGCGCCGCGGCGACCGGCGCGAGCAGCGCCTCCTCGGGATCCGTGATCAGCGCGCGGTCCGCCGACTCGAGCGCGGCGCGATACGACTCGTCGTCACGGAGCGCGTACGCCTTGTGGATCGACAGGAACGCGGTCTGGTGCACGTCGGTCGCGTGTCCGCACGCGATCGCGAGCTCGAGGGCCGCGCGCCCCGCGTCGGCCTGGTCGTGGCGGCGCAGCTCCTCGGCCCACGCGACGAGATCGGGCAACGCGCCGGTCGCGGCGGTGATCGCCTGCAGGTGCGCGCGCACGCCGTCGCGCCGCGTGGGATCGTCGCTCGCTCGCGCGAGCTCCACGAGCCCGCGCCGCGCGCTCACGGCCCCGTCGGAGTCGGGCGCGAGCTGGATCGCGCGCTCGTACGCCTGCACCGCCTGGCGCGCGTCGCCGCGCTGGTGCCGCGCCTGTCCGAGCCGGAACGACAGCATCGCGCGCCGGCCCGCGTGCCCCGTCCGGTCCTCCTTGGCGCCGAGCAGGCGGGTGAGCATCGCGGCGGCGGCCTCGACGTCGCTCTGATCGAGCGCGAGCCCCGAGGCGAGGTCGACCGCGTCGACGTCGTACGGATCGCTCTCGACGGCGCGCTCGGCGGCGGCGCGCGCGCGCACGCGATCGCCGGCCGCGAGGTATTCGCGCGCCGCGCGCAGGTACCGCGCGCTGCGCTCGGCCGGCGTCGCGCCGAACGCGGCCATCAGCTCGGCGGTGCGCGCGGCGCCCGGGTGGTCGCCCGCGAGGTCCTGTCGCGCGAGCAGCTTCTCCAGGAGCGGCAGATGCTTCGCCTCGATCGGCTGCGCGGCGGCGACCGCGGCCTCGAAGCACGTGCGGGCGCGCTCCTCGTCGTGGAGCATCAGCAGCGCCATGTCCCCGAGCGCCTCGAACAGGCGCATGCGCTCGGCGGGATCCTCGGTCGCGGTCGCCTGGCGCGTCAGCAGGTCCGCCGCCTTCTTGTGATCGCCTTGCTCCATCGCGATCTCGGCGAGCGCCTGCAGCGCGGGCGTGAAGTTCGGCTTCAGCTCGAGCGCGCGCGCGTACAAGGCCGGCGCGTTCTCGGGGCGGAGGCTCCGGATCTCGGCGAGCGCGGCGTGGTAGAGGCCCTGCGCCACCTCGCTCGGGTAGCGCGCCGCGTCCTCGTGGGTCGCGAGCGGCGACAGGTGGAGCGCGGCCTCGCGCCAGCGCCGGGCCTTGTAGCGGTTCTCGCCGAGCGCGAGCTTGATCAGCAGGTGTCCGCGGTGCAGGCGGTCGGCGGCGACGAGGGTCTGGTACGCGTCCTCGTCGCGACCGAGCTTCTCGTGCGCGTGCGCGAGCCGGCGGTGGAGATCGGCGATCAGCGCCGCGGGCGCCGCGGAGAGCACGGACGGGGTGGCGGTCGCGCTCGCGTCCTCGCCGTCGGCGTCGGCGCGGTGGCCGAGCACCTCCTCGAGGAACGCCTCGAGATCGTTCCAGCGGCCGGCGTCGGCGTAGAAGTCGGCGAGCGCGATGATCGCGGGGATGTGATCGGGCGCGCAGCCGAGCGCCTCGAGCAGCCGCCGCTCGGCCGCGGGCTCGACCCCGGCGGCCCGCGACAGCGCCGCGAGCTGGGTCATGATCCGCGCCTTCTCCGGCGGCGTCAGCGACCCGTCCTCGAGCCGCTTCTCGAGCACGCGCGCCGCGGACTCCGGATCGCCGCCCTTCTCGACGAGACCGGCGAGCGCCCACGTCGCGTCGGCGTGGTACGGCCGCAGCGCGAGAACGCGCTCGTACGCCGCGCGCGCGGCGTCGGTGTCGCCGACCCGGCCGTGGAGCACGTCGCCGGCGGCCATCAGCGCCGCGATCTGGACGTCGTCGTCGGTCGCGCTGTCGGCCTCGCGGAGCTTCGCCTCGGCGAACGCGCGCGGATCGTCGTCCGGTGACGCGAGGCTGGCGAGCACCGCGAGCGCGGTGGGGTGCTCGGGGACGAGCGCGAGCGCCGCCTGGATCGCGGCTCGCGCGCCGCCGCGATCGTTCAGCCGCTCGAGCCGCAGCTGGGCGAGGCGGATGTGCAGCGTCGCGAGCTCGCCGCGCGGGACGCCCGCGGTGGACTCACCGGGCGTCGTGCTCGACAGCGCGTCGATCCGCCCCTCGAGGATCGCAGCCGCCTCTCGCTCGCGACCGGCCTTGCTCAGCGCCGTCACGAGCTGATCCGCGAGCGCGCCGTCGTCGGGGGCGATCGTGCGCGCGTGGCGGAGCGCGGCGGCCGCCTCCTCGGGAGACGCGAGCCACTCGAGCAGAACCTTCGCGCGGCGCGACAGGAGCTGCGCGCGGATCGCCGGATCGCGCTCGAGCGCGGCGCGGCGGCGCAGGACGTCGGCGAGCTCGGCCCACCGCGCGTTCGTCTCGTACAGCGCGTCGAGCGCGGCCCACGCGTCGGTGTCGTCGGGCCACGTCGTCACGAGCTGGTTGTAGGCGTCGAGCGCGCGATCCGGCAGCTCGAGCTCCTTCTCGTAGATCCGCGCGATCCGGCGCAGCGCGTCGCGCGCCTCGGCGGTGCCCTCGGCGACCTCGCCGACCCGCGCGAGGGTCTCGATCACCTTCGACCACCGGCCGACCGCGCCGTAGAGCTCGGCGAGCTGGAACAGCACGCCGACGTCGGCGGGCGCGAGCAAGCGCAGCCGCTCGTACGCGTCGATCGCGTCGTGCGGCCGGTGCAGCTTGTCGATGTACATCGCCGCGAGCTCGCGGAGCAGCTGCGGTCGCTCGGCCTCCGGCGCCGCGGTCCCGAGCCGCGGATCGGTGCGCTCCTCGAGCGAGGCCGCGAGCTCGACCCATCGGCCCTCGGCCCGGTACATCTCCTCGAGCCGCGCGCGCGCGACGGCGTCGTTCGGCAGCATGCCGAGGATCCGGCGCAGCTGCGCTTCGGCCTCGCGCGGCTTCTTCTGCTCGGTGCGGATCGTCGCGACCTCCATCAGGAGATCGGCGGCGTCGTGGGCGGACTCGGCCTCCTCGGCCATGCCCTCGTAGAGGTCGGCGAGCCGATCCCACGCCTTGTGCTCCGCCGCGATCCGGTGCAGTCGCGCGCGCACCTCGCCGTCGGCCTCGGTGAGCTCGGACAGGCTGCGGGCGAGCGCGAACGCGCGGGCGAGGGCGTCGAACGCGCGCGGGATGTCCTTGCCGCCGGTCTCCCAGACCTCGGCCGCGCGGTACAGCCAGCGCAGGCGCGCCCCCGCGTCCGTGATCGGGAGGCTCTCGTACGCGAGCGCGAGCTCCTCCCACGGCGACTCGAACGCGCGGTTGGGCAGCGACGGCAGCGGCGCGCGACGCACGGGCGCCTGCGCCTTGCGCGGCATCCCGGGCAGCGGAGGAGCCCCGGTCGGCGCCTTCGGGCGCGGCGGCGGCGCGGGCGGCCCCTTGAGCGCCGGCGGTCGCGACGGCGCGACGCGCGACGGGACGGCGGGCATCCGCGGGGGCGGTGGAGCCTTCGCGCCGGGGGGCAGGCGCGGCGGGATCACGGGGCGATTGGCGGCCGCGCGCCCGTCGTCTGCCGGGTTCGCGAGCATGCGCGCCAGGTCGGTCTCCGACAGCGCCATCGTCGCGTTCTCGCGCGCGAACTCGCCCGCGGGCGGCGCGGACGTCACCGCCGGCTGCACGCCGCTCGCCTCGATGTCGGCGAGATCGATCGGCTGCGTCGCGTCGCCGACCCGGAGCTCGGAGTCGGTCACGTCCCCGAGCGCGAGATCCGCGTCGGCGAGTGGCTCGGTCTGGAGCCGGCGCGGGGGCGGCCGCCCGGGCTCGGCGCGGCTCGACGTCGCGACGGCGCCGGCGAGCGACGTCCCGTCCTGGATCATCGCCGGCGGCGGCTCGGACAGCGGCGTCCGATCCGCGTCGCGGTACTTGCCGATCACGCGCGCGAGCCGCCACAGGTGTGAGGTCGTCTCGGCGTCGTCGGGCTGGAGCAGCAGCGCGACGAGGTGCGTGCGGAACGCGCGCGGCGCGTCCTTGAGCTGCTCCTCGATCACCGCGGCCTTGCGCCGCAACAGCTCGACGCGGCGAGTGGTCGTCGGCGCTCGCTCGACGAGCGCGCTGTCGACGGCGACGACCTCGTGCCACGCGCGCGCCTTGCCCGCGAGCGCGACCAGCGCGTCGCGCGTGTCCTCGCGCTCCGGCGCCCACGAGAACGCCGCGAGCACGTCGGCGACCGCGGACTTGACGTCGTGCAGCCGCTCCTCGTGGATCTTCGCGCGGCGCAGGTGCAGCTCGACGCGCTCGGTGGGGTTCGCGGCGCCGAGCGCGACCTCGTACGTCTCGAGCAGCGACTTCCACACCGGGCGCTGGTCGAGCTCGACGGCGAGGCGGTCGAGCTCGGCGAGCAGCGCGCCGTCGCGCGGCGTGACCGCGAGCGCCTCGGCGAGCACCGGCACGGCGCGCGCCTTCTCGCCGAGCCGCCGCTCGAGCAGGCCGGCGAGCTCGCGCGACAGCGCGACGAACCGGGTCGGATCGAGGGGGTCCTCGGGGGCCGCGGCCGCCGACGTGGTGGGCTGATGCCGCTTGCGCTCGTCGGTGATCACGTCCGCGAGCTCGCGCCACAGGCCGTACGCCTCCGCCGCGCGGCGCACGTCCGCGAGCGTCTGATCGTCGGGCGCCTCGTCGTGCGCGCGGCGCCACCAGCGGAACGCGGACTTCGGGTCGCCGAGCTTGTCGGCGGTGGTGGCCGCGATCCGCTGCACCAGCGCCCGCCGCGCGTCCGCGTGCGCGGCGCCGTCCTCGGCGTCCCGGGACGGCACGAGCGCCAGCATGCGCTCGAGCATCGCGACGTGCTCCTTCCATCGCCCGAGCCGCGCGAGCAGCTCCGCCGCGGCGGACAGCGCCTCGTCCTGCTCGGGATCGAGCTCGAGCACGCGCTTGAACGCCTGCAGCGCGCGCGTCGGGTTGTTGAGCCGATCGCGGCAGATCAGGCCGATCTCGAGCCCACGGGCGATCTTCCGCACCGGCTCGGGGGACAGGTACATCTCGCGCTCGGCGATCCGGACCGCCGCGTCGAACTCGCCGCGCGCTTCGTAGAGCCGCCGCAGCGCGGTGTGCGCCTCGAGGTGGTTGGGGTCGAGCTCGCGGATCAGCTGATCGAGCGCCCGGATCGCCTCGGCCGGCGCGCCGAGCCGCTCCTCGAGGATGCCGGCGCGCTCCATCGCGGCCTGACATGCCCGCTCGCGATCGTCGGGCGCGATCAGCTGCGAGAACGACGCGACCTGCGCGTCGAGCGCGTCGGCGAGCTCGCGCCACTTGTTCGCGCCGCGGTACAGCCGGACCAGCGCGTCGAGCGCGGTGCGGTTGCGCGGCGTGAGCTCGAGGACGCGGTGCCACGCGCGGATCGCGCGCGGCGCGTCGCCGAGGTGCGTGTCGACGACGACGGCGTAGCGCTCGAGCTCGACGGCGCGGAGCGCGGCCTCGGGCGTGCCCGGCGCGGGGAGCGGCCGCCCACCATCGAGTCGCTCGAGCACCTGCGCGAGCTCGGGCCAGCGCTCGAACCGCGCGTACAGCTCTGCCAGCGCGGCGAGCGCGTCGGGATCCGAGGGCGAGGCGCGCAGCGTCTGCTCCCAGCGCTCGAGCGCGGCGACGTCGTCCTCACGCGCGGTCGCCAGCTTCGCGAGCCGCTTGAGCAGCTTCGCGCGCTCGGCCGGCGAGCTCGACGCCGCCGCGTGGTACTCGAGCGTCTGCTCGAGTCGCGGATCGTTGGCCTTCTCGAGCACGCGCTCCATGCGCTCGAGCGCGTCGCGGTCGCCCGCCAGGAGCTCGAGGACCGCGCTGCACGCGTACACGACGCCGTCGACGTCGCCGAGCCGGGTCTCGTAGATCATCGCGAGCCGGCGCAGCTGGGTCAGCCGCTCGGACCGCTTCGCGACGGGCCACTCCTTCGGCGCGTCGGCGCCCTTGCCGGCGCGCACCATCGCGTCGACGAGCCGCTGCTCGTCGAGCTCGAGCGATCGTCGCAGCGTGTGGGCGAGCCCGACGTCGTCGCCCTCGCGCTCGTATAGCTCCGCGAGCGCCTTGAGCGTGGCCTCGTCGCCGGGCGTCTCCGCGAGGACCTGCTCGTAGAGCTCGATCGCGCGCAGCGGATCGATCTGCCGCTCGCGATACGTCTGCGCCATCTTCTTGAGCACGCCGATCCGCTGCGCGCGATCGGTGGCGCTCGCGAGCTCGGCCTCGAGGCTGGCGACGAGCTGCTGCCACATCTTCGAGCGCGCGGTGAGCCGGCGCATCGCCTCCGCGACCTTCGGGCTGTCGGGCTCGAGCTCCGCGATCCGGTGCCACGCGTCGAGCGCGCGGTCGATGTCCCCGAGCCGCAGCTCCGCGAGCTGGGCGATCTCCTCGAGCCGGCGCACGACCTCGCTGGCCGGCGCGCCGGCGTCGCGCACGTTGTCGAGCGCGAACTCGTAGAGGTCGATCAGCCCGCGCCAGTCGCGGCGCTCGCGGAAGTGATCGACGTAGCGCGCGAGCGCCTCCTCGTGCATCGGATCGACGCTGAGCGCCTGGTGGAGCAGCTCCGCCGCGCGATCGCGATCGCCCATGTGCTCGCGGGCGACGGTCGCGAGCTCGAGGATCTCCGCGACGAGGACGTCGGCGGGCGTCGCGGGATCCTGGCCGAGCGCGTTGATCTCGGCCTCCATCAACCGCGACAGCTGCTCCCAGTCCTGCTCGTCGCGGAGCAGCTCGCGGAGCTCGCGCGCGGCCTTGCCACCCGGCGCCTCGTAGGCGACGAGCTCGGTCAGCACCTCGATCAGGCCCGCGCGATCCGGCAGCTGGTTGCGGTACAGCGCCGCGCGCCGCCGCAGCACCTCCACGCGCTCGCCCGGATCGGTGACCACGGCGCTGCGGTGACGGAGCGCGCGATCGAGCTCCTTCCACTGCGCGGCCTCCGAGAGTGCCTCCTGCAGCGCCTCCGAGCTGCCCTTCGAGTACGGGTCGACGCCGACGGCGCGCCGCAGGTAGTTGATCCCGGTCGCGTCGTCACGGGTCTTGAGCCGGCGCCCGAGCTCGACGAACAACTCGCCCGCCTTGTGGCGCCACGGCGCCGCATCGCTGCCCTCGCGGAAGCCCGGTGTCGCGTAGACCTCCGCGAGCTTCTCCGCGATCTCGAGCGACGACGGATCGAGCTTGGCGGCCTCCTCGAGATGGTTCGCGGCGGCCTCGAGGTCCTTGGCGCGCAGCGCGAGCTTTCCGAGCTCGAACCGGATCTGCGCCCGGCGCGCGACGGCCTCCCGCCCGGCGGTGCGATTCGCGCCGAGCACGTCGAGCTCGGCCTGGTAGAGCTTGGCGACCATCGCGTCGTCGCCGAGCGAGTGATAGAGCTGGCGCGCGGCCTCGAGCGCCTCGGTGCGGTGGGGCTCGAGCTTCCACGCCTGCTGGTAGTGCCACAGCGCGCGATCCACGCGGCCGAGGTGCACGTCCCACAGCGCCGCGGCGCGCCGGTGCTGCGCGGCGCGTCGCGCGACGATGTCTGCCTTCGCCCGCGCCGCGCCTCCCGCGAGCTTGCGACCGGAGCCCGCGGCCGCGAGCTCGCCGAGCTCGAGCTCGATCACCTCGACCGCCGCGGCCGGATCGCCGGGCTCGACGATCTCGAGCAGCCGGTCGATCGCGCGCTCGTTCGTGGGATCGAGCTCGATCGCGGTGCGCAGGTACTCGGCGGCGGTCTCGCGCGCGCCGAGCACGAGCACGACCTCTCCCGCCTCCGACCAGGCGTCCGCCGCGCGGACAGGATCTTTCTCGTGCTGCGCCCACGTCGCGCACAGCTCCGCGAGCAGCTCGCCGCGACCCGCCTCGCGCAGCTCCTGGCGCAGCTGGGCGAAGCTCCTCGCCTCCGGCTGCTGACGGAACCGTACGACCCGCGCCTCGAGCGGGTCGATCGTCATGGAAGGAGAGGTTTCGTCTGCCATTCCCCGCTCGCGACAGACGATATCACGTTGCGCCAGCGCGAATGGCAATCGGCGGAGCCGGCGCGCGACCGACCGGCTCCCGTACGCCCGTCAGGCCTCGTGATCGGCGCGCTCGACCAGCGCGTACGGCCACGACTCGAGCGTGGGCTCGCGCACGTGCTTGTTCGCGGGAACCGCTGTGGTCGCGCGCGGGAGCTCGGCGATCGAACCACCCGCGCCGGATTGCGTCCGCCGCCTTACGCTCGCGTCGCGGCTCGTGGCAGGCACCTCGATCCCGCAGCGCGCGAGCACGAACTCGACCGCGCGCACGCGCTCCTGCATCGAGACGCTCTCGATCGGGAGATAGCTGATCCGGTGCTGCTCGAGCATGAGCTTCACCATGCCGTCGATGCGCAGCACCGAGTCCCACGACACGCCCGCGCGCACGCCATCGTCCTTGAGCAGCGACGGGTGCGGGCGGAGGAAGAACACGATGCCCTCGCGTACCCACGCCATGTAGTCGTGGAACCGCTGGTCGTTCATCATCGCCGCCGCGTTCGTGGTGTGCTCGGCGACGTACGCGAGGTTGTCGAACGCGCGATCGGACACGAACCGGCCCTGGTGCATCTTCTCGACGGTGACCTGACGCGCGAACACGCGCTCCTGGTACTCCTCGACGAGCTCCATGTCGGTACGCAGCGCGTCGAGGCTGGTCTCCATCTCGGCGAGCACCGCGCGCGCGACCTCGCTGATCATCGGCAGCCCGTACCGCCGGCTCACGTACCTGCACAGTGTGGTCTTCCCGGTCGCGTGGCTGCCGACGAAGTAGATGCGCACCGCGCGGATCTAGACGATCCCCCTGACAGCGGGGGGGCCCCGGTTCCGTGATGACCTCCCACCTCACGCCATGATGGAGGTGTTCGTGAAGAACTTGTCCAAGCCGCCCCGGAACCGACGCTCGCTCACGCGTGATTCAA
>Ga0164243_10012532_pt1 | contig 12002 bp, 6 predicted proteins | sample OricompcompostOP_FD_108781 | JGI IMG/M metagenome (GOLD analysis project Ga0164243, IMG submission 108781) | Organic Plus compost microbial communities from Emeryville, California, USA - Original compost - Organic plus compost (OP) | ecosystem: Engineered > Solid waste > Mixed feedstock >...
AAACCAGCAAACGGCTGCCGCACATCTACGAGAGATCGCCCCCGTCTCATCTTTCAACCACCGACATCACTCTTGAAGTCCCACTAAACGACAGATGGGGAACCGGTGTTCGACCGATCCCCCATCCTGGATACGTTCTGTCAGGAAGTGCGCCGGTGCGGGCAGAATCCCGGTCAGGCCGACGCATCGAGTCCCTTCTCCGGGAAACCATCGCCGCCTGATTCCGCGATCGCCTCCCCATCGCCTACGGGTTCCAACGCGGGCGGTTCAGCTACCGGCTCTTCCTGGCCATTTCCATCCTGATCTCCAACAGGGACATACTCTCCGTGAGGACGTTCACCCAGGATCTCAACGAGATCTTTCGGCCCGAGCACCTCCTTCTGGAGCAGCGCCTGCGCCATCTCTTCGAGCTTGTCACGCTTTTCTTCGAGCAGCTGCCGCGCCCGCTGGCGCACCTCCTCGATAATGGCCTTCACTTCCTCGTCGATGAGGCGGGCGGTCTGGTCCGAGTAGGGCTTGTCGAACATCGCCGTCTCGCCGTCTCTACCGGACAGGTTGTAACTGACGTAGCCGATCCGCTCGCTCATGCCGTAGTCCACGACCATGGCATATGCCATCTTCGTGATCCGCTCCAGGTCGTTCTGCGCGCCGGTAGAGATACGCCCGAAGATGATTTCTTCGGCCACGCGTCCGCCCATGGCCATTGTCATCCGGTCCATGAGCGCCTCCTTCGAGTAGAGATAGCGCTCCTCCGGGAGGTACTGTGCATAACCCAGCGCGGCCAGACCACGCGGCACAATGGACACCTTCACGACCGGATCCGTGTTTTCCAGGAACCAGCCTGCAATGGCGTGCCCTGCTTCGTGGTAGGCGACAATCTTGCGCTCCTCGGGCGAGATAAGCTTGTTCTTCTTCTCGAGGCCCGCAATGACCCGGTCGATCGCATGCTCGAAATCGACCATCTCCACGGCCTCCTTGTCCTGACGGGCGGCGAGCAGTGCGGCCTCATTGCATACGTTGGCAATCTCGGCTCCAGCAAATCCAGGCGTCTGGCTCGCGAGCACTTCCATGTTCACATCCGGCGCGAGAATGAGATTACGCGTGTGGACTTTGAACACCTGCTCGCGCTCGTGCCGGTCCGGCTTGTCGATGAGAATCTGGCGGTCGAAACGACCGGGCCGCAGCAACGCGGAATCGAGCACGTCCGGACGGTTCGTGGCCGCCATGATGATGACGCCCTTGTCGGTATTGAAGCCGTCCATCTCCACCAGGAGCTGGTTGAGCGTGTTCTCCCGCTCATCGTTGGCCCCCATCATCATACCCTTACCACGCGACCGGCCGATGGCGTCGATCTCATCGATAAAGATGATACAGGGCGCTTTCTCCTTCGCCTGCCGGAACAGGTCGCGTACACGCGCCGCACCGACGCCTACGAACATCTCCACGAAGTCCGATCCCGAAAGCGAGAAGAACGGTGTGCCAGCCTCCCCGGCCACGGCTTTGGCCAGGAGCGTCTTACCCGTTCCAGGAGGCCCGACGAGCAACACGCCCTTGGGCAGCTTGCCGCCCAGCTTCGTAAACTTCTTCGGGTTCTTGAGGAATTCGACGATCTCTACGACCTCCTCCTTCGCCTCATCCAGACCGGCGACATCCTTGAACGTCAGCTTCTGCTCGCTCATCGCATCGAACAGAACCGCCTTGTTCTTGCCGATGTTGAGCACCTGCGAACCGGGATTCATCCGGCGCAGCAGGAACATCCAGAGCGCCACGATGAGAACGAGCGGGAAAATCCAGGTCAGAATTCCTCCGAACCAGTTCTCCTCCTGCCGGGCACTGAACTGCACGGGCGTATTGCCCGCCTCTTCTGCCTCTTTGTTGTACGACCGAAGAAAATCCGTAAGGTCGTGATCCTGGGGCTTGATCGTTGTGAAGTGGGCCGACGTCCGGGTCTGAGCGCCCGTCAAAAGATTCTCGGGGACCTCACCGACTTTGACGAGCCGGCGCTCTACGGCCTCTTCGGTGTACTCCCCTTCGATCCGGGTATTGTTTACGAGTTGAACGTTTTCGACGTAGCCCTGCTCTACGTAGTCAAGAAATTGACTGTAGCTAATCGTATTCGGCTCGGTGCCTCCCATGAAAATGAAGAAGTGCACGAGCAGCGCTAGAAATATGGCGATGTAGATCCAGAGCGAAAACTTCGGGCGCCGGTCCGGGAAACGCGGGCGGCTTCCAGGATTGTCGCCCTGCCTGGGATTCATCGTATCGCGCTCGTTTTGCGCCATAATCTATAAATTGTATGAGATAATAATCGAAAGAATAGTCCAAGCCGAACCCTGCCGGCCCCCTTTGGTTCCGTTTAAATCGTTAACCAGGAGGGGTTGACACGTGCAGCATGCAGGTCGGTCCCATCCGAGCATGAAACGTGCCGATCCTTCACGGCCGGAAGGCACGAACACGGCCTACAAGGTACGATTCCCTTCGGATACAACCCAGCATTGCATACGCTTCGATCGGGCTCGCCCGGACGCAGATCCGAATTCCCACAGGAAATGTGGCGAGTGACGTGCAATCAGAGGGGAATGGATTGCGATGCACTACAGATTGGACCCGAAGATCACCGGATATGATACACGAATGGTTAACGCATCAAGCGCCGAAATGCTTCCAGACGCGTGTAGCCTAACGCAATCTTGAACTGGCTGACAGCCGGAACCACTGCGGTCCGGGGCGCCTGATGTCGCGAATCGGGTCCGGCTACCGCCGCTTGCGGCGTCTACTTGACGAGCACCCTGGGAACGGTGCCCTCAGGAGCCGGGGCTTCATTCGGGGGTGGATTGACGTGTGTGGAATCGACGCGCACGGAGTCGACACCGGTCGGAGACGGGATGACAACCGGAATCTCCGCGTCTTCCGGAGTCGCACCGCTTGCTGCCTGTGTGCCTACGCCGTCACCGGCAGCTTCTACGGCATCGGCAGCCTCTCCGCCGGTTACAGGCACAGCACCCACGGCCGCTGCCGCCGAATCTGGTAGAACCGTACCGTCCGGCACCGCGCGTGCCGCGGCCTCAGCGGAATCGGCTGCCGCACGCTCCTTGCGCCGCTCATCCAGTACGTTCAGCACTCGCTGCGCCGGATCCGCATACGGAGACTCAGGATACCGTTGTGTGATGGCTGCATAAATAGCATCCAGCGCTACGCCAACCGTAGGCTCAGGACGAGCATCCGGGATCGTTCCAGAAACCGGAACGACTTCTCCGGCCGGGGCAGCCAGAGAATCCTGCGCAGCGACGTCCAGATGCTCCTGAGCCTCCAGGCTATCGGCGATCATCTGCCGAATGGAATCCGGGGCAATCAGCGCGTCCGGCGTAAGAACGGTGGTTCCTCTGCCCGGCATGACCTGCGGCACGATGCCGAGGGCATCGAGTGTGGAATCGGGAATCTGAACCGGCATGGCACCGAGCAGATCGGCATCCCTGCGCCGGACCCATTCCGTATAAGCCGAGGCGGCTGCAAACAAAGCGCGGGGGGCGACGGGAGTTGCCGCATACCGCGCCGCTACATCCATCATCTCCCGTATGCTCTCCAGATGCCGGCCTGCTTTCCACGCCTCGTACGCGCGGGCATAGGCCGCATCCGCGATCGCCAGCGAGTCCACCCCCGTATGTTCGACCACACCCATCCCGAGCCGCTCGCGGACGAGATTCGCAAAATCGGACGTCGGATAACGGGCCAGAATGTCACGGTAGATCTGGTTTGCTGCCAGCGTATCGCCCAGGGCTCGATGCACCTCGGCCAGTGCATAGTAGGCACGCTGTGCAACTGCTTCGCTCGAATCCTCCTCGACGACCATCCTGTACCAGGTCGCGGCGGAATCCGGACGGTTCATGGATAAGAAGAGGACGTTGCCCAGTTCATACCGGCTCAGGGCGCGATCTTTCATGACCCGCCGGCGCGATTCGGGATCGCGCGGTACACCGGAAATATCCACTTGTGGCAATTCGGCCTCGCGCTGCGCCTGCTGCACGGCCCGCCTCGAAACCGCAGGTGTCCCGGTTGAATCCCCTCCTTGCTGCGGACTCGACACCGCCACGGCCGTAATCGCCGCCATGCGACGCCAGTTCGGCACGAGGGGGCGATCCCCCCATCGCTCGATGAAGATCAGCCTGCCCTCCTGTACACGCGCCGGTTCCTGGTGGAACAGAAAACTCGCCCCGCCGGTCGACGTGGACAGCATTCCTCCCTCTCGCTCGCGCGAGGCATCCGTCACGGCATTCCGGAACCCCTGTTCCAGTTCCCGCTGATCCAGCGCCCGCTGCTGCGCGGCCAGTTCCTCGGCCCGGCGCTTCCGCATCTCCAGGACCGCTTCTTCGAAAGCGGCGTCGTCCAGGCTCCCGAGCCACAACAATGAATCCATCCGGACAACCTCACGCATTACTCTGGCGAAGTTGCCGAAGGTCTCAGCCTGCTCCTTGCTGTCGGTAATGGCTTCTTTCGTGAAGGCAAACGCATCTCCATTCGTACCTGCCAATCCAAAGTCAGTACCGGCCTGCCCGATCGTCGTGGATGCGGTGTCGAAATGCGCGGCCGCCGTGATGAAGTCTTCGTACGCATCCCGGTACAACTCCGCCATCGCATAGTGGACGCGCCCCCGAATCAACTGGACGTTGTACTCGGCATTGCCATAGAGTACCTCGCGGTAGGTGGTCAGGGCATGCTGCGGGCGTCCCGCGGCCTGTAACACCTGCCCTCGCACGAAGATGACCTCCGCCAGGTTGTTGTAGTGCTTGTCGTCCCGCTCCATGCGCCGGAGGCGTTGCAGCGCCGCATCCGGGTTCACATGCATCCCCATCACGCGCGCCGCGCTCAACTGCGCCGCGTACGACAGTTCGTAATGCGGCTTGAACCGTTCCACGGTCTCGAACGCACGCACGGCCTCCTCGTAGCGGCCCATCGTCTCGTAGACCTGCCCCAACAAGAACTGCGCGCGAGCCCGCACGTCGTTTTCCCGAACACGCTCCAGGCCCTGCGTCAGCGCCTCCGCGGCTTCGTCCCACTGTCCCAGCTTGACATGCAACTCAGCGAGGGAGAGGCGCATGAGAGGTTCCCATCTGGGGGACAGATCGTCGCTGGCAAGACTCACGTTGAGGTGCTCCGCTGCCGCATCGTACGAACCACTCGCAACCAGCGTACGCGCCAGCCAGAAGCGGGCTTCGCCGTCCAGCCGCGTAGGCAGCGTCATGACCTCCCGGAATTTCTGCTCGGCGCCAACGTAGTTCTGCTGGTAGAAATACGACTTCCCGATCAGCAGCAGCGCATCGTCCACCCACTTGGAGGATGGATGCTTGCGCAACACATCCGCGCTCTTCTTGATCGCATTCGCGAAATCCGGAACGCTCCCGCCCTGTGCCTTCGGAAAGATGGGGAGGTACGTAGTCCTGTCGATCCGCTCGTCCGGCTTCTCGACGGCCTTCACGCCGGTCCGGAATGCCCGCTCCGCATTGTAGAAAGCGTTGTATCGAGCCGTGAAGTTATCCAGTCTGTGCCCGATGATCGAGTTGGACGAGCAACCCGCGAGCAGCAGAATCACGACAACGGCGAAGGTACTCCGGCGCATTACGAGAGTGTGTTGGTGTGTAGTCCGTCGCCAGCAGCCCATCGCTGATCGTGCCGGTCTACTCACCCGAGTTCCTGCACACCCTACCCGGCCGTCTACGACGGTGACCCTGCTACTGACAACTTACGCTCGTATCCGTTTCGTCATGCGCTACGGTTGGCCCGATCTACCGGAGAGAACGGTTTACTCGATACGACTGACGTGGATCATGTTGGTGCGCCCTTTCTCGGGTAGCGGCATGCCCGCTACGATGACGATGAGATCGCCGGCGTTGACCAGCCCCTCTTCCTTCAGAACGCGGCGCACCGTGTTCACGCCCTCGTCTGTATCCGGCTGAAAAGGGATAGCAAACCCTTTTGTTCCCCAGAGTATGCCGAGTTGCCCTACGACGCGCGGATCATCCGTGAACGCATAAACGGGCATCGTGGGCCGGTGCCGCGCAATGGACCGGGCTGTTGCACCCGAAGCGGTCAGACACGCAATGGCAGCCGCGCCAATGTTCTCCGCGAGCTGCACCGCCGTATAGCTCACCGACTCCGTGACTCCCTCTTGCCCGGCCGCAATCTTGGGTGTAAGGTCCGGCTTGGCCAGGTACGTGCGGCGGTACGCCTCGGCCTGCTCGATGATCTGCGCCATCACGTTCACCACGCGCACCGGATGTTTTCCGGCCGCCGTCTCGCCCGAAAGCATCACCGCGTCGCTGCCGTCTAGCACGGCGTTGGCAACGTCCGTCGCCTCTGCGCGCGTCGGGCGCGGGTTCTCGATCATGCTTTCGAGCATCTGCGTCGCCGTGATGACCGGCTTCGCCGCCTCCAGGCACTTCTTGATGATCAGCTTCTGCGTGGCAGGCACCTGCTCCATCGGCATCTCGATCCCGAGATCGCCACGTGCCACCATGATCCCGTCTGCCTCGACGAGGATATCGTCGATATCCTCCACCGCTTCCGGCTTTTCGATCTTCGCGATCACGCTCACGCGCTTTCCGGAAGCACGCACGCGCCGGACGAGATCCAGCACGTCGGCCTCACTCCGCACGAACGAAAGCGCCAGGATCTCCACATCCATGCTGAGCCCGAACTCCAGGTCCTGGAGATCCTTCTCCGTAAGCGAGGGGGTCGAGGTACGGATGTGGGGCAGGTTGACACCCTTTCGCGATCGTAGCGGACCGCCCACCACAACTTCCGTGATGACGTCGTTCCCCTCCACACCAACGATACCCAGTTCGATGTTGCCGTCATCCACCAGGATGTGCCGACCGATCTCGACATCGTGCGCCAGCGTCGGGTAGTCGATGGAAACACGGTCCCGGTCACCCACGTCGATCGGGTCCGTCGTCAGTACGAGACGCTGTCCCTTGTGCAGCAACACACCCCCGTTCTTCACCTTCCCGATGCGAATCTTCGGGCCCTGCAGATCCTGCAGGATCGGGATGACTTTCCCCGCCGCCTTCGCCTCCGCGCGAACGAACTCCATCACGCGCAAGTGGTCCTCGTGCGTACCGTGCGAAAAATTCAGCCGCGCCACATCCATACCCGCACGGATCAGATCACGAATGACCGCCCGATCCGATGATGCCGGGCCAATCGTACAAACAATCTTGGTTCTGCGTCTCATCTATACCCGAAAGGAATAGCCTGGAAAACGCATAAACTACGCCACTCCGTTCCGGTGAGCAATGCGTGTACCCGTCCTTAACGAACACCGCTCTGAACGTCCTCTCCGCAAGACGAAGCAATCAGGAATCGTTTGCGGCATCCCCACACGCTAAAGAGGGTAGCGAGAACAGAGATTGTCACGCGGTATACGCGTCTCCTGAAGGCAAGATAGAAACCTGCACGCCTCCCCTTGGTGCCATGTCGCCAGAAGATGGCTTCTGGAATATCGGTTATCTGTCAAAGCAGTATTAGAGCGCCGCGCTCAGCGAGTACGTCTTGATGAGTCGATTCGGATCGGATCCCCTCGGTTTCTTTCAGACTGTGTACCTGGAGCCAGCTCCATGGGACATCGGCAGACCGCAGCCGGCTATGGTCACCCTGCTCGAGGAGTATCCCCCGGAAGGTTCTGTCCTGGACGTGGGCTGTGGCTCCGGCGACCTCGCCATTCACATTGCGAAACGTGGGATTTCTGCCCTCGGCGTGGACTTTGTAGAAGAAGCCATCACGCAGGCTCGAGCAAAGAAGGACGCGCTTCCACCTGACGTCACGGAACGCCTGGACTTCCGCATGGCCGACGCACTCCGCCCTTCCCTCCTCGGACGGTCCTTCGGAGCAGTCGTCGACTCCGGTTTCTACCACCTCTTCGATTCCGACCAGTGCGAACGCTTCGTGGATGACCTCGCGCTGGCACTCCGCCCGGGCGGGCGGTACTATCTGCATGAGTTCGCCGTCGACTTCCCGATCCCCAATGTCCCTCGCAAGGTCACCGAGGCAGAGCTTCGGGACCGGTTCACAGCAGAGCGAGGCTGGCGGATTCTGACGATCCGATCCGGAGAGTTCCTGAACCGGGTGGCTCCGGTACCGGCGACGCTCGCCTGTATCGAGCGCGCAGAACCGGGCACCTGCTAACGATCGCTCGCATAATATTCGCGAAAGTCAGCTTCGATACCCGCCTGCTTCATGAACGCACCGGGATCGAACCCCGACGTTTTACGCATCGCCTGCACCGCCTCACGAGCCGCTTTGATGGATGCCTCGTCCTCCCATTCGGCGAGCGTCACGATTCGGATCGCGCCATCCTCCGCCGGCTGCTCCAGAATGAAATCCTGAACGAACCCGGGCTGCTTTCGGAGCAGTTCATGGGTCTCTCGAATGCGGCGGACGAATTCGGTGATGGCGTCACCCGGCACGGTGAAGGTGTCGAGGCGATAGATGCGTCTGGACGAGGTAGACATGGCGTGACTCAGGTTTGTGGATAGACCTGAGTTGTAGTGCATGTTTACCGTGCATCGTTACACACGGACTCTGTACCTACGAACGCACCCGTCCAAGGGTCGGCGTCCCCCTCCGAAGCGCCGATGCAATCATCATCAACTCGCCCACGTTCTCCAGCGTCAGCATCCCCACGAGTTGATTGTTCCGCACGACGGGCACCGACGTACAGTTCTTCTCCTGCATCCGGGCAAACGCCTCCTCCAGCGTCGCGGAATCTTCGATGATGACGCAATCCGACGTGATTACATCACCAACCCGCGCCTCACGCCCACCTTCCGCCAGCCCTCGCATCACGTCCTTGCGCAACAGTACCCCCACCACGTGCCCATCCGACACCACCGGGAAATCCTGCTCCGATCCGGCCAGCAACTCTTCTATCGCGGTGCCCAGGGTATCGTCCGGCGAGAGTGTACTGTAGCGAGTCATCATCGCCTCCCGCACGGAAATGCCCTGCGTGAGCGCCCGCATGGTCGCCTGCCTCGCCTCCTGCTGCGCGCCCATATAGACGAACAACGCGATGAACAACAGGACCGGGTTGAAGCTGATGACTCCGAACAGGCCGAACAGGATGGCCATGCCTTGTCCCAGATTGGCAGCAACTTCCGTAGCATGCGCGTAATCCATGCGCATGGCGAGAAAGGCTCGCAAAACCCGTCCGCCATCCATCGGGAATGCGGGCAGCATATTGAAACCCAGAAGCACGATGTTGATCCACATCAGCGTCTGTACGAACCCTTCGCCTCCTCGAAAGATGGCGCTCGGCGAAGCATCCTGCCCCGTCGCCATGAGGTACACGAAGAGCAGCGCCGCGATCACAAGATTGACGGCCGGACCCGCAACGGCGATCAGCAATTCCTCCCGGGGTTCGTCCGGCATCCGCTCGAGCCGCGCGACACCTCCGATAGGGTACATCGTGATATCCCGGGTCGGCACCCCGAAATGCCGTGCTGTCAACGCGTGGCCCAGCTCGTGCAGGATGACGCACAGAAACACGAGCAGAACCAGCGCGACCCCGAACAGTGCCGCTGCGATGCTATTGCCCTGATACAGATAAAACACGAACAGCCCTGCCACGAGCAGCAGGAACGTCCAGTGCAGGTAGATCCCTATTCCGGCAACACGCCCGATCCGGAGAGCATTCTTCATACGGTAACCCTGTATACCTGTATTGTAAATCCAATCTCGACGAAGCGGTATCCGCTTCCCCTGCAACTACACGGATGCTTGTACAACGAGATCGCCGCCGGGACAGGTCCGGCTTGTACCAATGTGGGAAAACCGATCGTCCGCCACAAGTCTGGTAATCCCTAACAATGACGCAGGGGCGTGCGACCGCACGCCCCTGCAATCCAAAATCGAAAAATCCCAAATTGCTACCCGATCCAGTACGTCAATTTGATCATAAAGATGTTGTCGGGTTCGGCTTGCCACAGCCGGTTCAGCGACCGGTTGAACCGGAACGAGCCGTCCTCGTCCGAAAGGGAGCGAAGCTGCGTCCACACGAGGTACAGCACCGAACCGGGCCGGTATTCCCACCGTAACACCGCATTCCCGCGCAGCGACTTGAAGTTGAAGTCGGGGTTGTCGATCTGGAAGGACGGTGCCGGGCCTGCTCCGTCCGGGTCCGCCGTAAGCGTCTCGGCGTCGAAGGTCGATCCACCCTGCCCGTACAGGGTGAAGTCGAAACTCTTCGGCCTTGCCAACTCCTTGTACCCGGAATACGCACCGGCAGAGATGAGCGGCTGCGCGAAGAGCTGGAAGCTGAGCTGTGGTGTAAACGTCCAGTTCAGGCGGATGTCGGAGGAGAGCGTCACCTGATCCAGGTTAGCGAACACGTAACGCTGGCCGTATGTGGCCGTCGCCAGCGGATCATCGTACACGTCCACCCACTGCGCCGGCTCGTTGTTCAGATACAGGCTGGGGCCAACGGTCACATCTACATTCGACGCCGGCTTCCACTCTACGCTCGGCTGAACATAGAGGCTGCTGCCGGATTCCGCCTGGTAGGTACCGAACTGAAACCCGAACACCCACGGCTTTCGCCGGTCCGTGTTCACGGACAGATTCACCTCATAACCGGGCAGATTGAGCATGAGCGGACCGCCGCGCGTCCGACGGTTGTTGATGGTCTGCGGGTTATACGCGGCGTTCACTGACAGATAGTAGTAATTGAGTAACTGCACCTCGGCCAGCCCCCAGATCCCTGTCCAGATCGTATTTCCCTCGAAGTCGATGCTGCGGAAAGCGGCGCCGATCACCGTAGCGTTTCGCGTAAACCGCCCCGGCTCCGACCAGTTGTAACCCACGCCGACATGCCCGTTGACCACGTCCGTACGCCACTGGAAACCGAGGTCGTTCACGTCGTACCCCGGAGAAATGACCCCGATCGCGGAGTTCAGTATGACGTTGCCTTGCTGCTTATTGAGCATGATGCGTCCTGCAAACCCCGTCAGGGACGTAGCAGAGGAATCGACCCGGATGTGCTTCGCATCGGGCCGCTGGAAATAGTGCAGTGAATTTCGCTGCAGGTCGGTGATCCGCACCGCCGTGCCCCGCACGTTCGACAGGCTTCCCCAGCCCGTCACCACCCACTTCTTATTTCGGTCCAGGAACATCCACCCGTCCAGTCCGGCCACGAAAGCCTGGCCGTTGAGAGCGTCCCGCAACCTGCTCCCCGCAAGATCCCGCGCCGTGATCGTGGACATGAACCCGAGTGCATGCCGCCCCTCCTGCACCTCCTTCAGCCCGCGAAACACCCCGTAATAGGTCAGTGGCTCTACCTCGAGGCTGTAGTCCCGGCCTGCCTCGGTTACCTGCCCCGATTCCCGAGCGGTTACCGCGTGCACAGTACCCACGCTGAGGCCACGCCCGAGCTTACCCGTCACCTTGGCGGCACCGAGAATCCGCGTTACGTCTGGTCGGTCCGTGAATTCGGCCTCGTCCGGCATCCCGCCCTGCGGTGCCCGGCCCACCCGACGCGTGTAAAACAGGTCCGGATTCCCCCAGTTGAATCCCCAGTTGCTGCGCGAACCACCCCTGCCGAAGTTGAAGACGGAAGCCCCTTCGATGAAGAACGGCCGTCGCTCCTCGAAAAACGTCTCGAAGTCGCTCAGGTTGACCACCGCCGGGTCTACTTCAACCTGCCCGAAATCCGGGTTGATCGTGGCATCCAGCGTGAGATTGCTGCTCAACCCGACCTTGAAATCGGCCCCTACGCCCGGCACGTAGCTGGAACCATCGTTGAACGGGTCGTTCACATCAGGATGCGTGTACTCCGCCCGCGTAGTCACGTACGGCATGATCTCGACCTGGCGGCGTGGCCTGATCTGCGAAATCCCGACCAGGTCTACGAACCGTGAGACGAACCCGCTCTCGTTGCGCGGCGTGTAGACGAGATAGTCACGTTCGTTTTTTCGGGCAATGAACCGCTGAAAGTTGATGCCCCATACGTACTGCTC
>Ga0164243_10012533_pt1 | contig 12001 bp, 12 predicted proteins | sample OricompcompostOP_FD_108781 | JGI IMG/M metagenome (GOLD analysis project Ga0164243, IMG submission 108781) | Organic Plus compost microbial communities from Emeryville, California, USA - Original compost - Organic plus compost (OP) | ecosystem: Engineered > Solid waste > Mixed feedstock >...
CTGAGCGACCCGCCGCCGTACTTCCCCACGACCGGCCGGTTTACCCGCGGCCGCCTGCTCGAAGTCGACCCGAACGACTTCGATGTCGCCGCCCTCTTCGATCTTCTGACGCCGTAACCCCGTCTCCCCTTTGAAGAAATCACCGCCCCGTTTGCACGGGCTCGTCGTTTTCGCTATCTACTAGAAACCTAGTAGATACGGAGGCGGCATGGAGATCAGTTTCACCGATCGCGAACTAGACGTCATGGGAGTGCTGTGGGACCGGGGGACGGCGACCGTGGCGGAGGTGCGGGATGCCCTGCCGGACGAGCTTGCCTACACGACCGTGCTGACCGTGTTGCGCACGCTGGAGGAGAAGGGCTTCGTCGATCACGTCGAGGAAGGGAAGGCGCACCGGTACCGGCCGCTGGTGGCGCGTGACAAGGCTGGCCGGAGTGCGCTGAAGCGCCTGGTTCGGAAGGTATTCCGCGGGTCACCGGAAATGCTTCTGACGCAACTGGTCTCGGACCGGAAGCTCACGCCGCAGGAGTTGAAGCGCATGCGGCGGCTTCTCGATGAGCGTTTGGGGGAGGAGGAGCGATGATCGTGGGATGGCTGCTGTACACGGTTGTTGTGGGGCTGCTGCTGTCCGCCGCGGCGCGAGTGCTGGAGGCGGGTCTGCACGGTCTGGGCTGGTCGACGCGCTGGGTGTGGCTCTGCGTACTGGCGGCTGCGGTAGTTGCCCCGCTGCTGCTGTTGTGGGGACCTGTGGAAACGCCGTCGGCGCCTCTGGCGGTGATCACGTCGTTGCCGGCGATCGAGTTTGCGGCGGCACCCGCTGGGGAAAACGGTCGCTGGCTGCCGTCACTGGCGTCGGTGCTGGTTGGCGGGTGGGCCGTTCTGTCGGCGGTGCTGCTGGCGATCGGTTTCGTATCGGTGGTGCGGCTCGCGAGGCAGCGACGGTGCTGGGCCGCTCGCGAAGTCGATGGCGTGAGCGTTCTGGTTTCGCGCGAAACGGGGCCCGCGGTGGTCGGTGTGCGACGGTGTGAGATCGTGGTCCCGGAGTGGACGCTCGCGCTTCCTCCGGCCGATCGCGCGTACATGCTTCGTCACGAAGAGGAGCACGCGCGCGCCGGTGATCCGCGGCTGCTGCTTGTGGGCGGGCTGCTTGCGGTTGCGATGCCGTGGAATCCGGCCGTGTGGTATCAGCTGCGCCGGCTGGTTCTTGCGATCGAGCTGGACTGCGACCGCCGGGTGCTTGCGCGCGGCGGGGATGTGGGCGGCTACGCGAAACTTCTGCTGTCCTTCGGTCAGCGTTTCTCCAATCCGATGCTTCCGGTTACGGCGTTCGCCGAGCCGCAATCCACCCTCGAGACAAGGATCCGTCATATGACTTCCCGCAAGCCGCGTCATCGAATCGTCCGGCTGTTCGGACTGGGAACCGCAGCCGCCGCGGTTGTCGTACTGGCCGGTGCGCTGCCGGTACCCCGTGAAGGGACACTCGAATCACCGGTGCTGACCCGGGGAGGCGCCGGATCCGCGACGACGGCGAGCCTGGTGATGCAGGTGGACACGCCGCCGCCGATTCCGACGGACGGCCCGGTCTTCACGCCGTTCACGGTTGCGCCCACGCTGAAGAACGCCCCGGTCGTCGCGCTGCTGCTCAGGATGATGTACCCGGAGGAACTGCGCAGCGCGGGAATCGATGGCAAAGCGCAGGTGTGGTTCTTCATCGATGAGACCGGCACGGTTCAGAAGACGTTGATCAAGACAAGCACCGGAAACGAAGCGCTGGACGAGGTGGCACTCCTGGTTGCCGAGGCAATGGAGTTCACGCCGGCCCTGAATCGGGATGTGCCGGTAAAGGTCTGGGTCGACATGCCGATCATCTTCCGGACCGATGCGGACGCGTCTTCGCAGGCGAGCGCGCGAGCGCAAACGGCTCGCAACGCGGAGGCGGCGCGGAGCGGCGGGTTTGATATACCACCCGTGCGTCGAAGTGCAGCACTCGCGGCGACTCGGTCGACGCCCAGGCTCGCCAACAACAGCGAGGTCGCGGTGGCGCTGCAGCGTCTGTACCCGCCGCTGCTTCGCGATGCCGGCATCGGCGGCGAAGTGATGGTCGTGTTCGACATCGACGCGAACGGCCGTGTCACGCACGCCGACATCGGTGAGAGCTCGGGGCACGTGGCGCTCGACGAGGCGGCCCTCAAGGTTGCGAGCGTCATGCGTTTCGAACCCGCGTCCGATGGTGCGAACCGGGTCGCGACGCGCATCAGCCTGCCGATCACGTTCCGCACGCAGTAACCCTTCCTGCCGGTTCCGGCTGTCGGTCACAACGGGGGCGTGCCGCCGTGTACGCCCCGGCGTTTTTCTCTAGCCGATATCGGTCAGAAACGTACCTTACGTGTTGGACAGCAGCCCTCACGGGCCTACCGATCATCCTCGCTCTGCGTGAAAAGACGATGTCTGCAATCCTCGCCCTCACTCTCACGCTGGCCGTTTCCGTCCAGGATTCATCGCTGGTCATTCGCGGCGGCCGGCTGTTCACGGCCACGGCGGACCAGGCAATGCCGAACCCGGGCATCGTCATCCGGGCCGGCAAGATCGCCCAGATCGGCGGAACGATTGACGAAAGCGGCGCGCGGGTGCTCCGCATCGCCGACGATGAGATGGTGCTGCCGGGCTTTTTCGACGTGCACGCGCATTACGCGGTCGACTTCTTCGGTGGCGGTCGCATCGACGAGACGGAAGTGTATCCGACACTGTTCCTTGCGAACGGTGTCACTTCGACGTTTCCGGCCGGCGAGATGCAACCTGAGAAGATGCGGGACGCCCGCATGCGCATCGATCGCGGCGAGGCCGTCGGCCCGCGGATCTTCAGTTCGGGCCCGTACTTCGGCTCCGCCCGCCCCGGCTGGTCACACGACATCAGCGCGGATTCCATAAAGAAGGAAGTCGACTACTGGGTTTCGCAGGGTGCGCGGGCTTTCAAGGCGAAGGGAATCCGTGGTGCACAGCTCGCCGCGCTGGTTGACGCTGCCCACCGCCACGGCATCACCGTGACGGGTCACCTCGATTCGGGTTTCCGCGGCAGCGTCAATCCCCGCGACGCGATCATGCTCGGCATCGACCGCATCGAGCACTTCCTCGGCGGCGACGCGTTCCCCGCCGAGCGTTCCGCCTACGCATCATTCGAGAGGCTGGACGTGAACACGCCGGAATTCGAACGCGTCGCGAAGCTGTTCATCGACCGCGGCGTGTTCTACGACGCGACGCGCTCGGCGTACGGCTATTACGGCAAGCAGGACCCGGTCGTCTTCGAGCGCTTCACGGATGAGCAGCGTTTCCTCACGCCCTACCTTCGCGGCGCACTTCAGGCGACGCCGCCGCGTCGCGTTTTCGACCAGTTCGAGACCATCTACTGGATCAAGAAGGATGAGATCAAGGCGTTCTATGACGCCGGCGGCGGTCACCTGATCACGATCGGCACGGACCACCCGAGCTGGGGCGAGTTCCTTTCCGGCTTTTCGATTCACCGGGAGATGCACGCCATCGCGTTGACCGGCATTCCCAACGCGGCGGTGCTCAGGATGGCGACGATCAACGGTGCGCGTGCACTCGGCGTCTCGGATCGCCTGGGCAGCGTCGAGGTCGGCAAGTGGGCGGACCTCGTCATCGTGAAAGGCGATCCGACCGTCGACATCCGCAGCACGCGCAACACGCGTCACGTGATCAAGGCTGGTGTCCTGTACGATCCCGCTGCGCTGCTCGCCTCCGTCGAGGGCAAGCTCGGCCCTGCCTCGGATGCGGAAGCGGCCTCATGGGGCCGGCGCGACCGCACGAACAGCAGCCGCTGAGATGGCGGTCGACAGGCGCGCAGCGGTGCGTGTGTACGGCTCGGGCGGCACCGAGCCGCCGCCCCTGCTGCGCGCCGTCGAACAGTCGGTTGCCGGCCACGCGTGGCTTCCGCGCGTGCCCCTCCTCCTGTACTGCGTCTACCTTTTCTGGCGGTCCACCAGCGATCCCTTCTACTTCGGCCTGATCGGCGGACTCAACCTCGGCATCCACGAGTTCGGGCATTACCTCTGGGCCTTCCTCGGCGAGTTCGCGAGTGTTCTCGGTGGCAGCCTGACACAGTGCCTCGTGCCGGTGATCGCGATGCTCATGTTCCTGCGCCAGCGCGACACCTTCGCGATCGCGTTCGCCTTCTGCTGGCTCGGCAACAGCCTCTGCAACGTCGGCACCTACGCGGCGGATGCGCTCGTCCAGCAGCTGGATCTGGTTTCACCGACCAGCGGCGATCCGATTCACGACTGGAACTACATCCTGACGCGCTGGGGATTGCTGAACAGGGCGGAATTCGTCGGCGGGCTGTTCCGATTCGCGGGCTTCGCAAGCTTCACGATCGGTGTCGCAGGCGGCGCGTGGCTGCTGTGGCTCATGCGCCGTGCATCCATCGGACGCGGCGCATAGATCAGCGCAACGGAACGACCGGCCGGTATTCCGCGGCCTGTGTGTCGGCCACGCGGAAAACCGCCGAATCGCGCGGAACGCAGTAACTCCCGCCGGCTGCCGCAAAATCGCCGCGCCGCCGCTCGAGTTCCGTCGCTTCCGCGACCGCACCGTCCCGCATGAAGACGAGCGTCACGTGTTCCCCATCCGGCGCTTCGAACCCCGGCCATTCCGCGCCGATCACCTGCTCGAATGATGGACGGCTGGTTCCGGGCGTGAGCACACACACGCGCTGCCAGTCCGAGGGCACATACTCGCCGAGGTCGATCCGGTGCGGGCTGGTCTGCACCGCCTGCAGCAGCTTCGCCTGTACCGTGCTGTCGAACGAGGATCCGCCGCATCCGGCGAGGACCAGGATGAAGGCGGGGGCGGAGCGCTTCATGCGCGCGTGCCCCGCGCGATCGCCTGGCCGACCCGCACTTCCGCGCCGGGCTGCAGGTGTTCGAGGCGGACTCGCCCGGGTTCGAACAGCAGGACCACCGTCGAGCCGAGGTGGAAGGCCATGATTTCGTCGCCTATCTCGATCTTTTTTGGAGGATCGTACCATCGCGTTTCCGCCGCCGCGTCACGCACGTTCGTGATCCAGGCGCCATCCCGCCACTCCGTGTCGAATGCCGCGGAGATGCGCCCCACGTTGTAGGCGCCGATCGCCGCAACGGCGATGCGTCCGACGCTTCCTGACACGTAACAGATCAGCCGCTCGTTGCGCGCGAACAGCTCATCCACGTGGAGGACGGCCGCTTCGTTGACGGGCAGCAGCGCGCCCGGCACGTGTCGCGCCTTGTCGATGATGCCGGCGACCGGCGTGTGAATGCGGTGGTAGTGCCGCGGACTCAGGTAGATCGTGAGAAACACGCCGCCATCGAAGCGCGCGGCTTCTTCGGCATCATCGAGCAGGCGCGCGGCGGTGTACCACCGGCCTTTCGCCTGGAGCAGCCGCCCGTTGTGAATGTGGCCGGACTGGCCGACGATGCCGTCCACCGGTGATGCGACGGTGTCGGCATCTGCCGGCCACGCCCGCACGCCAGGCCGGAGCCGCCGGACGAAGTATTCGTTGATGGAGCGGTACTCTGTCACCGGGAGTTCGGCCTCCTCGGTGTCGATTCCGACCAGCTTCGCAAATCCGCCGATCACGGCGGCGCGCAGCGCGGGTGGTACGGGCGTATCCGCGATGCGCCCGAAGCCGCGGCTCATACCCGCCTGCGGCAGGCGATTCAGCGCGGCCAGGATCGCACGCCACCGAACCGAAGGCAGCTGCGGCGTAACCTCAGGGACCTGTTCCGTCATGAGAGCGTACGGCCGGGACGAATGGATTCGGAGCCGAAGCGGCCCCTCAGCTGATCCATCACGCGAGCGACGCGGCGATCCCGCTCCGTTTCGAGCGCCGTTTCCGTGGTTTCGCCGAACAGACCGAGCTGAGGCGGCCCCTCATCCGAGGTGAGGTTGGAAAGTGAGACGCCGAGCAGGCGCGCACTGGTGCGCCGCTTCGCACGCAGTCGCGCAAGCAGGCGGCGCGCAACGGAATAGATCGCGCGATCGGTTTCGATCGCCGGCTGAACCGTCAGACTGGCCTGCCGCGTCGTGAAATCGTAATCCCGGATGCGCACAGTGACGGTCCGCGCGCGGAGCCCGTCCTGCCGGAGATCACGGCCTGCACGACCCGCAAGCACGAGCAGCTCCTTCTCGAGAACCGGATCCTCCATGATGTCGCGCGCGAACGTCTCATCGCGACTGATCGACCTCTGCACCTCGCGGGGTTCAACCCGCGATTCGTCCACCCCGCGGATCCGATCGTACAGCCAGTCCCCCGTCCCTTTCCCGAACCAGCCGGCAAGCATCTCCCGGTCGAACGGCAACACGTCGGCGACGGTCGCCAGGCCGTACGACCTGAGCTTTTCCTGGAACCGCGGGCCGATGCCCGGGATGGCCGAAAGCGGAAGCTCGCGCAGAAACGCGCTCACTTCTCCTTCCGCCACAACGTGAACGCCGGCCGGCTTCGCCTTGCGAACGGCAAGCTTCGCAACCAGCCGGGAAGAACCGCCGCCGATCGAGATCTGGATCTGCGTTTCGGCAAGAACGGCTTCACGTATCCGCGTCGCGACGGCCTCGAGCGATGCGCCGCGGTACAGCGTCTCCGTGCCGGTCAGGTCCAGGTAGAATTCATCGATCGACGCCGACTGCACGACCGGCGTGAACCGGTCGAGGACCGCGCGGATTTCGCGGTGCTTCCGCATGCACGCGCCACGCGGTACACCCACACGGACCGCTTTCGGACACAGCCGAAGCGCTCGCGCCATCGGCATACCCGAACGCACACCGTACTTCCGCACCTCGTACGACGCCGACGTGACCACACCCCGACCTTCCGGACTGCCGCCAACCAGCAGCAGCGGCTCCTTGCCGGCCCCTTCCGGATCCTCCAGTCGCGCAACCTGGACGAAGAACGCGTCGCAATCCGCAAGCAGTATCCTGCGCATGCCTTACGGTAACCTGACCGACTCCACCGCACAAAAAAGAAGTCCCCCTCACCCGCTGTCGCGGGGAGGGGGAAACGCTGGCTCTTTCGCTCCTGGAGGAGTTTACTTCATCGAAAGATCCAGCGTGTCAGTCTTCCTTGTCGCGCGGAACACGCGGATTCTGCGCCGTCTGCCCCCCGGCCCGCTCTTCCCGCGTCGTGCCGGTCCGCGGCTCGCCGCTCGCGCCGTGACGACTCCCGCCACGGCCGTGCCGACCCTGCGTTCCCTTCAGCGAATCGTCATCCTGCAACTGACCCCGACGATCACTCGTGTAGCCCGTGCCTTCCTCTGGCCCGCGCCGGATCCCTCCCTTCTGACCTCCCTGCCCGCCAAACACGTCTTCGTCCGCCTCTTCCTTCGCTCCCGCATTGCCGCGACTGCGTACACGCGCACCCGCCTGCTCGATCGTGCCCGGCTGATTGCCCGCCATCCGCTGACCGCCCCTGTCCGCCTTCCGTCGCTCCGCCGGCCGATCATCATCCGGAACCGAACTCTCGTCGATTCCCTCATCACCCGCCGTCGTGTCGATGCGCTTCCGCTCACCCCTTTCGCCGATCGTTTCCCGCTCCACCGGCTCGCCTCGGTGCTCCGCGCTCAGATCCCGACCGCGACTCGCCGCCTGCAGTTCGTCGGCATCCCATTTCTGGTCCCCGAGCTGTGCCCGACCGGGCTGATTCCATGCCATCGGCTGTCGGCCTCCTGTTGACTGCCCCGCAACAAACATCTGTTGTGGCAAGAAGGGTGCCCGGCGCGGCATTTTGACACACATCGGACCCGCACAAAGCCGTCGCGCCGCTGCACACTCCTTGCCCTGCTCGCCGTCATGACTGATTCCAGGTCCACGGCAAAACGGCTCGCAGCGTATCGGGCCAAACGCGACTTCAGCAAAACGCCTGAGCCTGCCGGCACGACGGCTTCGACGCGCCGCAAATCCGCATCCGCCCGGAAGCGTACGGCGACGACGAAGCGTGCTGCTGCGAAGAAGCGTGCTGCTGCGAAGAAGCGCGCGACTGCGAAGCGGCCGAAGCTGAAGTTCGTAATTCAGAAGCACGCGGCGAGTCACCTTCATTTCGACCTCCGTCTCGAAAGCGAAGGCGTGATGAAGAGCTGGGCGGTTCCGAAGGGGCCGAGCCTGGATCCGAAGGTGAAGCGGCTTGCGATGCAGGTCGAAGATCATCCGATCGAGTACAGCACGTTCGAGGGCACGATTCCGGAGGGTGAGTACGGCGGTGGAACGGTGATGTTGTGGGATCGTGGCACGTACACGGCGGACAAGGCCGAGGATGGTGATCACGAAGCGGCGGTGCGGAAGGGTCTTCGTGATGGTGAACTGAAGTTCACGCTGCAAGGCAAGCGGTTGCGCGGTTCCTTCGTCCTGGTCCGAACGCGCGGCGATTCGCGGAAGCCGCAGTGGCTTCTGATCAAGCACAGGGATGAGTACGCGAGGCCCGGTTCGGACATCGTTGCGGAGGAGGACACGTCCGTGGCCACGGGTCGCACGATGGATGAAATCGCGGAAGGCCGCAGCCGTGTCTGGCATTCGGACCGTCCGTCCACGGCCGGGCGAAAGTCTGCGCGATCGAAGCGTTCGGCATCTGCGAGTCGCAAGCGGACCGGCACGGCGAAGGCGACGAAGGCATCGGTATCGATTCCGGCGACGATTCGACCGATGCTCGCGAACCCGGGACACGAGATGCCCGAAGGCGGCGGGTGGACGTTCGAGCCGAAGTATGACGGCATCCGCGTGCTTGCGTTTGCAACACCGGGCGATGTTCGACTCATCACGCGCAACGGCAACGACAAGACGCGGCAGTTCCCGGAAATCACGGAAGAGCTTGCGCGGCTCGTGGCGCGATCGAAAAAGCCGATGGTGATCGACGGCGAAATCGTTGCACTGCGCGATGGAGAACCTGCGCGTTTCCAGGATCTTCAGGCTCGCATGCATGTGACCAACGAACGGATGATCCGCAGCTACACGAAGTCGCATCCGGTCGCGTTGATGGTGTTCGACATCCTGGTCGATGGGGACGACGTGCTGCTCGCCCAACCGTGGAAGGCGCGTCGGGCGCGCCTTGAAAAGCGCATTGCACGCCGGCTGAAAGGGGCGGTCCGGCTCGCGCCGTCCAGCGAGGACGGCGAGAAGATGCTGGAGACCGCGCAGCGCCAGGGCTGGGAGGGGTTGATCGCGAAACGGATCCATGCGCCGTACAAGCCCGGCGAACGTTCCAAAGCGTGGCAGAAGGTCAAGCTCGAGAATCAGCAGGAATTTGTGATCGGCGGGTTCACGGAACCTCGCGGGACGCGCGAGCGGATCGGCGCCATCCTGCTGGGCTACTACCGGAACGGCGAACTCGTGTACGCAGGGCACACCGGAGGCGGCTTCTCCCGCAAGAGCCTGGAAGAAGTGTACAGGCGACTGAAGCCGCTGGAGCGCTCGTCACCGCCGTTCAGCACGAAGCCCCGGACGAACGAGAAGCCGCACTGGGTGGAACCGAAGGTTGTGGCGGAAGTGCGGTTCAACGAATGGACGCGGGACGGCAAGCTCCGTCAGCCGATCTTCCTGGGGCTGCGCGATGACAAGAAAGCGCGCAGCGTACGCCGCGAATCGTGAACTACGCGTCGGCCGATCCGGGCCCGAGGCCTGGTGCAGTCTGGGGCCGCGGACCGGCGAGCAGCTTCTCGTAGAAGTCGACGCGTTCTTCCAGCGCCAGCAGACGCACTTCGGTGTCGTGCAGCCGCTGTTCCGCCTGCTGGAGTTTACGCGTCAGTTCGGCGGCTTCCGGTGCTCCGCGCGCGATGCGATCGGCGAGAGCCTTAGCGATGGGCACAACAACCGCCATTGCGAATACAAATGCGAAAATTCCCATGGGTAGTTACCAGATCAGGGCAAACGCGCCGAGCACCAGGATCGCAAGTCCGGCGAATGTCTTGACGATCGCCGAAAGCATGCGACCGATGAGCACACCCCAGCCGACCCGTCCGGCGTGCTCCCATTTCTTCGTTTCGATGATCGTAACCACTGCGGCGCCGAGGAAGGAGCCGATGAAGCCGGCGAAGATCGACCCGACGATCGGGACGGGCACGCCGACCACGACTCCGACGATACCGCCGATAATGGCACCCCAGAACGCCGCGCGCGAGCCGCCGTACTGCGCGGTCAGGCGCTTGACGACGAAGAACTCGACAAGCTCGCCTGCCGTCGCGATCACGACCACGGCGATGAGGGTCGAAAGGCCGACGGCTCCGTAAATCGCTGCGATGGCTAGGATGCCGACCATGATCCACGCACCGGGCAGTCCGAACGGGATCAGGAACAGCGATGCCGCCATCAGTGCGATCGCAAGCCATTCCATCAGTCTGCCGCCTTCGGTATCGGCGCCCTCGAATCGTGGACCGACACCGTGTGCTCACCGGTGATGAGACGCATGCCGGGTGAGAATCTGAGATACGCCCACGCCCATTGGATCAGTACGATGAGACGGTTGCGGAATCCGATCAGGTACGCGATGTGAACGAACACCCAGACCAGCCACGCCGGCAGCCCCGACAAGTGCACATTGCCGATCTGCGCGACCGCGGCCGCGCGGCCGATCGTCGCCAGTGAGCCCTTGTCCCTGTAGCGGAAGCGCTCGCGGGGCTTGTGCTCGAGGTCGCGCCGGATCGTTCGGGCAACGTACCTGCCCATCTGCATGGCCGTCGGGGCTACCCCCGGGACCGGCTTGCCATCCTGCTCGAAGTGCGCGAGGTCGCCGATCACGAAAACTTCCGGATGACCCGGGATCGAGCAATCGTGCTCGACGATCACGCGGCCGACCTTGTCCCGCGGCGTGCCGAGCGTCGCGCCGAGCGGGGACGCCAGTACGCCGGCGGCCCAGAAGACGTTACACGTTTCGATGCGCTCGGTGCCACCGATCGTGACTCCGCCTGCGTCGATGTTCGTGACCATCGCGCCCGTACGGACCTCCACGCCCAGGTCGACCAGCTGCTGGTGTGCTTTCCGGGAAAGGTCCTCGGGGTATGGAGGAAGCACCCGCGGCGCACCTTCCAGCAGAATGACACGAGCCTCGCTTGTATCGATCGCGCGGAAATCCTCCGGCAGCGCATTCCTTGCCATTTCGGCCATCGAGCCGGCGAGTTCCACGCCGGTCGGACCAGCCCCCACGATCACGAACGTCAGCAGCCGGCGCCTCGCCGCAGGGTCAGCCTCCCGTTCGGCCGACTCGAACGCCAGCAGAAACCGGCGCCGCATCTCGGTTGCATCCTCGATGGTCTTCAGGCCCGGCGCGAAACGCTCCCACTCCGGATGACCGAAGTACGCGTGGGTCGCGCCGGTCGCGACGACCAGGTAGTCGTAGCTGACGTCTGAATCCGCAAGCCGCACGACCTTCCGCCGGACGTCGATCGATTCGACGTCGGCCATCCACACTTCCGCGTTCTGCTGCTTGCGCAGAACACTGCGGATCGGATGCGCGATGTCCGCCGGCGAAAGCGCGGCGGTTGCGACCTGATAGAGCAGCGGCTGGAAGACGTGGAAGTTGCGGCGGTCGATCAACAGGACCTGCGCGGGCGCGTGCTTGAGAGCGCGTGCGCAGTACAGCCCGCCGAACCCGCCGCCGAGAATGACGATCCGAGGCAATCGACGCGTTTGCATACCCTAATATAACATCCGAGGCAATCGACGCGTTTGCATACCCTAATATAACGGACCGTGATTGCATTGTTGCATTCGGCTCATCTGCGCATGGCTATCCGGTGCGCGGCCCGGTACTTTGGACCACAGAATCGGTACTTTGGACCACAGAATCGGTACTTTGGACCGCAGCCTGGCGCCTGAACGGCCTCTTCGACTGCCAACGCGGCCTTTTGCATGATGCAAAAGGCCGCGGCGATTTCAGCCGCGGCCTGGATGCAACAATGGAATCACGGTCCGACTAGTGCCCGGCGAGCGCGTGCTCCTGCTCTTCCTGCAGCATCCGCTGTTTTTCCGACGA
>Ga0164243_10012534_pt1 | contig 12000 bp, 10 predicted proteins | sample OricompcompostOP_FD_108781 | JGI IMG/M metagenome (GOLD analysis project Ga0164243, IMG submission 108781) | Organic Plus compost microbial communities from Emeryville, California, USA - Original compost - Organic plus compost (OP) | ecosystem: Engineered > Solid waste > Mixed feedstock >...
AAATCCGGGTTTTCCGACAGGAAGCCGTAGCCGGGGTGGATCGCCTCTGCGCCCGTCCGCTTCGCCGCCTCGATGATCCTGTCACCGACGAGATAACTCTCGGCCGCAGGTGCGGCGCCGATATGCACCGCTTCGTCCGCCATCTCCACATGCAGCGCCCTGGCGTCGGCGTCCGAATAGACGGCGACGGTGGCGATGCCCATGCGGCGCGCGGTGCGGATGACGCGGCAGGCGATCTCGCCCCGGTTCGCGATCAGGATCTTCTTGAACATCTGTCCTCCATGAAAAAGGCGGCGGTGGAGCCTCCGCCACCTTATAGCCTCGGTTGTGATAGCAGGCCAACTGCGAGAATCGATGCAAGGCGACGGCGATGGACGGCGAACACAGGGGAATCGTCACGACCCTTCAGGCAAGGCATAGGCGATGATGGCATCGCCGGGCTTCGTGCCGGTCGAGCCGTGACCGCCGGCGACGACAACCAGATACTGCCTGCCGTCCGCGCCCTGATAGGTGGAGGGCGTGGCCTGGCCGCCGGCCGGCAGGCGATCCTGCCAAAGCACCTCGCCGGTCTTCAGGTCGTAGGCCCGCACATAGTAATCGAGCGAGCCGCTGAGGAAAGCGAGGCCGCCCTTTGTGATGATCGGGCCGCCGATGCCCGGCACGCCCATCTTGAAGGGCAGGGGCAGGGGCGAAAGATCGCGGACAGTGCCGTTGACGCGCTGATAGACGATATCGCCGGTCGTTAGATCGGCGGCTGCGACATAACCCCAGGGCGGCTGCTGGCACGGCAGGCCGATCGGCGACAGGAACGGCCCCATTCTGGCGGCATAGGGCGCGCCGAAATTCTCGTTGAAAACAGCTTCGCCGTCCTCGCTCACCACGCGGGAGATGTCGTCCGGCCGCGGCACCATTTGCACCTGGAAGGCAAGATAGACCGGCATGCCGAACACGACCTGACGGTCGGGGTCAACCGCCACGGCACCCCAGTTGAAAGTGCCGAAATTGCCGGGGTAAACGATCGTGCCCTGTTCGCTCGGCGGCGTATACCTGCCGTCGTATCTGTGCTGCCGGAAGGAGATGCGGCAGGCGAGTTGGTCGATCGGCGTGGCGCCCCACATGTCCTTCTCCGTAAGCGTCGGTTTGAAGGAGATCGCCGAAACGGGCTGCGTCGGTGCAGTCTGGTCGCCCTCCACGGCTCCTTGAGGCACGGGCTCTTCGGTCACCGGCAGGATGGGCTCTCCCGTTTCGCGATTAAGTACGTAGACTTCACCCTGCTTGGTCGGTGCCACGAGTGCCGGCACGGTATTGCCGTCGATGGTCAGATCGACGAGACTCGGCTGTGCCGGCACGTCATAATCCCAGATGTCGTGATGCACGGTCTGAAAGACCCAGGCAACCTCGCCCGTATCCGCATTGAGGGCGAGAATGGAAGCGGAGAAGCGCTCCACTTCCTCACTTCGGCTGGCCCCGTATTGATCCGGGGATTCGTTGCCCATGGGCAGATAGATTAGTCGGAGATCCGGATCATAGCTCGCCACGCTCCAGGAATTGGGCGCATTCTCCGAATAGGTCTCTCCGTTCGGGATCGGCTGCAAGGCCTCGGGATTCTTGCTGTCGAAGTTCCAGACGAGTTCGCCGGTATTGAGGTCATAGGCGCGGATCACGCCCGAGGGCGAGGTGGTGGCCACATTGTCGTTGACCGCGCCGCCGACAATCACGAGCCTGTCGGTAACCACGGGCGGGGAGGTCGAATAGATCGAGCCGAGGGTGATGTTGGGCATGTTCGCCCACAGGTTCACCGTGCCATCCTCACCGCCGAAACCCGGACAAATCTCGCCGGTCTCGGCGCTGATCGTGATCAGCCGGCCATCCGACACCGGCACGAAGAGCCGCTTGACGCATTCGGGACTATGGGTGACATTCGCCGGCGGTTCTTCCCGGTTCACGACCGGGTTCGGCGCATCAGGTTCGGCTTGCCCGGTCACCACATTCTGCGGCACGCCTGCGGCTTTTTTCGTCACCTCCTGTACGCTGGCCTCGATCCGTTCTTCGGGGCTGAGCTCAGCCATCTGCTGCGGCTGCTCGGCCGGAGCGGCGGCTTGCGGCTCGGCAGGTTCGGTTCCGGGTGCTGCGGGTTCCTCAGCGGCAGCCGCCGGGGCCGGTGCTGCCGATCCGTCGTAATAGGAGACACCACGGCAGGTCAGATGCTGCATGGTCTGCATCGGCGGCTGCTGAAGACGCGGATCGAAGCGCCATTTTTCCTCGCCGGTGACCGGATCGAGCGCAATCACCAGATTGTGCGGCGTGCAGATATAGAGCGTATCGTTGACCATGAGGGGCGTGACCTCGTAAGTCGTCTCGCCCGGATCGTCGGGGCCGCGAACATCGCCTGTATGGAAAGTCCAGGCGACTTCGAGACCGGAGACATTTTCCGGTGTGATCTGGTCGAGCGGCGAATACCGCTGGCCGGCCGAAGTGCGGCCATAGGCATGCCACTCTCCGGGTGGCACATCGGCCGCTACCTGCTCGGTCGCTTCCGCGCCCATCCGGTCGTCCGGGAAGCTGCCCGCCAAATCATGCGGTTTCTGGAACATGGAATAGACACCGGCCGCCGCGCTGATGATCAAGGCCAGCGCCAGAAAGGCGCTGTTGGGACCGTAGCGTGCCCTGGGCTCGTTGGGCCGGTGCATCGACCAGATCATGGGCGGCAGCAGGAGCAATATCCCGAGTACGAGGAGAAGGCTGCCACGGGCCGAAAGCGCCCACCAGTCGAAACCGACTTCCCACAACGCCCATACGACCGTTGCCAGCAGAGTGAGAGCATAAAGACTTAGTCCGACCGGTCGTCTGGCCAACAGGAGCGCGGCGCTGATGATGAGTGCAAGGCCGAGGAGGATGTAAAACCAGGACCCGCCTAGCACGGCGAGCCAGACACCTCCTCCCAAGAGCACGATCCCGAGGAGAAGGACGAGCAGCGAAATGGTTGTCCGGTACATGATGAGGTCCCACGCAAATTTCGCCCTATGGCTCCCTGCGTCGGGAAATGAAAGCGGCGGGAAACTCCGCCAAAGCCACACGGCCTGGATGTATATATACCTGAGGCGAACGCTGAATTGCCGATAACGTTCCCAAGTCCGCAATTTACTAATTGTCAGCCGGTGCCGTCCGGCCGTGTTGGGGGAGGCGGACCCGCAGTATCGATTGAAAGGCCGGGGCATTTGCCTCTAGGGTGTGATCGTCCGGAACAGGGAGGGACGATGAGGAGAGGCCTGTGCATCCTTGGGCTGATGGCCTGTCTGGCGCCGCTTCCGGCACATGCCGGCTGGCAGGCGGTCGAGCGCGTGGAGCCTTATGCCATTTCGGGCAAGACCGGAATCGAGCTTTACCGGTCGATCGGCGACAAGGGTCCGAAGGTCGGAGTAGGTCGAACCATCGCCTATACGGATTTCAAGCTCCTGTGGTCCCGTGACTATCGTCCGCAGCCGGACGGCTCCTGCAAGCTGGTCTCAGCCCGGCCAAGCCTGACCATCACCTACCGGTTGCCGAAGCCGAGGGATGAACTGTCCGCCACAACGCAACGGCTTTGGGACAGATTCATCGAGGGCGTGACCGCACATGAGAAGGTGCATGGCGAGATCATCACCGAAATGGTGAAAAAGATCGAGGCAATCTCGATCGGCCTTACAGTCGCCGACGATCCCGAGTGTCGGAAAATCAGGACCGAACTGACGAAACATCTCGGCGAACTCTCACAGGAGCAGCGCCGCAGAAGCCGCGAATTCGACAGGGTCGAGATGAGCAAGGGCGGCAATGTCCATCAACTGATATTGGCGCTGGTGAACGGGTGATCCGGTAGGGCTTTTCCGTTCTGCCGGTTCAAGCCACTGAAGACGGATCTCGGCCATTGCTGATGCTTCCGCCGCTGCCGCGCTCTCATTTATGACGAAGTTGACCTTATGCTCGTCGATGCTGGCTGCCACAACCGGAGCATCGATAGAGCATGAACAGGACCAAACGCACACTTCTCACAGGGCTGATCGCCCAATTTATGTTGGCGCCGTCACCGCTCGTGCTCGCAAGTCAGGAGACCGGCTCTGCCGCGATAATCGTGGCACAGGAGGGCGGTGGTGGCGCCAGATCGGAGAGGGTAGAGCGTCGCCTGAGGCAGGAGCAACAACGCCAGGAACAACAGCAGCGTGCCCGCCAGCAGGGTCAACGGGGGCAGGAGCAACGCCGGGAACAGGAGCGTGGGCGTCAGCAGCAACAGCGGGCACAGGAACAGCGTCAGGAGCAACAGCAGCGCGCCCGCCAGCAGGAACGACGGGCGCAGGAGCAACGCCGGGAACAGGAGCGCGCGCGTCAGCAGCAACAGCGGGCGCAGGAGCAGCGCCAGGAGCAACAACAGCGGGCGCGCCAGCAAGAACAACGAGCGCAAGAGCAACGCCAGGAGCAGCAGCGCGCTCGTCAGCAAGAACAACGAGCGCAAGAGCAACGCCGGGAACAGGAGCGTGGGCGTCAGCAGCAACAGCGGGCACAAGAACGGCGTCAGGAACAGCAACGCGCTCGCCAGCAAGAGCAACGGGCGCAGGAGCAGCGCCAGGAACAGCAGCGCGCTCGTCAGCAGGAGCAACGAGCGCAAGAGCAGCGCCAGGAACAGCAGCGGACCCGCGAGCAGGAGGAACGTGCGCAGGAACAGCGCCGGCGTGCAAACGAGCGGGAACGCGCCCAAGAGCAACGTCAGGAAGATCGGCAGCAACGCGCAAGCGAGCGGCAACAGCGTCGGGAGGAGCTTCGGCGTCAACTTCGTCGCGAACTGGGTCGAGACGAACAGGCGCGCGAACGGGATGATTTACGCGACCGTCTGAGGGAGGAGCGCAGGGAGCGCGCCCGCCAGGAGGAAACCAATCAACGCTTGCGGGACAGGCTCCAGGAAGCACGAGACATAGAGCAGCGCGTACAGCAGCGGCGGCGGCTTTGGCTCGACCAGGCCGCACGCGCGCGGCGCGGCGAGATCGTGCGGCGCGACAATGATCGGATCATCATCCGCGAGAACAATCGTTTCATTGTCCGCCACGACGACAGCGACCGGTTCCGCTGGCGCGCCCGTGACTATGACGTCCGCCGCCAGGACAATGGATGGACGGAGACCGTGATCGTTCGTCCGGATGGCGTTCGTGTCGTCACCGTTACCGATGATTATGGCCGTATCGTCAGGCGTTATCGGGAATATCCTGACAGGAGGCGGGTCGTGCTGTTCAATAACCGTCCGAACTCGTGGCGGGACGATCCTCAGTATTACGTCGTCGACGTGCCTCCCCCTCGTGTAACGATTCCCTATGAACGCTATGTCGTTGAGCCGTCGGTTGCTTCGCCGGCGATGATCTATGAAGCGCTTACCGCGCCGCCAGTGCAGGAGCTCGAGCAGCGCTACACGCTCGATCAAGTGCTGCAAAACGATGATCTTCGCGATTACATGCCGCGCGTCGATCTTGATACCATCACATTCGACTTCGGCTCGGCGGAGGTCGCGGACGATCAGATCGACCGGCTCGAGGGAATAGGTGTCGCTATCGAAGAGGCGGTTGCGGAGGACCCGAACGAGGTGTTCCTGATCGAGGGGCACACGGATGCTGTCGGATCAGATCTCGACAATCTCGAATTGTCGGACCGCCGGGCGGAAGCCGTGGCCATGCTCCTGACCGACTATTTCGAAATTCCGCCGGAGAATCTGGTCACGCAAGGATATGGCGAGCAATACCTTAAGGTGGACTCGCAGGGGCCGGAACAGGAAAATCGGCGGGTCACGGTACGGCGCATCACGCCTTTGATCACATCCGAGGATTCGGAGAACCAGTAACGCCTTTACCGAAACGGCAACCTGCATCCGTGGTTGCCGTTTGCTTTCCCCTACATCCTGAACACGCCGAACTTGGTCTCCTTGATCGGCGCGTTCAAGGTAGCCGACAGGCTGAGGCCCAGCACCTCACGAGTCTTGGCCGGGTCGATGATGCCGTCGTCCCAGAGACGGGCCGAAGAGTAGATCGGCCGGCCTTCATGCTCGAACTTCTCCAGGATCGGACGCTTGAACTCGGCTTCCTCTTGCGGACTCCATTTGCCCCCTTTGCGCTCGATGCCCTCGCGCTTGACGATGGCGAGCACGGTAGCGGCCTGTTCTCCCCCCATGACGGAAATGCGCGCATTCGGCCACATCCACAGGAAGCGGGGCGAATAGGCGCGGCCGCACATGCCGTAATTGCCGGCGCCGAAGGAGCCGCCGATGATGAAGGTGAATTTCGGCACCTGCGCGGTGGCGACCGCCGTCACCAGCTTGGCGCCGTCCTTGGCAATGCCGCTGGCCTCGTATTTGCGCCCGACCATGAAACCGGTGATGTTCTGCAGGAAGACGAGCGGGATCTTGCGCTGGCAGCACAGCTCGATGAAATGAGCGCCCTTCAGCGAGCTTTCGGAGAAGAGCACGCCGTTGTTGGCGATGATGCCCACCGGCATGCCGTAGACATGGGCAAAACCGGTAACCAGCGTCGTCCCGTAATTCTGCTTGAACTCATCGAGTTCCGAGCCGTCGACAATGCGCGCGATCACCTCGCGCACATCATAGGGATAGCGTGAATCCTCCGGCACGATGCCGTAGATTTCCTTTGGGTCATAGGCGGGCGCCACGGGATCGCGCAATTCCAGCCCGATCTCCTTCTTGCGGTTCATGTTGCGCACGATGCGGCGCACGATAGCAAGCGCATGCGCGTCGTCCATGGCGTAGTGGTCGGCCACGCCGGATTCCCGCGTATGCACTTCCGCGCCGCCGAGTTCCTCCGCCGTCACGATTTCGCCGATGGCTGCCTTCACCAGGGGTGGGCCACCGAGGAAGATGGTCGCCTGATTCCGCACCATGATCGTCTCGTCCGACATGGCCGGCACATAGGCGCCGCCTGCCGTGCAGGAGCCCATCACGCAGGCGATCTGCGGAATGCCCGCAGCGGACATGTTGGCCTGGTTGTAGAAGATGCGGCCGAAATGCTCGCGGTCCGGGAAGACCGAATCCTGGTTCGGCAGGTTGGCGCCCCCCGAATCGACCAGATAGATGCAGGGCAGGTTGTTTTCCCTGGCGATCTCCTGCGCCCGCAGATGTTTCTTGACCGTCATCGGGTAGTAGGTGCCGCCCTTCACTGTTGCGTCATTGACGACGATCATCACTTCCTTGCCTTCGACGCGGCCGATGCCGGCGATCATTCCGGCGGAAGCGATGTCGCCCCCATACATGTCCCAGGCTGCGAATTGGCCGATCTCAAGGAAGGGAGCGCCGGGGTCGAGAAGCTGCGCCAGCCTTTCGCGCGGAAGCAGCTTGCCGCGCGCGACATGCCGCTCCCGCGCCTCTTGCGGGCCGCCGCGCTCGATGATTGCAGCCGTCTCACGCAATTCGGCAAGCAACGCCTCCATCCGGCTTGCATTGGTGCGGAAGGCTTCGGAGGAGGGGGAGACCTGGGACTGGATGACGGACATTTCTTCTCCCTAACGGATGAGTTCGATCTTGCAGCCGACATCGAGATCGGCCCATTTGCGGTCCGCGGTCAGGGCGACCGCGTTTTCACGGATGGCAAGCGCCAGGCAGGCGCGGTCGCCCAGGGAAAGGCCTCTGGATCTGGTGGCCGAGCGAAGCTTCCCGGCCAGGAGCGCGAGTTCGTTGTCGAACGGCCGGACTTGCAGGTTCAGGTCCTCCACGCGCAAGACCGCCAAATCGGTTCCGGTTCCTCTATCGATCTGCTTGGCGACGATTTCGGTGACGTTGACGGCGGAAATAAGGGCGGTCTCAAAAGCTTTTCGCGCCACTTCTCCGCCTTCCTCCGCGAACAAGAATGCCAGCACTGCCGAACTGTCGAGAACCGTCATTCCTCGCCCCACATGGCCCTGCGCTCGGCAAGAAATTCATCGACGATGCTTTCGCCCGGTTTCTTGTATTTCTGCATGTCGGCCTGGATTTTGCGCAGGTTCATGTCGTAGGAAACGACGTGCAGGACGCCATCCTCGACATGAGCGATGAGCGTGTCGCCCGGCTTGACACCCATGGCTTCGCGCATGGCCGCGGGTATGACAATCCTTCCGCCGTCCCCCAGTTTCAGCCTTTCGCGCGGAGGCGGCATCTTCAGAAGTTCCTCCCGAAGGCGGGTATTGTAGGAAGCCTGCGATTGCTCGCTGAACCCAGGCCTTTTGCTTTGCTTGGGCATGGCATTTTCCTTATTTTATGTCATTATACAAAGATTATGACATTAAGTCCGAGATATGCCAATAGCCGTTTTTCTTCGCTCTAGACGGCTTCCGCCATCATCTCCCGGCCGATCAGCCAGCGCCGGATCTCGCTGGTGCCGGCGCCGATCTCGTAGAGCTTGGCGTCCCGCAGCAGCCGGCCTGCCGGATAGTCGTTGATATAGCCATTGCCGCCGAGAAGCTGGATGGCGTCGAGCGCCATCTGCGTGGCGCGTTCGGCCGCATAGAGGATGCAGCCGGCGGCGTCCTTGCGGGTGGTCTCGCCGCGGTCGCAGGCCGCTGCTACGGCATAGACATAGGACCGGCAGGCATTCATGGTCGTATACATGTCGGCGAGCTTGCCCTGCACGAGCTGGAAATCGCCGATCCGCTGCCCGAACTGCTTGCGCTCGTGCACATAAGGCACGGCGACATCCAGACAGGCAGCCATGATGCCGATGGAGCCCCCGGAAAGCACGACGCGCTCATAGTCGAGACCCGACATCAGCACCTCGACGCCGCGGCCTTCCTCGCCCAGCACGTTCTCGAAAGGCACTTCGACGTCCTCGAAGACAAGCTCGCCGGTGTTGGAGCCGCGCATGCCGAGCTTGTCGAGCTTCTGTGCAACGGAAAATCCCTTGGTTGTGGTGTCCACGATAAAAGCCGTGATGCCGCGCGAGTGACGTTCCGGATCAGTCTTGGCATAGACGACAAGCGTATCGGCATCCGGCCCGTTGGTGATCCACATCTTGGTGCCGTTCAATACGTAACGGTCGTTCTTCTTCTCGGCGCGCAGGCGCATGGAGACGACGTCCGAACCGGAGCCGGATTCCGACATGGCGAGCGCCCCGACATGCTCGCCCGAGCAGAGTTTCGGCAGGTATTTTGCCTTCTGATCCTCGGTACCCCAGCGCCGGATCTGGTTGACGCAGAGATTGGAATGCGCGCCGTAGGACAGGCCGACCGAAGCGGAGGCTCGGCTTATCTCTTCCATCGCGACCGCATGGGCCAGATAACCCATGCCCGCGCCGCCATATTCCGGCTCCACCGTGATGCCGAGCAGGCCGACTTCGCCAAGTTCGCGCCAGAGATCGGCGGGGAACTCGTTGCTGCAGTCGATCTCGGCTGCCAGCGGCGCGATCCTTTCCTGTGCGAACCGGTGCGCCAGATCGCGCAGGGCGTCGATTTCTTCGCCTAGACCGAAATTCATCGAATGCATGTACATTCTACTCTCCCATTACGCAGAAATGCCCACAAGACGCATGGTCAGCTTGTGATAGGTGGCCGTCACTTCCTCGACGGAAAGGCGTTCGTCCGGCCTGAACCAGACGATGACGCCGGTGATCATCTGTATGATGGCCATGGCCGTCAGCACCGTATCGTCGATGCTGAAACGGCCGGTCTCCGCGCCTTCGCGCAGGATCTGCCGCAATTCCTTCTCATAGGCACTGCGCAGTTTCAGCACCTGGCTCAGCTTCTCGCGCGACAGGCTGCGAAGCTCCATATTGTTCACATGGGTCGAATGCCGGCGCGCCACATGGAAGCGGATGTGATTGCGCACGAAGGCGGCAAGCCGTTCGGCAGGGTCGTCCGACAAGGGACGCACGGACTGCCAGGCCGCAAGCAAGCCCTCCATATGCTCGCGCATAAGGCTGAAGAGAAGCTCTTCTTTGGTCGGATAATAGCGGTAAAGCGCCGCCGCCTGCACGCCCACTTTTGCCGCGAGCTGGCGCATGGAAACCGCCTCATAGCCGAAACGCGCGATCAGCCCGACAGCGGCCTCGCGAATGGCGGCCTCGGTCCTTTCACCGTCGGATCCGGCTGTGCGGGCCATGTTCATCCTCCTTCGGACATTAATAAAACGAACGTTCAATTAATTCAATGAAAATCGGGAATTAAGGAGATGTTAATATTGTGGCTATGGACAAATCGGCCGCTATGCGTTTGTTTGCATTTCGGGTTTGGGCAGGGAGGCAAGTAAAAAGCGGAACGGCACTGGTGGCGATCGGTGTCCGCCTGGGGACCGTTCCGATCCAACGGGCGAGGAAACAGCCGATGGCTCGATCCATCACAATGTCATGCGTGGCAGGCGCGTTGTGCCTGTGCTGGCTTGCCCAGGCACAGGCAGCCGACAACTCGGCCGAACAGGCCGTTTATCATGATTCCATCTTTTCCGGCGGGCGCTGGGGCGTTGCGGTCGGCGGCTTTGCAGGCTTCCAGCCCGCTTACGAAGGGGCGGACGAATACCGCTTCGTTGGCTTTCCTCTGGTCCTGCCGAAATTCTACGGCGAATCCTATGACGCGCCCCCGCGCTCCAGGATCACCTATCGCGGGATCGACGACATCCGCCTGACGGCATTGACGCTGGGCGGCCTCGATATCGGCCCGCTCGCCGGCTACAGCTTCGGCCGCGAAGAGAACCTGGCCGCCCGCCTGCGGGGCCTCGGCGATGTGGACGGAGGCATGACGGCGGGCGGTTTCGCCGCCTATCACTTCGACCCGTTCTTTGTCGATATTGCCTATAATGCGCAAATCACCGGCGACAGTGACACCGGCCACACCTGGCGGTTCGGCCTCGGCATGGACCACAATCTGTCCGAACGCCTGTCCATGTCCACCTATCTGAACAGTTCTTATGCTTCGAAGGATTATATGGACGCCTATTTCTCGGTCAGTCCGGCGCAGTCTGCCAATTCGGGCCTCGGCATTTATGATGCCGGTGCAGGCTTCAAGGATATCGGCCTCGATATCGGTTTCGACTACAGGCTCACCGAGCGCGTGACGATGACCACCAAGGCCGGCTATTCGCGCTTGCTTGGCGACGCCGCGGACAGTCCCGTCACCGAATCACGCAACCAGTTCTTCGGCGGCCTTGGCCTCACCTATACTTTCGGGCAGACCGACTGACGCAGGATTTCCCTATTCCGCCGCGCAACTGCGGCTTGCCTCGGCTATGGCTCCGGCCAGCTCGGCCTCGAAAAGCGCGATCTCGTCCGCCGGGCCGGTGCTGACGCGGATGCAGCGGTCGAGCACCGGCGCCATCGGCTTGCGCACGAAAATGCCGCGCGCAATCAGCGCCTGCATGATCTTGAGCGCGTAATCGCCGTCCCTGCCGCAATCCAGGGTGACGAAATTCGTGGCCGAGGGCAGGGGGTGCAGGCCGTGCGCCTCGGCAATGGCCGCGATGCGGTTCCGGCACGTCGCGACCTTGTCCACCACCTCGCGCAGGTAAGCCCGGTCGGCCAGCGCTGCCATTGCTGCCGTCTGCGCCATGCGCGTCATGCCGAAATGGTTGCGCACCTTGTCGAAGGCGCGGATCGCCTCCGTCTCTCCGATCGCATAGCCGCAGCGCAGGCCCGCGAGGCCATATGCTTTTGAGAAGGTGCGCAATCGCAGGATATTGGGCCGCGTCACGTCGAGGGCGGGGATGGCGGAAGCCGGTGCCGTTTCGCCATAGGCTTCGTCCAGGATCAGCATCGTCGTTTCGGGCAGGGCGGCGATGAAGCGTTCGATCTCGGCCGCCTCCCACCATGTCCCCATCGGATTGTCGGGATTGGAGACATAGACGAGCGCTGCGTTCTCGCGGCGGACGGCCTCAATCAGGCCGTCGAGGTCTTCGCGGTCATTCCTATAGGGCACGGTTACGAGCCTGCCGCCGAACCCCGCGACATGGTAATTGAAGGTGGGATAGGCGCCCAGCGAACTGACGACCGGCGCCCCCGGCTCGATATGGAGCCGCACGAT
>Ga0164243_10012535_pt1 | contig 12000 bp, 11 predicted proteins | sample OricompcompostOP_FD_108781 | JGI IMG/M metagenome (GOLD analysis project Ga0164243, IMG submission 108781) | Organic Plus compost microbial communities from Emeryville, California, USA - Original compost - Organic plus compost (OP) | ecosystem: Engineered > Solid waste > Mixed feedstock >...
CAGGGCGGTGACGAGGAACGCGCCGGCGACCATGCGCCAGGTGGGGACGAGGCGGCGCCAGCCGGTGCGGCGGGCCTTGAGGGCGGCCCGGCGTTCCTCGCGGGCGGCCTTCTTCGCGGAGACGCCGGCTTTCGCGGAGACGCCGGCCTTCGCGGAGGCGGTGCCGCTCTCAGGAGTGGCGGCGCCCTCACCGGGTTCCCCGTCGGAATCACCCGATCGTGCGAGGGCGGCTTCATTCGTCCGGGTGTCGTCCCGGGCGTCGTCGGGCGTGTCGGCCGCCTGAGGCTCGTGCGATGCCCAGCCCGGGCGGGGCTTCTTCGGCTGCGGCTCGTCGCTCATGTCGTGCACGGACTCCTGATTCGCCTCGTTCGTTCCCGTACGCCTCATGCATAGGCGTACGCGTCTTCTGTGCGCGTACGCCACGTGCGTGCCTCTTATTGAAGACTGTCGCATCCGTCTCCGCGTTCGCCGGGCGGCGACGCGCGTCGTGCACCCTGCGGCTCCGGCCGTACGGCCGCGCAGGGTGTTCACCTGACCGGAGGACGGGCCGGAAAACCCGTGGCGGGGCATCTGCCGCGCGGACTAGGCTCCTGCGCTTCGGTGTCGCGGCGTGAATGGGGAGGGAAACGGTGGGTTCGGCACGGTTGTACCTGGCCGTGGCGGCCCGGGGGTTCCGGCGGTACGCGTCGTACCGGGCGGCGACCGCGGCCGGGGTGTTCACCAACACGGTGTTCGGGCTGATCCTCGTGTACACGTATCTGGCGCTGTGGGACGAGCGTCCGGACCTCGGCGGCTACGACCAGGCGCAGGCGGTGACGTACGTGTGGCTGGGCCAGTGCCTGTTCGCGGCGCTGGCGATCCAGGGCGGCGGCGTCGAGGCGGAGCTGATGGAGCGCATCCGCACCGGTGAGATCGCGGTGGACCTGTACCGGCCGGCGGATCTGCAGCTGTGGTGGCTGGCCGGTGACCTGGGCCGGGCGGCGTTCCAGCTGCTGGGGCGCGGGGTGCTGCCGTTCCTGGTGGGCGGGCTGTTCTTCCCGACGGCGCTGCCCACACGCTTCGACACGTGGGTGTGGTTCGCGGTGGCGCTGACGCTGGCGGCGCTGGTGAGCTTCGGGATCCGCCATCTGCTGGCGCTGAGCGTGTTCTGGCTGCTGGACGGCACGGGCGTGAGCCAGCTGATGATGATCCTCGGGGTGTTCTTCTCGGGCATGGTGCTGCCGCTGAACGTCTTCCCGGGCGGGTTCGGCGAGGTGGCGCGGGCGCTGCCGTGGGCGGCGCAGCTGCAGGTCCCGGCGGACGTGCTGATGGGGGAGACGGCGGTGGCGGGGGCGCTCGCGTTCCAGGCGATGTGGGCGGTGCTGCTGCTCGCGGCGGGCCGGCTGCTGCAGGCGGCGGCCACGCGCCGGGTGGTGGTGCAGGGTGGCTGAGCGGGGCGCGGTGGTGGAGGGGCTGCGGGCGTACCGGATGATCGCCGGGATGTGGGTGCGGTCCGGGATGACCTACCGGACGTCGTTCGTCTTCACCCTGTTCGGCAACCTGGTGCTGACGGGGATGGACTTCGTCGGGATCCTGCTGATGTTCTCGCAGGTCGACTCGCTGGCCGGGTGGTCGCTGCCCGAGGTGGCGTTCCTGTACGCGGCGTCGGTGACGTCGTTCGGGCTGGCGCATCTGGCGGCGGGGTCGATGCCGCAGCTCGGCACGCGGATCCGGGACGGCTCCTTCGACGTGCTGCTGGTGCGTCCGGTGCCGGTGCTCGCGCAGGTCGGCGGGGACCGTTTCTCGCTGCGCCGCCTGGGGCGGGTCGTGCAGGGCGGGGCGGTGCTGGGCTGGGCGCTGGTGGCGGCGGACGTCGACTGGACGGTGGCGAAGGTGCTGCTGGTGCCGCTGATGGTGGTGTCCGGCGCGGCGATCTTCGTGGCGTTGTTCGTGGCGGGCGCGGCGTTCCAGATCTACGCGCAGGACGCGGCGGAGGTGCAGAACGCGTTCACGTACGGCGGGACGACGATGCTGCAGTACCCGCCGGCGGTGTTCGGGAAGGAGCTGGTGCGCGGGGTGACGTTCGTGCTGCCGCTGGCCTTCGTCAACTGGGTGCCCGCCGCGCACGTCCTGGGGCGCCCGTACCCGCTGGAGCTGCCGGGGTGGGCGGCGTTCGCGTCGCCGCTGGTGGCTGCGGCGTGCTGCGCGCTGGCGGGGCTGGCGTGGCGGACGGGACTCAGGTCGTACAGGAGCGTGGGGAGTTGAGCGGGCGGATGGGAACGACTGCGGGGTCCGAAGGCGCGTTCATCGAGGTGGACCGGGTCGAGAAGGTCTTCGACGTGCGCCGGCGCAAGGGGCTGCTGCGGCGGGAGCGGCACCAGGTGCGGGCGGTGGACTCGATCTCCTTCACGGTGGCGCGCGGCGAGATGGTCGGCTACATCGGGCCGAACGGCGCCGGGAAGTCGACGACGATCAAGATGCTGACGGGCATCCTCACGCCGAGCGGGGGCCGGCTGCGGGTGGCGGGGATCGATCCGTCGCGGGAGCGGACGCGGCTGGCGCACCGGATAGGGGTGGTGTTCGGACAGCGGACGACCCTGTGGTGGGACCTTCCGCTGATCGACTCGTACAAGCTGATGCACCGCATGTACCGCATCCCCGACGCCCGCTACCGGGAGAACCTGGCCCGGCTGGTCGAACTGCTCGATCTGGGCGACCTGTTGGAGGTGCCGGTGCGGCAGCTGTCGCTGGGGCAGCGGATGCGCGGGGACATCGCGGCGGCGCTGCTGCACGACCCGGAGGTGCTGTACCTGGACGAGCCGACGATCGGCCTGGACGTCGTCTCCAAGACCCGGGTGCGGGAGTTCCTGCGGCAGGTGAACGCCGAACGCGACACGACGGTGCTGCTGACCACGCACGACCTCCAGGACATCGAGCAGGTCTGCTCCCGTGTGATGGTCATCGACCAGGGCCGGCTGGTGTACGACGGGGCCCTCGCCGGGCTGCACGAGGTGGGGGAGAGCGAGCGGACGCTGGTGGTGGACCTGGAGCGGGAGTGCCCGCCGGTGGAGGTGCCCGCTCCCGCCCGGGTGGTACGGGTGGACGGGCCCCGTCAGTGGGTGGCGTTCCCCGCGTCGGAGCCCGCGGCCGCGCTGGTGACGCGCATCGCGGAGCGCTACCCGCTGGTGGATCTGTCGGTGCGGGAGCCCGACATCGAGGCGGTGATCGCGCAGATGTACGCGGAGCGCGCCGGGCGGGCGCCCACGCGGTCCCCGCAGTCCTCGTAGCCGTGTGACGGGGACAACTCGTAGGCTGCTGGGTATGACCGACGACGCACCCGCACCGGACCTCCGCGCCTCCGACGCCGACCGTGAACGGGTCGCCGAAGTCCTCCGGGACGCCCTCGCCGAGGGCCGCCTGGACATGGAGGAGTTCCAGGAGCGGCTGGACGCCACCTACCGGGCGCGCACCTACGGGGAACTGGCCCCCATCACCCGCGACCTGCCCGCGTCGGGTGCGGCGGTCGCGCCCGTCTCGCTGACGAAGGACGCCGCGCCGAACGGCAGTTGGGCGGACCGGATCGTCGGCGGGGACGACCCGGGGACGTCGTCCTGGGCGGTCGCGGTGATGAGCGGCTTCCAGCGCAAGGGCCGCTGGACGGCGCCCCGGCGCTTCAACTGCTTCGCCTTCTGGGGCGGCGGCGAGATCGACCTGCGCGAGGCGAACTTCGCCGACCGGGAGATCGTCATCAACGCCGTCGCCATCATGGGCGGCGTCGAGGTGATCGTGCCGCCGGGCGTGGAGGTCGTGGTGCGCGGCGTCGGCATCATGGGCGGCTTCGACCACCGCGAGGAGGGTGTGCCGCCCGAGCCGGGCGCCCCGCGCGTGGTCGTCACCGGGCTCGCCTTCTGGGGCGGGGTCGGTGTGCAGCGCAAGCTTCCCCGGGCGGAGCGGCAGCGGCTGCGTGAGGAGCGGCGCCGGGAGAAGCAGGCGCTCAAGGAGGAGCGGCGGCGGGAGCACCTGGAGCGTGCCGAGCGGCAGCGGCAGGACCATCTGGACAGCGCCGAGCGGCACCGCCGTGAGCTGGAGGAGCCGCGGCGTCCGCACGACCCGCTGAACCTGCACAGCCCGCACAGGGAGCACGAGCGGCGGCCCGAGGACCGCTGACCGCGTGCACCGGTCCGGCGCCTGTCACAGCCGGGCCGGCGCCCCGCCCTCGAGCGCCTTCAGCTCGAACGTCTCCGCCATGCGCGCGTAACCCCTGTCGCTGGGGTGCAGCCCGTCCCCGGAGTCGTAGCCGGCCCGGAGGCGGCGCGGGTCGTACGCGTCGCGCACCGCCTCGTCGAAGTCCACGACCTCGTCGAACACCCCGCCGTCGCGGATCTCCGCGTTGACCCGCTGCCGCACGTCCTCGCCGTACGAGGAGTACCCGCGGTGCCCGCGGTACGGCATCAGGGTCGCCCCGACGACCTTGAGCCCTCGCGCGTGCGCCCGCTCGGTCAGGGCCGTCAGACCGCCCACGATCCGCTCCGGGTCGGCGGTGTCCGGCGCGCGGAGGATGTCGTTGACGCCGAGCACGACGACCACGACCCGGACGTTCGCGTGGCCCAGCACGTCCCGGTCGAAGCGGCGCAGTGCGCTCGGGTTGCGCGGGGGCCGGCCGGGCCCGTCGGCGAGGATACGGTTCCCGCTGAGCCCGGCGTTGACGACGCTGTAGCGGGGGAGGTCCCGGCCGGACGCGAGGGCGGCGCGCAGCCGGTCGGACAGCACGTCGGGCCAGCGGGCGTCGGCGCCCATGCTCGCGGAGATGCCGTCGGTGAGGGAGTCGCCGAGGACGACGACCGTGCCCTCGGAGTCGTCGCTGAGCACGTCCAGCGCGGTGACGTACCGCCAGACGGTGGTCTGCCCGCCGTAGGGAGCCCCGGTGGCGTCGCGGGTGTGCTCGCCCTCGGCGACCCAGGAGATCTGCCGGGCGTGCCTGTGGTACGTCACCGGGCCCGCAGGGGCGGGGGAGTACACGCTGATCAGCACGTGCGCGTCGCGCGGGATCAGGACGCGCACGGCGTCGCTGACGACCTGTCCGCCCGCCGGGACGACGACGGACGGGTTCCCGGCGAAGGTGAGGGGCCGCATGGTGCCGGCGAGCGCGGCGGCGGTGTCCGGGCCGGCGGAGACGGCGATCGACGCGTGCGTGAGGGTGAGCGGGGCGCGGCCGTAGAGGTTGGACAGGGTGACGCGGGCGCGGGTGCCGCCGGCGGTGGTGCGGACGACGTTGCGTACGGACCGGCCCGCGAGCCCCGTCGTCTCCGTGCCGGGTTCACCGCCGCCGGGTGGGGCCGCCCAGGCGGTGACCCAGGTTCCGGCGGAGGCGGGCGAGACGGGGTTCCCGGCCCCGCCGCCGTCCCGGGCGGGGGTGGTCCGCCCGCGCAGGCCGTCGGCGGACACCCCGACGAAGATCACGGCGGACATGGCGAGGACCGCCGCGAGCACCGCGGCGAGCAGGGCCGCGTGCCGTCCGGGCCGCCCCGGCGGGGCGGGGGGCTGTGGTGCGCGGGGCGGCGCCGCCGTGTCCCCGTCACGGGTCATGCTGTTCTGTTCTCCTCGGGAAGCGGGAGCCGCTCGCGGCTCCGTCCGTCGCACCATGGTCGGTCAGGGCGGGCGAGGCCGGGTGCGGGACGCGGCCGAAGATCATCCGGGCGGACCCGGACAGGCGTCGATGTGACCCCGGGCGGGCCTTCGGGTGGTCGGTCCGGACGGCCCGGGGTGTCCGGGGCCGGCTCGGGGTACCCCTAGGTGACGTCCCTGGACAATCCCCCCACGGACAGACGCCGGGAACTCCTGTTCCGTTCCAGGAGTCGGTCAGGAAGGGACAATGTGTGAGAGATCACCGAACGGGTGGAGCGGATGGAACGGACTGAGACGGCAGGCACCGAGGACGGCACCGAGGACCGGGACGCCGCCGAGCAGCATGCCCGCACCGGTGCCGCGACGAACCGCGCGATGACCACGTTCAGCCCCGCGGACGAGGAGAAGCGGCGCGGGGTGCGCCAGATGAAGCTGACGGCGACCGGCCTGCTGCTGTTCGTCGCCCTCGTCTACGTCCTCGCCAAGTGGGCCTCCCACCAAGGCGCCGGCGCCTGGGCAGGGTACGTGGCCGCGGCGGCGGAGGCCGGCATGGTGGGCGCGCTGGCCGACTGGTTCGCCGTCACCGCGCTGTTCCGGCACCCGCTGGGCCTGCCCATCCCGCACACGGCGATCATCCCGACCAAGAAGGACCAGCTCGGCACGGCCCTCGGCGACTTCGTCGGGGAGAACTTCCTCTCCGAGGACGTCGTGCGCAGACGGCTGCGCGCCGTGGGCATCGGCGCCCGGCTCGGCGCCTGGCTCGCCGTCCCCGAGCACGCCGACCGGGTCACCGCCGAGGCGTCGGCGGCCCTGCGCGGCGCGCTGACCGTGCTGCGCGACTCCGATGTGCAGGCGGTCGTCGGGGAGGCGATCACCCGCCGGGCCAACGCCCAGGAGATCGCGCCCGGCATGGGCAAGATGCTGGAGCGGATCGTCGCCGACGGCGGCCACAAACGCGCGGTGGACGTGGTCGTCGCCCGCGCCCACGACTGGCTCGTGCTGCACAGCGACACGGTGATGGACGCGGTGCACGGCGGCGCCCCCGGCTGGACGCCCAAGTTCGTGGACCGCAAGGTCGGCGAGCGCGTCTACAAGGAGCTGCTGCGCTTCGTCACCGAGATGCGGGACATGCCGAGCCACCCGGCGCGCGGCGCCCTGGACCGCTTCCTCACGGACTTCGCGACCGACCTCCAGTCCGACACCGACACCCGAGCCCGCGTGGAGCGCCTCAAGGGCGACATCCTCGGCCGCAGGGAGGTGCAGGACCTGATCGCGTCCGCCTGGACGGCCGTACGCGGCATGATCGTCTCCGCGGCGGAGGACGAGCGCAGCGAGCTGCGGCTGCGCCTGCGCGCGTCGCTGCTGTCGCTGGGCGCCCGCATGTCCCTCGACCCGAAGCTCCAGGGCAAGGTCGACGGCTGGCTGGAGAGCGCCGCGGTGTACGTGGTGACGACCTACCGCAAGGAGATCACCTCCCTGATCACGGACACGGTGGCGAGCTGGGACGCGGAGCACACGACGAAGAAGATCGAGGCCAACATCGGCCGCGACCTGCAGTTCATCCGCATCAACGGCACGGTGGTCGGCTCCCTGGCGGGCCTGCTGATCTACACGGTGTCGCGGGCGCTGGGGGCGTAGGGGGCGTACCGGCCGCGGAGGGGTTGGGGCGGGCGTGAAACCCGCCGGTGCGGGGCACACGAGGTTCACTTCGTCGAGGAGGGGAGCCCATGGCCACCGCCCAGTCCGGGACCGGACGCACCGTCACCACCAGAATCCCCGCCCGCCTGGACCGCCTGCCGTGGTCCCGGTGGCACTGGTCCGTCGTCATCGGCCTCGGCACCGTATGGATCCTCGACGGGATGGAAGTCACCGTCGTCGGCAACATCGCGGCCCGCCTGTCCGAGCCCGGCAGCGGACTGCCCATCACCTCCGGCCAGGTCACCGGCATCTCCGCCGCCCTCTACGTCACGGGCGCCTGCCTGGGCGCCCTCTTCTGGGGCCGCCTCACCGACATCTACGGCCGCAAGAAGCTCTTCCTGATCACCCTGGCCGTCTACCTGGGCGCGACGGCGATGACCGCCCTGTCCTTCGACACCTGGTGGTTCTTCCTCTTCCGCTTCTTCACCGGCTTCGGCATCGGCGGCGAGTACGCGGCCATCAACTCCGCGATCGACGAGCTGATCCCGGCGAAGTACCGGGGCCGCGTGGACCTGCTGATCAACGGCAGCTTCTGGCTCGGCGCGGTCGCCGGCGCGCTGCTGTCGATCGTCGCCCTGGACACCTCCATTTTCCCGGCGAACGTCGGCTGGCGCCTCACCTTCGCCCTGGGCGCGGTCCTCTCCCTGGTCATCCTGCTCGTACGGCGGCACGTCCCGGAGAGCCCGCGCTGGCTGCTGATCCACGGCCGGGACGAGGAGGCCGACCGGATCGTCGACGGCATCGAGAAGCGCGTCACCGCCGAGGCGGGCAAGGAGCTGCCGCCCGCCGAGGACGAGATGACGATCCATCAGCGGGGCCGCACCACGTTCGCCGAGATCGCCCGGACCGTCTTCGCCCGCTACCGCAGGCGCTCCACGCTCGGTTTCGCCCTGTTCATCGGGCAGGCGTTCCTCTACAACGCGATCACCTTCGGCTTCGGCGCGATCCTCACGCAGTTCTTCGACGTGCCGTCCGGGCACACCGGCTACTACTTCGCCGTCATCGCGGCCGGCAACTTCCTCGGCCCGCTGCTGCTGGGCAAGCTGTTCGACACGGTCGGCCGCCGCATCATGATCTCCGGCACGTACGTGCTGTCGGGGGCGCTCCTGTTCGGCACGGCCTGGCTGTTCGACCGCGGCTCGCTCACGGCGGTGACGATGACGGCGTGCTGGTGCGTGGTGCTGTTCTTCGCCTCGGCCGGCGCGTCCAGCGCCTACCTGACGGTCTCCGAGGTCTTCCCGATGGAGACCCGGGCCATGTCCATCGCCTTCTTCTACGCCCTCGGCACCGCCGCGGGCGGCATCAGCGGCCCGCTGCTCTTCGCCGAGCTGACGAACACGGGCAAGGTCGGCGACACGGTGCTCGCGTTCCAGATCGGCGCGGGGCTGATGGCCGCGGCGGGCGTCGTCGCTGCGCTCCTCGCGGTGAACGCGGAGCGGCGGTCGCTGGAGGACATCGCCGCACCGCTGTCGGCGGCCGAACCGCAGCAGGCGGCGGCCCGCCCCTGAGTCCCCGGGGGACGGGCGGCCATGCCTGGGTGACGGGGTGGACCCGCGGGGGTGCTCTCAGCCCCGCCGGTCGGCCACGGCCCACGACGCGAGGGCGACGGCGCCGGCCACCGAGAACACGGCCGGCCAGGCGCCGACCTTCTTCGCCAGCGGGTGCGACCCGGCGAAGGCGGCCACGTACGCCGCCGACAGCACACCGGCCGCCGTGCCGCCGGCCCGCTCGCGCCACTGCTGGGCGGCGGCGACCCCGGCGGCGGCGAGCACGACCCCGCCGAGCTGCCGCTTACGGGTCCAGCGGGCCACGCCGTACCCGCCGACGAGCCCGCTCGCGGCCACGACCGAACTGGGAACCTTCGCCATGCCTGCTGCCTCCTGCCACTGCGCCCCACGCGGGGCGCGGGAAACCACGGATGTCCGAGGCTAACGCGCCCGGCGCCGCCTCCTCTCACCAGCCCCGGAACGACCGCGGAAAAAAGCTGAGCCTGGGGTTGTCAACTTTCCAGCTCGTGAGCTATATAAGGAAGTGATCCGTAGGGCATCGCACAGACGACTTTCATGGAGAGGAGTGGACTGTGATGCTCATGCGTACCGACCCGTTCCGTGAGTTCGACCGTCTCGCGCAGCAGGTCTTCGGCCCGGGCACCAGCACCTCGGCGATGCCGATGGACGCGTACCGGGCGGGGGACGACTACATCGTCCACTTCGACATCCCCGGCATCGACCCGGAGTCCATCGAGATCGACGTCGACCGCAACGTCCTGAACGTCCGCGCCGAGCGCCGTTCGCCGGTCCCCGAGGACGCGGACGTGGTGGTCGCCGAGCGTCCGACCGGCAACTTCAGCCGCCAGCTGTTCCTCGGCGACACCCTGGACACCGAGCGCATCAACGCCCAGTACGACGCGGGTGTCCTGACCCTGCGCATCCCGGTGGCCGAGTCGGCGAAGCCGCGCCGTATCCAGATCACGGGCGGCGAGCGCAAGCAGATCGCCGGCTGATCACACCAGCCCCTTCCGTGCGTCCCGCGGGCTTCCGGGCCCGCGGGACGCGGCTGCGCGCCGGACGCCCGGGGGCGGGCGACGGCGCGAACAGGCCGGGGCCGCGGGGTCGCCCGCCGACCGGCCCCCACCGACCCCAGCCACGGGAACCGGCCCGAGGGCCCGACCGGCCACCGGCCCGACCGGCCGGCCCGCCCCACGAAGAACCGAATACCGGAGAAGGAGAGGAGCTTCGGATGACCACGCTGACGCCGCAGAAGCCCGCGATCCCGCAGCCGGGAAGCATCCAGCAGCCGCGACGCACCACCGCCCCGGCGGCCCAGCCGCGCCCGGCGCAGGACCCCGCCTGGCGTGAACTCGTCGACGCCGTGCGGGAGGCCGGGCAGTACCGGACGCGGTCGGAGGCGGAGAGCGTCACCCGTATCGTCCTGTCCGCCCTGGGCGGCCACGTCGTCGGGGACGAGCGCGTCGACCTGGCCCGCGCCCTGCCCGAGGAGGCCGCGCGGGTGGTGGCCTCGCAGATCCCGGCGACGCGCAAGCTGACGGCGGCCGAGTTCGTCGACTCGGTGGCGGCCCGCATCGAGGGCGCGACCCCGGCGACGGCCCGCTGGGACGTCAGCTCCGTGCTCAGTGTCCTGCCGCCACTGATCGGCGACGAACTGGTGACGCGCATCCTCGACCAGCTCCCACCCGGCTACGCGCTCCTCTTCGGCCGGGCGGAGCTGACACCGGCGGCGTGACGACCACGCCGTAGCTCCCCTTCCTCACCGGCGAGCGCCCCCGTGCCCGACACGGCGCGGGGGCGCTCGCCTTCGTGACCACCGCGCCCGCGCCGGTCACCGGGTTGTCGCCGGTGGCCACCCCGGGGCGGCCACCGGACACACCGACCCCCGCCGCCGCGAACGGATCCTCACGGCGGCGCTCGACCTGATCGCCGAGGAGGGCGTCGCCGGAGTCTCCCGTCGCAAGACCGCGGCCTGCGCGGGGGTGCCGCTCCGCTCGATGACGTACCACTTCACGGGCATCGACGAGATGCTGCCGGAGGCGTTCTGGGGGTACGCCGACCACGTGGTCGCCGTCTTCGACCGGCACCTCGCGGGCACCGCGACGCCGGAGGAGGCCCGGGAGGCGGTCACCGACCTGATCCACACCCTCTCCGGCGGCCCGCGCCGCGACCTGATCCTGGTCCAGGAGCTGTACACGCCGGCGGCGCGCAGCGAGCCGTACCGCGCGCTGTGCGCCCGCTGGATGCGCCGCAGCCGCGCCCTCCTGGAATCTCACTTCCCCCCGGAGACGGCCCGCCAAGTGGACGCGCTGATCGAGGGCCTCACCCTCCACCGCGCCCTGGACGACGATCCGCCGGAGCGGCCGGTGACGCGGGGGGCGGTGGGGAGGATCACGGGCGCCTGACCAGGCGGCCCCTCCCTGTGGGTGAACGACCGGAGTCGAGGGCGCGCCGCTTCGCCACTCGTCCGGGTGAAGACGGGGGTGCCGTGCCGACGTCCGGCGCTGCGCCGCCGAGCAGTCCGGCCCGTTTGATCACAAGGGTGTGTCCCGTCCGCGTCCGTACGGAGCATGTCGACGGCCCGGACCGGAGGGGCCGGACCGGCCGTCGGGCGTCACTACGATCTGCGCTGCTGTGGGCCGATGCATCCGCGTTCACCGCCGTGCATGCGGTTTGACCTGCTGCTATGCGGCGATGCGGCAGCGTGGACGCCCGGCCGTTCTGTGAGACGACGGGGAGAGACACATGGCGTACGAGCCGGAAGCGCGGGACCGGGGACAACAGCCGCCGGGGGAGCAACTGTCACGGCTGCTGCGTCGCTGGTGGGAGGAGGCGGGGAGCGCGTCCGGCGGCACCCGGCCCACGCAGCAGGCGCTGGCCTCGAAGCTGGGCGTCGACCAGACGACGCTGTCCCGCTACCTCAACCCGAAGCACACGTCGACCGCTCCGCTGCGGGTGGTCGAGGCGCTGCACGCCCACCTGCGGGCGCCGGCGGCGGAGTTGGAGCGGGCACGGGAGCTGTGCGGGGCCGTACTGCGGGAGACCAGCGGTCCTGCGCCCGGAGGCGACAGCCCGCGCCCCGGTGACTCCCCCGACGCCACCGGCGACACGGGCGGACGCGACACCTCGGGCCGGCCGGGACGGATGGCGTGGGCCAGGCCGGTGCTGGTGGCGGCGGTGATGGTGGTGG
>Ga0164243_10012536_pt1 | contig 12000 bp, 9 predicted proteins | sample OricompcompostOP_FD_108781 | JGI IMG/M metagenome (GOLD analysis project Ga0164243, IMG submission 108781) | Organic Plus compost microbial communities from Emeryville, California, USA - Original compost - Organic plus compost (OP) | ecosystem: Engineered > Solid waste > Mixed feedstock >...
GATGGTTGGGATGCCTGTGATGTAGGAGAAGCATAAGCAATTCGCGCCGCCGCTATATATGCCCTGTGCCCATGGCAGCAGTAATGCGGTGTGAGAACTGGATCGGTCCCTGTTCTGGCATTACGATTATGGCGTTGCGAATATCGGCGCCACGCCGTCGGTATCGATATAAACGACGCCGTTTTCCACTTTGACTGGATATTCAGCCAGCGCCGTGGCGTGCTCGTGCGTCGGCAGGCCAGTATTCAAATCCCAGGTCCAGTGATGGATGGGGCAGGTCAGCACCGTGCCGTCGAATGCGGCGTCGGCGAGTGGCGTATTGGTGTGCGGGCACACGCCTTGAAACGCCTTGATCACGCCATTCTCGGGCCAGGCCAAAACAACAAGCTGCGCGTCGGCGATCACGATCCGAAAGCTGCCTTCGGCCAGAGTATCTTCCTTGCATACGCGGCTGAACATCCCGTTGACCCTGGCTGAATATCGAGTTCGCCCGCTGTCATGCTCACACAATTAGAGCAGGCTAATCCCGCTGTGCGCAGGCGCGCAAAAACCCCTGATATTCCTCGTTGAGTTCCATATCGACGGCGGGTGCAAGTTTCAGCAGCGTGTTTGCAATGAAAGGCTGATCGTTGCGGGTCTCGTCCAGAACCTCGCGCAAGACCGGAACGTTGTCTTCGATGTGGTGCAAGAAGGAGACGCCTTTTTCCAGGGTTTCGGACCAGCGCGCGCGGGTCCATTTCGCCAGGGGGAACATGATCTCGTGGATGAAATTCGATCGCCGCGCCTTCTCGAAGAAGCGCAGGCCCGTGTTCCAGTTCTCCTTCGCGCGCAGCGGCGGCGGCGGGATATCGCCGATGAGCATCTTCTTGCCGGCCTGGCCGACGAAATCCTCCAGCGTGACCGGCGCATCGATGTTGCCGCGAAAATGCCAGAGGCCGAACGAGCCGGGGAAGTCCTTGCCCATGCGGTCGAGGAGGCTGGCTTCCACTTCATCCACGGCATTCTTGTCCGCTTTCATCGCCGCCGTCATGCAAAAGGCGAACAATGCGTCGTTGCCGACATCATGCACGCCCGGTTTTTTCAGTTGATCCGGCGCCAGCTTCGGCGTGATGCCATCGGCGGGAACTTGCGCTTCGCCCTGCCGCTGCGCCGAAATGAATGCGGTGATTTCAAGCCAGCCCATCAGATTGTCGATGAACCCACGCGGATCGACATGAACAATCGCGAGATTGAGCGGCTGCTTCCGCTTTCTTAACTCTGCCATATCCGTCATGCCGTGCCTCCATCTCGCGCCGCGACCGGGCGGGCCGCCATTGCTAGCGCTGTCCTGTCCGCATCGCCACTTTGGGCGCCGCTATTGTCGGCTTTCGCCCAACCCGACGCATCTCCGACACGTTTCGTGTCGGAGAAAGCCTTCAAATCGTCGTCTGGCAGAAGGTGAGCAATATGAATGCCAAACCATCCCGCCATCGCAAACCTTTCGCCGAACGGGAGCCTGTTACGCGGTTTTTTAAGGAGGTTCTGATACGTCCGCGCGGATTTCTTGCGGGCCTGAGGCGAGGCGGGACATGGCGAAGACCAGACGAGACTTCTTGCGAACGGCGGGCTCTGTTTCTCTGCTTTCGCTTCTCCCCAATGCAGCATCGGCGTCCGAGCCGGTGGCGGCAGATACCGCACCAATTTTCCAGCGCGTGCGCCCCTCCGGTCCGGGCTGGCCATCGGCGGCAAGTTGGGAAGGGCTGCGCAGCAAGCTGAAGGGCGACCTGATCCGCGTGTCCTCACCGCTCAAGGCCTGTGCCGAAAAGGCGGGCGACGCGGCCTGCAGCCAACTCTTCGCGGAACTCAAGAATCCCTATTACATCGGCGACAATGTCGCGCTTACGCAGACCCTCGGCTGGGCTGACGCCTGGACCAGCGAGCCCAGCGTTTTCGCGGTGGCGGCAGAGAACGCGGCGGACGTTGCGGCGGCGGTGGAATTTGCACGCGACAACAAGCTTCGCCTTGCGATCAAGGGCGGCGGTCACAGCTATTTCGGCAATTCAAACGCGCCGGACTCGCTGCTGATCTGGACGCGGCGCATGAACGCGATCATGCTGCACGATGCGTTCGTCGGCGAAGGTTGCGCGGGCGACGCATCTCCGCGGCCCGCCGTGAGCGTCGGCGCGGGTGCGATCTGGATGCACGTCTATGACGCGGTGATGGCCAGAGCCGGCCGCTACGTGCAGGGTGGCGGGTGTGCGACGGTCGGCGTGGCAGGCTTGATCCAGAGCGGCGGGTTCGGAAGTTTTTCCAGGACTTACGGCACCGCCGCGGGTAGTTTGCTGGAGGCCGAGGTTGTGACGGCCGATGGCAAGGTTCGCATCGCCAACGCCTGCACGAACCCGGATCTTTTCTGGAGCCTGAAGGGCGGAGGTGGCGGCAGTCTCGGCGTGGTCACGCGCGTCACGCTCGCAACCCACGAATTGCCAGACTATCTGGGCGGATTCTTTGCGACCGTGAAGGCCGACAGCGATGCGGCGTTTCGCACGCTTGTGACGCAGGTAGTGGATTTCTACGCCGAGAGTCTGCTCAATCCGACATGGGGCGAGAAGATTACGCTCCGCCCGGACCGGGCGGTCTCATTCGGCATGGTCTGCCACGGGCTCGACGAAACGCAGGCGAGGGCAGCCTGGCAACCGTTCCTCGATTGGGTCGCGCGCGCGGCGAGCGTGTCTTTCGAGGAGGCGCCGAGGTTCCTCGTTTTGCCTGCGCGTCAGTTTTTTGACCCTGCCGCGTTGAAAGCCGTCCCGGGTCTGGTCATTGCCGATGACCGCGCCGGCGCACCGCCGAATGACGTCTTCTGGAGCGGTGACCGGAACGAAGCCGGCCAGTTCCTGTATGCTTATCAATCGGCGTGGCTTCCCGCGACGCTTCTGGAGAAGGGGCGCCGCGCAGAACTCGTGGATGCGCTTTGCGCCGCGGCTGTGCATTCCGGCGTTGGATTACATTGCAACAAAGGACTGGCCGGTGCTCCCGCGGCGGCCGTCGCCCGCTCCCGGGATACCGCGATGAATCCGGCGGCTGTCGACGCCTTCGCGCTCCTGATTGCCGGAAGCCACGGTGAACCGGCCTATCCCGGAATTTTGGGCCACGAACCCGATCTGACCGAGGCGCGCCAAAAGGCCGCGAACGTCACGCGCGCCATGCGGGAAATCTATCGCCTGGTCCCGAAGAACACGGCCGGAGCCTACGTCTCCGAAAGCGATTATTTCGATGCCGACTGGCAACAGTCGTACTGGGGCGCCAACTACCCGCGGCTTCTGGCAATCAAAAAGAAATACGATCCGGAGGGACTATTCTTCGTTCATAACGGCGTCGGCAGCGAGGGCTGGAGCAAGGACGGTTTCATCCGGCACGGCGCATAGGCCGGGCTCGGCGCTAGCCCAGGGCGTCACGTTTTCGTTACCCGCAAATCGTCCTTTAGTGTGCTGATTTCGCCCGCGAGGCACGGCGCCCGCCAAGGCCGCAACCGGAGTGTTTTGAAAGCGCATGTCATCTGGAATCGAACTCGGACTGGATACGTTTGGAGACGTCACTGCGGGTCCGGACGGAAAACTTCTTCCCCAGGCACAGGTCATCCGCGATGTCCTCGACGAGGCGGTACTGGCCGACGAGACCGGTGTGTTCTTCATTGGGCTTGGCGAGCATCACCGCGCCGATTTCGCGATTTCCGCGCCGGAAGTCGTGCTCGCCGCGATCGCGGGGCGTACGACGAAAATTCACCTCGGCTCGGCGGTGACGGTGCTCAGCTCGGACGATCCGGTGCGGGTCTATCAGCGGTTTTCGACACTCGATGCGGCCTCCAACGGCCGCGCCGAAATCATTCTCGGGCGGGGATCGTTCACGGAGTCGTTTCCGCTGTTCGGCTACAAGCTCGATCAGTACGAAAAACTGTTCGAGGAAAAGCTCGATTTGTTCGCCGCGCTGCTGCGCGACGCGCCGGTGACATGGCAAGGCGAGACGCGCGCCGCCTTGGAGAACCAGGAAGTGTTTCCGCACGTCGGACGCCCGCCGCTCAAAACCTGGATAGGTGTCGGCGGCAGCCCGGAATCCGTGGTGCGCGCGGCGCGCTATGGCTTGCCGCTGATGCTGGCAATCATCGGCGGCGAGCCCTTCCGCTTTAAACCCTATGTCGATCTCTATCAGCGGGCCTGCACCCAGCTCGGCAACCCGCTGCTGCCGATCGGCATCCATTCGCCGGGCTATGTCGCCGCCACCGACGCGCAGGCGCGCGAGGAGTTTTACGCGGACTACAAGCGCATGCGCGACAAGATCGGGGCCGAGCGTGGCTGGCCGCCGATGGCGCGCACCGAATTCGATCGCGAGGTGGAGCAGGGCTCGCTCTATCTTGGCGCGCCGGAAACTGTGGCTAAGAAGATCGCTGCGACCATGAAGGCGCTCGGCGCCATCCGCTTCGACATGAAATATAGCGCCGGCCCGCTGGCGCACGAGAAATTGATGCGTTGTATTGAACTCTACGGCACCAAAGTCATTCCGCTGGTGCGCGACCTGCTGGCATAGGGCTGCGTTTGGTTACTGCCGGGTTTCCACCGCGTGCGCCGCGGAATTTCGCACCATTGCCATGCGAGGCAGATTGTTAAGTTCAATCGTAATTTTTGCGCAAGGACAAAGACCCTGCTCAGAAAGGGGAAATAGTGCAATAGTAAACAGGGCAAGGTCGGGATTGGATAGGGTAAAGGCGTTTTGGAGAAACAATCATGCGCAGAACACTGATCGCGATCGTAACCGCGTTGAGCGTGGCCGCTGCGGCATCGTTCACCCCCACCAAGGCGCAGGCGCGTTGCTGGGGCTGCTGGGCTGGCGCCGGCATAGCCGCCGGATTGATCGGCGGAGCGCTGATCGCAAGCAGTTCGTATGCCTATGGCGGGTGGGGCTATGCGCCCGCTTATTACGGTTACGGCTACGCGCCGGCCTACTATGCTGGCGGTTATCCGCCGTATTACAGCTATAACTACCGGCCCTACTATACGACGGCCTACTATCCGCGGCCGTACTACGCGCCGCGTTACTACCGTCCGTACTATTACCCCGGTTATTATGCGCCGCGTTTCTATGCCCCGCGTTACTACGGTTATGGCCGCCGTTATTGGCGTCCGCGCTACTACGGATATCGCCCGTACTATGGCGTGCGCCGGGTCTATGCGCGGCCTGTTTATGGCTATCGCCGTTACCGATAGTTCTCACACGGTCGCCTAACGCGTCAAAACCGAAGAGCTGGAGCCTGGCTTTGATTTCATCAAAGCCAGGAAGCTAAAGCCAGGAAGCTAAAGCCAGGAAGCTCTTGGAGCGTTTTCAGCCGGGAAAATTTCTAGCGGACAAAACCCTCGCCGACGCAATTGCCGGCGGGGATTTTTCCGTGCCCGGCGATCACGCCGCGATGACGCTGTTCCCGATGGCTTGCGGCTTCTCTCTTGTTCGGCTTCTCTCTTGTTCAAGGGGTCGCGTGCCCGTGGCTGTGACCGCGCAGCTTCAGGGAGAAGATCACCATGATGATACCGTAGACGATCGCATACGCGCCGATCACGAACAAGAGCGCCAGCGCCCCCGCGCCGGGCTGTACGACCAGAATGACGCCGAACAACACCGACAATACGCCGCCCGCGATCAGCCACCACTCGTTGTCGATTTCCTTACGCAGCTTGATCGCGCCATATATCTGCATCACGCCGATGGCAATCGACCAGCCAGCAATCAGAAGCAGCAGAACGAGTGCGGTGATGCCTGGCCATACGAAGGTCAGCACACCGGCGGCAACGCTCAACAGGCCGAGCACAATCAACCATGCACGCGGCGCGTCTTTACTGCCCTGGATTGCCGCCGCAATCGCGAGAATGCCATCGGCCAGCACGAACGCGCCGTAGAACAGAACCAGCGTAAGCAACGTGATGCCCGGCCAGACAAAGGTCAGAATTCCGAAAACGATCGCGCAAAGGCCGCGAATGAGCAGTAGCCACCAGTTCTTCGCAAGCGCATGCAGCAGGGGACGACCAGGCAGGGGTAGTGTCGATGCCGGCATAGTCATGACGTGGCCCTCCATTTAATAGATTGGGGAATATTAGCGCAGTTGATGGAGCTTGGCGACGTCGCGTTGTTTGGAATTTGTCGCGATGCACTCGTTTTTGACCGGGCGTTAGCGTTAAGGGATGGTGGATTTTCAGGGCGATCGCAGACCGATCGCTTCAGCCGTGACGCGAATGCGAAAATTGCATTGCGGCGCACGTCGATTCGCAGACGCGATGGTCTATGCGCGCCGATCATGCTCGATCGCACATTGTTCGACGGCGCCGATCTCGATCTGTAGGGTTGGATGATCGATCCCGAAGCGGTCGCGCAGGGCGTGTGCAACCTCAGCAAGGAAGGCGTCGCCCGGGTGTTTACCCGGGGTGACGAGATGGCAGGTGAGGGCCGTGTCGGTGGTGCTGATCGCCCAGATATGCAGGTGATGAACGCCGGTAACGCCGGGCAGGCCGGCGAGATAGCGACGGACTTCGGCGGAATCGATTCGCGACGGCACCGCGCCGAGTGTCAGCGTAAGCGATTCGTGCAGGAGACCCCAGGTGCTCCAAACGACGACTACGGAAATGACCAGGCTGGCGAGCGGATCGAGCCAGCTCCATCCGGTGAAGATGATCACAAGGCCGGTGACGACGACGCCAGCGGATACGGCGGCGTCGGCCATCAGATGCAGAAAGGCCCCGCGGATATTGAGGTCGCCTTTGCGGCCCGAGGCCAGCAGCAGTGCGGAACCGGCATTGACCACGATCCCACACGCCGCCACGACGGTCACGGTCAGGCCGGCGACTTCTCCCGGCGCGGAAAAACGGCGCACCGCTTCCCACGCAATGGCGCCCGTCGCGACCAGCAGCAGGAGCGCGTTGACAAGCGCCGCAAGGATTGTCGCGGAGCGGAAGCCATACGTGTAGCGCGCTGTCGAAGGACGCTTTGCGACGGCATAGGCGGCCCACGCAAGCAGCAGGCCAATCACGTCGCCAAAATTGTGTCCCGCGTCGGCGAGCAGCGCTACGGAATGTGCAAACACACCGTAGACCACCTGGATCACGATGAAGGCGATGTTCAATGCCGCCGCCGCGGCGAAGGCGGTGCCGAAATCCGGCGGCGCATGGCTATGCTCATGCGAGCCGTGCTGCATGTGGCGGCTGGCGCTTTCGGCCGGTGGCGACTCTAAATGACGATCGGACATGGTGCTTTTTATCGCGAAGCGCCGCCCGTGTTCCATGAGACAGTTTCTACAGACGGCTGCCGGGCTCGAGACAGCTATCGTCTTGGAAAGACGGGACGGTGCCGTTGCGGGAAAACAAACCGGTTACTCGGCGGCCTCTTGTCCTTTCCGGCGCTTTGGCGCGCTCTTTCGCACCAGCACGGGCTTCAAATATTGCCCCGTATAACTGCGCGCGACCTTTACGATCTCTTCCGGCGTGCCTTGTGCGACGATTTCGCCGCCGCCGTCGCCGCCTTCCGGGCCGAGGTCGATAATCCAGTCGGCGGTCTTGATGACTTCGAGGTTGTGCTCGATCACCACGACCGAATTGCCGGTCTCGACCAGTTCGTGCAGCACTTCCATGAGTTTTGCCACGTCGTGGAAATGCAGGCCCGTGGTGGGCTCGTCGAGAATATAGAGCGTGCGACCGGTGGCGCGCTTTGACAATTCCTTGGCGAGCTTGACGCGCTGCGCCTCGCCGCCAGAGAGTGTCGTCGCCTGCTGGCCGACCTTGATGTAATCGAGGCCGACGCGATGCAGCAGCGCAAGCACGTCGCGCACGCGCGGCACCACCTTGAAGAATTCCAGCGCTTCCTCGACCGTCATGTCGAGCACGTCGGCGATGGACTTGCCCTTGAACAGCACTTCGAGCGTTTCTCGATTGTAACGCTTGCCCTTGCAGACGTCGCAGGTGACGTAGACATCCGGCAGGAAGTGCATCTCGATCTTGATGACGCCGTCGCCCTCGCAGGCCTCGCAGCGTCCGCCCTTGACGTTGAACGAGAAGCGGCCGGGCTCGTAGCCACGCGCCTTCGCCTCCGGGAGACCGGCGAACCACTCGCGGATCGGCGTGAACGCGCCGGTATAGGTCGCGGGATTTGAGCGCGGCGTCCGGCCGATCGGCGACTGGTCGATGTCGATCACCTTGTCGAGATGTTCGAGACCCTCGATGCGGTCGTGCGGCGCCGGCGCGTCGCTCGCATTGTTGAGTTTTCGCGCGATGGCCTTGTAAAGGGTATCGATCAGGAACGTTGACTTGCCGCCGCCCGACACCCCGGTCACGCAGGTGAACAGACCGAGCGGAATTTCCGCCGTGATGTTCTTGAGGTTGTTGCCGCGCGCGTTGACGACCTTGAGCTTGCGGCGCGACGGCACACGGCGCTCCGGCACCGGCACTTCGCGCTCGCCTGAAAGATATTTGCCGGTCCAGGATTTCGGCGCGGCAATGAGATCGTCCACGGTGCCTTGCGCGATGATCTCGCCGCCGTGGATGCCGGCGCCGGGGCCGACATCGATCACATGGTCGGCAATGCGGATGGCGTCCTCGTCATGCTCGACCACGAGCACGGTGTTGCCGAGATCGCGCAGACGCTTGAGGGTTTCGAGCAGCCGCGCGTTGTCGCGCTGGTGCAGTCCGATGGAGGGCTCGTCCAGCACATAGAGCACGCCCGTGAGGCCCGAACCGATCTGCGAGGCCAGACGAATGCGCTGGCTCTCGCCGCCAGACAGCGTGCCGGAGGCACGCGCGAGGGTGAGATATTCGAGACCCACGTCGTTGAGGAATTTCAGGCGCTCGCGGATTTCCTTGAGAATACGTCCCGCGATCTCGTTCTGCTTCTCGTTGAGCGACTTCGGCAGGTCGAGAAACCATTCGCTGGCGCGCCTGATCGACAGTTCCGCAATCTCGCCAATGTGCTTGCCATCGATTTTCACGCACAGCGCTTCGGGCTTGAGCCGGTAGCCGTGACAAGCGGCGCACGGAATGTCGGTGAAATATTTGCCGAGTTCCTCGCGCGCCCAGTCGCTTTCGGTCTCGCGGAACCGGCGCTCCAGATTGGTGATGACGCCTTCGAACGGTTTCTTGGTGTCGTAGGTACGGCTGCCGTCGTCATAGGAAAACTTCACGACGTCATCGCCCGAACCGTAGAGGATCGCCTCTTGCGTCTTCTTTGGCAGGTCCTTCCATTTGGTATCGAGATTGAACTTATAGAACTTGCCGAGCGCCTCCAGCGTCTGCACGTAATACGGCGACGACGACTTCGCCCACGGCGCAATGGCGCCCTTGCGCAACGTCACGTCCTTGTCGGGAATGACAAGGTCCGCGTCGATCTTCTGCTCGACGCCAAGCCCGCCGCAGGCCGGACACGCACCGAACGGGTTGTTGAAGGAAAAGAGTCTGGGCTCGATTTCCGGAATGGTGAAACCGGATACGGGGCACGCGAACTTTTCCGAGAAGACGATGCGGTTGGCGTCAGCCGCAGCAGCGGTTGCGAGTTTTGTTTGCTTCTCCCCGCGTGCACTGCCTTTACCCTCCCCTGGAGGGGGAGGGTCGGCGCGTAGCGCCGGGGTGGGGTGAGGAGTTTGATCACCCCCACCCGACCGCTTCGCGGTCGACCTCCCCCCTCCAGGGGGAGGTGAAGCAAGAGCCGCTGCCCCATCGGCAAATTCCACCATCGCCAACCCGTCCGCGAGCTTCAGCGCGGTCTCGAAACTTTCCGCCAGCCGCTGCGCCATGTCGGCACGCACGACGATGCGGTCCACAACGACGTCAATGTCATGCTTGAACTTCTTGTCGAGCGCTGGAGCTTCAGCGATTTCGTAAAACTTGCCGTCGATCTTGACGCGCTGGAATCCCTTCTTGAGATATTCGGCCAGTTCCTTGCGGTACTCGCCCTTGCGGCCGCGGATCACCGGCGCGAGCAGATAGAGCCGCGTGCCTTCGGGCAACGCCATCACCCGATCGACCATCTGCGACACGGTCTGGCTCTCGATCGGCAATCCCGTGGCCGGCGAGTAGGGGACGCCGACCCGCGCCCACAGAAGGCGCATGTAGTCGTAGATCTCGGTGACGGTGCCGACGGTCGAGCGCGGGTTCTTCGAGGTTGTCTTCTGTTCGATCGAGATGGCGGGCGACAGACCGTCGATCTGGTCGACGTCCGGCTTCTGCATCATCTCCAGGAACTGCCGGGCATAGGCCGACAGGCTCTCGACGTAGCGGCGCTGGCCCTCCGCATAGATCGTGTCGAAGGCGAGCGACGACTTGCCCGACCCGGACAAGCCTGTCAGGACGACTAACTGGTCGCGGGGAATGTCGATATCGATATTCTTGAGATTGTGTTCGCGGGCGCCGCGAATCGAAATCAAGCGCCGGTCGACCGGATGGTCAGCAGCGCGGGCCTCCGGCCGCGAACGGCGGCTTTTGTCAAACAAATCGTTCATGATGGAGCGAACGTAATAAGAACGCAGGGATTTCGCCAGTGCAAAAAACGCACTGTCCGCAACCAAATGGGCACGATTGCGAATGCTGCAAGGGCAGGCCCGTGAAAGCTAAGGCATTGCCCCTGGGACTGAAATTCGTGACTAATGGAACCGATCATGTCCATCGCCAATGACCGGATTACCACCCTGATTGCCTGGCTGGCCGAGGCCGGACTGTCCAGCCTGCCGGAGGCCGACATCGTCACCGGCTTTTGCGAGCGGGCCGCCGCCGCGGGCATCCCAATTGGCCGCGCGCATGTGTTCGTCGACACGCTGCACCCGGTCCATGAAGGCCATGTCTTCCGTTTTGGCCACGATCCTTCGGAGCCTTTGAGCAAGGCGTATGGCCGTACCGTCTCGGACAGCGTGCCCGCGGCCGTCGCTGACAGCACCGTCAGTCAGCAGTGGCGTGGCAGCGCGTTCTTCCAAATGCTGCAAACGGGAGAGTCCTTCCTGCGGCGGCGGCTGACCCCTGAAACAGAACCGGAGTTCAGCGTCCTGCCCGACATGCAGGCGGCGGGCATGACCGACTACGTCGCCATTATCAACCGCTTCTCAGCCGAGCGGGTGATCGGCGACATGGATGCTGTCTATTCATCCTGGGCCACGGCTGCTCCGGATGGTTTCACCGACGGGCAGATGGACGCGCTGCGATCGCTCACGCCCTTTCTGGCGCTGGCGATCAAATCAGTGGCGACGGCGCGGATGCTCGGCACACTGATGGAAACCTATCTCGGCCGCGATGCCGGACGACGGGTCCTGGGCGGGCGCATCGTGCGCGGCGTCGCCGAACGCATCGAGGCTGTGATCTGGTTCAGCGATCTGCGCGGCTTCACCAAGATCACGGACACGACGCCGGAGCATGTCATCCCGCTGTTAAACGATTACGCCGATGTGGTTGTGACCTCGATCCACAGCGAGGGCGGGGACGTGCTCAAACTGATCGGCGATGGTACGTTCGCGATCTTTGTTGCCGACGATCTGGCCCATGCCTGCAGCGCCGCCATCGCCGCCGCTGTCGCGGCTCGCCGGGGCGTTGCCATGCTGAACGAACGGCGCGCCGCCGAGGGTCTTCCCGTGACGGATGTATATCTCGGCCTTCATGTCGGGCAGGTGTTTTACGGCAACATCGGCAGCACCGAACGGCTCGACTTCACGGTCGTCGGCCCGGCGGTCAATGAAGCGAGCCGGATCTCCGCCATGTGCCGCTCGGTCGATCAGCCCATCCTGTTGTCAAAAGCCTTCGCCGGCGTCAGCGGCATTCGAAATCGTATCGTTTCGGTCGGCCGCTACGCGTTGCGGGGCGTGACTCAGCCGCAGGAGCTTTTCACGCTCGACCCGGAGGCGTGGGTTTAACGGGGCTTCGTCGACAGCCGGGTTTGCGGTTGGAGGTATGGCGGTCGGCATGGCGCGACGAGCATTGCCGAACCGCCCGGACCTTTGCACACTCGCGTCGGAAGCCA
>Ga0164243_10012537_pt1 | contig 12000 bp, 11 predicted proteins | sample OricompcompostOP_FD_108781 | JGI IMG/M metagenome (GOLD analysis project Ga0164243, IMG submission 108781) | Organic Plus compost microbial communities from Emeryville, California, USA - Original compost - Organic plus compost (OP) | ecosystem: Engineered > Solid waste > Mixed feedstock >...
CGACTGCGGCGAGCAGCTCGAGTCGGCGCTGGCGATGATCGAGCGCGAGGGCCAGGGCGTCCTGCTGTACCTCTCCCAGGAGGGCCGCGGGATCGGCCTGCTGAACAAGCTGCGCGCCTACAAGCTGCAGGAGGAGGGCTACGACACCGTCGACGCCAACCTCAAGCTCGGGCTGCCGGCGGACCTGCGCGACTACGGCATCGGGGCGCAGATCCTCGTCGACCTCGGGCTCGGGTCGATCCGGATCCTGACCAACAACCCGAAGAAGATCCGCGGGCTGGAGGGCTACGGGCTGTCGGTGACCGAGCAGGTGCCGATCGAGCACGCGACGAACCCGCACAACGAGGCCTACATGCGCACCAAGCAGGAGCGGATGGGGCACCTGCTGCACCACCAGGGCGTCGACGTCGACCGCGACATGCTCCAGGCCGAGCAGGAGCGCGACGCGGCCGGCGGCCCCGAGGCGGCAGACTGAGCGGCGATGAGCACCCCGCGCTACGCGATCGTCGCCGCGACCTTCTACCGGGATCTCGCCGATCGGCTGATCGCCGGCGCCCAGGCGGCGTTCGCCGAGGCCGAGGGCCCCGACGCCGCCGCCGGCCCGGCCGACGTCTTCGAGGTCCCGGGCGCCTTCGAGCTGCCGCTGGCGGCCAAGTACGTCGCGCAGACCGGCCGCTACGCCGGGGTGGCGTGCGTCGGCGCGGTGATCCGCGGCGAGACCGACCACTACGACTACGTCTGCGGCGAGGCGGCACGCGGGATCCAGCAGGTCCAGCTGGAGACCGGCGTCCCCGCCTCCTTCGGGGTCCTGACCGTCGACACGATGGAGCAGGCACTGGCCCGCTCCGGCGGCGACAAGCGCGACTCGGGCCGCCACGCCGCCGAGGCGGTGCTCGCCCTGCGCGGCGTGCGGCGCCAGCTGGCGCGGTAGCCGTCGGCACGGCGGGCGAGCCCCGTCGCCGGCGCGGGCTCCTGCGCCTCCCGTCCGCCGTCGGTGGTCGGCTCTCGCGCCGCCTCGGTGGACGAGCCCCGTCCGGGCCGAGGGCCCGTCGGCCGCCGGTGGTCGCTCCGGCGCGCGGCCGTTAGCATCGAGCTGGTGGATGCCGAGACCATCGGAGTGCTCGCGATCTTCGTCCCGCACGTGGCGGGCGGCCTCTTCCTGGGCTGGCGCCTGCTGCCCCGCGGCGCCCGCGACGAGCTGACCTCCTGGTGGCGCGACGTCGACGACGGCGACGGCGGCCTGCGCGGGCGGCGCCCGCCGCGACCACGGTCCGGCGGCGACGGGGTCGACCCGCGTCCGGCCGATCCGCTGCCGCTGCCCGACGCGGCGCCCTCGGCGGTCCGGCTGCGCGAGCCGGGGCGCCTCGCCGAGCGGCTGCCCGCGCCGCCGCGGCGGCCGCACCCCGCGCCCCCGGAGCGCGAGCCGGTCGAGCGCTGAAGGGTCGTCGCGAGATCCTCCCGGCGCCGCGGGTGACCGCCGGGCGCGGTCCGGACCGGTCCCGATCGGCTCCGGAACCGGGTGCCGCCGCGCTCGCCCGGGCGGCCCGTCGCGCCGGCGCCGCGCGGCCGACCCCGGCACGCGCCGCGGCGCGCGGATCGGTACCCTGCTTCCTCCTATGGCCAAGGTTTGCATCTCCTGCGGCAAGGGTCCGGCGTTCGGCCAGAGCCGGAGCCACTCGATGCGCGCGACCAAGCGGCGCTTCGACCCGAACCTCCAGAAGGTGCGGCTGCTGATCGACGGCACCCCGTCGCGCCAGTACGTCTGCACCCGCTGCCTCAAGGCCGGCAAGGTCCAGAAGGCCGCCTAGCGCCCGGCGCGGGCGCATTCCCAGGCTCGGCGGCGTCCCGGCGGTGTCCGCGGCCGACCCCAGCATCGTCCGCTTCCGCCTGATCGTGGCGGGAGCCCTGGCGCACCTCGAGTCGCGGCGCCAGGAGATCAACGACCTCAACGTCTTCCCGGTCGCCGACGGCGACACGGGGGACAACATGGCGCTCACCCTGCGCTCGGTGCTCGACGAGCTCGACGCGATCCTGGGCGAGGGCGCCAGCCTCGATCAGCTCGGCCGCGAGGAGCTCGTGCGGCGCCTCGCCCGCGCGGCCCTGCTCGGCGCGCGCGGCAACAGCGGCGTGATCCTCTCGCAGCTGATCCGCGGCGCCGCGGAGGAGCTCGTCGCGCGCCCCGGCGAGCTGATCCGCCCGCCGCTGATCGCCGCGGCGCTGGCCGGTGCGTCACGGCGCGGCTACGACTCGGTCCGCCAGCCGGTCGAGGGCACGATCCTGACGGTCGTGCGCGAGATGGCCGGCGCGGCCTCGCACGCGGTCGCGGTGATGGATCCCGACCTGCTCGGGCCGATGGCCGGCGAGCGGCAGCAGTCCACGGCGCTGGCCCAGGTGATCGCCGCCGCGGTCGGCGCCGGACAGGTCGCGCTCGACGAGGGCCCGGAGCTGCTGCCGGCGCTGAAGGAGGCCGGGGTCGTCGACGCCGGCGGCTTCGGGCTGCTGATCCTGTTCGCGGGCGTGATCCGCGTCCTGCGCGGCGACGCGCCCGGCGAGGGCTTCGACGTCGGCCACTACGCCGCCGCCCAGCTGACCGACGAGGCCGCGCTCGCGTCGGAGACCTACCGCTTCTGCACGAACTTCGCCGTCACCGGCACCGGCCTGGACGCCGGCCGGGCCCGCCGCGAGCTGGCGGAGCTGGGGGACTCGATCATCGTCGTCGTCGGCGACGAGCGGACGCTGAAGGTCCACGTCCACACCGACGACCCGGACGCGGCGATGGGCCTCTTCGACGGCGAGATCTCGCGCGTCGACGTCGCCGACATGACCGAGCAGGTCGCCGCCCGGGTCCAGCGGACCCACGACGCGCTCGAGGCCGAGCAGGCCGCCTCGGCGGCGCGGTCGGCCGCCGAGGCGGCCGGCGGCGCCGCGCCCGGATCCGGCGACGGCGTGGCCGGCGGCGACGCGGGCCAGGCGCCCGGCCGTGCGGCGGCGGGCGGCGCGCTGGTCGGCGCCGACGCGCCGGTCGCCGGCACCGCGCTCCTGGCGGTCGCCCACGGCGACGGGCTGGTCGAGGCGTTCGCGTCGCTGGGCGCGGTCGTCCTCGACGGCGGCCCGACGATGAACCCAGCCACCGCCGAGCTCGTCGACGCGATCGCCGCGACCGGTGCCGACGAGGTCGTCCTGCTGACGAACAACCCGAACGTGCGGATGGCGGCCGACCGCGCCGCCGAGCTGGCCGATCGCCCGGTCGTCGTCGTCGCGACGCGCTCGCAGCAGGCCGGCCTGGCGATCGCCGTCGGCCACGACCCGGCACGCGGCGCCGAGGACGTGGCGGCCGCGCTGCGCGAGCTGCTGGAGGACCTCGCCACCGGTGGCGTCGCCCCGGCCGCGCGCGAGGACCCGCAGGGCCGCTTCGCCGTCGGCGACGCCCTCGGCTACGTCGACGAGGAGCTCGTCGCCTGGGGCGCTCCCGACGCCACGCTGCGGACCGTCCTGGAGCGCTTGGCCGCCGACCGCGAGCTGCTGACCGTCATCGGCGGCCGCGACGCCCCGTTGCCCGACGACGCCGTCGAGGCCCTCGCGCCCGACGCCGTCGAGCTCGAGCTCCGCCCCGGCGGCCAGCCCGCCTGGTGGTGGCTCGTCGCCGCCGAGTGACCGGCCGATCCGCTCCGCGGCGACCGACCTCCAGCCGGCGCACCGGTCCGTCACGGAAGGGGCGCGCCGGCTGAGGGTCGGAAACCGACCGCGAGCCGGCACGGCCCGGAGAGCCCGGGCAGGCTCTCCGGCTCTGGGTCGGTTCTGCTCCCGCGTCCACCGGTCCTGGGCCGCCGGGGGCCGAGGCGCGACCGGTGATCGCCGGGCACCGCACGGCCGGGCGGCCGTCGTCCGTCGGGTGCGTCACGATGGACGGCGGTGCCTGCGGCAGGCTCGACCCCGACCGACGCTCGCGTGGAGGCGCCGCCGCCCGCGTTCGCCGCCGACGCCGAGCTGCCGGTCGACCGCGGGTCGCTCCTCGCCGCGCCGGTCCGCTGGCCGCGGCCGGCGCGACTGGGCGCCGACAGCGGCTTCACCGGCAAGAAGGCGATCGCGGCGGCGACCGCGCTGGGGATCGAGACGATCGGCGGGTTGCTGCTGCACCTGCCGGTCGAGGGCGGCGAGGTCGCGACGATCGACCGCCTGCGGCCCGACGAGCGGCTGACGATCGTCGTCGAGGTCCGCCGGATCTCGAGCCGGCCGGTCCGCCGGCGGGGGATGCGCCCGCTCGTGACCGCCTGGGTCACGGACGGCACGGGCCAGCTCGAGGCGGCGTTCTTCAACCAGCCGTGGCTCGTGGACCGCTATCCGCCGGGCACGCGCCTGATCCTCAGCGGCACGCTGAAGGGACCGGGACGCTTCTCGGTCGCCCAGCACGCCCCGACCTCCGACGATCCGGCGCCGCCCGCCGTCGCCGCAGGATCGTCCGCGGCGAGCCCCCCGCCCGACGACGTCGAGCCCGGCACCGGAGGGCCCGGTGACCGGCCGATCCTCCCCGACCACGAGCCGGACCGCGGTGGCGAGGCTCCGTCGCGGACCGGGGGCCCGACCATCGCGCGCTATCCCACGACCGAGGGACTGACGTCGATCGAGATCCTCGCCCGGGTCCGCGAGCTGCAGGAGCACCTCCACGACGCCGTCGAGCCGCTGCCGGGCCGGCTGCGCGCCGCGCTGCGCCTGCCGGACCGCGTCGCGGCGCTGCACGCCGGGCACCTCGGCGACCACGAGGCGGGCCGCCGGCGGTTGGCGTTCGACGAGCTGCTGCTCCAGCAGCTCGAGTACCTGCGCCGCCGGCGCGGGCAGGGGGCGACCCGCCACGCCCCCGTGCTCGACGGCGCGACCGACCTGACCGACGCCTGGATCGCGGCGCTGCCGTTCGCGCCGACCGGGGACCAGCGCCGCGCGATCGAGGCCAACGCCGCCGCGCTCGCGACCGCCCGACCGCTGCAGCGGCTGCTGATGGGGGAGGTCGGCTCGGGCAAGACCGTCGTCGCGCTGCACGCGATGCTGCGCGCCGTCGAGTGCGGCCACCAGGCGGCGCTGATGGCGCCGACGGAGACGCTCGCCGAGCAGCACTTCCGGACCGTCCAGCGGCTGCTCGGCGACCTCCAGGTGACCGTCCCGGCGGCCCTGCTCACCGGGTCGACGCCGGCGTCGCAGCGTCGTGGCACGCTCGAGCGCCTGGCCAGCGGCGAGCTGCCGCTGATCATCGGCACCCATGCGCTGCTGGAGGACCCGGTCGCCTTCCGCTCGCTCGCCGTCGCGGTCGTCGACGAGCAGCACCGCTTCGGCGTCCGCCAGCGCCGCGCGCTCGACGCCAAGGCCGGGGGCCCGGAGCAGCGACGAGCGCCGCACGTCCTGCACATGACCGCCACGCCGATCCCGCGGACGATGGCCCTGCTGCACTACGGGGACCTCGACGTCGAGACGCTCCGCGAGCTGCCCCAGGGCCGCCAGCCGATCGCCACCCACGTCTGCGCCAGCGACCGCGAGCGCGCCCGCGCCTACGAGCGGATCCGCGAGGAGGTCGCCGCCGGCCGCCAGGCGTTCGTCGTCTGCCCGCTGGTCGAGGACTCCGACAACCTCGAGGCGCGCTCCGCCGTCGCCGAGTACGAGCGGCTGCGGACGGGCGACCTGCGCGACCTGCGGCTGGCCCTGCTGCACGGCCAGATGAAGCCGGCCGAGAAGCAGGAGGCGATGGCGGCCTTCGCCGCCGGCGAGGCCGACGTGCTGGTCGCCACGACGGTGATCGAGGTCGGGATCGACGTGCCCAACGCGACGGTGATGCTGATCGAGAACGCCGAGCGGTTCGGGATCAGCCAGCTGCACCAGCTCCGCGGCCGCGTCGGTCGCGGCGAGCACCCGTCGCTCTGCCTGCTCTTCGGGCCAAAGGGGGCGGCCCGCCTGCGGGCCCTCGCCGCCCACGGCGACGGCTTCGCGCTCTCGGAGGTCGACCTCGAGCTGCGCGGCGAGGGCGAGCTGCTGGGCACCCGCCAGTCCGGCCTGGCCCGCTTCCGCGTCGCGCGGCTGCCCGACGACGCCGACCTGCTGCTGCGCGCCCGCGAGGCGGCCGAGGCGCTGGAGGCCGAGGACCCGGAGCTGGCTGATCCCCGCCACGCGCTCCTGCGCGACGAGCTGGAGCGCGTCCGCGCAGCGCTGGCCGCCACCGGCGACGACGACGCGATCGCCGCCTGACGAGGGCCGGGGAGGAGGGCTGCGCGCGGCGATCGCCGCCGAGCCGCGGCCGGTCGCCGTCGGCGCCGCGACGCTCGCCGAGGCCGGGGTCGTCGCGACCGCGCGGATCGGCCCGCACGGCCGTCTGCTGCTGGAGCGCCTGCTGGACGAGCTGCGGGCCGAGGTGATCCCGTTCGACGACGAGCACTGGGCGGTCGCGATCACGGCGTTCCAGCGCTTCGGGAAGGGCCGGCACCCCGCTGCCCTGAACTTCGGCGACTGCCTGACCTACGCTGTCGCTCGCCTGGCCGACGAGCGTCTGCTCTGCATCGGCGAGGACTTCGTCCGCACCGATCTCGACGTCATCCGTCCGTAGGGTGCGCGGCGCCTCGCCCGGCACCCGCCGGCGCCGTCGCGCTAGCGTGGCGCGGCGATGCGGGTGATCGCCGGACGGTTCGGGGGGCGGCGGCTGGCCGCGCCCGCCGGCGAGGGGACCCGCCCGACCGCCGATCGCGTGCGCGAGTCGCTGTTCTCGATCCTCGGACCGCTCGACGGGGCGCGGGTCCTCGACCTCTTCGCCGGGACCGGCGCGCTCGGGATCGAGGCGCTCTCGCGCGGGGCGGCGCACGCGACCTTCGTCGAGCGCGACCGGCGGGCGCTGGAGGCGCTGCGCCGCAACCTCGAGCCGCTCGGGCTCGAGGCGGACGCGGTCCGCGTGGTCGCCGGCGACGCCCGCCGCCATCTGCGCGACGCAGCCGCGCGCGGCGAGGCATACGATCTGGTCCTGCTCGACCCGCCCTACGGGGACGCGGGCCGGCTGGGACCAGCGCTGAGCGGCGGATTGCCGTCGCTGCTGACCGGCGGCGCGCGGATCGTCAGCGAGTCCGACCGCCGTCATCCCCTGCCGCTCGACCTGCCGCTGACAGACGAACGCCGCTACGGCGACACGATCATCCGCATCCACACCCTCACCGCATGAGCTCGACGAACCCACGGATCGCCGTCGTCCCGGGCAGCTACGACCCGGTCACCAACGGCCACCTCGACATCATCAAGCGGGCCGCCGGGCTCTTCGACGAGGTCGTCGTGGCCGTCGTCAACCAGTCGGTCCGCAAGAGCCGGGCGATGTTCACCGTCGAGGAGCGGATCGGCTTCATCGAGGACGCGCTCGCAGCGGAGGGCATCGGGAACGTCCGCGCCGAGCCGTTCTACGAGCTGCTCGTCTTCTACGCGCGCCGGATCGGCGCGACGGCGATCGTCAAGGGCCTGCGCCAGGCCTCGGACTTCGAGTACGAGATGCAGATGGGGCATCTCAACCGCCAGCAGGCCGCGGAGATCGAGTCGATCTTCGTGATGTCGAGCCCGAAGTACGCCTTCCTCTCCTCGAGCTGGGTCAAGGAGCTGGCGCGCTTCGACGGCAAGATCGACGGCCTCGTGCCGCCCGCGGTCGCCGACGCGCTGCGCGCGCGCGCCGCCGAGCTCCGCGACGCCTGACCGGCCGCCGCGGTCCGAAGCCCGCGACCCCTCAGGAGCGAAGCGGTCTTCGCGGGACGCCCGTGCCCGGTCGCCGCTCGGAGCGGCTCGGGTGGACGACGCACGGGCTGGGGCCCGCGATCTCCTTCTCTGGCGGTCTTCGCGGGACGCCCGTGCCCGGTCGCCGCTCGGAGCGGCTCGGGTGGACGACGCACGGGCTGGGGCCCGCGACCGATTCCCTGCAAGAACGCGCCCGGAGTGGCCAAGCGGGCGCGATCCGGCAGGATGTGTGCTTCACCACCCCTGCTGACGCGGGTGCCCGGGCGGAAATGAAGGACTCTCCGCCTCGACCGCGAAACGGACGTGTGCCATGGACGTTCTGGTCCTCATCGACAAGCTCGACGATCTCGTTCACAACGCCAAGCCGGTCCCGCTGACCGACCAGGTGCGCGTTGATCGCGAGGAGATCTTCGACATCCTCGACCAGATGCGGGCCACGATCCCCGAGGAGATCAAGCAGGCTCGCTGGATCGTCAAGGAGCGGCAGGAGATGCTCGCCGAGGCGAAGCGCGAGGCCGAGCGGATCATCAAGGAGGGCAAGGAGCAGCAGGTCGAGCTCGTGTCCCAGCAGGAGGTCGTCAAGCTCGCCGAGCGCGAGGCGGACGACATCATCGACGAGGCCCGCGCCCGCGAGCGGGAGATCCGCCTGGGCGCCGAGGACTACGCCGACGAGATCCTCAACACCCTCGAGGTCAACCTCATGAAGTTCATCGCGGCCGTCCGCCGCGGGCGCGAGCGCCTGCAGGGCAAGGACGACGCGGAGCTGGAGTCCGCCGAGCGCTGAGCCGCCGCGGGACCCCGCGGCGGTCCTCGCCGCAGCAGCGCACGGCCCCGGAAAGGGGCCGTCGTCGTTCCCGGGGCCAGGCGCCGCCGGGTCGTGGCTACTACCCAGTAGGATCCGCGCCCCATGGCTCTTCCCGCCACGCTCGAGAAGGTCACGGCCAAGGCCGGGACCACCTTCTTCACCCTCCGCGAGCTGGCCGAGGCCGGCGTGGTCGCGCCGATGGCCCCGCCGACCGTCGCCCGCGTCCTGCGGGCGCTGCGGGGCTTCGGGCCGACGCCGGCGGCCGGCTACACGATGAACGCGGCCCGGCGCCCCGACCACGTCGCGATCATCGACGAGGCCGGCGAGCTGACCTTCCGCGAGGTCCACGAGCGCTCCAACGCCCTGGCCCACGAGCTGCGCGCGCTCGGCGTTCGCGAGGGGGACAGCCTCGCGGTGATGTGCCGCAACCACCGCGGCTTCGTCGAGACGATCGTCGCCGCGTCGAAGCTCGGCGTCCACCAGCTGCTGCTCAACACGATGTTCAGCGGGCCCCAGATCCGGGACGTGCTCGCGCGGGAGCAGCCGGTGATCGCGGTCTACGACCAGGAGTTCCAGGACCTCGTCGCCCCCGGCGCCGCGGACCTGCGGCGCATCGTCTGGACCCACGAGGGCGCGGACCCCGCGGCGGTCGCCGAGCCCACCGCCGAGGACCTGATCGCCCGCGGCGACCGCTCGGACCTGGAGCCGCCGGCGGAGCGCGGCCGGATGGTGATCCTGACCTCCGGCACGACCGGCACGCCGAAGGGCGCCGCGCGCCAGCAGCCGAAGTCGCTGAACCCGGCGGCGCAGATCCTGTCGCGGATGCCGCTGCGCTCCGAGGAGCGGACGATGCTCGCCGCCCCGATGTTCCACTCCTGGGGCTACCTGCACTTCACGATGGGCTTCGCGCTCGGCTCGACGCTCGTGCTGCAGCGCCGCTTCACGCCCGAGGGGACGCTCGCGGCGATCGCCGAGCACCGCTGCCAGGTGCTGCCGGTCGTCCCGGTGATGCTCCAGCGGATCCTGGAGCTGCCCGACGAGGAGATCGCCAAGCACGACCTCGGCTCGCTGCGGATCGTCGCCCTGTCGGGCTCGGCGCTGCCCGGCGAGCTGGCGATCCGGGCGATGGACCGCCTCGGCGACGTGCTCTACAACCTCTACGGCTCGACCGAGGTCGGCTGGGCGACGATCGCCGATCCGGCGGACCTGCGCGCCGCCCCGGGCACCGCCGGCCGGGCGCCGCGCGGGACGGCGGTCCGGCTCTACGACGACCAGGGGCGCGAGGTCACCGAGCCGGGCGCCGTCGGGCGGATCTTCGTCGGCAACGACATGCGCTTCGACGGCTACACCGGCGGCGGCGGCAAGGACGTCATCGACGGCCTGCTGTCCTCGGGGGACGTCGGCCACTTCGACGCCGACGGCCGGCTGTTCGTCGACGGCCGCGACGACGACATGATCGTCTCCGGCGGCGAGAACGTCTTCCCGCGCGAGGTCGAGGACCTGATCGCGGACCTGCCCGGCGTGACCGAGGTCTCCGTCCTCGGCGTGCCCGACGAGACCTTCGGCCAGCGGCTGCGGGCGTTCGTCGTCCTCGAGCGGGGCGCGACGCTCGACGAGGACGCGATCAAGGCGCACGTCAAGGAGAACCTGGCGAGCTTCAAGGTCCCGCGCGAGGTGCTGTTCCTCGACGAGCTGCCGCGCAACGCGACGGGCAAGGTCCTCAAGCGCGAGCTCAAGACGCTCCCGGTCGACGCCGGCTGAACTACGAGGGCTCATGGTCGAGCGGCGCGCCGGTCGACGCAGGGGCGCGGCGCCGGCCGCCCTCTTCGGCGCGCTGCGGACGGCGCGGCGGGCACCGGCGCAGGCGGGTCGGCGCGCACGTGGCGCGTCCCCGCCGATCGACCGGCGGCCCTGCGAGGCTCGTCGACCGATGACCCGTTCCCCGCTTCCGCGTCGCCGCGCGCGGCGTCGACCAGCCGTCCGTTCGACCCTGCTCCCCGTCGTGCTCGCGATCGCCCTGGCGCCGGCTCCCGCCGCGTCCGGCGCCGGCGTCGAGCATCCGAGCCCGGCGCCGACCCGGGTGCTCCAGGACGCGACCGGCCCGGGCCCGGTGGACATCGTCCGCACGAGCGTCGTCCAGGAGCACGACCAGCTGGTCTGGCGGACGACCACGGCACGGACCTGGCGCACCGCCGACCTGCGCGCGGGGATCGGACGGCGCATCTGCCTCAGCACCCACCGCGAGAGTGGCGCCGAGGCGTCGCGGCTCTGCGTCGGGGCCCACGGCGACCGGCTCCGCGCGCGGGTCGCGACGATCGACGCCCACGGCCTGCCGACGCGCTGGGAGGCCTCGCCGGCGACCGTCCGCCGGCCGGACCCCCACACGGTCGAGGTCCGCGGCCCCGTCGCGACGCTCGGACGCGCGACCGGGACGGTCCGCTGGTCGGCGAGCAGCAGCTGGATCGGTGGGCGCGACTGCCCCGCCGCGGGGGACTGCGTCGACCGCGCCCCGAGCACCGAGGGGCGGTTCGCGACGTACGAGACGCGGCACGCCGTCCCGGTGGGCTGCGTCGCCGGCGGGCCGGAGACGGTCACCCACGGCCCGGCGGCCGGCCGCCGCGTGGCGCTGACCTTCGACGACGGCCCCTGGGAGCTGACCAGCCGGTTCCTCGACGTCCTGCACCACGAGCGCGTGCCGGCGACGTTCTTCGTCAACGGCGTGAACTTCGGCGGCCGGACCGCCCTGCTGCGACGGATGGTCCGCGAGGGCCACGCCATCGGCAACCACACGTGGAGCCACGCGAACGTCGCCGGCGGCGGTCGCGGACAGATCGTCTCCAACCAGCACGCGATCGAGCACGCGACCGGGTTCCGCCCGTGCGTCTTCCGGCCGCCGTACGGGGCGACGAGCGGCGCGCTCGCCGCGCAGCTGCGGTCGCTGGGGCTGATCGACGTCCTCTGGAGCGTCGACACGAACGACTGGCGCCTGCCGGGCGCCGGGACGGTCGCCTCGCGCGCGCTGGCCGTGCGGCCGGGCGGGATCGTGCTGATGCACGACGGCGGAGGCCCCCGCGGCGGCACCCTCGCGGCACTGCCGACGATCATCCACGGGCTGAAGGCGCGCGGCTACCACCTGGTCACGGTGCCGGAGCTGCTGGGCCTGCCGCAGCGCTGGCGCTACCGCTCCGCCGGCTGACCGTCGCCGGCCGCCGGACCGGCGGCGTCCGGCTCGGGGGCGCGATCGCGGTCCGCGGGCCGGTCGGCGGGGGCCGCGCGCCGGGCGGCGCTACCCTGGAGGCATGTCCGAGGCGGAGCGTCTGGTCCTCTCCGACCTCCGGATGGCGCCGGGGGAGGGGCGCCGGCTCGATCTGCCGGTGCCGCTGGACGCCGTCCGCCTGAGCGAGCAGGGCTACGCGCCCGAGCCCGCCGAGCCGGTGGCGCAGCTCGACGTCTCG
>Ga0164243_10012538_pt1 | contig 12000 bp, 11 predicted proteins | sample OricompcompostOP_FD_108781 | JGI IMG/M metagenome (GOLD analysis project Ga0164243, IMG submission 108781) | Organic Plus compost microbial communities from Emeryville, California, USA - Original compost - Organic plus compost (OP) | ecosystem: Engineered > Solid waste > Mixed feedstock >...
AACGTCATGCCGCTCCTGGAGATCGTCCGCGGCGACAAGACCAGCCCGGAGACCCTGGCCACCGCCCTGGAGGTCGGCAAGCGGATCCGCAAGACGACGGTGATCTCCCGCGTCGGGCCCGGCTTCATCGCCAACCGCGTCGCCAGCGTCCGCCTCGCCGAGACCAACGCCTTCCTGCTGGAGGGCCTTGCGCCGGCCCGGGTCGACAAGGTGCTCTACGACTTCGGCTTCCCGATGGGGCCGTTCGCCATGCTCGACCTGGTCGGCCTCGACGTGATCCCCGATCCGCCGGGTCAGAAGACCATCCGCAGCTGGATGGTCGAGGCCGGCCGGCGCGGCCAGAAGGGCGGCGGCGGCTTCTACGACTACGACGAGAAGCGCAATCCGCAGCCCTCGCCGGCCGCCGAGAAGATCATCGAGGACTTCCGCAAGGCCGGCGGCGGCCAGCCGAAGCAGGTCTCCGACGAGGAGATCCTCGAGCGCAGCCTGCTGCTGGAGGTCAACGAGGGGGCGAAGGTGCTGGAGGAGGGGATCGCCATCCGCGCCTCGGACATCGACGTCGCCCTGATCAACGGCTACGGCTGGCCGGTCGATCGCGGCGGGCCGATGTACTACGCCGACCAGTTGGGGCTCGATAAGGTGGTCGCCCGGCTCAGGGAGTTCGAGGCGAAGTACGGGCCGCAATACAGGCCCGCGCCGCGGCTCGAACGGCTGGCCGCCGAGGGCAAGAAGTTCGGCGATCGAAGCTGAACCGTCGCCTGGCGCCCGGTCGCGGGCGCATTACATGCAGGCCGACCACGACCGCCGGGGATTCGCTTGTCGTTCGAGAACCTCTTCCAGCCGCTGACGTTCGCCCGCGGGCCGGCGATGAAGAACCGCTTCATGCTGGCGCCGCTGACCAACAAGCAGAGCCGGCCCGACGGGGTGCTGACCGAGGACGAGATCCGCTGGCTCGCCCTGCGGGCCAAGGGCGGCTTCGGCCTGGTGACGACGGCGGCCGCCCACGTGCAGGCGGTCGGCCAGGGCTTCACGGGCCAGCTCGGCGTCTTCGGCGACCAGCACCTGCCGGGCCTGTCGCGCATGGCCGACGCCCTGCGGGCCCACGGCGCGGTGTCCGCCGTGCAGCTGTACCATGCCGGCGACCGGGCCCCGCCTGAGCTGGTCAGTGCGCCGGTTTCGCCGTCCGACCAGCCGGACACCGGCGCCCGCGGCCTCAGCCTCGACGAGGTGCAGCAGCTGCGCGACGACTTCGTCGCCGCGGCGGTGCGCGCCGAGACCGCCGGCTTCGACGGGGTCGAGATCCACGGGGCGCACGGCTACATCATCACCCAGTTCCTGTCGCCCGAGAGCAACCGCCGCGAGGACCGCTACGGCGGCGACGCGGAGAACCGCGCGCGGCTGCTGTTCGAGATCATCGACGGGGTGCGCGCCGCCACCGGGGCCAATTTCCAGCTGGGGCTGCGGATCTCGCCCGAGCGCTTCGGCATCCGGCTGGCGGAGGCGATCGCGATGGCCGAACGGCTGCTGCGCGAGGACCAGCTCGACTACCTCGACCTGTCGCTATGGGACGTCTTCAAGGAGCCGGCCGAGGAGGCGTTCCAGGGCCGCACCCTGATGTCCTGCTTCACCGAGCTGCCCCGCGGGCGGACCCGCATCGGCGCCGCCGGCAAGGTGACGACGCCGGATCAGGCGGCCGCGGTGCTCGCCGCCGGCTGCGACTACGTCAGCATCGGCCGCGCCGCCATCCTGCACCACGACTACCCCGAGCAGCTGCGCCGCAGCCCGCGGTTCGCGCCTATCGAAACCCCGGTGGCGCCGGCGCACCTCGCCGCCGAGGGCCTGACGCCCGGGTTCATCGAGTACATGAGGAGCTTCGCGGGCTTCGTCGCCGAGGCGGCCTAGCCGGATCCGTTTTCGCCGGCCGCCGTTGACGGCGCCGCGCGCGTCAGCCGAAAGGACGGCATGGCCTCAGGACTAGCAGCCCTTCTCGACGACATCGCCGGCATCGCCAAGATCGCCGCCGCCTCGCTGGACGACGTCTCCGCCGCGGCTGGCAAGGCCGGATCGAAGGCGGTCGGCGTGGTCGTCGACGACACCGCGGTCACCCCCGGCTACGCCATGGGCTTCACGCCCGACCGCGAGCTGCCGATCGTCTGGAAGATCGCGCTGGGCTCGCTGCGCAACAAGTTCTTCTTCCTGCTGCCGGCCGCCCTGATCCTGAGCGCCTTCGCGCCGTGGGCGGTCACGCCGTTGCTGATGCTGGGCGGCGCCTTCCTCTGCTTCGAGGCGGCGGAGAAGGTGATCGAGGCGGTGCTGCACGGGGACACGGCGGCCGACGAGCCGCAGGAGCTGGCGCTCAGCTCCGAGGCGCTGGAGAAGGTGAAGGTCTCCGGGGCGATCCGCACCGACCTGATCCTCTCGGCCGAGATCATGGCCATCTCGCTGGCGAGCGTCTCCGACCAGCCGTTCTTCGTGCGCGCCGCGGCGCTGGCGGCGGTCGGCCTGGCGATCACCGTCGGCGTCTACGGCGTGGTCGGCTTCATCGTGAAGATGGACGACATCGGCCTGCACCTGGCGAAGGGCCGCGCGCGCAGCCTGCGCCTGGTCGGCCGGCTGCTGGTGCGCGCCATGCCGGGCGTCCTGAGCAGCCTGACCATCATCGGCACGGTGGCCATGCTGTGGGTCGGCGGCGGCATCATCGTCCACGGCCTGGAGCAGTACCATCTGACGCAGATCCCCGGCTGGGTGCACGCGCTGCAGCACTGGGCCTCCGGAGCCCCGGTGATGGGAAGCGTCGCCGGCTGGGTGGCCTATGCGGCGGGCGCGGCGCTGACCGGCCTCCTGATCGGCGGCGTCATCGCCGGCGTGCTGCACCTGATCCCGAAGCGGAAGAAGGCGGAAGCGTAGGGTTGCTCCCCACCTCCCGGCCTTCGCCGGGGCGAGCGGTTCGAAGCCGCAGGCCTAGTAGGCGAAGTCCTCGAACACCCGGCCGACGTCGCCCGCCCAGCGGGTCTCGTAGAGCTCGAGCAACCGTTCGGCCGGGGTGACGCCGCTCTCGGCGATCTCCTGCAGCTCGCCGAGGTAGCCGCTCTCGTCGACCAGCCCGCCGGACAGCCGGTTGCGGCGCTTCAGCCCCTCGTGGGCGATGGCCAGCATGTCCTTGGCCACGTCCTGCACGGTGCGGCCGCCGACCTGCGCCTTGAGGCCCAGCCGGGCGACGTCGGCGCGCAGCCGCTCGTGGTCGGCGATCGCCCAGTCCTTGCAGAGGTCCCGGGCCGCCGCCAGCGCGGCCGAGTCGTAGAGCACGCCCATCCACAGCGCCGGCAGGGCGCAGAGCCGGCTCCACGGCCCGGAGTCGGCGCCGCGCATCTCCAGGTACTGCTTCAGCCGCACTTCCGGGAACAGGGTGGTGGTGTGGTCGGCCCAGTCCTTGATCGTCGGCCGCTCGCCCGGCAGTTCGGCGAGCTTGCCGTCCATGAAGTCGCGGAACGAGCGCCCGGCGACGTCGACGTACTTGCCGTCGCGCTTGACGAAGTACATCGGCACGTCGAGCGCGTAGCGGGCGTAGGCCTCGAAGCCGAAGCCGTCCTGGAAGACGAAGTCCAGCATGCCGGTGCGGTCCGGATCGGTGTCGGTCCAGACGTTGGCGCGGCTGGAAAGCAGCCCCGTCGGCTTGCCTTCCTTGAACGGCGAGTTGGCGAACAGCGCCGTGGCGATCGGCTGCAGCGCCAGGCTGGTGCGGAACTTGGCGACCATGTCGGCTTCCGAGCCGAAGTCGAGGTTCGCCTGCACCGTGCAGGTGCGGAACATCATGTCCAGGCCCATGCCGCCGACCTTCGGCATGTATTCGCGCATGATCTTGTAGCGGCCCTTGGGCATCACCGGGATCTTGTCCCGCCGCCACAGCGGCGTGAAGCCGAGCCCGAGGAAGCCGAGGCCGAGTTCGTCGGCGACGACCTTCACCTCCTGCAGGTGGGTCCCGGTCTCCTCGCAGATCTCGTGCACGGTCTCGAGCGGCGCGCCGGAGAGTTCGAACTGGCCGCCCGGCTCGAGGCTGACGCTGGCTTGGCCGCGCTCCAGGGCGATGACGTTGTCGCCTTCGAAGACCGGCCGCCAGCCGAAGCGGGTCAGGCCTTCGAGCAGGGCCTTGATGCCGTGCGGCTCGTAGGGCACCGGCCGATGCGAGCCGAGCTGAAAGACGAACTTTTCGTGCTCGGCGCCGACCCGCCAGTCCGCCGCCGGCTTGGATCCCGCCTCCAGCCAGCGGACCAGATCCTCGAAGACGAGCGGGCGTTCCTGGCAAGCGATGTCGGCCAATGCAGCTCTCCAGCCCGTAGAAGACGTCTCAGCGGGCTACGACCCGCGCGGCGGCGATGTTTACGCGCATGAGTGACATGGGCGCAAACGCTCGCCGCTCAAGTACGCCAGTCGCCCAGCGCAGCTTGCCATAAGGTTAGCGCGCTGATGGCCGCCGTGTCGGCGCGCAGAATTCTCGGCCCCAACGTCGCCGGCGTCGCGAAGTTCAAGGAGCGCAGCATCTCGCGCTCCCGCGGGGAGAAGCCGCCCTCGGGGCCGATCAGGATCGCCCAGGGCGCGTCCGGCTGGCCTTGCAGCGCCTCGAGCGCCGGCGCCGCGTCGCCGGCCTCGTCGCAGAACAACAGCCGCCGGCCCGCCTCCCAGCCGCCGATCAGCTTGTCGAGGCGCACCGGCTCGAGCACCTGCGGCACGTCCAGCCGGCCGGTCTGCTCGGCCGCCTCGGTCGCGATCGCCTGCAGCCGCTCGACGCGGGTGTGGTCGGCGTTGGTGCGTTCGGTGATCGTCGGCCGCACGCGGCGGGCGCCGAGCTCGGCGGCCTTCTCGACGATGGTCTCCAGCCGCGCGCGCTTGACCAGGGCGACGACGAGGTCGAGGTCCGGGCCGCTCGCCTGCGGCCGGGCCTGGTCCAGCGCCTCCAGCGTCACCGCCTTCTTGCCGACGCCGGCGACCCGCATGCGCCACTCGCCGTCGCGGCCGTTGAACGCCAGGAGCTCGTCGCCCACCGCCAGCCGCATCACCGCGGCCAGATAGCGGCTCTGCCCCTCGTCCAGCTTCAGCTCGGCGCCGGGGGCCAGGTCGTGGGCGACGAAGAGGCGGATCATGGAGAGGCTTGTACTGTCTCCGATCTCACCCGTCATCGCCCGGAACGGGCGCGGCTTCCGCTCGTCCTGGCGACGCCGGGACTTAGCGGAAGCCTACGAACCGCTCAGGCTGAATCTGGATCTCGGCGTTCGCCGGAATGAGCGGACTTTGGGCGACGACGAAACGCGGCCTTCGAGCGTTACCGCTCCACCATGTCCAAGCGCGACGACGATCCCGAAATCCAGGCCCGCCAGCTGGTGCTGGTGAAATGGCAGCAGCGCGCGATGGCCGAGGGCGAGAAGGTGCTGATCATCTTCGAAGGGCGCGACGCGGCGGGGAAGGACGGCTCGATCCGCGTCCTCACCGAGCACCTGTCGGTGCGCAACACCAAGGTGGTCGCCCTGCCCAAGCCGTCGGACCGCGAGCGCAGCCAATGGTACTTCCAGCGCTACATCCCGCACCTGCCGGCATGCGGCGAGACGGTGATCTTCAACCGCTCCTGGTACAACCGCGCGGGGGTCGAGCGGGTGATGGGCTTTTCCACGCCGGACGAGCAGGAGGTCTTCCTGCGCGAGGCGCCGACCGTGGAGTCCATGCTGATCGAAAGCGGGCTGCGGATCGTCAAGTTCTGGCTCGACGTCTCCAGGGACGAGCAGGCCAAGCGGCTGGCGGAGCGGCGCACCGATCCGCTCAAGGTGCTGAAGAGCTCGCCCCTCGACGAGGCGGCGCAGAAGAAGTGGGACGACTACACCACGGCCCGCGACGTTATGCTGCAGCGGACTTCGACCGCCCTGGCGCCGTGGATCTGCGTGCGCTCCGACCACAAGAAGAAGGCCCGGCTGGCGATCATGAGCTACCTCGCCCACGCCCTCGCGCCGCCGAAGATCGCCGCCGACGTCGCGCCCGCCGATCCGGACATCCTGTTCCGCTTCGAAAGCGCGGCGCTGACCGACGGCCGCCTGGCGAGCTAGACACCCGCCCGTTTCATTTCCGCCTTGACACCGCTTGAGCCACAAGGCTCGCATCGCGCCAGAGGAAACGATTGCGCTCACATCGCCCTCAGGCGACGGCGCAGACCAGGAGCAGGCGGATGAGTTACCTTGGCGAGTTCCGTAGCAACTGGCGCGCGCTCGCGGCCGCCGGCCTGGGCCTTGGCGGCGGCGCCGCCCTGCACATCTACTCGCTGAGCGTCTTCGCCCCGCCGCTGCTGCAGGAGTTCGGCTGGTCCAAGGCGCAGTTCGCCCTCGTCGGCCTGATCGGCATGCTGACCCTGGTGACCGTGCCGGTGGCCGGGCGGCTGGCGGACAGCTTCGGCGTGCGCCGCACCGCCGCCTTCGGGGTCATCGGCGTGCCGCTCTGCTTCGTCGCCTACAGCATGATGCGGGGCAGCTTCACCGAGTTCATGGCGATCACCATCGCCCTGACGGCGATCGGCGCGACCACCACCTCGTCGGTCTACAGCCGTCTGGTCGCCGAGCGGTTCGTGAAGGCCCGCGGCCTGGCGCTGGCCGTCGTCGTCTGCGGACCGGCCGGGGTCTCCGCCTTGGGCATCCCGCTCCTGACCTACGTCAACGACCATTTCGGCTGGCGCGCCGGCTACCAGTCGGTGGCGGCCTTCTCGCTGTGCCTGGGCCTTCTGGCCCTGGCGATGATGCCGCGGCCGGTCGCGACCGGCCGCTCCGCGGCGCGCGTCCCCGGCCGCATTCTGCACGACTACCGGCAGGTCGCCGGCCGCTCGGCCTTCTGGGTGATCGTCGCGGCCATGCTGCTGTGCAACCTCGCCGCCGCCCTGCCCGCCTCGCACATGAAGCTGCTGCTGCTCGACAAGGGCGCCAGCTCGGCGGTCGCCTCGGTGATCATCTCCTCCTACTCGACCGGGGTGATCATCGGCCGCTTCGCCTGCGGCCTGTCGCTGGACCGCTTCCCGCCGCACATCGTCGCCGCCATCGCCATGGGGCTGCCGGCGATCGGCCTGTTCATCCTGGGCTCGCCGCTCGACGCGACCGTCGCGCTCGGCGCCGCGGTGCTGCTGCTCGGCCTGTCGCAGGGGGCGGAGGGCGACCTGGCGGCCTATCTGGTCATGCGCTTCTTCGGCATCCAGGTGTTCTCCAGCACGCTCGGCCTGGTGACGGCGGCGATCGGCAGCGCCAGCGCCATCGGCGCCCTGGTCATGGGCGCGACCCTGAAGGTGACCGACAACTTCGCCATCTATCTCTACATCTGCACCGCGGCGACCTTCGTCGGCAGCCTGTTGTTCATGCTGCTCGGCCGCCCGCCGGAAAAAGAACCGGTGCTTGCGCCGCAGGGCGCCTAAGCGCTTTCCTCCGCCTCTGCAGTCGCAAGCGGCGGGGGAGCCTTGGGCAAGGACAGTCTGACGGCGGCGGAGGCGCGGCGCATCGCCCTGGCCGCCCAGGGCTTCGGTGCGGCGCGGCCGACCCGCGAGGTCGGCCAACGCCAGCTCCTGAAGACCATCGAGCGCCTCGGCGCGGTGCAGATCGACTCCGTCAACGTCGTCTCGCGCACCCACTACCTGCCGGCCTTCTCCCGCCTCGGCGCCTATCCGCGGCCGCTGCTGGAGGCGCTCGCCTGGGGGCAGAAGCCGGCGCTGTTCGAATACTGGGGCCACGAGGCCAGCCTCCTGCCGCTCTCCGCCCAGCCGCTGCTGCGCTGGCGGATGGCCGACGCGCATGACGGCGTCGGCGTCTGGCGCGGCATCGCGCGGTACCTGCGCGAGCACCGCGCCCAGGTCGACCGCGCCCTGGCGCAGATCCGCGAGCGCGGCCCCCTCGCCGCCTCCGAGCTGCAGCTGGGGAGCAAGGGCGACGGCGGCTGGTGGGGCTGGAGCGAGGCCAAGCGCGCGCTGGAGTGCCTGTTCTGGACCGGCGAGCTGACCACCGCGACCCGCCGCGGGACCTTCGAGCGGGTCTACGGCCTGCCGGAGAAGGTGCTGCCGCGGGCGGTGCTGGAAACGCCGACCCCGACCCGCGAGGAGGCCCAGCGGGCCTTGCTGCGCATCGCCGCCCGCGCGCTCGGCGTCGCCACCGAGCGCGACCTGCGCGACTATTTCCGCATGAGCGTGGCCGAGACCCGCGGCCGCCTCGCCGAGCTGGTCGAGGCCGGCGAGCTTCAGCCGGTGACGGTGCAGGGCTGGCGCGAGCCGGCGTACCTCGACCCGGCCGCGCGCCGGCCTCGGCGGATCGCCGCCAGCGCCCTGCTCTCGCCGTTCGACAACGCCATCTGGTTCCGCGAGCGGACCGAGCGGATGTTCGGCGTGCGGGTGCGCCTGGAGATCTACACCCCGGCGGCCAAGCGCACCCACGGCTACTACGTGCTGCCGTTCCTCGAGGACGACGCCCTCACGGCCCGCGTCGACCTGAAGGCCGACCGCAAGGCCGGGACGCTGCGGGTGCTGGCCAGCCACGCCGAACCCTGGGCGAGCCCGCAGACGCCCGAACGGCTGGCCGCCGAGCTGCAGCTGATGACCGGCTGGCTGGGGCTGGAGCGCGTCGCCGTCGAGCCGCGCGGGGACCTGGCCGCAGCGCTGGCGGCGGAGCTCTGATCCCGCTCGTCCCGGCGCACGCCCGGACCCAGATGGCGGCCGCTGTGGTGGGCTCCAAGCTCGCCGCGCCCTTTCCAGCATCCTCCCGGGTCGGCCTGGACCCCGGCGTTCGCCGGGGCGAGCGGAGAAGGGGCGGAGGTTTGAGCGCCTTGCGCCATCTGCTAAGCCCCCCGCATGAGCCAGTCCGCGCCGCTGCCCGACGCCGTTCCGACCAATTGGGTCGACCGGCGCGCGCCCGCCGCCCTGCGGCCGTGGCTGAAGCTCGGCCGCTTCGACCGGCCGACCGGGATCTGGCTGCTGATGCTGCCGGGCTGGCAGGCGATCGCCCTCGCCGGCGCGATCGACCGCCGGCCGCCGAGCCTGGTCCTGCTGCTGGCGTTCTTCGTCGGCGCGGCGCTGATGCGCGCGGCCGGCTGCGCCTTCAACGACGTGGTCGACCGCGACATCGACGCCAAGGTCTCGCGCACCGCCGGCCGGCCGATCCCGTCGGGCCAGATCAGCGTGAAGCAGGCCTGGGCCTTCATCGTCGGCTGCAGCCTGGTCTCGCTGCTCATCCTTTTGACCATGGGTCCGCTGGCGATCGCCCTCGGCGTCGCCTCCCTGGCGCTGGTCGCGGCCTATCCGTTCATGAAGCGGATCACCTGGTGGCCGCAGGCCTGGCTGGGACTGACCTTCAACTGGGGCGCCCTGCTGGGCTTCGCCGCCGCCACCGGCCGGCTCGACCTCTCGGCGGTGCTGCTCTACGCCGCCGGCGTGTTCTGGACCCTCGGCTACGACACCATCTACGCCATCCAGGACATCGAGGACGACGCCCTGGCCGGCGTGAAATCCTCCGCCCGCCGGCTGGGCGAGAACACCCCGCGCGGCGTCGCGGCCTTCTACGGCATGTCCCTGGTGCTGGCTTTCGCGGCCTACGTCTGGGCGTCGTTGAGCTTCCTGTTCGTGCCGGTGTTCGCGCTTTACGCCGTCCACCTGATCCTGCAGGCCCGCCGGGTGCGCATCGACAGCCCGGCCCGGGCTCTCGCGCTGTTCAAGGCCAACACCTGGGCGGGCCTGATCCTCTTCGCCGCCTTCGCCGCCGGGGCGGTGCGGTTCGGATGATCGCCGCCACGCCGGAAGCGCGTCTCGCCTTCGTGCTGGAGAACACCCGCGTCCAGCGGCCGCCGCACACCCCGGAGCTGGAGCTGCACCTCGCCGACGAGATCACCCCGATCTGGCGGCTGACCGAGGAGGCGCTGGAGGAGATGGGCCTGCCGCCGCCGTTCTGGGCCTTCGCCTGGGCCGGGGGGCAGGCGCTGGCGCGCTACGTCCTCGACCACCCGCAGATGGTCGCCGGCAAGCAGGTGATCGACTTCGCCAGCGGCTCGGGCATCGTCGCCATCGCCGCGATGAAGGCCGGCGCCGCGCGCGTGCTGGCGGCCGACATCGACGTCTTCTGCGCCGCCGCGGTGACCGCCAACGCCGCGCGCAACGGCGTCGCCGTGGAGTTCACCGAGCAGAACCTGCTGGAGGCGCCGCCGCCGGCCTGGGCGCAGGTCATCCTCGCCGGCGACATCTGCTACGAGAAGCCGCTGGCCGCCCGGGTGCTCGCCTGGCTGACCGCGGCGAAAGACGCCGGGGCGACGGTGCTGATCGGCGATCCCGGGCGCAGCTACTTCCCGCGCGAGGGCCTGGAGAAGCTCGCCGAATACCAGGTGCCGACCACCCGCGAGCTGGAGGACATGGAGGTCAAGAGGACCTCCGTCTGGCGCCTCCCGTAGCCCCCACGTCGTCTCCATAAGCGTTGCGCGCGTTCCGGGAGCGGCGCGGCACTTCCCACGCCCCGCTCGAGCGACTAGAACATTCAGCGAACGCGAATACAGGAGCGCGCCATGGGCGAGGACGGCCGGATCGACTACATCGAGCTTCCCGGCGGCGACATGGTCGCCACCAAGCGGTTCTACGAACAGGCCTTCGGCTGGGCGTTCACCGACTACGGCCCGAGCTATGCGGCCTTCGACGAGGGCCTCGACGGCGGCTTCAACGGCGACGCGGCGGACCAGAGCCGCATGCCGCTGGTGATCCTCTGGGCCGACGACCTGGCGGCCATGGAGGCCAAGGTCCGCGCCGCCGGCGGCGAGATCACCCGCGCCCCCTACGCCTTCCCGGGCGGCCGCCGCTTCCACTTCCGCGACCCCAGCGGCAACGAGCTGGCGGTGTGGAGCGAGGAGTGACGCCGGAGGAGCTCCACGCGCTGGTCATGGCCTTCCCCGGAGTCGAGGAGGGCAAGAGCTACGGCCGCCCGGTCTACAAGGTGGCCGGCAAGTTCCTCACCCGGCTGCGGGACGAGGACGCGAGCGTGGTGCTGCAGGAGGTCGGCTTCGACGAGCGCGAGATGCTGATCGAGGCGGCGCCGCGGACCTTCCACGTCACCGAGCACTACCGGAACTACCCGATCGTGCTGGCGCGGATCGAAGCGCTCGGGCCGGCGGAGCTGCGCGGGTTCCTCGAGCGGCGCTGGCGCAAGATCGCGCCGAAGGCGGCGGTGAAGGCCTGGGACGCGGCGCGCCAGTCGGACGCGTGACACGGCGGGCCCCGCGGCCTAGCTTCCGGCCGGCGTGAACGCCCCTCGTCTCGGCGCGCCGGCTGAAGAGGCGTTCGGCGCGAGCCTGGGAGACGAGATGGCCTATCGGTCTTTGCGCGAGTTCCTCACCACGCTGGAGGCGGCCGGCGAGCTGGTGCGCGTCGTCGAGCCCGTCTCGACGGTTCTCGAAATGACCGAGATCCAGCGCCGCCTGCTGGCGACCGGCGGCCCGGCGGTGCTGTTCGAGAAGCCGATCCGCGCCGACGGCGAGATCTCCCCCATGCCGGCGCTGGTCAACCTGTTCGGCACGGTCAAGCGCGTGGCGATGGGCGTCACCCTGGAGGGCCGCGCGCGCGAGACCGCGGCCGACCTGCGCGAGGTCGGCGAACTTCTGGCCTTCCTGCGCGCGCCGGAGCCGCCGCGCGGCCTGAAGGACGCCATGGAGATGCTGCCGCTGGCCAAGACCGTGATGGCCATGCGGCCGGCCACGGTGAAGCGCGCGCCGGTGCAGGAGGTCGTGCTCAAGGGCGACGACATCGACCTTTCCAAGCTGCCGATCCAGAGCTGCTGGCCGGGCGAGCCGGCGCCGCTGATCACCTGGCCGCTGGTGGTGACCAAGGGCCCGTCGACGGAGCGGGAGGACGACTACAACCTCGGCATCTACCGCATGCAGGTGCTGGGCAAGGACCGCACCATCATGCGCTGGCTGGCGCACCGCGGCGGGGCGCAGCACCACCGCCGCTGGAAGGCCGCCGGCAAG
>Ga0164243_10012539_pt1 | contig 11999 bp, 9 predicted proteins | sample OricompcompostOP_FD_108781 | JGI IMG/M metagenome (GOLD analysis project Ga0164243, IMG submission 108781) | Organic Plus compost microbial communities from Emeryville, California, USA - Original compost - Organic plus compost (OP) | ecosystem: Engineered > Solid waste > Mixed feedstock >...
GACCTTGTACGCCGTCAGCAGGTCATTCTTCCCTGCCGGCGTGCCGATGATCGTCCGGAACTTCTCGATCTTCGGGCAGGAGTTCGTGTAGGTGGAGAACCCGCCGCGGCCGTTGGGCTCCCCGGACCAGATCGCCGCGCTGATCTTCTTGTCCATGCTCGTGTTCCAGCCGTGGCGGGCCTTGATGTGCTTCCATCCCCACGTCTTGGTGCCGCAGCGCAGTGTGGAGAACTTCCGCGACATGTAGCGCTGGGCCCGGCTCCAGCGGCAGCCAGTCGGAGTGCCGATGCCACGCAGGGGACGGTATTCAGCAGCGGAATCCGCGGTCCCTGTCTCTGGGCTCGGATCCCGGGAACGCTGTGAACCACTCCCTCCACAGGTCTTCTTCGATGGTGTCTGAAAGCGCTAGCTGTGCAGTGAGTGAGGCGCACCTCCTGTATGCCTCACTACAGCGTCTTCGCGTAGCAGAGGCTCTCCTCGTGGAAGCGGTAGTAGCCGAATTTCTCGCAGGGCTCGTAGCCGCTGGAGGTGTAGAGGGCGATGGCCTCCGGCTGCTTGGTGCCGGTTTCCAGGACCATGCGGACGCGGCCCGCGGCGCGGGCGTCCTCCTCCAGTGCGGCGAGGATGCGGCGGGCGAGACCCCTGCCGCGCATCTCCTCCACGACGTACATGCGCTTCAGTTCGGCGTCGCCGTCCCGGTTGCCCTCCTCGTTGGCGTCCTGGACGCGCCAGCCGCCGGAGGCGACCGGGACGCCGAGCGCGTCGTAGGCGATCAGGTAGATGCCGTTGGGGGGCCGGAAGTCCGCGGGGTCCATCGGGGTGGCGTCGCCGCCGTCGCCGTAGCGGATGTCGTACTCGGCCTGGACTGCTGCGTCCAGCTTCACGGCGTCGGGGTGGTCGTAGGGGACCCGGCGGATTTCCATGACGAATACCGTAAAACATGCCCGGACCTGCGGGTGTCGTATCGTGCCCTGGTGCTCACTGTGACCTCTGTCAACGTCAACGGACTCCGCGCCGCCGCCAAGAAGGGCTTCGTGGAGTGGCTCGCCGGGACCTCCGCCGATGTGCTGTGCCTCCAGGAGGTGCGGGCCGAGGCGGCGCAGCTCCCGGAGACCGTGCGGGAGCCCGAGGGGTGGCACGTGGTGCACGCGCCGGCCGCCGCCAAGGGCCGCGCGGGCGTCTCCCTGTACACCCGGCGCGAGCCCGAGCGGGTGCGGATCGGCTTCGGCTCGGCGGAGTTCGACGGCAGCGGACGGTACGTCGAGGCGGACCTGCCCGGTGTGACGGTCGCCTCGCTGTACCTGCCGTCCGGCGAGGTCGGCACGGAGCGGCAGGACGAGAAGATCCGCTTCATGGACGAGTTCCTCGTGTACCTCAAGGAGCTGAGGGAGAAGGCCGCCGCCGACGGGCGCGAGGTCGTCGTCTGCGGCGACTGGAACATCGCGCACGAGAAGGCCGACCTCAAGAACTGGCGCGGCAACACCAAGAACTCCGGCTTCCTGCCCGAGGAGCGGGAGTGGCTCTCCCGCGTCCTCGATCCGGCCGACGGGGGCTACGTCGACGTGGTGCGCGCCCTGCACCCGGACGTCGACGGCCCCTACTCGTGGTGGTCGTACCGGGGGCGGGCCTTCGACAATGACACCGGTTGGAGGATCGACTACCAGATGACCACCCGGGGCCTCGCGGACCGCGCGCTGAAGGCGTACGTGGAGCGCGCGGCCACCCACGCCGAACGCTGGTCGGACCACGCGCCGGTCACGGTCGTCTACGGGTAGCCCCGAGAAGTCAGTCCTGCTTCCGCAGTCTCCGGTCCAGCGCCAGTGACAGCTCCGCGTCCACCACGCTGCGGGCCAGCGGGCGCAGGCGGTGGAGGGTCTCCTCCGGGGCGTGGCGGAGGATCAGGTCGGCGAAGAGGTCGGCGAGGGCGTCCGCGTGGGTGCGGACCTCCGCGCCGGTGCGCAGGACCTCGCCCAGCGGGATGCCCTCGCGGACCAGCGCGGAGGACACCTCCAGCAGACGGCGGCTGATGTGGACGATCTCCTCGCCGTCGACGCCCAGGTAGCCGAGGTCCAGGGCGGCGGCCAGGTTCTCCGGGGTGACCTCGCCGGCGAAGTGGTCGGCGAGCTCCTCCGGGGTGAGGCGGACCGGGGTCTCCTCGGTGGGGACCTCCATGCCGAGCAGGTCGCCGACGCCGCGGCCGCTGTCGAAGGCCTCGGCCAGCTCGGCTATGCCGTTCAGGGTGTGGCCGCGCTCCAGCAGCGCCGTGATGGTGCGCAGCCGGGCCAGGTGCTGGTCGTCGTACCAGGCGACACGGCCCTCGCGGCGGGGCGGCGGGATGAGCTTGCGCTCGCGGTAGAAGCGCAGGGTGCGCACGGTGATGCCGGCGAGCCGCGCCAGTTCCTCCATGCGGTACTCGCGCCGTTCCGTGGGGGTGCCGCTCTCGGTGCCGCTGTCGTCCGTCACGCCTGAAGCCTAGGTCGTACCGCCGGTAACTTTCCTCGCACGACCCCTACCCATGAGTACGGCGCTGCTCTACGCTCCCCATTGCGCCAGTGTTCACTGGCATGGTTCTGAGCGATGCGCGGAGGCTTTGGGATGGCCGAGCACGAGCATGTACGGGTCGCGGTGATCGGGTCGGGATTCGGCGGACTCGGGGCCGCCGTACGGCTGCGCCGCGAGGGGATCACGGACTTCGTCGTCCTGGAGCGGGCCGGCAGCGTCGGCGGCACCTGGCGCGACAACAGCTACCCGGGGTGCGCCTGCGACGTGCCCTCGCACCTGTACTCCTTCTCCTTCGCGCCCAACCCCGACTGGCCGCGCTCCTTCTCCGGCCAGGAGCACATCCGCGCCTACCTGGAGCGGGTCACCGACACCTTCGGGCTGCGCCCGCACATCCGCTTCAACGCCGAGGTGAAGCGGATGACCTGGGACGCCGAGCGGCTGCGCTGGGACATCGAGACCACCGCCGGCGACTGGAGCGCGGACGTCGTCGTCTCCGCCACCGGGCCGCTGTCCGAGCCCAAGCTGCCGGACGTGCCCGGCCTCGACACCTTCCCCGGCAAGGTGTTCCACTCCGCCCGCTGGGACCACGACTACGACCTGCGCGGCAAGCGCGTCGCCGTGATCGGCACCGGCGCCTCCGCGATCCAGATCGTCCCGTCGATCCAGCCGCAGGTGGAGAAGCTCACCCTGTTCCAGCGCACCCCCGCCTGGGTGCTGCCCCGCATGGACCGGCCCATCGGCGCCGCCGAACGCGCCGTGCACCGGGCGCTGCCCTTCACCACCAAGCTGCGCCGCGGGCTGCTGTGGGGCATCCGCGAGCTCCAGGTGCAGGCGTTCACCAAGCACCCGGGCGAGCTCGGGTTCGTCGAGCAGCTCGCCAAGCGGAACATGGCGCGGGCCGTCAAGGACCCGGAGCTGCGCGCCAAGCTCACCCCGGACTACCGCATCGGCTGCAAGCGGATCCTGCTGTCCAGCACGTACTACCCGGCCCTCGCGCAGCCCAACGTGGACGTCGTCGCGAGCGGGCTGACCGAGGTGCGCGGCTCGACCCTGGTCGCCGCCGACGGCACCGAGACCGAGGCCGACGCGATCGTCTTCTCCACCGGCTTCCACGTCACGGACATGCCGATCGCCGAGCGGGTCGTCGGCCCCGAGGGCAAGACCCTCTCCGAGGCGTGGTCGGGCGGTGTGCAGGCGCTGCGCGGCGCCTCCGCGGCCGGCTTCCCCAACTGGATGACGATCATCGGCCCCAACACCGGCCTCGGGAACTCCTCGATGATCCTGATGATCGAGTCCCAGCTGAACTACATGGCCGACTACCTGCGCCAGCTCGACGTCCTCGGAGGCCGGGTCGCCCTCGACGCCCGCCCCAGCGCGGTCCGCGCCTGGAACCACCGGGTGCAGGAACGGATGAAGCGCACGGTGTGGAACACCGGCGGCTGCACCAGCTGGTACCTCGACGCCAGCGGCCGCAACACCACCATCTGGCCCGGCACCACCGCCGAGTTCCGGCGCGCCACCCGCCGCGTCGACCTCGCCGAGTACGCCGTGCTGCGCCCCGCCGACGCCCGCCCCGAGACCGGCGCGGAGAACGAGGAGGTGGCCGCATGAGCCGCCCGTCCCCCGTCACCACGGGGCGCTACGCCCCGCCCGCCCCGGTGCGCGAGCTGACCGCCACCTCCGCCGACGGCTCCCCGATCCACGTCGAGGTGCACGGACCCGAGGGTGCGCCCGCCGTCGTCCTCGCGCACGGCTGGACCTGCTCGACCGCCTTCTGGGCCGCGCAGATCCGCGAACTCGCCTCGGACCACCGGGTGATCGCCTACGACCAGCGCGGCCACGGACGCACCCCGGCGAGCCCCGCGTGCAGCACGGACGCGCTCGCCGACGACCTCGAGGCCGTCCTCACCGCCACCCTCGCCCCCGGCGAACGCGCCGTCATAGCCGGGCACTCCATGGGCGGCATGACGGTGATGGCCGCCTCCACCCGGCCCGCGTTCCGCGAGCACGCCGCCGCCGTCCTGCTGTGCAGCACGGGCAGCACGCGGCTCGTCCCCGAGTCCACGGTGCTGCCGCTGCGGCCCGGCCGGGTCAGGACCTGGATCACCGGGCACATCCTCGGCAGCCGCGCCCCGCTCGGCCCGGTCACCCCCGCCGCCCGCCGCATCCTCAAGTACGCGACCATGGGTCCGGATTCGGCGCCGGACATGGTGGAGGCCTGCGCCCGCATCGTGCACGCCTGCCCCCGCACCGTCCGCCACGCCTGGTCGCACGTGCTCGCCACGCTCGATCTCGACGCGGGCGTGCGGGAGTTGACCGTGCCGACGGAGATCGTCGCCGGCACCGCCGACCGGCTCACCCCGCCCGTGCACGCCCGTGCGCTCGCCGCCGCGCTGCCCGACTGCCGCGGCCTGACCGAACTGCCCGGCGTCGGCCACATGACCCCCGTCGAGGCGCCCGACCTGGTCACCACGCGGATCCGTGACCTCGTCACCGCCCACGTCAGTGCCCCACAGCCGCCCGTACCCGCCGAGGAGAGCGCATGAGCAGGGTCAGTCTCGAAGGAAAGGTCGTCGTCGTCACCGGCGCGGCGCGCGGGGTCGGGGAGCTGCTCGCCCGCAAACTCTCCGCGCGCGGGGCGACGTTGGCGCTCGTCGGTCTCGAACCGGACGCGCTGAAGGACGTCTCCGCCCGGCTGCACGGCGACAGCGACCACTGGTACGCGGACGTCACCGACCACGAGGCGATGGCCCGGGTCGCGGAAGAGGTGCGCGAGCGGTTCGGCCGGGTGGACGTCGTGGTCGCCAACGCCGGTGTGGCGACGGGCGGTCCGCTCACCGAGTCCGACCCGGACGCCTGGCGGCGCGTCATCGAGGTCAACCTGATCGGGTCGGCCGTCACCGGGCGGGCGTTCCTGCCGCTGCTCGCCGAGAGCCGCGGTTACCTGCTGCAGATCGCGTCCCTCGCCGCGATCACCCCGGCGCCGATGATGACGGCGTACTGCGCCTCCAAGTCCGGTGTCGAGGCGTACGCGCACGCGCTGCGCGCCGAAGTCGCCCACCGCGGCGTCAAGGTGGGCGTCGGCTACCTGTCGTGGACCGACACCGACATGGTGCGCGGCGCCGACCAGGACGACGTCATGCGGGAGTTGAGGCAGCGGCTGCCCTGGCCGGCCAACAAGACCTACCCGCTCGGACCCGCCGTGGACCGTCTCGTCGCCGGTATCGAGCGGCGCTCCGCGCACGTCTACGGGCAGGCCTGGCTGCGCGGCATGCAGGGCATCCGCGGCTGTCTCCCCGCCCTCATCGGCACCGTGGGGCAACGGGAGATGAAGCGGTTCGCGGGCCGGCTCGACGGGCTGCGCATCGGCCTGGTCGGCGCGGGCGGCAACGCCGACGAACAGCACCGCGCTACGGTCCGTGACTGATCGACATGCGCAGGGTCACCGCCCGTGTGAATCTGGTCGGGCAAGTTCCCCCACCCCACAACGGGAGTGAACCCACATGGGTATGAAGGACCAGATGCAGGAGAAGGCCGGCCAGTTCCAGCAGCAGGCCAAGCAGCGCGCCCAGCAGGGCAAGGAGCAGCTGCAGAACCGCGGCCGCCGTCGGGACGACGAGCAGGACCCGCAGCGTCGCCGCGAGTCCGAGGAGCGCTTCGACCAGGATCAGGAGATCTGACGTCGAAGCACCCTGGCAGTGACGTGCCGTAGGAAGGGGTGCCCCTGGCGAAGGGGGCACCCCTTTCTCACGCCCTCAGCGGCTCAGCGGCTCCGCGGCGGCAGCTTGGGACGCGACCGGTCGGGCACGTCGGCGTATCCCGGGGGAGAGGCGGGCGGTTCGGCCTCCAGCAGGTCCAGGGCGATCCGTACGGCGTCGTCCAGGACCGCGTGCCGGCCCTCGGCCCAGTCCAGCGGGGTGCGCAGCGCCTCCAGGTCGGGGTCGACGCCCCGGTTCTCCACGGACCAGCCGTAGGCGTCGAACCAGGCCGCGTTCATCGGCACCGTGATCACCGTGCCGTCCCCGAGCCGGTGCCGGCCGGTCATGCCGACCACTCCGCCCCAGGTGCGCTGCCCCACCACCGGGCCCAGCTTCAGCAGTTTGAACGCGGCGGTGATCATGTCGCCGTCGGAGCTGGTCGCCTCGTCGGCCAGCGCCACCACGGGCCCGCGCGGCGCGTTGGAGGCGTAACTCACGGGCTGGGCGTCGCGGGTGAGGTCCCAGCCGATGATGGTGCGGGTCAGCTTCTCCACCACGAGCTCGCTGATGTGCCCGCCCGCGTTGCCGCGTACGTCCACGATGAGCGAGGGCCGTGACATCTCCATCCGCACGTCCCGGTTGAACTGCGCCCAGCCGGAGCCGCCCATGTCGGGGATGTGCAGATACCCGCAACGCCCGCCGCTCAACTCCCGCACGACGGCTCGCCGTTTGGCCACCCAGTCCTGGTAGCGCAGGGGCGTCTCGTCGACCAGCGGGACGACCGCGACCCGCCGGGGCGGGCCCTCGCCGTCCGGCAGGAAGGTGAGTTCCACGGTGGTGCCGCCGGCCGCCGCGAGCAGCGGGTACGGCCCGGCGACCGGGTCCACCGGGCGGCCGTCGACATGGGTGAGGACCGCGCCCTCGCGGATGCCCGTGCCGGCCAGCGGGGAGCGGGCGCGGGAGTCGGAGGAGTCGCCGGGCAGGATCCGCTTCACCGTCCAGCCGTCCTCGCGGTGCACCAGATTGGCGCCGAGCAGGCCCTGGCGGCGCTGGTAGTGCGGGGGTCCCTCGTTGCGGCGGGCGGCGGTGACGTAGGCGTGCGAGGTGCCCAGTTCGCCCAGGACCTCGCGCAGCAGGTCGGCGAACTCGTCGGGGGAGGCGACCCGTTCGACCAGCGGACGGTACTGCTCCAGCACGCCGTCCCAGTCGATGCCGCACATGTCCGGCTCCCAGAAGTAGGCGCGGGTCAGCCGCCCCGCCTCCGCGTACGACTGGCGCCACTCGGCCGGCGGGTCCGCCTCGTGCTTGATGCGGCGCAGGTCGATCCACACCGTGGAGTCGGCGTCGCCCGGCTCGGTGGCGGGCACCGCGCGCAGGTCGCCCTCGTCGACCACGACCAGCCGGGTGCCGTCGCCGCTGACCGCGAAGAAGTCGAGGTGGGCGACGAGTTCGGACTTCTTGGCCTTGGGGACGTCGAAGTGCTCCAGGGTGGGCCGGCCGGTGGTGTCGTCGGGGTTGGCGAACGTCTCGCCGAGCGCGCCCGAGATCGGCCAGCGCAGCCACACGAGCCCGCACCCCGCGACCGGGTACAGGCCCGAGTACTTGGACGCGGCCACCGGGAAGGGCGTCACCCTGCTCTCCAGGCCCTCCGCCTCCACGGTGACCGTGCCGGCCTCCTCGCCCTCCTCCTCCAGCGGGTCGAGCCCCCCGGCGGCCGGCCGCCCCTCCGGGTTGAGCGCGTACGGCGAGGGCGTCGCCGACGACAGCGGCACCAGGTACGGGCGGCAGCCCAGCGGGAACGACAGGTCCCCGGTGTGCACGTCGTACACCGGGTCGAAGCCGCGCCAGGACAGGAACGCCAGATAGCGGCCGTCCCGGGTGAAGACCGGGTTCTCGTCCTCGAAGCGGCCGCCTGTGACGTCCAGGACCAGCCGGTCCTTGATCCGGGCGAGTTTGATCTGCCGCAGCGACCGCCCGATCACCGGGTGGGACCAGGCCAGCCAGGCGCCGTCGGGGGAGAAGGCGAGGTCGCGCACCGGGCCGTTGCCGGAGTGGATCAGCTCGGTGACCTCCTCCGCCGTCCCGTCCGTCGCCTCGTCGGTGTCCACGAGCAGCAGCCGCCCGTCGTGCGCGGCGACCGCGAGCCGCTGCCCCTCGGGGTCGGCGACCATCTCCAGCACCCGGCCCAGCTTCCCCGCGGCCAGCCTGCGGTGCGCGCGGTGGCCGGTCGCCCGGGGCAGCGAGGCGATCTCCACCGCGTCCTCGCCCTCGGCGTCCGTCACGTACGCGACCTGGCCGCCCGCGCCGAGCATCTCCGGCAGCCGCACCCGTACGCCCGGGGTGTCGGTGAGGGTGCGGGCGGGGCCGTCGCGGTGGGTGAGCCAGTACAGGCTGCCGCGCACCACGACCGCGCTGGCCCGGCCGGTCTCGTCGACGGACAGGCCGTCCAGGTGCTGCGCGGCGGGCACCTGGTAGGGGCGCCGGCCGGAGCGCGGACCGCTCAGCCGCACGTCCAGCCGGCGCGGCTGGGAGTCGGGCGTGAGGTCGTCCACGATCCACAGGTCGCCGGCGCACTGGTAGACGACGCGGGTGCCGTCGGTGGAGGCGTGCCGGGCGTAGAAGGCGTCGTGGTCGGTGTGGCGGCGCAGGTCGGAGCCGTCGTGGGCGCAGGAGTAGAGGTTGCCGATGCCCTCGTGGTCGGAGAGGAAGGCGATCCGGCCGCCGACGAACATCGGCGCGTGCAGATGGCCGTCGATGCCTTCCAGCAGACGGTGCCCGTGCAGCCAGAGCCGGCCGGTGGCGCCGCCCCGGTAGCGCTTCCAGGACGCCGGTTCGTGCGGCGGGGTACCGGTGAGCAGCAGTGACTTGCGCTCCCCTTCCAGGTCGGCGACCTGGATGTCGGAGACCGGGCCCCAGGGCAGCTTGCGTCCGGGGCTGCCGTCGAGGCCGAGCTTGTAGGCCCAGGTGAAGTGGGAGAAGGGCTCGCCGTGCGAGGTGACGGCGAGGATCGCCTCGTGCCCGTGCTCGTCGGGCGGGGCCCAGCCGCAGACGCGGGTGTCGGAGCTGCCCCAGTACGTCAGCCGCCGTCCTGGGCCGCCGTCCACCGGCACCAGATGCACCTCGGGGTCCAGACTGCGCCAGCTGGTGTACGCGATGTGGCGGCCGTCGGGGGAGAAGCGGGGGTGGCCGAGCTTGGTGCGGTCGACGGTGAGCCGCCAGGCGCGGCCCGCCCCGTCCAGCGGGGCGAGCCAGAGGTCGTCCTCCGCCACGAAGCACAGCAGGTCGTCCTTGAGGTGCGGCAGACGCAGATAGGTCACCCTCCCCATGCTTTTCCGGGGGACGGACCGCAGCAACTCGTGTGAATCCCTTATGCCGAGCGAACAACCGTGACGCAGAACACGAACGAAACCGTTTCGTTTCGCTAGCGGCCCGGGGTACCTTCTTCTTGTACGAAACCGTGTCGTTTCTTTGACGCGGCGGGACCCGGAGCGGAAAGGTGGTCGGCATGAGTGACATCGCGACGTCACGTCGCAGCCGGATCACCCCCGAGCGCGAGGCCGAGCTGTACCGGGCCGTGCTCGACCTGCTCCGTGAGGTCGGCTACGACGCCCTCACCATGGACGCCGTGGCCGCGCGCACCCGGTCCAGCAAGGCCACGCTCTACCGCCAGTGGGGCGGCAAGGCCGAGCTGGTGGTCCGGGCGATGCACAGCCAGAAGCCGGGCGGCCTCGCCGACGTGGACACCGGGTCCCTGCGGGGTGACCTGCACGCCATCATCGCCCGCGAGGACGACTGCGTCATGGCGGAGAACGTCGCCCTCATGCGGGCGCTCGCCATGGCGGTGCACCAGAACGACGACCTCCGTCAGGCGCTCCGCGAGCTGCTGGTGGAGCCGGAGGTCGAGGAGTTCCGCCGGATCGTCGACCGCGCGATCCGACGGGGCGAGGTCCGCGCGGACTGCCCGGCGCTGGACTACATCGTGCACATGCTCGTCGGGGCGTTCGCCACCCGGATGCTGATCGACGAGCAGCCGCCCACGCAGACGTTCCTCACGTCGTACATCGACGCCGTGGTGCTCCCCGCCCTCGGAGTCGCCCCACCCGACTGACCTCCCCAGTCAGACCCAGGTCAGCCACCTCCTGACGTATCCGCTCGCGTCGTCGTCGGGCTGATCCCCCCTGCCCTGATACCTCCACGACCTGACCGGGAGTACGCCCTCGTGGCCACATTCCTCTACCGACTCGGCCGGTTCTCCTTCCGGAAACGGCACTTCGTCGCCCTGTTCTGGGTGGCGCTGCTGGCCCTCGCGGGCGCCGGTGCGGCCGGCGCGCCCGCCGCCGGCAACTCCTCCTTCTCCATTCCCGGCACCGAGGCCCAGAAGGCCTTCGACCTGCTGGACGAACGGTTCCCCGGCGCCAGCGCCGACGGAGCCACCGCCCGCGTCGTCTTCAAGGCGCCGGACGGCCAGAAGATGACCGACCCCGGCAACAAGGCGGCCGTCCTGGACACCGTCGACGAGCTGTCCGGCGGGGCCGAGGTCGCCCAGGTCACCGACCCGTACCAGGGCGGCGGCGTCAGCCAGGACGGCACGGTCGCCTACGCCTCCGTGACCTACAAGGTCCCCGGCATGGAGCTGGAGGAATCCTCCCGCGAGGCCCTGAAGAGCGCCGCCGAGGACGCCCGCGACTCCGGGCTGACCGTCGAGATCGGCGGTGACGCCCTCCAGGCCATACCGGAGACCGGCTCCGCCGAGATCATCGGCATCGGCATCGCCGCGGTCGTCCTGGTCATCACCCTCGGCTCGCTGCTCGCCGCCGGGCTGCCCCTGCTCACCGCGATCGTCGGCGTCGGCATCGGCGTCGCCACCATCACGGCGCTCGCGAGCGCGCTCGACCTGGGCTCCACCACCTCCATCCTGGCCTCGATGATCGGTCTCGCGGTCGGCATCGACTACGCCCTGTTCGTGGTCTCCCGCTACCGCGCCGAACTGGCCGAGGGACGTGAGCGCGAGGAGGCGGCCGGACGCGCCGTCGGCACCGCCGGCTCCGCCGTGGTCTTCGCCGGCCTGACCGTCGTCATCGCCCTGGTCGGCCTGTCCGTCGTCAACATCCCGATGCTGACGAAGATGGGCATCGCCGCCGCCGGCACGGTCGCCGTCGCGGTCCTCATCGCCCTCACCCTCATCCCCGCCGTGCTCGGCTACGCCGGCCGCCGTGTCCGCCCCGCGGGCGAGAAGAGCAAGCTGCTCGGCGGCGGACGCGCCAAGAACAAGGACAAAGCGGACCGGCCCAACATGGGCACCCGCTGGGCGAGCTTCGTCGTCCGCCGTCCGCTGGCGGTGCTGCTGCTCGGCATCGTCGGCCTCGGCGCCGCCGCGGTCCCGGCAGGCTCCCTGGAGCTGGGCCTGCCCGACGACGGCTCCCAGCCGACGTCCACCACGCAGCGCCGCGCCTACGACCTGCTCTCCGAGGGCTTCGGCCCCGGCTTCAACGGCCCGCTCGTGGTCGTGGTCGACGCCCAGGGCAGCGACGACCCGCAGGCCGTCTTCCAGCAGGCCGGCGACGAGATCAAGGCGCTCGACAACGTCGTGAACGTCGCCCCGGCGGCCCCCAACAAGGCCGGCGACACCGCGACGATCGCCGTCGTCCCGGACGCCAAGCCGTCCTCGGCGGCCACCGAGGACCTGGTGCACGACATCCGGGCCGCAGGCGCCGACATCACGGACGACACCGGCGCCGAGGTCCTCGTCACCGGCGCCACCGCGATGAACATCGACGTCTCGCAGAAGCTGAACGACGC
>Ga0164243_10012540_pt1 | contig 11999 bp, 9 predicted proteins | sample OricompcompostOP_FD_108781 | JGI IMG/M metagenome (GOLD analysis project Ga0164243, IMG submission 108781) | Organic Plus compost microbial communities from Emeryville, California, USA - Original compost - Organic plus compost (OP) | ecosystem: Engineered > Solid waste > Mixed feedstock >...
TCTGTGCTCGTCCAGGCGGCGGACGCGATCTCCGGTTCGCGCCCCGGCGCGCGGCGCGAGGCGTTCGAGACGTACGTCAAGCGGCTCGAGGGGCTCGAGAAGATCGCGTCGAGCTACAAGGGCGTCGAGAAGGTCTTCGCCATTCAGGCGGGGCGTGAAGTGCGCGTCATCGTCGTGCCCGACGTCGTCGACGACGTTCGCATGACGACGATGTCGGAGGAGATCGCGCGCCGCATCGAGGCCGAGCTCCAGTACCCGGGACAGATCAAGGTCGTGCTGATTCGCGAGACGCGAGCAGTCGACTTTGCGCGCTGAGCCATGGCGACGATCATCGACGGCGCCGCGCTCGCCGCGCGCATGCAAAGTGAGGTCGCCGAGCGCGTCGCGGCGCTGAAGGCGCGCGGCGTCACGCCCGGGCTGGCGGTCGTGCTCGTGGGCGACGATCCGGCGAGCGCGGTCTACGTCGGCTCCAAGGAGCGCACCAGCCTGGAGCTCGGCATGCTCGGCGAGACGATCCGCCGGCCCGCGACGATCACCCAGGACGAGCTGCTGGCGATCGTCGACCGGCTGAACGCGGATCCCGCGGTGCACGGCATTCTCGTGCAGATGCCGCTCCCGAAGCACATCGACGCCGAGGCGGTGATCCGGCGCATCGATCCGGACAAGGACGTCGACGGCTTCCATCCGGCGAACGTCGGCCGGCTGTGGATCGGCGACCGCGAGGGCTTCGCGCCGTGCACACCGGCGGGCGTGCTGTACATGCTGCGCGCGACCGGGGTGGCGACCGCCGGCGCGGAGTGCGTGATCGTGGGCCGGAGCAACATCGTCGGCAAACCGATGGCCGCGCTGATGGTCCAGCCCGGCGTGGACGCGATCGTCACGATGGCGCACAGCCGCGCGCGCGACCTTGGCGAGATCACGCGCCGCGCCGACATTTTGATCGTGGCCGTGGGCAAGGCGCATCTCGTGACGCGCGACATGGTCAAGCCGGGCGCCGTGGTGATCGACGTCGGCATGAACCGCATTCCGGACGCGACGAAGAAGAGCGGCACGCGCCTCGTGGGCGACGTGGCGTTCGACGAAGTGCGCGAGGTGGCGTCGGCGATCACGCCGGTGCCGGGAGGAGTCGGCAAGATGACGATCGCGATGCTGATGGCGAACACCGTCCGCGCCGCGGAGCTTCGGACGCGGTGAGCCGCGGCCGGACACCGCGCCGCGACGAATACGATCTCTTCGACTCGTCCGCGTCATCGCCGCCGCCGCCGCCGCCGCCCGCCGCAAAGCGGGCCCGCGCGCCCGAGCCCCAACCGGAGCCCGAGGACGACGGCGGTTATCCCGGCGAATCGCCGGCGTCGGCCGTCGCGGTCTCGACCCTCACCGAGACGGCGCGCGACGTCGTCGAGGGCGCGTTCATCCCGCTCTGGGTGCGCGGCGAGGTCACCGACTTCAAGGCGCATCGCAACGGGCACTGGTACTTCTGCCTGCGCGACAGCCGCTCGCAGATCCGCTGCGTGGTCTGGAGCCGCGATCAGCGCGGCATCCCCGCGCCGCCCGACGACGGCATGCAGGTGGCGGCGTTCGGCCGGCTGACCGTCTATCCCGCGCGCGGCGAGATGCAGTTCACCGTCGCGCGACTGCGGGCGCGCGGCGACGGCCTTCGCCGCAAAGCGTTGGAGATCACCCGCAAACGGCTCGAGGCCGACGGGCTGCTCGCGCCCGAGCGCAAGCGGCGGCTGCCGCGCTTTCCGCGCGTGATCGCGGTCGTCACGAGCCCCGACGGCGCGGCGCTGCACGACATCGTCGCGGTGCTGCGCCGGCGCGAGGCCGCGGTGCGGCTGGTGGTGGTGCCGGCGGCGGTGCAGGGCGACACCGCCCCGCTCGAGCTGTGCGCGGCGATCGATCGGGTGAATCGCTGGGGCGGCGCCGACCTCGCGATCATCGGGCGCGGGGGCGGCTCGGTCGAGGATCTCTGGGCGTTCAACGACGAGCGCGTGGCGCGCGCGGTCGCGTCCTGCGCGGTGCCGACGATCTCCGCCGTCGGCCACGAGGTGGACATCTCGATCTGCGATCTCGTCGCCGATCTGCGCGCGCCCACGCCGTCGGCCGCCGCCGAGGCGGCCGTGCGGTCGAGCGTGGAGCTGCGGAGCGAGTTGCGAAAATACTCATTGCGGATGACCGGCGCGGCGCGCTCGCTGGTCCGCATGCGCGGGAACGAGCTGCGCCACCTCGGCCGCGACATCGCGGACGCGGCATCGACGCACGTGGCGGCGCACCGGACGCAGCTCGAGTCGGTCGCGGGGCGGCTGCACGCGCTGAGCCCACTGGCCACGCTGTCGCGCGGCTACGCGGTGGCGCGCGACGCGAGCGGCACCGCGCTCACGTCGGTGGAGTCGTTCCACGACGGCGACTCGTTCGACCTCATCGTGCGCGACGGCGTGGTGCCGGCGCGCGTGGCCGGTGTGCCGCGCAAGGAGGCGTCGTGACGTTCGAGACGCGGATGGCCCGGCTCGAGGAGATCGCCGGCGAGCTGGAAGGGCAGGGGCTGCCCCTCGATCGCGCGCTCGCGCTGTTCGAGGAGGGGATCGAGACGCTGCGCGTCGCCGCGCAGGAGCTCGCGCAGGCGGAGGCCCGAGTACAACGGTTGATCGAGCGAGCCGATGGAAGCTTCGACGTCATCGACCGCGAGTAGGATGGACGGATCGGCCGCCTGGAACGCGGGGCGCGCGGCGATCGACGCGGCGCTCGTCGCGCGGTGCGACGCGGTGTGTCCGGCGCTCGCGTCGCCGGTCGGCGACGCCATTCGCTACGCGCTCACCGGCGGCGGCAAGCGCCTCCGCGGGCTGCTCGTGCAGGCGGCGTATCGCGCCGCGGGCGGCTCGGGCGACGTCGCGGCGCTCGCGGCGGCCGTCGAGATCGTGCATGCCTATTCGCTCGTCCACGACGATCTGCCATGCATGGACGACGACGACATGCGGCGCGGGCGGCCGACGGTGCACCGCGTGTTCGGCGTGCCCGCGGCGACGATCGCGGGCGTCGCGATGGTGCCGATGGCCGCGGCGGCGGCGTTCGACGCGGGGCTCGCGGCGGGGCTCGACGCGTCGCGGGCGAGCGTCATCGTCGCGGAGTTGATGCGGGCGTCGGGGGCGACGGGGATGATCGGCGGGCAGTTGCTCGACCTCGAGGGAGAAGGGCAGGCGCTCGAGCTGTCGCGCCTCGAGCGCATCCATCGCGCGAAGACGGGCGCGCTGATTCGCGTGTCGCTCACCGTGGGCGGCCGCGCCGCGCGCGCGGGCGACGCGCAACTCGCCGCGCTCGACCACTTCGGCGACGCGATCGGCCTCGCGTTCCAGATCGCCGACGATGTGCTCGACGTCACGGCCACCACCGACGCACTCGGCAAGACGGCGGGGCGCGATCTGGCGCTGCAGAAGGGGACGTACCCCGCGCTGCTCGGCATCGAGGGGGCGACGGAGCGCGCGAGCGCGCTCGTGACCGAGGGCTGCGCGGAATTGCGGCGCGGAGGCTTGCTGTCGGCGGAGCTCGAGGCGCTCGCCCGATTCGTGATCGAGCGGCGCTCGTGAGCAATTCGCCCCTTCGCACGCTAATTTTCACCGAGGCATGAGCATTCTTCAGCGGGTCCATTCCCCCACCGACCTTCGCACCCTGACGACCGACGAGCTCGAGCAGCTCGCCGGCGAGGTGCGCGCGCGCCTGATCGACGTCTGCTCGCGGACCGGCGGGCACATCGGCGCCGGCCTGGGCGTCGTCGAGCTCACGATCGCGCTGCACTTCGCGTTCGACACGCCGCGCGATCAACTCGTCTGGGACGTGGGGCACCAGGGCTATCCGCACAAGGTGCTCACGGGGCGCAACGAGGAGCTCGAGACGCTGCGGCAGGAGGGCGGCGTCTCCGGCTTCCTCAAGCGCACCGAGAGCGAGTACGACGCGTTCGGGGCGGGGCACGCCGCGACGTCGATCTCCGCCGCGCTGGGGATGGCCGCGGGGCGCGACGTGCGCGGCGAGGACTTCAAGGTCGTCGCCGTGATCGGCGACGGATCGCTGACGTCGGGCCTGGCCTACGAGGCGCTGAACAACGCGGGCCACTCGGACCGCGACATCGTCGTCGTGCTGAACGACAACGAGATGTCGATCGCACCGAACGTGGGCGCGATGTCGAAGTACCTCACCTCCGTCCAGCAGAACTCCCTCTACAACCGCGTGCGCTCGGCGATCGGCGACATCGTCGACAACGCGCCGGGGCCCCTGTCGCAGATGGGAACCTGGGTGCGGAAGTGGGAGGAGAGCGTGAAGAGCTTCCTCACCCCCGGCGTGCTGTTCGAGGAGCTCGGCTTCCGGTACTTCGGGCCGGTCGACGGCCACGACATCGGCAAGATGAACGAGCTGTTCAGGGCCGTTCGCGCGATGAAGGGACCGCGGCTCGTGCACGTCATCACGCAGAAGGGGAAGGGCTTTCCCGCCGGAGAGACGAGCGGCGAGAAGTGGCACGCGCTGCCGCCGGGGCACGATCCGGCGACGGGCAAGCAGCGGATGCAGTCGACCGCGAACGACAACTACACCAAGATCTTCGGGCGCGGGCTCGTCGAGCTGGCCCAGGAACGGCCCGAGGTCGTGGCCATCACCGCCGCCATGCCGAGCGGCACGGGGACCGACGCGTTCGCGAAGGCGCATCCGTCGCGCTTCTTCGACGTGGGCATCGCCGAGGGCCACGCGGTGACCTTCGCGGCGGGCATGGCGACGCGCGGCGTGCGGCCGGTCGTCGCCATCTATTCGACGTTCCTCCAGCGCGCCTACGACAACGTCATCCACGATGCGGCGATCCAGTCGCTGCCGGTGACGTTCTGCATGGATCGCGCGGGGCTGGTCGGCGAGGACGGCGAGACGCACATGGGCCTGTACGACATCGCTTACATGCTGGCGGTGCCGGGCATGACCGTCACGGCGCCGAAGAACGCGACGGAGATGCTCGCGCTTCTGCGCTCGGCGATGGCTCACACCGAAGGGCCGTTCAGCATTCGCTATCCGCGCGACGTCGCGCCGGACACGCCGCCCGCGCTCGCACAGATCGACGCGGTGCCGTACGGCACGTGGGAGGTGCTGCGCCACGGCAGCGAGGTCGCGATCTTCGCCGTGGGCACGATGGTGAACCAGTCGCTCGCGGCGGCGGACCTGCTCGCGCGCGACGGCCTGTCGGTCACCGTGGTGAACTGCCGGTACCTCAAGCCGTACGACGAGGTGACGCTCGCCGCGGTGCTCGCCGGCCATAAGAGTATTCTGGTGGTCGAGGAGGGGACGGTCGTCAACGGCTTCGGCGCGTACATGTCGTCGGTGGTGGGGCGGCACGACTCGTCGGTGCGGGTGATGACGCACGGCGTTCCCGACCGGTTCATTCACGCCGCGTCGCGCGCGCGGCAGCTCGCCATGTGCGGGCTCGACGTCGACGGCATCGCGAACAAGGTGCGCGCGCTGTTCGAGAGCGAGGCGATGGCCGGGTGACGCGCGTCGGCGTCGTCGGGCATCTGGGCTATCCCGGTCTTCCGGCGGTGCTGCGGACGCTCGAGGACGTCGCCCCCAAGCTCGGGCTCGAGCTGTTCTACGAGCGCGACCTGCACCAGGTCGCGAAGTCGGGGCAGGTCCTCGCCGAGCCGGGCGCGATGGACGCGCTCCTGACGCTGGGCGGCGACGGGACGCTGCTCCGCGGCGCGCGCATCATCTCGCCGCACGCGGTGCCGATCCTGGGGATCAACCTCGGGCGGCTCGGCTTCCTCACCTGCTGCAGCGTCGGCGGGCTGACCGACGCGCTCCATCGCCTCGCGAACAACGACTACCTCGCCGAGGCGCGCATGGCGCTGCACGCGCGCGTGCTCGACTCGCGCGGGGTCGAACGCCGGTCGTGGATCGCGCTGAACGACGTCGTGCTGAACAAGGGGGGCTTCGCCCGCGTCGTGAGTCTCCGCGTCGCGGCGAACGGCGAGACGATCGCGTCGTACGCCGCCGACGGGGTCGTGCTGTCGACGCCGACCGGCTCGACGGCCTACAGCCTCTCGGCGGGCGGCCCCGTGATCTATCCCACGCTCGACACGATCCTCGTCACGGCCGTATCGGCGCATACGCTGGCGATCCGTCCGATGATCCTGCCGTCGTCCGCGGAGATCACGCTGCAAGCGAACGATGGGCCGGAGGAGCTTCTGGTGACGATCGACGGCCAGGTGGGAACGAGCTTCCTCCCCGGCGAGACGCTGAGCGTCCGTCGCGCGGAGGGGGATGTGCTGGTCATCCGCTTTCCCGGCACGAGCTTCTTCACGACCCTGCGCGAGAAGCTCGGCTGGGGTGGTCTCGCCGATCGCGACAAGACCGGGTGAGCTCGCGGTCGCAAAAAAGACGAACGCAGAGGCCGCAGAGGGGCGCAGAGGACTACAGAACTACGCGAGAGAAGATCGATGTTCATGCAGGCAAGGACCATGACAGAGTCATGGAAATGTTCTCTTGAACAGGCATTCAGGCCGCGCCTCTGAACAAACAATGGTCTGTTCTCTTTCCTCTTTGTTCTTGTTTTCTTTTTTGTCTTCCGTCGTTCGCGCTGTCCTCTGCGTACCTCTGCGTCCTCTGCGTTCGTTTTTCTGAGATGCTCGGATGCTGACTGAATTACGCATCAAGAATTTCGCGATCATCGAGAGCCTCACGCTGCCGCTGGCGCGGGGGTTCAACGTGCTCACGGGCGAGACCGGCGCGGGCAAGTCGATCATCGTCGGCGCGCTCGGGCTGCTCCTCGGCGAGCGCGCGAGCGCCGACCTCATTCGCGCCGGCGCGGAGAAGGCCTCGGTCGAAGGGGCGTTCGACGTCGCGGACCGCCCCGAGATTCGCACCCTGCTCGACGAGCGCGGCATCGACGCCGACGAGGACATCGTCGTCCTCAAGCGCGAGGTCTCGACCGGGCGCGCGCGCGCGTGGATCAACGGCACGAGCGTGAACGCCGGCGTGCTCGCGGAGATCGGCCGGCTGCTGGTCAACCTCCACGGCCAGCACGAAGCGCAGACCCTCCTCGACGCCGACGCGCAGCGGCGCATTCTCGACGCCTTCGCCGGCGCGGCCGACGAGGCCGCGGCGGTGAAGGCCGCGCACGACGACCTCGCGGCGACCGTCAACGAGATCGCCGACCTCACCCGGCGCCGCGCCGAAGCGGAACGGCGCGCCGACTATCTGCGGCACGTCGTGTCGGAGATCGTCGACGCCAGGCTCACCGACGGCGAGGACGCGCGCCTCGAGGACGAGGCGAACCGCCTCGAGAACGCCGAGGAGCTGCGGGCGCTCGCCCGCGGCGTCGTCGGCGGGCTGGATGGCGAGGAGGATACCGTCCTCCAGAAGCTCGACACCATCTCGCACCACCTCGCCAAGCTCCAGCGCATCGATCCGTCCCTCGCGCGCCTGCAGGAGCAGTACGACGCCGCCTACTACGCCGTCGAGAGCCTCGCCCGCGAGCTCGAGGCGTACGAGGAGTCGATCGACCTCGATCCGTCGCGCCTCGACACCGTGCGGCGCCGGCGCGATCTGCTCTTCCGCCTCACGAAGAAGTATGGCGGGACGCTCGCCGCGGTCATCCAGACGGGCGACGACGCCAAACGCGAGCTCGACCTGCTCGACTCGGCGGGGATCGATCTGCGCGAGCTCGAGTCGCGCGAGCGCGCCGCCCGCGCCGCGCTGAAGGAGCACGCCGCGTCGCTGACCTCACTGCGCGCCGCGGCGGCCACGCGCCTCGCCCGCGCCGTCGACGAGGTGCTGCCCGACCTCGGCATGCCCGACGGCCACATCACCGTCGCGCTGGTGCCGCTCGGCGAGATCGGGGCGACCGGCGCCGAGTCGGTGGAGTTTCGCGTGGCGCTCAACGTGGGCCACGATCCGCGTCCGCTCGCGCGCGTCGCGTCGGGGGGCGAGCTCTCGCGCGTGATGCTCGCGCTCAAGACGATCCTCGCGCGGCTCGACCGCGTGCCGACCCTCGTGTTCGACGAGGTCGACGCGGGCATAGGCGGCCGCGTCGGGCTGCAGGTGGGGGAGACCATGCGCCGCGTGGCGGGCGACCACCAGGTCTTCGCGATCACGCATCTGCCGCAGATCGCGTCGCGCGGCCACCATCACATTCTGGTGAGCAAGGGCGCGCGCGGCGGCGTGACGACCGCCGACGTCACGATCCTCGACGGGGACGCGCGCGTCGCGGAGATCGCCCGGATGCTCGGCGGCGATCAGGAGAGCGACGTGAGCCGCGCGCACGCGCGGGAACTGCTGGACGCGGCAGCGGTGAAGACCGTCGCGCGGAAAAAGAGGCAGAATTGAGCAGGGGGTGCGGAGCAGGGGGCAGGGGGGGCGGCCGAGCCGGCCCCGGCAGCCTCCCCTGTGACCTGAGCTACTTCACGAACAGCCGTAGCTGGATCTGGTCCAACGACGTCTTCGCCAGCGGCCCGCCACTCGCCGCAATGGTCTCCGTGTGCCGGAACGACGCCTCATACGGCAGCCGGCCCGGCCACCGCTCGTTGAGCGATGAAGAATATGAGAATCCTATTCCAACGATCTGCCCCGTCACGGCCGCGTTGCCGTACGGCGTCGTCGGAACTCCCGCCGCCGGATTCGGATCGAGGACCGCGCCGGTAAGCGTCGGCGCATAGTCGTCCGCGCCGATGTGCTTGATCGAGTAGATCCCGTCGATCGACAGGAATCCGCCCAGCCGGTAGCGCGGGATCAGCGTGAGCGCGAGCTCGTCGCCGGCGCTGAACGTCCCCGGAATGGGCGGCGTCAGCGGAAACGCGGCGTTCTGCGCGTTCGGCAAGCGCGTCACGTCGATCGTGCCGAACTGCTTCGTGTACGACCCCACGCCCGTGAGAAAGACCCGCTGGGTGAGACGCACGTCGCCCGCGACGCCGAGGATCATCCCCGGCTGCCCGTAGCCCGTGCTGTTGTCGAACAGCTTGTTGCGCTGCCAGGGCTGCCCCGTGCCGATGCGCGCCGTCGCGTTGAGCGACGCGCGATAGAGGATCCCTGGCAGCGCGGCGCGCACCGAATCGCCGAACGTGTTGAAGAGCTGATACGTCGCGCCGATGGAGACGTCGCCGAGCGACGTCCGTTCGCGCGAGCCGAGCGAGTCGTAGCCGCGCGCGCTGAGCAGCGCCTGCATCTCCGTTCGCGCCGCCTGCGCCGTCGCGGCACTCGGCACCCCGTCGACGACGGGGGTGGAGAACGACGCATAGCTCGCGCGGAGCGCGGCCAGCCGCTCGTTGATCTGCAACTGCGCCGCCGTGCCGGCGATCGGCACGAAGGTCGCGCCGGGGCTCGTCTCGCTCGTTCCGTAGAGCGTCGCGAGCGCGGTGGCGAACGGCGTCGTCGACGCGATCAGCGCCTCCGCCGAGCTCTGTTGCGCGAGCAGCGTGCCGCACCCCGCGCCCGACGGATCCGCCTGACAGGCGGACAACTGCGACTCGAGGCTCGCCGCCGCCGCGCGCAGCGACGACACCAGCGACTGGTTGACCACCCAGCCCTGCGGGTTCGCGCCCACGTTCGCCGACCAGGCGCGCGGGTTGAGCTGCGCGAACACCGTCGACCGCGTCTTCACGAACGGCACCACCACGCCGATCGTGAGGCGGTTCGTCAGACCGTACTCGAGGATGAGCGGCGCGGTGGCGATGCGCGAGTCAGCCTTCGCGACGACGTTGCCCGCCTTGACGCTGAACCCCGAATTGCCGAGCAGCGTGCGCACCGCCGACTCGGTGACGCCGAGCTCCGGCAGTTGCGCCGCGCCGAGCGAGTCGGTGACGAGACTCTCGGCGAGGTTGCGTTTGCCGCCGTCGCCCAGGAGCGCGTCGAAGCGCGTGAAGCCCACCAGCCCGCGGACGCTGAGGGTGCGCCGCGGGAGAACCGTCGCGTCGGGTTGGAGGGTGGTCGTCGACTGCGCGTGGAGGGGAAGGGCGCCGAGCACCAGCCCCAGGAGTAGCCACGCGGTTCCCGATAAACGCTTCGACGATCGCAGATTCGCCTCGTGCCGTGTGTGAGCTGTCGCGAGCGAGTTATCATTCTCCCTCCGACTCGCTCTCGAATATACAACTCCGTGACGCAGCTTCCGCCGCCCTCGATTCCCTGGCAGATCACCGGCAACCACTGGGTTGCCCTGCCGTGCATCCATCCGGCCGACGCGTCGATCCATGCGATCGGCATGCTGCATCGCGCCGCGCGCTCGGCGATCGAGTTCGCGGGGGCCGCCGATTTCGCGACGGGCGGGTCGACCGCGCTCGCGCGGCCGAGCCTCGACATCGGCGGCGTACGCCACGAGCTGTCCGATGTTCCCATCGCGTGGGAGCGCGCGATGGGCTGGATTCCGACGTTCACCTGCACGCTCGGCGACCTGGTGGTGCGCGGGACGATCTTCGCGCCGTATGGGCGCGACGCCGACGTGTCGGGCGCCGTCTATGCGCTGTCGCTCGAGAATCGGTCGAAGCAGCCCGTCGACGTGACCGTGACGTTCGCGGGCGCGTTGGGGCACCGGCAGCTCCGCGTCCGCACGCCCCGCGCCTTCGAGGACACCGCGCGCGCCACACTCGGCGTCTCGGGCGCGGTGCTGTTCGAGGGGGCGTCGCTCCCGGGGCTCGCGTCGCTCGCCCTGCTCTCCGATCCCGAAGCCGAAGCGAGCGTCGACGGCGATCGATACGAGATTCGTCGTTCGCTGGCGCTCGCCGCGGGCGGGCGCGAGCAGGTGGCGTTCTATCTCGCCGTCGGCCCCGAGCGCGACGGCGCGGAAGCGACCGCCAACGTCCTGCGCCGCCGCGGGTGGCGCGACCTCCTCTCGGCGACGCGCGACGCGCTGCAGAGCCTCGAGCAGACGAGCGGCCACGAGGCGGTCGACCGGCTGATCAACCGCAATCTGTTGTTCGCATACTTTTACGGCGTCGGGCGCGCGCTCGACGACGCGCAGTATTATCTCGTGCGCACGCGCGCGCCGTGGAACGGCAACGGCCTCACGGTGCGCGACTGGGACGCGCTGATGTGGACGATCCCGGCGGTGCAGCTCGCCGATCCGCCGCTCGCGCGCGAGCTGCTGCTGCGGATGTGCGAGCTGCACGGCTACGCGCCGGGGCGCGGCGTCCACTACTTCGACGGCACGCTCTTCGAGCCGGGGTTCTCGCTCGAGGGCGTGGCGGCGTATCCGCTGGCCGTCGACCGCTACATCCGCGACACCGGCGACGATCGCATCGTCGACGAGCCGGCGCTGGCGGACACGCTGTATCTGGCGTCGGAGGATCTCGACGCGCGGCGCGACAAGCGCGTGCCGCTGTACTCGACCGAGGTGAGTCCGTCAGGCGCGCCGGCGGCCCATCCGTTCACGCTGCATGCGAACGCGGCCGCGTCGCTCGCGCTGGATGTGCTGCGGCGCACACTCGACGAGGAGACCGCGCGCGAGGTGCAGGACGCCGACGCGGTGCGCGCGGCGATTCAGCGGCACTTCGTGGTGGAGTCGGGCGGCAAGTCGACCTACGCGACGGCGATCGACCTCGCGGGCGCGACGTCGGTGTTCGACGATCCGGCGGCGTCGGTGTTCTGGCTGCCGATCTACGAGACCGTCGCGCGTCACGATTCGACCTATCGTCGCACCGTGAAGGCGATCGACGTGGCGCCGGCGTCGCTGGCGCAGCAGTGCGCGCGGCTGATCGGGCCCGACGCGCCGGCGGTGCTGCAGTGGCTGCGCCGGGCGCCGCTCGACGGCGGCGTGGCGGCGGAGGTGGTGGACACGGACGGCCGCGTGGTGGCGAACGGCGGCGATGCGTCGCTCTCGGGACTGCTCGCGTGGTCGGTGTGGTATGCGATCAATGCGCTTGGCGAGCGGCCATAGCATTCACTATATTTCGCGCGTCGCGGGAATAGCTCAGTTGGTAGAGCACAACCTTGCCAAGGTTGGGGTCGCGGGTTCGAGTCCCGTTTCCCGCTCTCGAGGGAGCGACCGGAAA
>Ga0164243_10012541_pt1 | contig 11998 bp, 10 predicted proteins | sample OricompcompostOP_FD_108781 | JGI IMG/M metagenome (GOLD analysis project Ga0164243, IMG submission 108781) | Organic Plus compost microbial communities from Emeryville, California, USA - Original compost - Organic plus compost (OP) | ecosystem: Engineered > Solid waste > Mixed feedstock >...
GGCCTACGTCTTCGAGGATTACACCTATTTTCACCAGCCGGCCCAGCGCCGCGGCCTGCTGCGCGGGGGCGGCGTCCCCGGCCTGCTCGCGGCCCACCATTTCCGGCTCGTCGTCCTCACGCCCGAAAACCGGACCCTCCTCGACGCCGCCGTCGCCGCCGGTTATCGCCCGCAACCGGGCTGGTCGCGCGTCGCCGTCTTAACGCCCCCGACGGACGTTCAGTCGGTCCGGACGGCCGTTGACGGGCATGTGAACCGTCGACCCACGCGTCTCGTCGTCCGAGAATCGGTCGGGCAGGGGGGGTGACCGATGGTCGAGCCCGCGAGTCAGAGGGCGCCGCTTCACCGTACGATCCCGTGGGGCCTGATCGGCTTCCTCGTCCTTGCCGGCGGGGTCGAGCGGTTCGTCGCCCGGAACGCCCTCGATTTCACCCGCCCCGACAACTGGGAGTGGCGCCTTAACGGTCGGGCCGCGGTGCGGGAGGCGCGCTCGGCCGGGGTGCTCGCGCTGGGTTCGAGCGTCGTGAAACAGGGGGTGGTCCCGCGCGCGATCGCGCCGGCCGTCGGCCGCCCCGTGTTCAACCTGGGGATGTGTGCGGGCTCGCCGCCGGCGTCGTACTTCCTGCTCCGCCGGGCGCTCGACGCGGGGGCGCGGCCGAAAACCGTGCTGGTCGAGTTCCACACCGGGATGCTCACCGAGAGCCCCTGGCTGACCTCCGTCTACTGGCCCGAGATCCTCGACCTCCGCGACAGCCTCGACCTCGCCCTGGCCGCCCGCGACGCCCGCCTCTTCGGCGCGGTGACGCTCGCCCGGCTCCTCCCGTCGGTGAGGGACCGCTACACGCTCCGTTCGGCCGTCCTCGGCGCGTTGCAGGGGAACGACCCGTCCGAGCGGGTTGGCGCCCTCGCGGTCCGTCGGAACGTTCGGACGAACCTCGGCGCCAAGCTCGCCCCTCCTCGGCCTGGGGGGGCGACCGCCCCGCTCCCCGGCGAGGCCGACTCCTGGGCCTGCACCCCGCTCAACGACCGTTACATCCGCCGGTTCCTCGACCTGACGGCCCGCCACGGCGTCACGGTCGTCTGGCTGCTTCCCCCCGTCCGCCCCGACCTCCAGGCGAAGCGCGAGGCCAACGGGGTCGACGCCGCCTACAAGGCTTACGCCTGCGGCCTGCTCGCCCGCTACCGCCACCTCGCGGTCGTCGACGCCACCCGGTCGGGTTTCCCCGCCGACTCGTTCATCGACGGCCAGCACCTCGACCGCCGCGGCGCACTCGCGCTCAGCGCCGGACTCGCCGGCGTGCTCCGGGACGCCTCCCGCGGCCTTCTCTCGCCCGGACTCTGGCTGCCTCTCCCGGCCCCGACCGGTGCGGCCGCGCCGGTCGCCGTGGCCGTTGAAGACATGGCGGAGTCGAATCGCGCCGTACGCCGAGGGCTGATCACCCGCTGACGCCGTTCCCCTGGTTGTCCGACGAGGCCGACGGCGCGCCGCCGCGAAGGATCGCCCGCCCAGCCGCCACGCTCCGGTCCTTCGGCGCGCGGGGGTCGCCGTTCATCTCCAGTTCCCAGCAGCAGTGCAGGGCGTAGACGTCTTCCGGCGGGAGGTCGGCGGTCGACTCGCCGAAGAGGGCGAACGTGACCGACCCGACGAGCCCGTAACCCGCCTCCGGTCGGTCGCCGTCGCGGGCCGGGGCGTACCGATAGCGGACCACCCAGAGTCGGCGGCGGTCGTTGGTGGGGGGCCAGAACAACTCGCGGGTGTCGGCCACCGCGATCTCGTCCGGCGGCCGGCCGAACTCCGAGGGGTGCGCCAGCCAGCGCGACATCTCGGCGACCGCTTGAAAGTTCGGGTCGAGCGCCGCCGCGGGGATGCGGCCGCCGTGCCCGAGTTCGGTCAGGTAGGCCGCGGCGGCCTTGCCGTGCCGGTGGTCGAGGCACGAGCGGGCGAGGAACTTCAGGGCCGCCTCGCTCCCGAGGCGACCGGCCGCCCAGGCCGCCTCCAGTTGCACCTGGGGCTCGGGGTGGTCCATCGCCAGGGCCAGCAGGTCGTCGCGCTCCGGCCGGTCGATGAACGGAAGCGCCGCCGTCGCGACGTGGGCGTACCCGGCGTTCTTCGGCGCCGGGTCGGTCAGCCAGGCGCGGAGCCGGGCACGGCCGTCGGGCGTGTTGTACGGGTGGTTGGCGAGGCCCCCTTCGCGGGCGATCGCGTTGGCGAAGTCGAGGTAGGCCGCGCCGGCGAAGCCGCCGGGCAGGGGGTTCCTGAGCCGGTTCAACAGGGCGATGCGGTACGGGTGGTTCTCGTCGAACGCCCGGAAGATCACGGTCCAGAGCGCGCCCTCGGACGTCATCGCCGACCGCGCCGCCGCGGCGACCCGGTCGACGGATGCCTCGACCCGGTACATTGCGGCCACCTTGAGCAGGAAGAGGAGGTCGGTCGCCTCATCCTCATCCGCCACCCGCAGCCGCGCGTCGAAGACGGAGAGCAGGTGCGACACGCCTTCGGCCCGGAGGATCTCGTACGTCTCCCGGTTCTGCACCGACTGGAAGAGTTCGACCAGCCGGTGCAGCAGCGACGTGAGCCGGTCGCGCAGCGCCGGCCCCCGGCCCTCACCTTTTGCCAGACCCGGCGCGAGCCGCGCGACGGCCTCGGCCAGCGCGCGGGCGTCGCCCTCGGTCTCGATGACCGTCTCGCCCAGCGCGTCCAACTCGCCGGCCGGGTCGCCCCCGGGGGCGAGCCCCCGCCCAAGCGCCTCCTGAAGCGGGCTCCGGCCGCCCCCGAAACTCCCCATCACACAAACCCCCGTCTCGCCGGACACCCGCCCGGGACCCCGCCCCCGCCCGCCCGGGCGCCTCAGCGGCCCGGCGGGTTGGACCGTCCGCGCACGGCCGATCCTGTGACCGAACGCAATTCAATACGTGATGAAATTCAATACGTGATCAGGCTCGTCACCTCGAACGGGGCGAGCTTCTCGCGCCCCCCGAGGAACGCCAGTTCCAGCACGAAGGCGCAGCCGACGATCGCGGCCCCCGTCCGCTCGACCAACTCGCAGCAGGCCCGCATCGTCCCGCCGGTGGCGAGCACGTCGTCGAGCAGGAGGACCCGCCGGCCCGGGGCGAAGGCGTCGGTGTGGACCTCCAGGCGGTCGGTCCCGTATTCGAGCTGGTATTCCGCAGCGACCGTGGCGTACGGCAGCTTGCCCGGTTTGCGGATCGGCACGAACCCGGCGCGGAGCTTCAGCGCGAGCGGGGCGCCGAAAATGAAACCCCGGGCTTCCGCCGCCGCGATCGTGTCGACCCCCGCCCCTTCGAACGCGCCGGCCAGCCGGTCGATCGCCAGCCCGAAGGCTTCGGGGTCGGACAGGAGCGGGGTGATGTCCTTGAACTGGATGCCCGGCTTGGGGAAGTCCGGGATGTCGCGGATCCAGCGGCGCAGGTCGGGCGCGGGGGTCATTCTCGGCTCGGCTCCCGTGCGGGCACGTCGGTCTCGGAACGAAACAGGCCGCCCGATTCTAACCGACCCCCCGCCCGAACGGCTACCGTCCCGCGCCCCCGGTCACGGCGCGAACCCTTCCGTGTCCGACAGCCGCGACGACTGCTTCAACTCGGCCCCCGGGAGGGCCGGCGGGGCGGTCGCATAGGTCCCGCGCCTCCGCATCCGGAACCGCCCGGGTTTGGGCGTGGGCAGTTCGCCCGGCAACGTCGGCAGCTTAATCCCGGCGAGGTCCGCACCGTCGCGGATCGTCCCCGACTGGATCGGCCCGATCCCGAGGACCTGCACGTCCTTCGCCGTCGCGACCGCCAGCATCGTCCCGGACTCCCAGACGAGGCGCCCGCTCGCGCGGTCGTAGGCGAACAGCGCCAGCTTCGCCACGCCCTTCTGGTCCGACTTCTTGATCAGCGGGATCTCGGGGATCGTCCCCGACGGCACCCCCGTCAGCGTCGGCGGGATCGTCGTTTGCGAGATCCCCAGCAGCCAGTTCGACGAATCGGTCCCGTACGCCCCGACCCGCGCCTCCACCACCCACTGCGCCTGTTCGGCCTTCGGACGCAGCAGCACGCCTTGGGCCAGCATCGACTGTCTCAGGCTTGAGACGACCCAGCCCTGGTCGACGGCCGAGACGTTGGCCGTGTCGAGGAAGACCGGGACCCCGGCCAGGGCCCGGAAGTCGACCTTCTGGAGCGCGGTGTCCCAGGCGTTGGTGAGCAGGAGTTGCTCGGTCGCCGTCCGGGCCGTCCCCGACGTCTTCACCGTTCCGCACCCCGACGCGCCGGCGGCCAGCGCCGCGACGACCGCCAGCGCCAGCCCCCGGTGATTCGGCGTGCGGTTCCGTACCCTTGTGGAGCGCCGGTTCGTCCGCATGGCGGGAGTCCGTGACAAGCGAGAGGGGAGGGGGCCGAACGTTGTCCGGCCCGGCTTCTCCCGGGTGACTCTGGTTACGAGACGGGCGTGCCCTGTCGGGACCCGCGTCTCGGGACTTGGGCGGCGGGGCCTCGATGCCCGAGGCCGGGGCCGCCCGTCCCTGAGATCGCAACGTTCCCGACAGAGCAAGGGCCGGCTTTCAGACCCGTCGCCGGCGGCACGCGGCCGTCGGCCGTCTCACTTCTTCTTCTGCAACGGCTTCAGCTTGTCCGCCCCCTCGGCGACCTCGCGGGGGAGGGCCGCGGGCGTCGGCACCTTAACGCTCGGCGTGTTCAGGTCCGAGGCGTTCGGGCGGACCGTCGCCGTGTTGGAAGGGCCGCGGCTGCCGGGCTTGTGGCCCATGAGCTGGATCTCTTTGTCTTCTTCCACCTGCTGGTGGGCGAACTTCACCTTGCCGGTCAGCTTGTTGTCGACCTCGGCCGCCTGCATCAGGTCGACCATGTAGGCGCCCATGGCCTCCTTCAGCTTGACTTCGTAGATCAGGTCGTAGGTCTGCTTCTTGATCTTCTCGTCGGCCGCGTTGACGTTCTGGGCCGGGATCAGGCCCTCGCGCTTGAGGATGATCCAGGTCGCCTCGGCGACCTGGATCGGCCCGCTGATGTCGCCGTTCTTAGGCCGGTGGTTGGGGTCCTTGTCCGTCGGGTCGCCGTCGACGAGTTGGGAGAAGGCCGCGTCGGAGACCGTCTTCGGGTGCGCGTGGCGGCTGATCGGCTCGCCCAGCAGGCCGCCCAGCGACCGGCTGCCGCTGTCCATGCTCCGTTCCATCGCCACCTTTTCGAACCCGCCCGGGTTCTTCCGCAGTTCTTCCCAGATCTCCTTGGCCGTCTGGAGCTTGTCGACCATGATCATCCGGCAGCGCAGCTTGTCGCCGTACTGCGCTTCGAACGCGTCCTTCAGGTCTTGCGCGGTGACCTGCACGCGGGGCGCGGCGAGCTTGCGGAGCGCCAGCGCGGGGTAAATGATGTCGCGGGCGTACTGGGCGGGGCTGATCCCTCGCTCCTTGTCGAGCGTCCGGAGCCAGGCCTCGCGGCCCAGGCCCGCCACGCTCATCGCCACCTTGTCGATCTCCTGGTCGATCTCGGCCGCGGTCACTTCCAGCTTCTTCGCCCGCAGCGCCTGTTCGATCAGCGTCCGTGAGATGAGCGTCTCAAGGATCTCTTCCCCCTTACGGGCCACACACTCGTTGGCGAGTTGCGCGCGGGTGATGACTTCCTTGTTGATGATGCAGATCGGGTCCGTCGGATTAACGGGGACGGCTTCCATCTTAAGATACGGCATCGACGCGGCGGCCTGGCTCTGCGTCTCGGCCGTGGGTTGGGCCGGGGCCTGCCCCCGGGGCTGGGTCGCCGCCCGCCCCGAACTTCGCCCCAGAATCCCTTCGCCCGCCAAAACGCTCGGGCTCACGCCCGCCGCACCCACCAACGCCAGGGCATACAGCGCCCCGCGGACCTGACGACCTTCCTTGGCGATCATCGCGTGGCATCTCCTTAAGCCAAGCCTGGCCGGGTCGAGCCGGAACGCCCGCCCGCACAGCCTCGGATCGATCGGACCGGGATCAGACCGGGTCGGACCCGCACGAACCCGGTCGAAATCTTGAATCCATTTTCCCCTCAAGTCCCGCCGGCTCGCGGCCGAGACTCTAGCCGATCCCCGAATCCGGTCAAGCCAAGTTCCGCGCCCGCCCGGCACCTTGCTCCCCCCCGCGCCGCCAGGGTACGCTAATCGGGGTGGTGACGGGTGCAGACGACCGCGGCCCGCCCGGCGCCCCTCTCCTCGGCCAGGTCATCCTCGGCGCCCCTGGTCGGAGCGCCTGGCACCGCAACGCGCCGCGTCGATTGGAGAGCCGTCAATGATTACGCTCCAACCGATCCGCCGGATCACGGTTTACGCCGCCCAGGAACTCAAGACGAACCTCCTCAGCCAGTTCCACGCGATGGGGTCGAAGGGCTACACGCTCGTCGAGGCGAGCGGGGTCGGCTCACACCCCACCGCCGAAGACCCGTTCGCGACATCGAGCCACGTCCGAATCGAACTGCTGGTCCGGCCGGCCGTCGCCGACCGGATCATGGAATACCTGCACTCGCTCCACTCCAACCGACAGCCGGTTACCGCCTGCGTCGAAGAGGTCAAGGTCGCCGACCCCGAGCATTTCTAACCCGAACCCACGCCACCCCCCTCCTGCCGTAAGGATGCCCCCGCCCTGAGCCCTCGGGGCGGGAGGCGACGTCCTGGGGTTCTCTCAAAACCCCGCCTCACCTCACTTGCGGTCTTTCGAGACGTCGAACCCCATGCGCCTTCCCCACCCGTTCCGCTTTCCGCCCGCGATCACCGTCGCTCTGGCCCTCTCGTACGCGACGAACGTTCGCGCCCAGGACGCGCCTCCGGCCGAGGCCGAAACGTTTACCCGGCACGTCGTCGTGGCCCAGGAGGGGAACGCGGCCGAGGCCGGGCGCGACGCGCTGCGCCGCGGCGGCAACGCGATCGACGCGGCCGTCGCCACCGCCTTCGCACTGGCCGTGACCCACCCGGCCGCCGGCAATCTCGGCGGGGGGGGCTTCATCGTCGCCTTCGACGCCGCTTCGAAACAGGTGCGTACGTTCGACTTCCGGGAGGTCGCCCCCGCCGCCGCCGGCCCGACCACGTACCTCGGACCTGACGGAAAGCTCCTCCCCCGTCACCGCGCCGGCGCGCGCGCCGCCGGGGTCCCCGGCACGGTCCGCGGGCTCGCCTTCGCCCACAAGGCCCTCGGCAAGCTCCCCTGGGCCGACCTGGTCCGCCCGGCCGCCCGCCTCGCCCGCGAGGGCTTCATCATTTCCGAGACGCTTGCCCGCTCCCTCAACGCCCAACTCCGCCCCCGTCGGGCCGACGCGAAGGCCGAGCCCGCACCCGGCTCGCCCGCCGCCATCCTCGCCCGGCGCGACGACCTCGGCCCCGGCGCGGACCGGCTCGCCGACTTCCCCGAGAGCGTGGCCGCCTTCGGAAAGCCCGACGGCTCCCCCTGGGCCGGCGGCGACCGGCTCCTTCAGCCCGACCTCGCCGACACCCTCGACCGCATCGCGACACTCGGCCCCGACGAGTTCTATACCGGCGAGACCGCCGCCCGTATCGTCCGCTACATGGCCGACCACGGCGGCCTCGTTACCGCCGCCGACCTCGCCGCCTACCGGCCCCGCGAGCGGCCCCCGGTCCACACCACGTTCCGCGGCTACGACGTCTACGGCATGGGCCCCGTTTCCTCCGGCGGGGTCGTCGTCGCCGAGGCCCTGGGGATCCTCGAAACGTTCGACCTCAAGGCCGACGGCCCCCGCGCCCCGCGCACCCTCCACCGCGTGACCGAGGCCCAGCGCCGGGCCTATTTCACCCGCGCCACCCGGCTCGCCGACCCCGACTTCGTTCCCGTCCCGGTCGCCGAACTGGTCTCCAAGGAGCGGGCCCGGGAGTTGGCCCTCTCGATCACCGACCGGGCGACCCCGAGCGCCGCCTTCGCCCCCTTCCCGGTCCTCGGCGCCGAGTCGGCGGAAACCACCCACCTCTCGACCTTCGACGCCTCCGGCAACGCCGTCGCCCTCACCTACACCCTGGAGGAAGGCTACGGCTCGAAGGCGGTCGTCGCCGGCGCCGGCTTCCTCCTGAATAACGAGATGGGGGACTTCAACCTCATCCCCGGCCGGACCGACGCCTCCGGGCGGATCGGCACGCCGCCGAACCTGATCGCCCCAGGCAAACGCATGCTCAGTTCCATGAGCCCGACGGTCGTGCTCAAGGACGGCAAGGTCCGGCTCGTCACCGGCTCCCCCGGCGGCCGGACGATCCCCAACACCGTCCTCTGGGTCGTTCTGAACGTCCTCGAGTTCGGCCTCGAACCCCGCGCCGCGGTCGACGCCCCGAGGACCCACCACGCCTGGTTTCCCGACGCCATCACCCTTGAAGGCAAGTCCTGGCCCGCCTCCACCGTCGACGCCCTCCGCGCGATGGGACACAAGGTCCGGTTCACGGACCTCCAGGGGGACGCCCACACCATTGCCGTCGACCCCGCCACCGGCCGGATTGCCGGGGTCGCCGACAAGCGCCGGGTGACCGAGAAGGCCGCGGGCGACTGACGAATTCCCTGATTTTTCCGCCCGTCCGTTTTGAAGTCGCCCGGTTTGGCAAGATATGTTTGGGAAGTGGAGTCCTTACCACACCGGCCCGGGCCCGTGCGACGGGGATTCGAAACCCGGCCTAGGTTTTTTTTGAGAGCCCCCTAGGACGACCGGAAAAATCGCCCCGAGCCCGGGGGATGGACCCCGGCAGTCGGCGTCGTCGACGGAAGACGGCCGACGGGCGACGGCCGCCCGGTCAGCGAGAGGCCCGCACGCGGGGTCGACAACGATGCTGCGCACCAAACACTCGGTAAGTCCGACGCTGCTCCTGCGTATCTGCGACGGCAACTTCCACATGCACCGCGCGTTCAACGACTTTCGGCTGGCCGTCCGCAGCGCCGAGTCGTACGCCGGGGCCGGATTCTCCGTCGCCATGATCTCGGCCACCGGCCGTTTCCTCATGGCTTTCGAGCCCAAAGGCCAGCGGGCCCCGGTCTGACACCTCCCCGTCACACCCCGGGGGCGGACGCGGTCATCCCCGCGAGACCCGCTTCGAAGCGGGTTTTCCCCGAAAAAAACGCCTCTTCCGCCCCCCGGTCCGATTTTTTCTACACGTTTCGCCGTGATTCGTCGAAAACGATCGACAGGAGCCTCGGCCCGGTCCTCACGGTGAGGACGGCCGGAAGGTCCGTACGCGGGTCGCGGTGATGCGGGTCGGCGTCGACCCGAGGCCCACCGCCGAACCGACGGAGTTCAGGAGGAACCACGCGCATGGCCAAGAAAGCCGCACCGAAGGCCGCCCCCAAGGCCGCCGAATCGAAGCCGGCCGAGAAGGCCGCCGCCCCGCGGGCGGCGACCAAGGCGGAGATCTACACGAGCCTGGCCGAGAAGTCGGGCCTGAGCAAGAAGGAAGTCGCGACGGTCTTCACCGCGCTGACCGAGCTTATCTCCAAGGAGCTCGGCAAGAAAGGCCCCGGCCTGTTCGTGGTCCCCGGCCTGCTGAAGCTGAAGGTCGTGCGCAAGCCCGCCACCAAGGCCAAGCAGGGCGTGAACCCGTTCACCCAGCAGCCGATGACGATCAAGGCGAAGCCCGCCCGCAACGTCGTCAAGGCCGTCCCCATGAAGGCCCTGAAAGAACTCGTCTGACGCCCCTCGGCCCGGCCCCGGCCGACCCCGGGGCCGGCCTCCTCCCCCCCGCCTTTCTTCTCGCCTTCCGCCCGTCTCCCCTTTCCCTATGGCGCCCCCAGAGGAAACCCGCAGCGCGGGTACCTTGTCCCGCTCGGACGCGGCCGCCTGCGATCATTAACGTCTCGGCGGACGACACGTCGACGAGCGGGCTCTCTCCCAAACCACCCCGGTTTGGAACGAACGCGCTGCGCGCGGCCGGATTCGGGGCCCCCCCGGCCGACCGTCTCCGGCCGGGGGTGGCGTGGGCCGCGTCGACCCGCGACCTCTTAATCCATTAAGACATCACGGAGATTTCGGAAATCACGCGGAGGAACGTGTCGATGTGCTCCGGCGTGTTGAACGGGCCGGGGCTGAGGCGGAGGGTGCCGTCGGGGAAGGTGCCCAGGTTGCGGTGGACGTACGGGGCGCAGTGGAGGCCGGGGCGGACGGCGATCTGCTCGGGGCAGGTGTCGAGCATGTCGGCGAGGTTCTGGGGGTGGAGCTCGTCGAGGTTCGGGGTGACCAGCGAGAGCGCCCCGACGTGCGTCGCCGGGTCCCACCGGCCGGCGACCTTCCAGCCGTCGGCCTTCCCCTGGCCGTCGACCCAGTCGACGACTTGTTGGAGGAGGGCGACCTCGTGGCGGCGGGTCGCGTCGATCCCCCGTTCGGCGACCCAGGCGAGGTCCGCGCCCAGGCCCGCGATGCCGAGGGCGTTCGGAGTCCCCCCTTCGAGGACGTAGGGCAACTCCTCGGGCTGGATCTCGGACTTCGAGTCGCCCCCGGTCCCCCCTTCGCGCCAGGGGCGCAGGGCGGCCCGCGGGCCGACGTAGAGGGCGCCCGTCCCGGTCGGGCCGTAGAGGGCCTTGTGGCCGGGGAAGGCGAGCAGGTCGATCGGCGTCGCCTTCAGGTCGATCGGGACGACGCCGGCCGACTGCGCGGCGTCGACCAGGAAGAGCGCGCCGGCCTCGCGGACGACCGCGGCGATCTCTTCGATCGGCTGGACGGTACCCAGGACGTTGGAGGCGTGCGTCATCGCGACCAGGCGGGTCTTCGGCGTCAGCGCGGCGCGGACGGCGGCGGGGTCGACGTACCCCTGCTCGGACCGGAGGCGCGTCAGCGTGATCACGCCGGCCTTTTCCAGCGCCCGGAGGGGGCGGCTGATCGAGTTGTGCTCGAGGTCGGTCGTGATGGCGTGGTCGCCGGGCCGGAGCGTCCCCTTGATGGCGATGTTCAGGCCGTCGGTGCAGTTCAGGGTGAACACCCAGCGCCGGTAGCCTTCGCCGTTGAAGAAGCGGTCGAGGGCGAGGCGGGTGTCGTCGATCGCCCGCTCCGCGTCCTTGGCCATGCGGTGGCTGGACCGGCCGGGGTTCGCAAGCTTGGTCCGGGCGAAGCCGTCGAGCGCCTGGTACACGGCCTCCGGCTTGGGGAAGCTGGTCGCGGCGTTGTCGAGGTAGATCATGGCGGCGTGTTCCGGTGCGATCCTGTGCGGCGTGATTCGGTCGAGAGGCGCCCCTTAGCTCCCCACGAACTGGGCGTACAGCGTCCGCGCCTTGGCGATGTCGTTGGTCCCCTTGATGATCGCGCGGCCATCGGGGAAGACGGTAAACTCGTGGCCCTCGGCGGCGAACCGGAGCATGTAGGCGTTGTGGCGGACTTCGCCGACCGGGGCGAGGCGCGTGGCGAGTTCGGGGAAGTTCAGCGGCTCGGGGCGGCGGGCCGCGATCTGGACGGCGTTGCGGCCGCAGAGGGTCGTCGTGTGCGACCCGAGGGCGCCGTCGAGCCACTCGAACTTGCGGTGCTTACAACAGGGGCAGTCGACCTTGCCCAGCAGGCTGGCGACCTTCAGCCGGCGGAAGGCCCAGTCCCAGACGTCGATCATGATCAGCTCCTTGTTCAGCGCGTCGTACGCGCCGGTGAGGAGCTTGATCGCCTCGACGGCCTCGAACGAGGCGACCACGGCGACGGCCGGGCCGAGCACGCCGGCGGTCTCGCACGTCGGGGTCATGCCCGGCGGGGGGCTCGTCTCGATCACGCAGCGGATGCACGGGGTCTTGCCCGGCACGACCGTCATCGTCTGCCCCTCGCTGCCGATCACGCCGCCGAAGATCCACGGCTTGTTGAGCTTCACCGCGGCGTCGTTGATCAGGTAGCGGGTCTCGAAGTTGTCGGTGCCGTCGAGGATCAGGTCGGCGTCGGCGACGAGGTCGAGGATGTTGGTGTGGTCGATGTCGGTCACGACCGGCTCGACGGTCACCGCGCTGTTGATCGCGCGGAGCTTCCGCGCGGCGGCCTCGGCCTTGGGGAGGTTGTCGGCGACGTCCTGCTCGTCGAA
>Ga0164243_10012542_pt1 | contig 11998 bp, 10 predicted proteins | sample OricompcompostOP_FD_108781 | JGI IMG/M metagenome (GOLD analysis project Ga0164243, IMG submission 108781) | Organic Plus compost microbial communities from Emeryville, California, USA - Original compost - Organic plus compost (OP) | ecosystem: Engineered > Solid waste > Mixed feedstock >...
AGAATAGAAAAAATATTCAATTGAATGAGTTCGATTTCTTCGAACCCCTTTCACGGCGCGTTCTCCGTTTCATTACGCGGCCCGTCTATGCTCCTTCCTTCCCGCGGGCGGGCGGTCTCAAGGGCTGTCCGAGCCCGGGAGAGGCGTCCCCCACGGACCCGGAACGGCGGGGTGTTCGGCCGTCGGGGGCGACCCCGGACGCGCCCCCTTCCGTCATCAGTCGGGTCTCGGGGACGGGGCGGCTCCTTGAACCACGGAGTTTCGCGATTCATGACTCGACGCGACGTGTTCCCTCGCCCGCGCCCGGGGCTCGGCCCCGTGATCCGGGTCGGTACGGCCCTCGCCGCACTCTCCTGGCCGGGCTGCGGCCCTTCCTCCGAACCGGCGCCACCCCCCGCGTCCCCTCCGGTCGTGAACGACGTCAAGTTCACGCCGAAAGAGCGGGCCAAGATGCGGGAGATGGATCGCGAGGAAATGCTTGAATACAAGAAGAAGTTCCGAGAGAGCAGAACCCGCAGGGGTTAGGCCCGTTCCCGCCGCGGAGCCGTTCGTCGCCCACCCCGCCTCCGTCCGGCTCCCATTCCCGCCGTGCCGGTAGCCCCCCAACGCCTCGCACACGGCCACCCTGAACCGCCCCCTCCGGCGCGGCCTTTCGCCCGGCGCCGTCCGCCGTTTTGACGCACCCTATTCGAGTCGGAGACCTTCCGTGACCCCGTGCGCTCGACGTCAGAGGCCCGTTCGCGGCTTCACCCTGATCGAACTCTTGGTCGTGATCGCGATCATTGCGGTCCTCATCGCGCTGCTCTTGCCCGCCGTCCAAGCGGCCCGCGAGGCGGCACGCCGCGCCCAATGCACCAACAACCTCAAGCAGTTGGCCCTGGCCACCCACAACTACGTGGACGCCAACGGGACCTTCCCGATGGGCGACCACCGCGGGCGCGACTACGACGGCGGCACCATCCGCCAGAACTTCGGCCCGTTCGTGGCGATCGCGCAGTTCATGGAGGCGGGGACGGCGTACAACACGCTGAACACGAGCCTGATGATCATGCTGGCCCCCAACAGCACGACCAACGGCATCGGCCTCTCCACCCTCTGGTGCCCCAGCGACGGTAAGGTCGTGGGCTACCGCTCGTTCACCCAGACGGGCTGGGACGACACCATCATGCCGGTCTGCTACAGCAGCTACGCGGGCAACCTCGGCCCGCTGATCTACTACCAGAACGGCGTCGGCGCCCCGAACCTGATGGCCCAGATGACGGGGATCTTTTCCTACATCGGCGGCTGCTGCAACGACGGCCGGCCGAGCGTGCCGCCGGTCACGCTCGCCGGGATCACCGACGGCACCAGCAACACCTTGCTCTACCTCGAACACTCCTACACCAAGGCGGCCGACTCGAAGCTCCCGGGCACCAACCCCGACGGCCCCAACTGGTGGACCTCGGGCGACTACGGCGACGGGACGGTCGCGACCCTCTTCCCCCCCAACTACTTCAAGTCGTACGACGAGGGGGAACCCGTGGCGAACGGCGGCCGTTGGCCGGGCACGTACATGTTCCCCCGGCCGAGCAAGCGGAACTTCACCCCGATCGCCTCAAGCCTCCACCCCGGCGGCGTCAACGCCGCCTTCTGCGACGGCTCGGTCCACTTCATCAAGGACTCGATCAACTCGTGGAACCCGCGGGCGATCACGTTCAGCAACCCCGCCTACAACCTCAACGGCCAGACCTACGGCGTCTACCAGGCCCTCTCGACCCGCAACGGCGGCGAGGTCCTCAGCGCCGACCAATACTAATCGCGCGGCCGTAAAACGCGGCGTTTTCAAGACCGGGGGCGGGCGCTCCGCCCCCGCGTCTTTTGACGGCGGCCCGGGTCGGGTCCGACGGGCAACCGCGGATCCGGTTAGTCGTTCCGTTCGCCCAGGCCCACTTTGGGGCCGGGCCGGCTAACCATGTGGAGGCGGACGATCCGCTCCAGCGCCGGCGAGGGTGACTCGGGGTTGGGCCCGCCGAACATCCCGGAGAGGTTGCGGGTCACCTGCACGGGGGTCATGATCAGCCCCCAGGGGAACCCCCACCAGCCGAGCACCAGCGAAAACGCCGCGCTCCCGAGTTGGTGCTTCCTGCCGCACGACCGGCAGCAGAGCCGAGGCTTGCTACCCCACGACGTGAAGGCCAGCGCCGACCAGACCTTGTGCGCGACGTGGACGTCGACCGGGCCGGGCCCCTGGCACTGCGGACAGTTCCCCTGGTGGACCGCCCGGACCTCCTTCTCCACCTCGTGCGGCGCGACCCTCGTTGCCGCAATGACGGCCGCCCCGTTGCCGGCACACGTCTGGTTACAGAACCGTAACTCCCCGACCGTGGCCCCGCCGAAAAGGATCGTCGTGCCGCAGTATGCGCATGTCGCCATCGCCCGTACTCCGACGCTGTAGGCGCGACACCGAACCGCCCCCCGCGGCCCGGGTCACGCGGCGATGATTTCAACAACCGCGCGCACTTACGGTCAAGATCATTAGCACCGAGATAACGTCACTTGCGGTCAAATAACATCAATCCTAAAATTGCTTTTATGAGCCTTCTCCGCGTTAAAGAGGGGCAAACTCAGGACCGCCCCGGCGGGCGTGACGCGGCCTCGCGGCGCCAGGCCTCGGCCAGGCGGGCCAGGCCGGCGTGGTCGCAGAGGGAGGCCAGGTCGAGGAGGGCGGACGGCTCGGCGATGTGCTCGAAATCGGCCGAGAGTCGGGGGCCGAGGCGGGCGGGGTCGAGGGACTCGCGGGTCCGGTTGACGGCCTCGGCCTCGCGGCGGGCGTCGGCGTTGCGGCCGAGGGCGTGGAGGGCGCGGGCGAGGCGGGCGCGGGTCTTCCAGTCGTGCGGGAGGTCGGCCAACGCGCGGGTCAAGGCGTCGACGGCCGGGCCGGGGCGGCGGTCGTAGTCGAGGTCGAAGCGGCCGCGGAGCCGCCAATAGCGGGCGTCGCGCCCGGGCTCGGCGCCGGGCCATTCCCCTAGGGCGCGGCGGGCGCGGTCGAGGTCGCCGCCGTCGAGCAGGGCGGAGACGAGGGCCTCGCGGACGGAAAGGCGGGACGGCTCGGCGTCGAGCATCCGGGTCAGTTCGGCGACGCGGCTCGCGCGGTCGGGGTCGCCCGGGCGGGGCATCGAGGCGCCCCGGAGGAGCAGCGCGACGCGGGCGTCGGGGTCGGGGGCCGCGTCGGCCCAGCGGGCGAGGGTGGTCCGGGCGAGGTCTTCGGGGAGTTCGGCGAGGAGGGCGAGGGTCAGGTCGCGGAGCACACCGGGGCGGTCGTCGGGGGGGACCGCCGCGTAGGCCGGCCAGCCGAGGGCCTGGGCCTCCAGGGGCATGTCGAGCACCCGGAGCCGCTCCAGCCGGAGCCGCCAGGGTTCGGGGTCGGACGGGTCGACGTCCGAGGCGCGGGCGAGGGCGCGGTCGGCCTCGGCGGCCCGGCCGAGCGCCAGCGCGGCGCGGGCCTCGGCCTTGAGATAAGAGGCGCGGGGCGGCCCCGACGCGTTCACCGCGCGCCAGGCGGCGAGGGCCGTGGCGAAGTCGCCCGCCTTCGCGGCCGCCTCCGCCCGCGCGATCCGCCGGGCGGGGAGCGAGACCCACCACCAGGCCACGCCCGCCGCCAGGGCGAGCGCCACCAAAACCGACGCCACCGCCACGACCGCCCGCCGCGCCGCCTCCGGGTAGGCGCGGCGCCCCCCGGGCCGGGGGGGGCGGGCGTTCCGGCGGACGGACGGGGGCGGGCGGCGCGACATGGATCGGGTCGATTCCGGTCGAGGGCGGGCCGAAGGCCCAGAGCCGATGGCGGACGACGGGCACGAGCCGTCGGCCGGCCGGGGGCATCAACAGAGGTCAGTATACCGGGGGTGTTCCGCTGCGTCGGCGCGCCAAGAGGCGGGCGCCGCCGATGATTCCGGGCAACCGCGCGGGGAAAGGCGCGGGAGAGGGCCTAAAGTCCGGTTAGGGGGATTCCTGGCCCGGGTCGAAGACGACCGCGCCGGCCGCCCCGGCTTCACGAGATCGAGAGGATGGTCGATGGCGGAAACGGACGACCCGACCGGGCAACACAGGCGAGTCATCCCCATCCGGGGCTGGAAGTTTCGGTTCGACTCGCCCCCGCCGGAGGGCGTACCGGGGCGGGCCGACGAGGGGGACATTTTCGCCCTCTTTGCCGCCTGGGAGGGGGAGACGCGCGCCGAGCGGAGGGACAGCCCGCGCTACCAACCGGCCGAAACGCAGGTCTTCGTCGGCTGGTGGAAAGGGGCGCAGTTCCTCATCACCCAGGCCGCGCTGATCAACCTGAGCCGGGGCGGCGCGCTCGTGGAACTCGACTGCCGGCCGCCGACCTCCCAGCCGGTCTGGGTCTGCCTCGGCACCCCGTACCCGATCCACCACGTCCAGGCCCGGGCGCTGGAGGTGTCGGCCGAAGCCGAGGGGTGCCAGCGCGTCCGGCTGCTGTTCCACACCCCTTGCCCCTTCGGCTTCTTCCGCGCCGCCGGGCGCCGCGACGGCCCCGCGCCCTCGATGGAACACCCGGAGGAGCACCCGTGACGCCCCCGAGGCGCGCCGCCACGGCCGGGCGGGGCAGGGGGCGGGGCGCCTCGCGTCGTACCTTGAGCCGCCCGGTCGGCACCCTTACAATGAAACGCGGCGCGGGGCGTTCGACCCTGCGCGGCGGGACGTGGAGGTGCGCCTTGACCGAGACCCGGACCGAATGGGCGGAGGCCGAAGCCGACGCCGCGTTAACCGCCCGCCGCGACCAACTGCTGGAGACCCTCCGGGGTTACGGCCGGGTCGCCGTGGCGTTCTCGGGCGGGGTCGACAGCGCCGTCGTCGCGCAGGCCGCGTTTACCGCCCTGGGCGACGCCGTCGTGGCCGTGACGGCCGTCTCCGACAGCCTCGCGCAGGGCGAGCTCGAAGAGGCCGAAGCGCTCGCGCGTCGGATCGGGATCACCCACCGGGTGATCCGCACGGAGGAGTTCGCCGACCCGAACTACCTGCGGAACAACCCCGACCGCTGCTACTTCTGCAAGAGCGAGTTGTACGGCCGCCTCGCCGGCCTGCTCGGGACGCTCGGGGTCGACACGATCGCCTCCGGGGCCAACGCCGACGACGCGGGCGACCACCGCCCCGGCATGCGGGCCGCCGCCGAGAACGGCGTCCGCCACCCCTTGCAGGAGTGCGGCCTCGATAAGGCGGCCGTCCGCGCCCTGGCGAAAGCCTGGGGGCTCCCCACCTGGGACAAGCCGGCGACCCCCTGCCTGTCGAGCCGGATCGCCTACGGCGAAGAGGTCACCCCCGAGCGGGTCCGGATGATCGACCAGGCCGAACAGTGGCTCCGGCAGGCGACCGGCCTGCGGGTCCTGCGGGTGCGCTACCACAAGGGCGACCTCGCCCGCGTCGAAGTCCCCGCCGACGACCTGCCCCGCCTGTTCGCCCCGGACGTCCGCGGCCCGATGGTCGCCGCCTTCCGGGACCTCGGGTTCAAGTTCGTCACGGTCGACCTCGAAGGCTTCCGCTCCGGCAGCCTCAACACCTTGATCCCGATCGAAATCCTCCAGCGCCCGAGGGCGGTGAAGGCCTGAAACCCGGTCGGCCCTCCGTCCGACGGGTCTCGTCCGCCGGTCGATTCCGTCGCGTATCCCCGTCTCCCCTAAGCCAGAGGCCATTGACGATGCCCCGGGCGACGTGCCGTTGCGGTCAGAAACTGAGCCTCCCCGTGAACGGGCCGGACCGGGTGGTCTGCCCGAAATGCTCGGCACGGGTGCGGGTGCGGCGCGACCCGCCGGCGACCGGGCCGGGCGACGGGTTCATCCGGTTCAACTGCCCGTGCGGCCGGCGGCTGAAGGTCCGCGACGGGGCGGCCAACACGCCGACCCCGCTGGCCGGCAAGTGCCCGGACTGCGGCCGGATCGTCCCCGTGCCGGCGCCGACCTCGTCGGGGGCGTTACGGCTGAAGAGCCACGGGGCCGAAACGCCGACCGAAGAGCTGAGCGCCGGCGATTTCGCCGCCCTCCAGCAGTGGGCCCAGCTCCACCTGGCCCGGACCGCCGGCCCCGCGCCGGAGGGGCCACAGGCCCAGGCCGAGGTGGCCGTCGCCGAGCCGCCGCCGTCCCCCGCCGCGGTGAAGGTCGAGGCCGGCCTGCGGGTCTGTCCCCGCTGCGGACGGCCCATCCACTTGAGCGCCGTCGCCTGCCGCGAGTGCGGCGCGGCGGTGCCGAAACGGTAACGGAACGCAAGGGTTAAGAACACACGGCCCGGCCCGAACGCGGGCCGTGCGTTAACCCCAGGCCGGGCGGCCGTCAACCGCCCGCGAGCGTCCCCACGGAGAGCAGGCCGGCGAAGCGGCCGGCGGCGGCGTTCCAGGCGGGGGTGTCGCGGGGTTCGTAAGTGGTCACGGGGAAGGACCGGGCGACCACGTCGCGGGCCTCGGCCAGCGAGGCGATCCGGCCGCGGGCCATCATCTGTAAGAGCACGTTGCCGGCCGCCGTCGCCTCGATCGGGCCGGCGTAGACGGGGATGCCGCAGGCGTCGGCCGCGAACTGGCAGAGCAGGGCGTTCCTCGACCCGCCGCCGACGACGTGGAGCGCCTTGATCGTCGTGCCGAGCGTCTTTTCGAGCCGGCCGACCGCCCAGCGGTACTTCAGGGCGAGGCTTTCCATCGCGCAGCGGACGAACCCGCCCTCGTCGGCCGGGGCCGGCTGGCCCGTCTTCGCGCAGAAGGCGGCGATCCGGGCGGGCATGTCGCCGGGGAAGAGGAACGAGGCGTCGTCGGGGTCGACCAGCGAGGCGAACGGGGGCGCCGCCGAGGCCGCGGAGACGAGCTCCTCGTACGACCACTCCCGCCCCTGCCGCGCCCAGGTCCGGCGGCACTCCTGCACCAGCCAGAGGCCCATGATGTTCTTCAACAGGCGGGTCGTCCCCGCGACCCCGCCCTCGTTGGTGAAGTTGTCGCGCAGGGTCTCGGCGTTGATCACCGGCCGCGGGACTTCGACCCCCAGGAGCGACCACGTCCCCGAGCTAAGGTAGCACCAATCGGGGGGCGCGCCGGGGGCGACCGACGTCTTCGCGGGGACCGCCGCCACGGCGCTCGCCGTGTCGTGCGTCCCCGGCGCGATGACCGAAAGGGGCTTGGAGACCCCCAACTCCTCGGCCACCGACGCCCGCAACGGCCCGATCTCCGTCCCCGGGTCGATCAGCTCCGGCAGGATCGACCGCGGCAGGTCGAGGGCGGCACAGAGCTCGTCCGACCACGACCCCGAGCGGGGGTCGAACAACTGCGTGGTGGAGGCGTTGGTACGCTCCACGGCCCGACGGCCGGTGAACAGCCAGGCGAACAGGTCGGGCATCATCAGCATCGTCTCGGCCATGTCGAGCAGCGGCGAGTTCGACCGGCGCAAGGCGAGGAGCTGATAGAGCGTGTTGAACGGCAGGAACTGGAGGCCCGTGGTCTCGTAGATCCGCTCGCGGGGCACCTTGGCGAAGGCGGCCTCCATCATGCCGTCGGTGCGGGCGTCGCGGTAATGGACCGGGTTGCCCAGGAGCGTGTTGCCGCGGCCGACCAGCCCGAAGTCGACGCCCCAGGTGTCGATGCCGACCCCGTCGAGTTCCGCCCCCGACACGACCGCCTTGCGCAAGGCGGTTTTCATCTCGTCGAACAGCCGGGGGGCGTCCCAATAGAGGGTGTCGAGCATCTTCACCGGCCCGTTGGGGAACCGGTGGACTTCGTCGAGGGTGAGGCGTTCCCCGTCGAACCGGCCCAGCAGCCCCCGGCCGCTCTCGGCCCCCAGGTCGAGGGCGAGATAGTCGCTCGTGCTCGTGTTGGCCATCGCGTCGTGTCTTGATCGTGTCTTGGAGAGGGCGCGGGGGGAGTCCCCGCGGCAACTCGCCCATGATACGGAGGGCGGCCGGGGGCGACAAGGACGAGAGCCGGGGCGCCGGCCCAGCCGGGCGCCCAACTCACACGGTTACGGCGTGCCGCCGGGCGTCCGCCCCGCCAGGTCGACGGCCCGCAGGATCTCGGCGCGGACGGCCTCGGGGCCGGAGGCGACGTAGAGGTCGAGCCAGCGGGGGTCGGCCCAGTCGGCCAGGGCGCGGCGGCGGGCGGAGGGGTCCGGGATCCGGGCGAAGACGACGGGCCGGAGCTCGGCCAGCAGCGCGACGAGCCCGGCCGCCGACGGCCCCAAGGCCCCGGCCGCCCGGTCGCGCAGCGCCGCGGCCAGGGCGGGACTGGCCCCGGCGGTCGAGACCGTCAGCGTCAGGCCGCCGTCGCGCCAGACGGCCGGCACGGCGAAGTCGCCCGCCCCCGGGTCGCTCGCCGAGTTGACCCAGACGCCCGCCGCCTTCGCGTCGTCCACCACGCGGCGGTTCACCTCCGCCGTGGCCGCCGCGAATACCAGGTCGACCCCGCGTAAATGGTCGGCCCGGTACGCCTCGGCGCGCACGTCCACCCCCTCCGGTACGCCCTCCGGGGTTGGCGACGGGTCGACCCCGACGACCCGCGCCCCCGCCTCCCTCAAGCCCGCCGCCTTCCGACGGCCGACCGCCCCTAAACCCACCACCAGCGCCGTGCGCCCGTTGAGGTCGAGTTCGATCGGATACCCGGCCATCGCGGAACTCCCCTGGGGCGATTCCACCCCGACCGACGCCCCGCGCGGAGTTACGGGCTGTCGGCCGCCGCCTCGGAGTCGCCCACGCCCGTCCCTTGTTCGGTCCGGGGCGGGTGATAAAGGACCGACTCGACGGCGGCGGGCGTAAACCCGAGCGAGGCGGCGAGGGCGCGGGAGGCCTGGTTGTCGTAAGAGAACGACCAGAGCGGGATCTTGCCGCGACGGTCGCGGACGTGTTCGACCAGGGCCGAGGCCGTCGCGCGGCCGAGCCCGAGCCGGCGGAACCGCGGCGCGGTGTACACCCCCACCGCGTCGTAAACGTCGGCCTGGTCGAACACCCAGGCCAGGGAGGCGAACCCCGACCCGTGAGGGGTGCCGTACGCGACCCCGAGTTCGATCAGCGCGTCGTACGACTGCCAACCCCGCAGCGCCCACGTCGGCGCCGCGGCGACAAACGCCGCGTGGTCCCCCGCGTCGAGCCGGCGGACGGCCACCCGGGGCGGGGCGCCCCTCACGGCCCCGCCCGCGTCCTCGCCTTCGTCGGCCGCGTCCACCGCCGTATCCCCTTCGGCCGACCAGGTCTCGACCTCGACCCGCTCGACCCCGCCCCCCAGGGCGTCGACGGCCGTCGCGAGCCAGTCGTCGGGGGCGTGCAGGACGAACGGCCGACCGTGGCCGACGAGCCAGGCGAGCGCGGGCCAGGGCTCGCCCACGCCGAACGCCTCGATCCGGCCGTCCCCTTCTCGGGTCAACAGCACGCTCCGGGGGGCGGCCGGGTCGTCGCCCCAGAGCCCCGGGCGGCGGTACGCCAGCGCGTGCCTCAGGGCGAGCAGCCCCGGCCCCTCGGGCAACCCGAGTCGGGCCCGGACGTGCCGCGCGGCGGCCGGGTCGAGCGGGACCATGTGGGCCTCGTCTTGGTGCTCTCTGTGTCGTTCCGTCCCGCGCGGCGGCGGCGCCTACGCCCGCCGTCCGCTCCCTAGGCCCTAGTTTAGCCGATCGGCCCCGCGGCCGGAACGGCGCCGCGGCGTCATCATCCCCGCCGCGGCGCCGTCCGCCCGAATCCCGCCGGGTCGACCGCGGGCGACGGATACGGGGTGGTTATGACGTCGTCCCGTTCAGTTTGAGCAAATCCTGGAGCGCGTAGACGTCGAGCTTCCCCTTGCGGAGGCGTTCCAGCGCCCCGACGGCGGCCTTGGCGCCGGCGAGGGTCGTGATGCAGGGGACGCCGTGGCTGACGGCGGAGGCGCGGATGCGGCCCTCGTCGGTCCGGGCCCCCTTGCCGCTCGGGGTGTTCACGATCAGCGCGATCGAGCCGTTGGCCAGGTGGTCGAGGAGGTTCGGCCGCCCCTCGTGGATCTTGCGGACGGGCGTCACGTCGATCCCCTGCGCCTGGAGCGCCGCGGCGGTGCCGCTGGAGCCCATCAGCGTATACCCCAGGGCGGCCAACCGGGCCGCGACCGGGACGACCGCCTGGCGGTCGCGGGCGGCGACGCTCACGAAGACCGTCCCCGACGTCGGCAGGCGGCTGTACGCCGCGTTCTGGCTCTTGGCGAACGCCGCGGCGAAGTCGCGGTCGATCCCCATCACCTCGCCGGTCGACCGCATCTCCGGGCCGAGCACGATGTCGACGCCGGGGAACTTCGCGAACGGGAAGACCGACTCCTTCACCGAGACGTAGCCCGGCACCGGCTCGGCCGTGATCCCCTGGTCGTCCAGCGACCGCCCCATCATCACCCGGGCCGCCACCTGCGCGAGGTTCAACCCCGTCGCCTTCGAGACGAACGGCACGGTGCGCGAGCCCCGCGGGTTGACCTCCAGGACGTAGACCTCGCCGTCCTTGACCGCGAACTGGATGTTCATCAAGCCCCGGACGTTCAGCGCCTCGGCCAGGGCGTACGTCTGACGCTTCAGTTCGGCGACGGTCGACTCGGGGAGGCTGTAGGGGGGGATGGCGCAGGCCGAGTCGCCCGAGTGGATCCCGGCCTCCTCGATGTGCTCCATCACCCCGCCGACGATCGTCCGGCGGCCGTCGCAGACGGCGTCGACGTCGACCTCGCTGGCGTCTTCCAGGAACTTGTCGATCAAGACCGGGTGCTCGGGACTGGCCTCCACGGCCTCGGTCATGTACCGGGCGAGGCTCGCCTCGTCGTAAACGATCTCCATCGCCCGGCCGCCGAGCACGAAGCTCGGGCGGACGACCACCGGGTAGCCGATCCGCTCGGCGATCCGCCGGGCCTCTTCGTAGTGCGTCGCCGAGGCGTTGGGGGGCTGCTTCAGGCCGAGCTTCTCGATCACCAGCCGGAACCGCTCGCGGTCTTCGGCCAGGTCGATGCTCTCCGGGCTCGTCCCGACGATCGGCACCCCCGCCGCCTCCAACGCCCGCGCGAGGTTCAGCGGCGTCTGCCCGCCGAACTGCACGATCACCCCGGCCGGCTTGATCCGGTCGCAGACGTTCAGAACGTCCTCGACCGTCAGCGGTTCGAAGAAGAGCCGGTCCGACGTGTCGTAGTCGGTCGAGACCGTCTCCGGGTTCGAGTTGACCATCACCACCTCGTACCCGTCGGCGCGGAGCGCGAACGCGGCCTGGCAGCAACAGTAGTCGAACTCGATCCCCTGGCCGATCCGGTTCGGGCCGCCGCCGAGGATCATCACCCGCGGCTTCTCGCCCACCCGCGACTCGTCCTCGTCCTCGTAAGTCGAGTAGTAGTACGGCGTAACCGCCTCAAACTCGGCCGCGCAGGTGTCGACCAGCTTGAACACGGCCGAGATCCCGCGCTTCTGCCGGGCGCGGCGGACCTCGCTCTCGGTCGCCCCCCAGAGGTGGGCGAGTTGGCGGTCGGAGAACCCGTCCCGCTTCGCCTCGCGGAGGAGTTCGTCGCTCGCCCCCTCCAGGCTCCCCGCCTCGCGGAGCCGCCCCTCAAGGGCGACCAGCGCGGCGAGGTTTTCGAGGAACCACGGGTCGATCCCGGTCAGCCCCTGGATCGCGTCCAGCGACAGCCCCGCCAGGATCGCGTAACGGATGTACCAGACCCGCTCCGTGTTCGGCGTCGCGAGCTTGGCCTTGATCTCGTCCACGGACGGCTGGCGGTCGGTCCCCCAGAGGTCCTTCTTATCGCAGCCGAGCCCGAACCGGCCGACCTCCAGGCCCCGCAGCGCCTTCTGGAACGACTCGCGGAAGGTCCGGCCGATCGCCATCACCTCGCCGACCGACTTCATCTGCGTGGTCAGGACCGGGTCGGCCTCGGGGAACTTCTCGAACGCCCACCGGGGGACCTTCGTCACCACGTAGTCGATCGTCGGCTCGAAGCACGCCGGCGTCTCGCGCGTGATGTCGTTCTTGAGCTCGTCGAGCGTGTAGCCAACCGCGAGCTTTG
>Ga0164243_10012543_pt1 | contig 11998 bp, 5 predicted proteins | sample OricompcompostOP_FD_108781 | JGI IMG/M metagenome (GOLD analysis project Ga0164243, IMG submission 108781) | Organic Plus compost microbial communities from Emeryville, California, USA - Original compost - Organic plus compost (OP) | ecosystem: Engineered > Solid waste > Mixed feedstock >...
CGCTGCCCTTTGGTGTCGCGCACGGTCACGGTGTACTCGACGCCGACCTCGCTCACCGCCGTGGGCGAGGGCGAGGTCGGATCGTCGAGCCCGTCGGGCGGCGACCATTCGTACGTGTACGGCGGCGCGCCGCCGGTCACGTTCACGCCCAGCACCGCGGGCCCCCCGGCGCAGGATGCACCGCCGACCGCCTGCACCTGCATCAGCGTCGTCACGTCGACCGGCGGCCGCGGTTCGATCCCCGGCAGGTCCGGAACGTTCGGCTCCGGCCGGTACCGCTCGAGCGCCGGACCTCCGGGACGGGTGTCGAATCCGATCAGTCGATCGTCACCGCATCCGCCGCTGGCACCCGCTGCCACCAGCAGGGCGCACCACGGCGCCCAGCCCCCTCCCCGCCCCATCGCCGACCTCCACACCGTGCAACCGAGCACCTGCACGAAACGCTAGGGGTCGGGTCGGAACTTCACCAGCCGCGCCTTGGGTGGTCGGTCCCTGCACGTGCTCCGCGCGCGGAGCTCATCGGGAGCGCCGGGGTCAGGGCGCTGCGGCGGGAGATCCCTCGCCGCGCTCGATGCGGCGGCGCTCGAGCAGCTCGAGCACCTCGCCGTCGGTGGTCTGCGAGAAGTCGTCGAACCAGAGCCCCACCGCGCGGAACGGCTCGGGCTGCTCGAGGCACACGAGCTCGTCGACCTCGCTCCGGAGCGACCGGACGGAGTCCGGCGCGCCGACCGGCACCGCGAGCACCAGGCGGGCCGGCCCGAGCCGGCGCAGCGAACGCGACGCCGCGCGGGTGGTCACGCCGGTGGCGAGCCCGTCGTCCACCAGGAGCACCTCGCGGCCGGCCACCTCCGGGAGCCGGTCCACCCCGCGGTAGGCGAGGAGCCGCCGGTGCAGCTCGCGGGTCTCGTCCTCGACCAGCGGCTGGAGGTCGACGTCGTGCAGGCCGAGCCAGCCGAGGGCCGCCTCGTCCAGCACGGTGACGCCGGGGGCGATCGCCCCGATGCCGAGCTCGGGCTGGCCGGGGGCGCCGAGCTTGCGCGCGACGGCGACGTCGAGCGGGGCATCGAGGGCCCGGGCCACCTCGTAGGCGACGGGGACGCCGCCCCGGGGGAGGCCGAGGACGAGCACGTCCCGGCCGCGCCAGGGCTGCAGCCGCTCCGCGAGCCGGCGGCCCGCATCGAAGCGATCACGAAAGATCATTCGGCGCCTCCGTGCTGCCCGAACGGTGCCCACCGTTCCGGGGTGGATCAACGGTGCCGCCGGAGGGAGGCCGCGGGCGGCCGGGCGCTTCCCGGATTGTCCTTTACACAGCCGGGCGAATGGGTTATCCCCCCGCTCCATCTGTTCCAAGACTGGAAAAACAGAAGCGGTTCCCGGCGTTTATCGGTTGATGGGGTGCTGGAGACCTGCACCCCCTGGAGTCGCAGCACCATGGGTTCCGGACCTGAGACCCTGCCCAGCTACAACCTGCCTTTCGTCGAGGAGATGTACGACCGGTTCCTCGCCGACGAGAACTCGGTCGACGAGTCGTGGCGCGCGTACTTCCGCGGCCTCGGCGAGCGGGTCCGGCCGGTCGCACCTGCCTTCCAGCCGCGGAGCATCTTCGCGCCCCGCGGCACCGGCGCACCGGCCGTAGCCGCGAGCGATTCCGAGCGGCGGCTGGCGCAGGAAGTGCGGCAGGATCGCGTCGCCCAGCTCGTGCAGGCCTACCGCAACCGCGGCCACCACTTCGCGCGCATCGATCCGCTGGGCATCAAGCCCATCGCGCCCGCGCCGCATTTCCCGCTCGAGCAGTTCGGCCTCGACGCGTCGGATCTCGACCGGACGATCACCGCCGGCGGCCTGCGCGGCACGCTCCGCGAAATCGTGCAGCACCTCGAGGAGACGTACTGCCGCACCATCGGCGTCGAGCTCGCGCACATCGAGAGCACCGAGATCCGCAGCTGGCTCGAAGAGCGGATGGAGTCGACGCAGAACCACGTCGATCTCGACACCGCCGGCCAGCTCTCGGTGCTGACCAAGCTCACCGACGCCGAGATCTTCGAGCAGTTCCTCCACTCGAGCTTCGTCGGCGCCAAGCGCTTCTCGCTCGAGGGCGCCGAGAGCTTCATCCCGATGATGGAGCTGATCATCGGCCGCGCCGTGAAGCACGACGTGCGCGAGGTCGTGATCGGCATGGCGCACCGCGGCCGCCTCAACGTGCTGGCCAACGTGATGGGCATGCCGCCCCGCGAGATCTTCGCGGAGTTCGCCGACGAGGACCCGAACCTCTACATCGGCCGCGGCGACGTGAAGTACCACCTCGGCTACTCGTCCGACCGCGAGTTCGACGGCAAGCCGGTGCACCTGACGCTCGCGTTCAACCCGAGCCACCTCGAGTTCGTCGACGCCGTGGTGCAGGGCCGCACGCGCGCCAAGCAGGACCGCCGCGGCGACACGGAGCGGCGCGAGGTGATGCCCATCGTGGTGCACGGCGACGCCGCCATCGCGGGGCAGGGCATCGTCGCCGAGCTGCTGAACATGGCCAACCTGAAGGGCTATGGCGTCGGCGGCACGGTCCACGTCGTCGTCAACAACCAGGTCGGCTTCACCACCGACCCGGACGAGTCGCGCTCCACGCGCTACGCCACCGACATCACCAAGATGCTCCAGGTGCCGATCTTCCACGTGAACGGGGAGGATCCGGAGAGCGTCGTGCAGGTGGTGCAGCTGGCCGTCGACTTCCGCGCGAAGTTCGGCCAGGACGTGGTCATCGACCTGTACTCGTACCGCAAGCACGGCCACAACGAGACCGACGAGCCGAGCTTCACGCAGCCGCAGCTCTACAAGATCATCCAGCAGCACCCCTCGGTGCGCGAGCAGTACGTGCGCAAGCTGGTCGAGATGGGGCTGGTCACGCGCGAGCAGGCCGACGAGATCGCGCAGGCGCGGCGCAAGCTGCTCGAGGAGCAGCTCGCCGAGGCCCGCAACGGCCACAAGCGCCGCCGTCCCTCGGCCATGGCCGGCCTCTGGGCCAAGTACGCCGGCGGCTACGACCGCGACGTGCCCGAGGTCTCCACTGCCTATCCGCTGGACGACCTGCGCCAGCTGGCGCAGCGCCTCGTCACGCTGCCCGCGGGCTTCCACCCGCACCCGAAGATCGCCCGCCTGCTCGACCAGCGGCGCGAGATGGGCGAGGGCAAGCGTCCGCTCGACTGGGGCATGGGCGAGGCGCTCGCGTTCGCGTCGCTGCTGACCGAGGGCGCCCGCGTGCGCCTGTCCGGCCAGGACGTGGAGCGCGGCACGTTCAGCCATCGCCACTCGGTGCTGCACGACTACGAGTCCGACGCCGAGTACACGCCGCTGAACCACCTGCGCGACGATCAGGCGCGGTTCGAGGTGCGCAACAGCCCGCTCTCCGAGACCTCGGTGCTCGGCTTCGAGTACGGCTACAGCCTCGACACGCCCGACGGCCTGACCATCTGGGAGGCGCAGTTCGGCGACTTCGCCAACGCGGCCCAGGTGATCACCGACCAGTTCATCGCCTCGGGCGAGGACAAGTGGCACCGCCTCTCGGGCGTCACGCTGCTCCTGCCGCACGGCTACGAGGGCCAGGGCCCGGAGCACTCGTCCGCCCGCCTCGATCGCTGGCTGGCGCTCTGCGCCGAGGACAACATGCAGGTGGCCAACGTCACCACGCCCGCGCAGATCTTCCATCTGCTCCGGCGCCAGGTGCTGCGGCCCTACCGCAAGCCGCTCGTGGTCATGTCGCCCAAGAGCCTGCTGCGCAATCCCGAGGCGGTCTCGTCGCTCGAGGAGCTGGCCAACGGCGGCTTCCACCGCGTGATCGGCGACCCGATGTTCGTCTCGGGCGGCGGCGACGCTTCGCAGGTGCGGCGCGTGCTGCTCTGCACGGGCAAGATCTACTTCGAACTCGCGGCGGAGCGCCGGAACACCGGCCGCAACGACGTGGCCATCGTCCGCGTGGAGCAGCTGTACCCCACGCCGCTGTCGGAGATCGAGGCGGAGCTCGCCCGGTTCCCGAACATGAGCGAGCTGGTGTGGGTGCAGGAAGAGTCGCGCAACCACGGCGCCTGGCTGCACATGTGGTCGCAGCTCACGCAGAGCGGCCTGCTCCGCGTGCCGCTCGCCCACGTCACGCGCCCCGCGAGCGCGAGCCCGGCCACCGGCTCGGGTTCGAGCCACAAGCTGGAGCAGCGCCGCCTCCTCGAGGCCGCGTTCGCGCCGATGAAGTACCCTACGCCCTGAGAATCAACCAGGGTCCCGCGCGGCCTGCGCCCGCCCCCGCAGGCCGCCGAGGAGTCAGAACACGATGGTGAACGTCAGCGTGCCCTCCCTCGGCGAGTCGATCGTCGAGGCCGCGATCGAGAAGTGGACCCGGAAGCCGGGGGATTACGTCTCCAAGGGCGAGACGATCGTCACGGTGGAAAGCGACAAGGCCACGCTCGAGGTCCCCGCGCCGGCGAGCGGCTTCCTGCGGGACATCCTCAAGAAGGACGGCGAGCAGGTCCGCATCGGCGAGACGATCGCGTCCATCGAGGAGGCGGAGAAGCCGGCCGCCGCTGCTGCCGCGCCCGCCGCTGCAGCAGTCCCCGCGGCTCCCGCCGCTGTGCCCTCCGTCGCGCCGGTCGCCGCAGCGCCCACAGCGCCCACCGGTCCCGCCGCACGGCGCCTGATGGCCGAGGGCGGCATCGAGCCGGGCCAGGTGGCCGGCACCGGCCCCGGCGGCCGCGTCCTCAAGGAGGACGTCGTGCGCGCGATCGAGGGGGCTGCCGCGCCCGCTCCCGTGCAGGCGCGCGCCGAGGCCCCGGTCCAGGCGCCCGTCGGCCCCCGCGAGGAGCAGGTGGTGCCGATGACGCCGATGCGGCGCACCATCGCCCGCCGCCTCGTCGAGGCCAAGCAGAGCACCGCCATGCTCACGACCTTCAACGAGGTCGACATGTCGGAAGTCATGGCGCTGCGCGCGCGCTACCAGGACGCGTTCACCAAGAAGTACGGCATCAAGCTCGGCTTCATGTCGTTCTTCGTGAAGGCGGCCGTCGAGGCGCTCAAGGCATACCCCGCCGTCAACGCCGAGATCCGCGGCAACGACATCGTCTACAAGAACTTCTACGACGTCGGTATCGCCGTCGGCGGCGGCAAGGGCCTCACGGTCCCGATCATCCGCGACGCCGAGTCGCTCTCGTTCGCGCAGACCGAGCAGGTCGTCGCCGACTTCGGCGTCCGCGCCAAGGCGAACAAGATCAAGATCGACGAGCTGCAGGGCGGCACGTTCACGATCACCAACGGCGGCATCTACGGCTCGATGCTGTCGACGCCGATCCTCAACCCGCCGCAGAGCGGCATCCTCGGGATGCACAACATCGTGAAGCGCGCGGTGGTGGTGAACGACGAGATCGCGATCCGCCCGATGATGTACCTGGCGCTCTCCTACGATCACCGGATCGTGGACGGCCGTGAGGCCGTGCAGTTCCTGGTGCGCATCAAGGAGTGCATCGAGAATCCCGAGCGCATGCTGCTCGAGGTCTGACGAACCGGCGAACGCCGCGTTCTCGAGAGGGCCGCCCGCTCCGCACGTCGGGGCCGGCGGCCTTCTTGCGTTCGGGGGAATCGCCCGGCGGACGTGGCGCCGCGCCTGCTACGCACGTTCCGTGCCACCCGTGCGCACCCGGCGTGCTGGCGCAGCTGCAGGGCGGCGGCGCTCCCGCCCCATACGGGGCATACCCCGCGCGGGTTAGAGTTGGAGCTCAAAGAATTCGCTGGAATGTCAGGCTCTTGCGCCGTCGGTTGCCTTCGGCGAGACTGTGCGCTTCCCGGCAGTACGAATAACTCAACACGCACCAGAGGTAATGGAATGCGCGGTCTGTTTCTAGCTGTACCACGCATGTGGGTGGTACCGCTGTTGGTTGCGACGATCGGTTTGGCTACGGCTTGCGGCGGTGACGGCACCGCCGAAGGCACCGGTGGGACGGGGGGCATCGGCGGCAACGGAGGGTCAGGGGGGAGCGGGGGCACCGGCGGCACCGGCGGTACCGGTGAGGGTGGCACCGGCGGTACCGGTGAGGGTGGCACCGGCGGCACCGGCGAGGGTGGCACCGGCGGCACCGGCGAGGGTGGCACCGGCGGCACCGGCACGGGCGGCACGGGCGGCACCGGCACGGGCGGCACCGGCGGAACGGTCGAGCCCGGCTGTCGGGTCGACGCCGACTGCGCCGACCTCGAGACCGGCACGTGCGAGGTCGCGGTCTGCAACGCAGGCGTGTGCGAGATCGCCGATGCGCCGAACGACACCGCTTGTGACGACGGCTTGTTCTGCACCACCGGCGACGTCTGCGTAGCCGGCGAGTGCATCGGCGCCAAGCCGCTGGACTGCGGCGACACCGGCAACACCTGCACCCAGTACGTCTGCAACGACGAGACGGATTCGTGCGACGCGGTGCCGGCGAACGAGAGCGGCACCTGCGACGACGGCCTGTTCTGCACGACGGGCGACGTGTGCGTCGCCGGCGAATGCGTGGGCGCCACGCCGATGGATTGCGGTGATTCGGACGACGTGTGCACCGCGATGGTGTGCAACGACGAGACCGATGCCTGCGAGCCGGTGGCGGCCAACGAGAACGGCAGCTGCGACGACGGCCAGTTCTGCACCACGGGTGACGTGTGCGTGGCCGGCGTGTGCGTCGGCGGCGAGCCGATGGACTGCGGCGACAGCGGCGACACCTGCACGCAGAACGTCTGCAACGAGACCACCGACAGCTGCGACACCGTCGCGGCCAACGAGAGCGCGTTCTGCTTGCCGGACGACCTCTGCCAGATGGCGGGCGTCTGCACCGCGGGCACCTGCGTCGGCCAGCCGGTGGACTGCTCCGGCCAGAACACGGCGTGCGGAACGGCGAGCTGCAACCCGGCGAACGGCCAGTGCGAGCTCGCGCTCGCTCCCGTCGGTACGGTGTGCGGCGGCGGCGCCTGCGCCGGCAGCGTCTGCGACGCCAGCGGCGCCTGCGTCGCCGGCACGCCGCTGCCCGAGGGCACGGCGTGCAACGCCTCGCCCAGCTGCCAGACCGACGGCATCTGCGTCGCCGGCGGCTGCTACGCGTCGGCGGAATGCACCGTCACGTTCGTCGACGACTTCGAGAGCACGACCTCCGAGTGGACGCTGGCGGGCGATTGGCAGATCGGCGTTCCCACGAGCGGCCCGCGCGCCGCGATCTCCGGCACGCGGCTGCTGGCGACCAACGTCTCCGGCGACTACGCCAACAACCGGGCGTACGGCTCGGCGATGGCCGACTCGCCGCTGATCGATCTGGCCGGCCTGTCGCAGCCCGTCGTCACCTTCTGGGCATGGACGCACACCGAGAACGTCGACGGCTTCAACGTCAAGGTGAGCACGGACGGCGGCGCCACGTTCGCGCCCGTCGCGGACGTCACGCCGCCCTACGACCGTACGGTCAACAGCGAGCCCGCGTGGGCCGGCAACGGCAGCTCGGGCCTGATCGGGTGGCGCTTCCACACGGTCGACCTGGCCGCGTACGTGGGCCAGCAGGTCAAGGTGCGCCTCGACTTCCGCTCGGACGGCAGCGTGGTCTACCCGGGCATCTACGTCGACGACTTCCGCGTGCAGGAGGCGCCGGCGGTCCCGCTCGAGATCACCACCTCCTCGCTCCCGGGCGCGTTCCAGAACAACGCCTACAGCATGACGGTCGAGCGCACCGGCGGTACGCCCGGCGCGGTGTGGAGCATCGTCGGCGGGACCAACCACGCCTGGCTGTCGATCGACCCCGTGACCGGCGCGCTCTCCGGCATGCCCACGAGCGGCGTCACCACCGTCATCATCCGGATCGTCGAGCCCAGCCTGCCGTGGAACTACGACGAGCGGAGCTTCTCGTTCTCGACCAGCCCCGCACCCCTGCACCTCGAGGGCTTCGAGAATGCATGCGCGGACTGGACGCTCACCGGCATCTGGGAATGCGGCACGCCGACCACGGTCGGTCCTTCCGGGGCGTTCGCCGGCACCGGCGTGCTCGCCACGGATCTCGACGCCAACTACCCCAGCAGCATCGGCTGGGGTTCGAGCACGGCCACCTCGCCGGCCATCGACCTGAGCACGGCGACCAGCGCGTGGCTCTCGTTCTCCACGTGGTTCGGCACCGAGAGCTGCTGCGACGGCTTCAACGTCAAGGTGAGCACCGACGGCACGACGTTCGTTCCGGCCACCGCGGTCCGGCCCGCGTACAACACGACCATCTCGTCGCAGACGGCGTGGACGGGCACCGCCAACAGCTGGCGCAAGCACTACGTCGATCTGTCGGCCTACCTCGGCCAGCCGCAGGTCTTCGTGCGCTTCGACTTCCGCAGCGACGGCAGCTCGGTGGGCCCCGGCATCTACGTGGACGAGTTCGCCATCGTCGACGGCAGCGCGGTGCCGATGGAAATCTCCGCCGCGTCCCTCGGCGAGATGCTCACCGGCGTTCCGTTCTCCAAGGCGCTGGCGCGCTCCGGCGGATCGAGCTTCGCGCAGTGGAGCATCGTCGGCGGCACCAACCACGCGTGGCTGTCGATCGATCCCGCCACCGGCGTGCTCTCCGGCACGCCGACGGCGGCCGGTGAGCTCACGGTCGTCGTTCGGGCCGCCGACGCCCTCGATCCGATCAACGTCGCGGAGGCCACGTTCACCGGGACGATCTGGCCCGCCGTCCTCCTGCGTGACGACTTCGAGACCAGCTGCTCGAGCTGGACGTTCGGCGGCGACTGGGCCTGCGGCGTCCCGACCAGCGGCCCGCTCGCGGCCTTCGGCGGCCAGAACGTCATCGCCACCAACCTGGCCGGCAACTATGCCAACAACCAGGCCTACGGCACCGCCTACGCCGAGTCGCCCACGCTGAACGTCCCGGCCAACACCGATCCCACGCTCGTGTTCTGGGCATGGATCCGGACCGAGAGCAGCACCGACGCCTTCAACCTGAAGGTCAGCGCCGACGGCGGCACCACGTGGACCCTCGTCACCGGCGTCTCGCCTGCCTACAACGGCTCGGTGGGCAGCCAGCAGTCGTGGTACGGCGACCGCCAGAACTGGGCGCGCTACACGGCGGACCTGCGCCAGTACGCGGGCCAGTCCATCAAGATCCGGTTCGACTTCCGGAGCAACGCGTCCACCAACTACCCCGGCGTCTACATCGACAACCTGTCGATGTTCGACAAGGCGGGCCTCCCGATCACGATCACCGGGACGCCCCAGACCGCGATGGCCGGCGAGCCGTACACCTTCACCCCGGGCCGCACGGGCGGTTCGAGCCTGGCGCAGTGGAGCATCGTCGGCGGCAGCAACCACGGCTGGCTGTCGATCGATCCGGCCACCGGCGCGCTCTCCGGCACGCCCACGACGCCGGGCCCCGTCTCGGTCACCGTCCGGGTGGCGGAGCCTTTCGTGGCCTCCAACCACGCCGAGGCCACGCTGACGTTCCGCGTCGGCATTCCGCGCTGGGTCGACGACTTCGAGACGTGCGGCAGCTGGACGTTCGGCGTCGACTGGCAGTGCGGCACGCCCACGAGCGGCCCGAACGCCGCCTTCTCGGGCACCGGCGTCATCGCGACCAACCTCGCGGGCAACCACGGCCGCGGCCTGCGCTACGCCACCGCCACCGCGGATTCGCCGTCCATCAGCCTGAGCGGCATGACGGCGCCGGTCCTGGTGTTCCGCGGCTGGTACAAGAGCGAGAGCAACTACGACGGCTTCAAGCTCCAGATCAGCGCCGACGGCGGTGCCACGTTCACCGACGTGACCGGCGTGACGCCCGCGTACGGCAACATCGGCGGTTCGGTCGGCAACGCGCAGACCGGCCCGGCGTGGAACGGCGATGCGTCGGCGTTGGGCTGGCAGCGGTTCCAGGCCAACCTCGCGGCCTACGCCGGCCAGTCGGTCATCGTGCGTTTCGCCTTCACGTCCGACACCTCCGGCAGCGAGAGCGCCGGTGCGTACATCGACGACGTGATGGTGGTCGACTGATCCGTCGCGGCCCCGCGAGGCGCTGACCCGGCGCCTCGCAGACCAATCCGGCCCTCCGGGCGCCCACCGTGGCGCCCGGAGGGCCTTCTTCGTTTCGGGACGAGGCCACACGCTCCGGCGCGCAGAAACCGTTGACTCGGCAGGCGCGCCGGACCATGTACCTGCGCGTCCCGCCCAGAGGAGATTTCCGACGTGGATACGTTCGACCTGGTGGTGATCGGTGCAGGCCCCGGCGGCTACGTCGCGGCGATTCGGGCCGCGCAGCTTGGGATGACGGTTGCTTGCGTGGAGAAGGAGAAGGCGCTCGGCGGCACGTGCCTGCGCGTCGGCTGCATCCCTTCCAAGGCGCTGCTCGAGGCGAGCCACGTCTACGCGCACAACAAGCACGGCGCCGAGAAGATGGGCGTGCGCGTCACCGGCATGGAGCTCGATCTGCCGGCGATGCTCGCGCACAAGGACGCGGTGGTGAAGGCGAACACCGGCGGCGTCGACGGCCTGTTCCTCAAGAACAAGGTCAAGCGCGTGCTGGGCACAGGCCGCATCGCTGCGCCGGGCAAGGTGGTCGTGACCGCGGCCGACGGCTCGGTCACCGAGCTGGGCGCCAAGAACATCCTCGTCGCGACGGGGTCGGTGGCGAGCAGCATTCCGGGCATCGAGATCGACGGCGACGTCGTCGGCACGTCCGACCAGGCCATCGACTACCACGAGGTGCCGCGCCGCATGGTCGTCATCGGCGGCGGCGTCATCGGCCTGGAGCTGGGCTCGGTGTGGAGCCGCCTCGGCGCCGAGGTCACGGTGGTGGAGTACCTGCCGCGCCTGATGGCCGGCATGGACGAGGAGCTGGCGAGCGCCGCGCTGAAGATCTTCACCGCGCAGGGCATCAAGTTCCGCCTCGGCTGCCGCGTGCAGTCGGCGAAGAACGCCGGCGGCAAGGGCCGGGTGGTGTTCATCGACGCCGACGGCACCGAGCAGACGCTCGAGGCCGAGCGGGTGCTCGTGGCGGTGGGCCGCAAGCCGTTCACCGACGGCCTCGGCCTGCAGGACGCGGGCGTGCGGGTGGACAACCGCGGCCGCGTCGAGATCGACGACCACTTCCGCACGAACGTGCCCGGCATCTGGGCGATCGGCGACGTGGTGCGCGGCGCGATGCTCGCCCACAAGGCCGAGGAAGAGGGCGTCGCCGCCGTGGAGATCATGGCCGGCAAGGCGGGCCACGTGAACTACGACGCGATCCCCAACGTGGTCTACACCGATCCCGAGATCGCGTCGGTGGGCCGCACCGAGGAGGAGCTCAAGGCGGCGGGCATCCCGTACAAGAAGGGCTCGTTCCCCTTCAAGTTCAACGGCCGCGCCCGCGCGATGAACGCCACCGACGGCTTCGCCAAGGTGCTCGCCCACGCGACCACCGACCGGATCCTGGGCGTGCACATCATCGGGCCGCAGGCCGGCCACCTCATCGCCGAGGCGGCCGTGGCCATCGACATGATGGCCTCGTCGGAGGACATCGCGCGCACGAGCCACGCGCACCCGACGCTCTCCGAGGTGGTGAAGGAAGCGGCGCTCGCCGTGGAGAAGCGCGCGATCCACCAGTGATGCGGTCGCGACCACGTGTGCACCTAGGGGGGGTGCACATGTGCGGCAAGCACAGGGAAGACGCGCACCCGGCTCGGGCGAACACGAGGGGGCCTCCGCGGCCACTCGTCGTTCGTGTGTCCAGCATGCGGCCCGGTTCGGCGGTGCGAGACCGCCGGCAGATTGGTCGCTAACAACCCAGTGAACTGGGATACCACCACAAGCACGCCGTGCGGCTTCTCAACCAGGCGGGCGCCGGCGCGCCGGTCCCGTCTGCGACGGCCCGGCCGCGAACCAGGTGTGGAGCCGAACTGCTTCTCTGACGCTGGACGAGCGGCGCAATGTGGTCCTCGTTGCTGCGCGTGACGAGGGGTTCACAGCCTGGACGCTTCGCGCCTCGGACGGCATGTCGCTCGGTCGTTA
>Ga0164243_10012544_pt1 | contig 11997 bp, 10 predicted proteins | sample OricompcompostOP_FD_108781 | JGI IMG/M metagenome (GOLD analysis project Ga0164243, IMG submission 108781) | Organic Plus compost microbial communities from Emeryville, California, USA - Original compost - Organic plus compost (OP) | ecosystem: Engineered > Solid waste > Mixed feedstock >...
GATCGCGACGAACAGGCCGCCGAGCTCGAGGTGGCTCTCGGTGCCGTCGACGGTCGAGCGGAGGGTGACGCCGGTGACGGCATCCTCACCGCTGATCGCGACGACCTCCGAGTTCCAGATGAACTCGATCTTGTGGTTCGCGAACGCGCGCTCCTGCATGATCTTCGACGCCTTGAGCGTGTCACGACGGTGAATCACGTACACCTTGGATGCGAAGCGCGTGAGGAACGTCGCCTCCTCCATCGCCGAGTCTCCGCCGCCCACGACGGCGATCGTCTTCTCCTTGAAGAAGAAGCCGTCACAGGTGGCGCACCATGAGATGCCGCGGCCGGACAGCCGTTCCTCGTCGGCCAGACCGAGTTTGCGGTAGGCGCTTCCCGTCGCGAAGATCACGGAGGATGCCTCGTACTCGCCCGAGTATCCGGTCTTCACCTTCTTCACCGGACCGGTGAAGTCCACCTCGGTGACGTCGTCGAGGATGACCTCCGTGCCGAACTTCTCGGCCTGGGCCTGCAGCTTGCCCATGAGCTCAGGACCCTGGATCCCCTCGGGGAACCCGGGGAAGTTCTCGACCTCTGTCGTGTTCATCAGCTCACCGCCGGCCTCGACGCTCGATGCGAGCAGGAGCGGGTTGAGGTTGGCTCGGGCGGCGTAGATCGCAGCCGTGTAACCCGCCGGGCCGGATCCGATGATGATGACGTTGCGCACGCTTGCTCCTCAGGCTTGTGCTGACGACGAGTAGAACACATTCTACGTGCGCCCTATTCCGCTGCTCACCGCGGCGTCGACCGTGCGTCGGGACGCAGTCCTCAGCGGCGGAATCGGCCGAGGATGCGACGGGCCGGCACAAGAGCCTCACGGAGCTCCGACGATCGCAGGAGCCACAGCGCGCCGAGATACAGCGGAGCCATCACCAGGCCGCCGAGCAGCATCGTGAGGATCGCGTTGACCGCGGATGCGACCGCCCATCCCCCGGTGTAACCGCCGAGCAGCCAGATCACGAGTGCGCCGGCGACCGTGGCCGGCGCCGCCGCCACGGTGAAGCGGATCAGGCTGCGAACGATGTGGCCGAGGTCGAGTCCGCGCAGCCGACGGCGAAGGAGGACGACGGCGAGCACGAGCTGAGCCACGATCGACACCGACATCGACACGGCGAGTCCCACGCCGATGAGAGACGTGGGCAGGGCGAGGCACGCGAACGCGAGGGCGCAGAACACCACGACCTGGAAGAGCGTGAAGACGAAGGGTGTGCGGGTGTCGTCCATCGCGTAGAAGGTCCGCTGCAGCACGAAGAGGATGCAGAACGGCACGAGTCCGACGACGTATCCGATGATCACCCAGCCCATGGCATCCGTCTGCCCGGTGTTCTCGGTGAAGAGGCTCGCGAACGGCATCGCCACGACGAGGAGCACCGCCGCCGAGAGGACGATGAGCAACGACACCTGACGCGTTGCCGCTGACACGTCGCTCTTGAGCTCCTCCGTTCGTCCGTGGTTCACGTGCTCGGCGAGGCGGGTGAAGTAGGCGGTGGTGAGGGACACCGTGATGACCGAGTGCGGCAGCATGAAGACCAGCCAGGCGTTCTGCAGCGCGGCGATGGATGCGTCCCCGCCGGATGCCACGGCCGCCACGTTGGACTGGACCAGGCCGGCCAGCTGTGTGGCGATGATCATGGCGAACGACCATCCGGCGAGCTTTCCGGTGGCCCGCAGCCCCACGCCGCGCCAGTGGAAATCGGGACGGTAGCGCAGCCCGACGCGTCGCCAGAAGAAGAACAGGATGAGCGCCTGCGATGCCACCCCGAGTGTCGCCGTCCCGCCGAGAACCGCGATCATCCCGGGCGTCCAGTCGGTGACCAGCCGGTCACCCGCCGCATCCGCGCCGAACAGCAGGATGAAGCCGACGAGCCCGGCCATCGCCACGATGTTGTTGAGCACCGGTGACCAGGTGAACGGACCGAACAGCTTGTGCGCGTTGAGGACCTCGCCGAGCACCGAGTACAGGCCGTAGAAGAAGATCTGCGGGAGACACCAGTAGGCAAAGGCGGTCGCGAGTGCGAGCTGTTCGGATGACCAGTGAACCGCGAAGAGCCTCACGAGCAGGGGAGCGATGGCCATCGCGACGGCCGTCGCCCCGAGCAGGACGATGAAGGTCAGCGTCAGCAGCTTGTTGATGTACGCCTGTCCCCGGTCGGCGTGCAGCGTCGCCCGGACGATCTGCGGTACGAGGATGGCACCGAGCACTCCCCCGGCGATGATGACGTACAACGTGTTCGGCAGCTGGTTGGCGGCCGCGAACGAGTCGGCGCTCGCGCTCCCGATCACACCGATCGTCTGGGCGAGCACGATCGCCTTGACGAACCCGAGGATGCGCGAGACGACCGTTCCAGAGGCGAGGAACGCGCTCGCGCGCCCGATGGACGCGTCGCCCGTCGTCTTACTCATCGCGCGGCCCACCGTCGCCCGGCTTGGCGGCGTCGCCGTGTTCCAGTCGGAGGTCGTGCTCCCGGTCCGGCTCGCGTTCCGGATCGCCAGACGCCGCGGTGTCGGTCGAGGGCGCCACGTCAGCCGAGGACTCCGCCGAGCCGGGACCGTCAACCGATGCCGGAGCGGCGGTCACGTCGCGCTCGGCCTTGTGGGCGCGGCGCTTGAGGATGGTGCGAACGAGACCGCCGACGAAGAGCACCACGACGACCACGATGAGCACGACGAGACCGATCGTCTCCCAGTCGGCGCGCACGTTGACCGGCATGAGCACGGTCTGCCCGATCTGCTCGTTCGCGGTGGTGAAGAGGTCGAGGCGAAGGGTGACATCCCCGTTGCCCAGCCGGGCGACGACGGGGATGGTCACGCTCTCCACCGACTGGGCGGGGATCACCTGCGCCGATGGCGCGTCGATGTCGAGACGCGGATTGCTCGGACTCGCGCGCAGGATGACGGTCACCGGCTGGGTGAGGTCGTTCCGCACGGGCACACGGATGTTGGTCTGGTTCGCGATCATGTTCACGGGCGTCGTGGATGCGATGGCGACGGTCCCGAACAGCTCGGTGGTCTCGGTGTCGTGGCCGGCGGTCGCCGCGGCCCACTCGTTCGGCTGGGACCGCCACGAGACGGCGAGCAGCGACATGAGCTCCGCCCGTTCCCGACCGGTGATGAGGGAGGGGTCTTCCGCGACGGTCGCGAATCGCTCCACATCTGCCTCGCGGGCGATGAGATGCGACGCCGTCGACACACGGCCGGCGTCCTGGGGCTTGTCCGCGATGGTCACCGGGGTGGCGGCGCCGTCCGTGAGCGCGGACAGCGTCGTCGGCACGTATCCCGGCATGGACTGCAGGGCCGAAATGGTGTCGCTCAGCCGGTCGCCCGTCGCCTTCCACCCCCGATCGAACGCGAGCAGGATCGGGCTCGACTCGTCCGTCTGGACCACGGCGAGGAGAGCGGCGAGGTCGCCGAGGGCGATGGCGTGGTTGTTCGGGGCGATCTCGCTCGCCGCGCGGGTGAGCGCATCGGATGCTTGGGCATCGGCCACGAGGAGGGCGGCGGTGTCGGAGGACGCCCACGGTGAGGCGTCCTCGTCACCGTAGGAGACGTTGTCGGATGAGATCAGCGTCGTGGTTGCGCCCGAAGCGGCGAGCACCGGGAGGTCGGAGGCGACGACGGTGTCCATCCCCGGCCAGGCCACGTCCGTCATGGTGTAGTCCCAGTCGAGCAGCTCGTCGAGAGTTGGCACCGGATCGTCTGTGGGCGGTGCCGGCGTCTCCGTCGGGTCGACGGGATCGGTCGGCGGCGGCGTGCCCGTCGGTGTCGGAGTCCCGTCGCCCCCGGTGCCGTCATCGGTGCCGTCGTCCGTGCCTTCGTCGCCCGTCGGGAGGAACGCCGCGGGGTCGAGACCCCAGGCGAGGGATGTCGGTGCGAGCAGAGCGGAGGCACCCGCCTGGGATTGCACTGTCGGGTCCGCATCCCCGTACTGCAGCGGGAAGATCTCGTTCACTGCTCGGTCGAGCCGCTCGAGCCAGGCAGTGGCCGACGGTGGTGCCGCCGTGCCGAGCGCGCGGATGGAGGCGATGATCATCGGATCGATCCCGATGGCGACCGGTCTATCGATGACGGCATTGAGCTGCTTCGTGAGGACGCCGGCCGGGCCCGTGTAGGTCTCGAGGGCGTCGGCGTCGATCAGGCCGCTGCTGCCGGCGGGAACGGTGATGGGCATGGCGACGGCGATGCGCTGAGCGGGGACTCCGTCCGCGGGTGTGACCACCGCCGTCGTGCGGGCATCCGCCGATGTGTCACCGGCCGTGTAGACGAGCTCGACCGGGTAGGCACCGAACCCCGTGCCGATCCGGAGCGATTCCGCGCTCACCGAGACCGGGACCGAGGTGAATGATCCGCCGGCTGCGAGCGCGGGCACAGGGACGGTCGCGGCCTCGGTGTTCACGTCGCCGGCGTCCCCGTTGAGCCACGACCCCAGATCTGATCTCGACTCGATGGGCGAGTCGTCGGTCATGATGCGCGCGATGCCGGCTTCGAGGTCGTCGGCGGTGTTGTTGTTGATCGACACGACATAGGTCATCGTTCCGTCGGGCGCAAGCGTGGGCGACGACGGCGTGAGGGATATCGAGAGGGTGTCGCCCTCCTCGTCGAGGTGGTTGGCGGATGCCAGGTGGCTCGCACGCGCGACGGCCGCCGCCGGCGCGTGCCCCACGACCGCCGCGCCAGCCCCAGCCCCGAGGGACGCCAAACCGAGCGCGGATGCGAGGATCGCGCGCAGCGGGAGCAGTCGATTCGTGATCATAGGCGTGAGCCCAGCGCGGCGCGCTCGGCATGCCACCCGATTCTACGGGGCGAAGCTCTGAGGGACGTTGAGCCCTGCGGTGCGGAAACCGGAATCTGCCCCTGACGTGGACGGGCTGCGTGATGCCGGCCGAACCGGGCGAATGGTCGACCGGGGCGCCTGCTATGCGCCGATCGCGCCGATCATATGCCACACCGTCCGGGTGAGCTCCGGATGCTCGAGAGCGATCTCGCGGAGGACCTCGTAATCGATGCGCTCCGTGTTCTCGCGGTGGAGCTCTGCGTCCGCGCGTCCGCTGCGTCCGGCGTGGCGCGCAAGGGCATACTCCGCCGTGAGCCCGCGTGCATCGAGCACGTCGGCGTGCAGCTCGGCGACGACGAGCTCGTCGACCGTGGGCAGTTCGTGCAGGAACACGTAGGGGTCCTCGCCGGCACGGCAGCGGTGCTCGATCAGCACATCCAGCTCGTCGCGGGCGTTGCGGCGCATGAGCGCGAGGTCGACGCCCGCTGTGCTCATATCGCGACCCCTCCCAGTGTGTGCGTCGGTGGTTGTGCGGCTGTCCGCGAAACTCACGGCGAGCCCTTTCAAGGGTACGCCCGCCTGGTGAGACCATGGCGCATGGTCACCTCGCGCCTGACCGAGAGATCGCTGCGGCACTTCGAGACGCTGCTGCGCGAACGCCGCGGCGAGCTCGAGTCCCATCAGGCGCAGATCGCCGAGTCCCTCAGTGACGTGCGGGACGCCCGAGAGGGCGAACGCGACGATGAGCACGATCCCGAGGGGCCGACGATCGCCTACGAATGGTCTCGCGTGACAGCCATCCAGGCGGATGCCCTCGCGCAGGTGCGCGAGATCGACGCGGCCCTCGACAGGATCGCGAGGGGCACCTACGGCATCTGCACCCGCTGCGGCACGCCGATCGCCCGCGCGCGCCTCGACGCCAGGCCGTCCGCTGAGCTCTGCATCGACTGCGCGCGAAAGCTCGAGGCATCCGGTCGGCGGTGACCCCCGGGTAGCGTGGTGCCATGGAGTTCGACGAGGTCGCCGTGTGCTACATCCTGCGGGAGCACAACGGTGAGCCCCAGGTGCTGCTCGGCGAGAAGAAGAAGGGTCTCGGCACGGGCAAGATCGTGGGTCCGGGCGGGAAGCTCGAACCGGGCGAGACGCCGGAACAGGCCATCGTGCGTGAGGTGCGCGAGGAATCGGGTCTCGTCGTGCGCGAGGCGGATCTGGAGCGCATCGGCCGCATCGACTACGAGTTCCCCGCCCGCCCGGAATGGTCGCAGGTCTCCTGGGTGTTCAGGGTCAGTCGATTCTCGGGCGATGTCAGGGACTCCGAGGAGCTCCGACTCGGCTGGCACCCCGTGTCGTCGATCCCGTTCGACCGGATGTGGGACGACGCCAAGCACTGGCTGCCCGCCGCGCTCGGCGGCGAGTACTGCGACCGGCGCTACGTGTTCGGCGACGACCTCTCCACGGTCATCGCGGGCGACGTCGCAGCGGGGCATCCGGGCGTCGTGGGGAGCTGACCGGACGGGCGGCCCCGTGAATCGCTGCGGACAGCTCCATCCGGTTGTGAGACCCGGGAGTTGACGAGTCTCAGCGGCCGGTGTACGCGGATGTCGTCGGCCGTACGACGAGCTCGGTGGGAAGAACGGTGGTCCGCGGGCCGTCCGTCCTCCCCTCGATGTCGTTGAGCAGCTTTCGCACCGCCGTGGCCCCGATGTCTTCGAACGGCACGCTGATGGTGCTGAGCCCGAGCAGCGCAGACATCTCGTGGCCGTCGTACCCGATGATGGCGATGTCGCGGCCGGGAACGATCCCGCGTTCATTCATCGTCGTGATCGCGCCGTACGCCATCTCGTCCGAGAAGGCCACGACGGCGGTCGGGCGCTCGTCCTCATCGAGGATCCGTGCCATCGCCCGCGCGCCACCGGCCATGGAGTAGTCGCCAGGGACCACGAGCCGCTCGTGTATCGGCAGCCCCGCGCGATCCATTGCGTCCCGGAAACCGAGATGCCTCTGATGCTCGAGCACCGCGTCGCTCTCCGCCTCACGGCCGTAGATGAGGCCGATCCGGCGGTGACCCGTGTCGATCAGGTGCTGCGTGGCTGTCGCTGCGCCTCCCCGGTCGTCGATGTGGACGCTCGAGGTCCACGGGCCATCCGATCCGAACATCGTCACCGGCATCCGGAGCTTCAGGATGTTCTCGAGGTCCGGGCTCTCGGCGCTCAACGAGAGCACGAGGAACCCATCGACGCGTCGAGCGAGCCGCTTGTGGGGAGGAACGGGGTGAGGATCACTCGGATCGCCGGTGCAGTACAGGAGGAGGTCCATCCTGGTGTCGCGCATCTCGCGTTCGATTCCGCTCAGCATCCGCTGAAAGGCGAGGCGATCGACGAACGGTGTGATGAGCCCGATGGTGCCAGCGCGTCCTGTCGACAGCGCGGCAGCCGCGGGCGAGCCGACGTACTCGAGTCGCTCCGCCACCTCGAGGACATGCTTCCGCAGGTCCGGATCCACCGACGGGAAGCCGCGAAGTGCACGTGAGACCGTCGCCGTCGACACGCCTGCGACCCGAGCGACATCCTTCACAGTGACGGACAAGGCACCTCCTCCTTCATCGGCGGCATTGTCTCAGCCTAGCGCCCGATGACAAGCACGGGTAACCGCGTACTCCTGCGAAATCTTCCATATACCGGCCGTGCACAAAGGCGCGACAGTCGATAGGCCGCGCGTCGAGTAATCGGTTACTTAACAATGGTCACGCCCTGCTGCATCCTGTTCAAGGCGTGCCGCTGGTGCGCCATCCGACCGGGTCATCGCCGAGCCGGGAAGGTTGACCACAGAGATCTCATAGGAGAGACCGTGCGAACCAAGAAGCGTCTCATCGCCGTCGTCACGGCGGCAACAGCCTTGACGACAGCAGCCCTCACCGGATGCAGCACCGGGGCATCCGACAACGGAGGGGACGGCACCGGGCCGATCACCTTCGCATCCGGCAAGGACCTGACCGGCGCGATGCCCCAGCTCATCGACAAGTGGAACGAGATGCACCCCGATCAGAAGGTCACCTTCCTCGAGCTCTCGGCGTCGCCCGATGACCAGCGGACGTCGTTCGTGCAGGACTTCCAGGCCAAGAGCGGCAAGTACGACGTCATCTGGGGCGACGTGGTCTGGACCTCGGAGTTCGCGGCGCACGGGTGGCTGGAACCGCTTGACGCCGACAAGGTCGCGGGAGACGACATCCTGCCGGCTGCCGTTGAATCGGCGACCTATGAGGGCAAGGTCTGGGCGGCGCCCTTCATGACCAACGCCGGGCTGCTGTACTACCGCTCCGACCTCATCGATGCGCCGCCGACGACGTGGGATGAGCTCGAGGCCGACTGCGAGATCGCCAAGCAGAACAACATGGACTGCTACGCCGGCCAGTTCGCCCAGTACGAAGGGCTGACGGTCAACGTCGCCGAGGCGATCAACTCCGCGGGCGGCGCGTTCCTCAGCGAGGACGGGACCGAGGTGGCCGTCGACTCTCCGGAAGCGCGCGAGGGTCTTCAGCATCTGGTGGACATGTTCGCGAACGGCGACATCAACGCCGGCGCCATCACCTACCAGGAGCAGGAGAGCGCCAACGCGTTCCTCGAGGGCAAGGCGATGTTCCTCCGCAACTGGCCATATGTCTTCACGGCCGCGAGCGCGCCAGACTCCGTGATCGCAGGAAAGTTCGACATGGCGCAGTTGCCGGGCCTCGACGGCCCCGGCGTCTCATCGCTCGGCGGCATCAACCTCGGCGTCTCTGCCTTCTCGAAGAACAAGGAGACAGCGAAGGCATGGGTCGAGTGGATGCAGTCGGAGGACGCCCAGCGCATCCTGGTGAGCGTCATGAACCAGGCGTCCGTCCGCACCGACCTGTACACGGACCCGGACCTTGTGCAGGTCTCCCCCTACCTGCCGACTCTGCAGAAGGCCGAGCTCACGGCCGTCCCCCGGCCTCGCACCCCCAACTACAACGCGGTGAGCCTGGCGATCCAGAAGAACGCTTACGCCGCGCTGCAGGGCAACGTGACGGTCGACGAGGCCATCACGCAGATGGCGGCGGATCTCGAGCAGGCGATCAAGTAGGGAACGGGCAGAAGGCGAGTCATGGCGATCTCACTCGGCACAGCGCGGACGCGCCGCCGGCGCCCCCGTGAGAGCCGAGAGCGGGATGGCAGGCTCGCCTTCTGGCTCGTGATCCCGTCGGTCATCGTCCTGACGGTGGTGATCGCCTTCCCGGTGATCTCCTCCGTCGTGCGGTCCTTCTTCGGCGACGGCATCGGCGACGTGCCGTTCGTCGGCTTTCAGAACTATGCCGATGCGCTCTGGGGGTACGGTGCTCAGGAGTTCTGGGCAGCGACCGGCATCACGTACCTCTTCGCGGGCGTCACGATCGTCCTCGAGACCCTCATCGGACTCGGGATGGCGCTCGTCGCGAATCGGGCGTTCCGCGGCAGAGGCCTGCTGAGGGCCAGCGTCCTCGTGCCCTGGGCCATCCCGACCGCGGTTGCGGCCGTGCTGTGGAAGTGGGCCTTCGACCCGCAGGGCATCATCAACGCGATCACCGGCTCCACGGTCGTCTGGACCGGATCCGCGGTCCCATCCATCATCGCGATCATCATCGCCGACACGTGGAAGACCGCTCCCTTCGTCGCCCTGCTCATCCTCGCGGGCCTGCAGATCATTCCGGACGACGTCTACGAGGCGGCCAAGATCGACGGCGCGTCGGCATGGAAGCGGTTCTGGTACATCACGCTTCCCCTGGTGAGGCCCGCTCTGCTGGTGGCGGTCCTCTTCCGCCTGCTGGATGCCCTCCGCATGTATGACCTGCCGGAGATCATGACGAACGGCGCGAACGGCACCGCCACCCTGTCCGTGCTCGTTGTCCAGTCGACGCTGAGCCAACTCAAACCGGGGTACGGAGGTGCGCTCTCCACGCTCACCTTCGCCCTCATCTTCGTCACCGCCTATCTCTTCGTCCGACTGCTGGGGGTCAATGCGGTCGATCAGGCGAGCAGCGGGAAAGGAGCCGGACGATGACGGAGACGGTCACCGCACGCCGCGACACCGAGGTGCCTCGTACCAGCACGCCGACGCCTCCACGCAGACGCCGCCGGTTCACCTGGGGCACGGGCGGGCTCTACGTCGCGCTGGTCGCGATAGGCATCTTCTGCCTTGCTCCGTTCTATTGGATGGTGGTGTCGAGCCTGAAGGGCCCGGCCGACATCTTCGACAACTCCCTCGTTCCGCTCGAGCCGACCCTCGAGAACTACGCCGCCGTGTTCGGCGCTCAGAACACATTCGCTCTCGCGCTGCGCAACAGCGTGATCATTGCCGGCTCTGTCACTGTCATCGCCCTCGTGTTCGGCATCTTCGCCTCGTACGCGATCGCCAGGCTGCAGTTCCGCGGAAAGAACCTCGTGCTCGGGCTCTTCCTCGCGACGTCGATGTTCCCCGGCGTGGCGATACTGACTCCCCTCTTCCAGCTGTTCGCCGATCTGGGCTGGATCGACACCTTCCAGGCCATGATCATCCCCGACGTGAGCTTCTCCCTGCCCCTCGGTGTGTGGATCCTCACGAGCTTCTTCCGCGCCATGCCGTGGGAGCTCGAGGCCGCGGCGCGTGTCGACGGCTGCACGCGCGGCCAGGCCTTCCGGAAGATCATCCTCCCCCTCGCCGTCCCCGGTGTGTTCACGACTGCCATCCTCGTGTTCATCTCGGCGTGGAACGAGTTCATGATCGCCAACTCGATGTCCCTGACGTCCGCCTCCCAACCCGTGACGGTCGCGATCGCGCAGTTCTCCGGCATCTCTCAATACGACAAGCCCTATGGCACGCAGATGGCGGCGGGCGTGCTCGTGACCATCCCGCTGATCATCCTGGTGCTGATCTTCCAGAGGCGGATCATCAGCGGTCTCACCGCAGGAGGAGTGAAATGAGGCCATTGCGCGTGCTCGTGATCGGCGGGACAGGCATCATCAGCAGTGCCGTGGTCTCAGCCGCCGCGGCGAGAGGTCACGACGTCCACGTCCTGAATCGGTCCACGTCGGGCATCCGCCCTCTTCCCCCGGGCGTGCAGCAACACATCGCCGACGTCCGGGATGCGGGGGCCGTCGATCGGGCGCTCGCGGGCGAGAGCTTCGATGTCGTCGCGCAGTTCCTCGCCTTCACGCCGGAGCACATCGCGCAGGATGTGCGCACGTTCTCGGGACGCACCGACCAGTACATCTTCGTCAGTTCCGCGAGCGCGTACCAGACACCACCGACCCATCTACCCATCACGGAATCCACGCCTCTGTCGAACCCCTTCTGGGCGTACTCGCGCGACAAGATCGCGTCGGAGGACGCCCTCATGCATGCGTATCGCCGCGATGGCTTCCCGATCACGATCGTGAGGCCGTCCCACACCTACGACCCGACCATGGTGCCGTTCGACGGCGGGTGGACGATCGTGGATCGGATGCGCCGCGGCGCAGCGGTGATCGTGCCGGGCGACGGCACGTCGCTCTGGACGATCACTCACCACACGGAGTTCGCGGTCGGGTTCGTCGGCCTGTTCGGTCAGCCTCGTGCCATCGGGGAGGCGTTCCACATCACCTCGGACGAAGCTCCGACCTGGAACGCGATCTACCACGCGATCGCGCGCGCGGCCGGGGTGGAAGCACGTCTCGTCCACGTGGCGTCCGACGCGATCGCCGCGGTCGATCCGGAGTGGGGCGCCGCGCTGCTCGGCGACAAGGCCAACTCGATGGTCTTCGACAACACCAAGATCCGGGGCCTCGTGCCCGAGTTCCGTCCGGTGATCCCGTTCGCACGTGGCGCGGAGGAGATCATCGCCTGGCATGACGCGCATCCGGAAGCCCGTACCGTGGACCGACGACTCGATCGGCTCATGGATCGCCTGGCGGACGCCTACCGGCCCCGTCCACTCGTCAACGAATCGGAAGTAAGCGCATGAAGTACACCTCTCTCGGACGCTCGGGCGTCGTCGTCTCGAAGCTTGCCCTTGGGACGATGACGTTCGGCTCGGAGACCGACGCCGAGGAGGCTTTCGCTCAGCTCGACCTCTACACAGAAGAGGGGGGCACGGTGATCGAGACGGCAGACGTGTACGGCGGCGGAAGTGCCGAGCGCATCGTCGGCCGCTGGCTCGTGCAGAAGGGCCCGGCA
>Ga0164243_10012545_pt1 | contig 11997 bp, 13 predicted proteins | sample OricompcompostOP_FD_108781 | JGI IMG/M metagenome (GOLD analysis project Ga0164243, IMG submission 108781) | Organic Plus compost microbial communities from Emeryville, California, USA - Original compost - Organic plus compost (OP) | ecosystem: Engineered > Solid waste > Mixed feedstock >...
GCGCCGTCGATCTTTTCCGCAGCAAGGGACTGCCCGTATTCGGGCCCACTCAGACTGCTGCACAACTGGAAAGCTCCAAGGATTTTGCCAAAGCGTTCATGCAACGACACGGTATTCCTACTGCGGCCTATGCCACCTTTACCGACCCGCAGGCGGCCCATGACTATATTCGCAGCCAGGGCGCGCCCATTGTGGTCAAGGCCGACGGCCTGGCCGCCGGCAAGGGCGTGGTTGTCGCCCTGACCGAAGAGGAAGCCCACCGTGCGGTCGACAGCATGCTGGGCGACGGCTCGCTGGGTAGCGCCGGCGCCCGCGTGGTCATCGAAGCCTGCCTGGAAGGCGAAGAAGCCAGTTTCATCGTCATGTGCGATGGCAGCCACGTCCTGCCCATGGCCAGCAGCCAGGATCACAAGCGCCAGCTGGATGGCGACAAAGGCCCCAATACCGGGGGCATGGGGGCCTATTCACCCGCGCCCATCGTGAGCGAGGTGCTGCATCAGCGCATCATGGACGAAGTCATCTGGCCCACGATTCGTGGCATGGCCAGCGATGGCATTGAATACACCGGCTTTTTATATGCCGGCGTCATGATCGGCGACGGACCGGATGCGACCCGGCCCCTTAAGGTGCTGGAATTTAACTGCCGCATGGGCGACCCCGAGACCCAGCCCATCATGATGCGCATCCGCAACGATTTTTCCGAGGTGGTGCAGCACGCCATCGCCGGAACGCTTGACCAGGCCAGTATCGACTGGGACCCCCGCACGGCCCTGGGCGTGGTCATGGCTTCGCACAACTACCCGGGCACCCCCCGCACAGGCGACACCATTACCCACATTCCCGATGCCACGCCAGAATGCGTCACCTTTCATGCGGGCACCCTGCTGCAGGACGACGTTCTGCAAACCTCGGGGGGTCGCGTGCTGTGCGTGACGGCCCTGGGCGAGACGCCCGCGGCAGCCCGCAGCATTGCTTATCAGGCCATCGATGCCATTCAATTTGACGGCAGCCAGTATCGCAAGGACATCGGCTGGCGTGCCCTGAACCAGGCATGAGAAAAATAGGACTCCTGGGCGGCAGTTTCAACCCCGTGCACATGGCGCACCTGTCCATGGCCAAAACCGCCCTGCGCGCCCTCAATCTGGATGAAGTGCAGCTCATTCCTGCCGGCAACCCCTGGCAGAAGCAGCCCCTGCGTATCAGTGGCGCCCAGCGCATGAAAATGCTGGCGCTGGCTATCCGCGATGAACCGGGCATCGTCATCAATGACACGGAAATCAACCGCGACGGCGCCACCTACACGATTGACACGTTAAGAGGCCTGCCCGGTGACGCCAAATACTACTGGCTTCTGGGCACCGACCAGCTCAACAATTTCTGCACCTGGCAGAACTGGCAGGAAATCACCAACTATGTGACGCTGACCGTTGCCTGGCGCACCGGCTACCCCTTGCATATTCCTGCCCAGCTGGATGCGCTGTTGCGCCAGGACGGCAAGGGCCTGATTACATTGCCCTTCAAAGCCATGGACATTTCGTCGACCGAGATCCGCAGCCGCATCGCGCAGGGTCAGGATGTGTCGGCATTTGTTCCCGCGCCCGTTCTGGATTACATTAATACTCACGGACTATACCGTTAACAGGCTATGCCTCGTTCACTGAACCGGAAACTCTCTTACTTATGAATATACAAAAACTGCAACGTCTGGTCATCGACGCGCTGGAAGATGTGAAAGCCCAGGACATCCGGGTATTTAACACCACTCATTTGACCAGCCTGTTTGACCGGGTTGTGATTGCCAGCGGCACGTCCAACCGCCAGACGCGCGCGCTGGCCAGCAGCGTGGTCAACGCGGCCAGAGCGCACAAGATCCCCATTATTGCGCTGGAGGGCGAGGAGTCAGGCGAATGGGTCCTGGTCGATATCGGCGATATTGTCATTCACTGCATGCAACCGGCCATTCGCCAATACTACAATCTGGAAGCGGTCTGGGGTGATAAGCCGGTTCGCGTCAGACTGCTGGATCAGTCAAAAGGCCCTGCCATGCAAGGCCTTGCCATGGACGACGACAATACAGACGAGTAAATCGCTCATGAAGCTTTTTGTCATCGCGGTCGGCACCCGCATGCCCGAATGGGTCAATACCGCCTGGAAAGATTATGCCAAGCGGATGCCGGCCGATTGCATGATTGAACTGCGGGAAATCAAGCCCGAACCCAGAACATCGGGCAAAACCCCGGCACAAATGATGGAAGCCGAAGCGCGCCGCATTCAGGCCGCCCTGACGCCCAATACCATTGTCATCGCGCTCGATGAACACGGACGTGATCTGACTACGGTAGATCTGTCGCAACGGCTGGAAGGCTGGCGCGGCCAGGGCCAGGACGTGGCCTTTCTGATCGGCGGCCCCGACGGCCTGGATGCCTCGCTCAAACAACGCAGCGCCGGTCTGATCCGTCTGTCGTCCCTGACCCTGCCCCATCCCATGGTGCGTATTGTCCTGGCAGAACAGCTTTACCGCGCCTGGGCCATTCTGACCAATCATCCTTATCATCGTGCCTGAGATATCGATGCATGGCATGACTTATTTTCGATCATGACAGCCACTTTTCAAAACCGCCACACGCCAGCTGCCACATCTGGCCCGGGCACAATCACCGGCCCCGATTCAATGATGCTGCAGGTCCAGACGCAGCCGATTTTCCTGGCCTCGGCCAGCCCGCGGCGTCGCGAACTGCTCACACAAATGGGCATCGTTCACGATGTGCTGCATGTACCTGCACCCCCCGATGAAGATGAACCGATACTGCCTGGAGAACATCCCGCCAGTTATGTCAGGCGCACCGCCCGGGACAAAGCCGAACGGGCCGTGGCCCATCTGGCCGATCGCGGTCTGCCACCACGGCCGATCCTGACGGCAGACACCACTGTCATGCTGGGCTCACAGATTCTGGGCAAAGCCCATACCGTCGGCGATGTACGCGATGCGCTGAATATGCTCTCGGACAAAGAACATGAAGTGCATACGGCCATCGTTCTCGCCTGGCAAAATCGCCTGTACGAAGACGTGTCCATTACAAGTGTGATCATGAAGCCACTGGGCAGCGACGAGATCGAATGGTACGCCCAGTCGGGCGAAGGCATCGGCAAGGCCGGCGCCTATGGCATCCAGGGGCTGGCCTCGGCCTTTGTCAGTTCCATCAACGGCAGTTACAGCGGTGTGATGGGCCTGCCACTGTTTGAAACCTGCCGTCTGCTGGCGCGCGCCTATTCCGCGTCGGGCTGATTGCCGGGCGCGGCGTTCACGAATGCCTCTTCCTTATTGCAGGCGGCATCGATACGCGTAATGGTGGGATAAGGCGACAAGTCCAGATCAAAACGCCGGGCATTAGCCACCTGGGGCACCAGGCAGAAGTCGGCCATGGTCGGCGTATCGCCATGACAGTAAACGCCCGTGTCCTTTGACGATGCCAGGATTTTTTCCAGCGAATCAAAGCCCTCGCGAATCCAGTGCAGATACCATTCGTTTTTCACCTCGTCGGACACGCCCAGTTCACGTTTGAGATATTTGAGCACGCGCAGATTATTCAGCGGATGGATATCGCAGGCAATAAACTGGGACAGCGAACGCACCCGTGCCCGACCAGCCTGGGTCGCCGGCAGAATCGGCACTTGCGGATAGGCCTCTTCGAGGTATTCCATGATGGCAATGGACTGGCCAATGCTGACATTCTGATCGATGAATGTCGGCACCAGCGCGGTCGGATTCAGTTCGCGATAGGTTTGCGCCAGGTGCTGGCCGCCGTCACGAATCAGGTGCACCGGCACCGACTCGTAGCTCAGACCCTTGATATTCAGTGCGATCCGGACCCGATAGGCCGCCGAACTTCTGAAATACCCATATAACTTCATCTGTCTTATCTCCCTGCCTGTTGTTTGCGTGACAATTCCCTGGGCAAGGGAAAGGTCACATTTTCTTCTGTACCGTTCATTCTGCGCACCGAGATGGCGCCCAGGGCTTTCAAACGTTCTACGACCTGCTGCACCAGCACTTCGGGCGCCGAGGCGCCGGCTGTAATACCGATTTTGCCAGCGCCCTGCACCCATTCGGGCCGTATCGCGTCGGCATTGTCGATCAGATACGCTTCGCATTCGAGACGCTCGGCCACTTCACGCAGACGGTTGGAGTTGGAACTGTTGATACTGCCCACCACAAAAAAGACATCACACTCGGGCGCCAGTACTTTGACGGCATCCTGGCGGTTTTGTGTGGCGTAGCAGATATCGCTTTTTTTGGGCTCGACAATACCGGGATACTTCGCGCGCAACGCGTCTGCCACCCGTCTGGCATCATCGACCGACAGCGTGGTCTGCGTCACAAACGCAATATTGTCGGGATTGTCTACTTGCAGGGCGGCAACATCCTCGGGCGTTTCCACCAGATGCATGCGGCCCACTGCCTGTCCCAGCGTGCCTTCCACTTCGGGATGGCCCTTGTGTCCGATCATGACAATTTCCAGGCCGGCGGCATGCATCTTGGCCACCTCAATATGCACCTTGGTGACCAGTGGACAGGTGGCATCAAAGATACGCAGATCCCGCAATTGCGCTTCTGCACGCACCGCGCGTGATACACCGTGAGCAGAAAAAACCACGATGGCGCCGGCCGGTGCCTGATCCAGTTCATCGATAAAGATCGCGCCTTTATCGCGCAGGCTCTCGACCACGAATTTGTTGTGAACGATTTCATGGCGAACGTAAATCGGCGCGCCATGCAGTTCCAGCGCCCGCTCCACGATATCAATGGCCCGATCCACGCCGGCACAGAAGCCGCGCGGTTCTGCCAGAATCACTTCACTGTTCTGCGCCATTACAGGACTCCGAGCAGTTTGACGTCAATCCGCAGATCCACGCCTGCCAAAGGATGATTGAAATCGAACAGGGCCGAATCGTCGTTCCACTCGCGGAAAATACCGGAATACCGACCACCATTGGGTGCGGTAAATTCGACCATATCGCCGGGTTCAAATGTGGCATCGGCCCCGGCGTCGCGCGCCAGCATCTGGCGGGTTACCCGCTGCAGCAGCTCAGGATTGCGATCGCCATAGGCCGCCTGAGCCGGCAGGTCGTAACTGAACGACTCGCCTTCTGCATGACCCAGCAATGGTGTTTCCATGGATGGAGACCACTGTCCGGTATTGAGCTGCAAGGTACCGGGTTTGCCGGTAAATGTGTCAATGAACACGGAACCGGCGCCGGGCCCGGACATCAGCGTAATACGATAGTGCAGGGTTAGGTATGAATCAGCATGGACAATTGGATTCATGGACTGGGTGTTCGCGGTCAAAATCTGTCACCGTAAGGCTTTTCTGTAAAACGCCTATTTTAGCCGACAATGTACGAACACACTGCCAATTCCCCTTATTCGGCCAAGGACAGCCTCCCGGCCGCCCGCCTGGCCAAAAACGGCGACACGCCACTGCCCCCGCCCTGGCCGCGTGAAAAACTGCTGGCTCTCGGACCCGCCGCCCTGTCCAATACCGAATTGCTGGCCATTCTGTTGCGCACCGGAACCGTCAACATGAATATCCTGCAGTTTGCCCAGTACGTCCTGGATGAGGCTGGCGGACCCCGCAATCTGCTGGCCAGCAACTACCAGGCGCTGCGAAAAATCAAAGGACTGGGCGACGCGAAAATCTGCTCATTTCTTGCCGCCATCGAATTTGCCCGGCGTCATATGCAGGACACCATGCAATATGGCATCGAACTGAACCGGCCGGCTGTCGTTCGCGATTTTTGCATCAGCCTGCTGTCGCACGAGAAAGTGGAAAAATGCCTGCTGCTGCTTGTCAATACGCGCCACCAATTGATCCATCACGAGGAAGCGTCCCGCGGTACGCTGAACCAGACAGCGGTCTATCCAAGGGAAATCGCCGTCACTGCCCTGCAACACAACGCCTGGGGCGTCATTCTGGCGCACAACCACCCTTCCGGCCTGGCCGAACCGAGCCTGGCCGACATCCAGCTCACCCAGCAGTTGCGCAAAGGCCTGGCCTTGCTGGATATCCGGCTGGTGGATCATATTATCGTAGCCGCTGGCGCTGCGATCTCGCTGGCGGAACAGGGCAAACTTTAGGTAATGACGACCACCCATACTGGCCGCGCCATCCGATTTGCGTACTCTCCGATTTGTGCAATGGTCGATTGCGGACCAAGCGCAGCCGCTCAACACAGGCAGTGGCGACACCAGTCTTGTCAGCGTCATATTGCACACGTGATAGCAGGCTATAATTGCAAACGTCATAATCAAAACTACAGATACATTAATCCGAAAGTTCATCCGAAAAAAATGACTGACCGCACTTTCTACGAGAATCTGGATGCCATTGATCCGCTGGCACCATTGCGCGCTGACTTTCACCTGCCTGCAGACACCATTTACCTGAATGGCAATTCACTGGGCGTCATGCCGGTAGCCGCACCCATTCGTGCCAAACACGTCATGCTACAGGAGTGGGCCGATGATTTGACGGCCAGCTGGAGCAAAGCCCCATGGTCCACGCTTCCCTTACGGCTGGGCAATAAAATAGCCCCCTTAATCGGCACAGGACCTGACGAGATCGTCGTTTGTGACTCCACCTCCGTCAATCTGTATAAAGTGCTTTACACCGCCATCGACATCATGCGCCGGCGCTCGCCCGAAAGGCGCCGAATCGTCAGCGAAAAAAACAGTGCGCCCACGGATCTTTACATTGCACAAACCCTGTGTACCCAGTTCGGCATGACCCTGGAGCTGGTCGACAGCGACGCGCTGCATGCGGCGATCGACGATCATCTGGCCATTCTGCTGCTGTCCCATGTCAATTACCGAACCGGGGCCATTCACGATATGGCCGAGCTGACCGCCCGCGCCCATCTGCACGGCGCATTGGCCGTCTGGGACTTGTGCCACTCCGTCGGCGCCGTCCCGGTAGAACTCGGACAGAGCGATGCGGATTTTGCCGTCGGTTGTACCTATGCATACCTGAATGGTGGCCCCGGCGCCCCGGCCTTCGTCTGGGTACATCCACGTCATGTTGATCAGATTGTCCAGCCCCTGGCCGGCTGGATGGGGCATGCCGCCCCACTGGCATTTGATCAGCAGTACCAGCCTGCTGCCGGCATTCTGCGCTATTTATGTGGCACCCCCGTCGTTCTGTCCATGTCCGTGCTGGAAAGCGGCCTGGATGTTTTTCACAAGGCGCAGGGCTACGGCGGCATGTCTGAAATTCATAAAAAGGCCCAGACACTGACCAGCCTGTTCATCCAGCTGGCCGAAAAAGAATGCGCAGGCCTCGGCCTGAGTCTGCTGTCACCCCGTGACCCTGAACAACGCGCCAGCCTGGTCAGCCTGACGCACCCCAATGCGGCCCACGCCATTGTCCAGGCATTGCACGCCCGCGGCGTCATCGGCGATTATCGCGAACCGGACATATTGCGTTTCGGATTCGCCCCCCTTTATACCCGCTATACCGACGTGTGGGATGCCGTCATGCAATTGAAATCCGTACTCACGACATTGTCATGATTGTGACAGTATTTTTGCGATTTCTTCCCTACAGTACTCAATCAACCTGCTGCTAAGCAGTCTGTTCCTGCCCAGCCTGATGTGGAGATACCATGCGCTGTGACGTCAATTTTATTTTCACCCCGACCCGCAAGCTCGATGTTCAACTGAATATGGCACCCGAGGCTGCACTGGCTGCCCAATCCCAGCAATGGCTCGTGCAGAAGTGGGAAGAACTCGATTGCGAACCGCTGCGCGCGAGCGGCAAAGTATTGGTTCTTGACCGTATCCTGGGCATCACCGACGCGCTGGGCTATGATTTTTTGCTCAAACACGACGAACAACGTGAAACCCTTGCGCGCCATTGCGTCAATGCCCTGGGATCACGTCACGTTACGGTAGACTTGCCGGGCCTGTCAGTCAAAGCCTGAAGCCAAACCAGCCTGTTTTTGCCTACCAAAGGCTGGTTTGACAACGAAATCGGCCGTTACCCGCGAAAACGCATAGCCGTTCCTGTGGTATTTTCACCGAAAACGCTATGTATTCAATGACTTCTGTGCTAAAATTTTTGATTCGTTTTTGGATACGTTGCTTTATACCCTGCTTTTTCAGGCATTTTCCGGGTAATAAGGCTGGCGACCCGCTCAACCCACAGGAATAATCATGAAAGATAGTATTCATCCCGAATACCGCGAAGTCGTGTTTCTGGACCAGCAAACCGGTTCAAAAATCATCAGCCGCTCTACACTGAATTCTCGCGAAACCATCGAACTGGATGGCAAAACCTACCCGCTTTTCAAATGTGATGTGACTTCAGAGTCCCATCCGTTCTACACCGGCGCACAAACACGTATTGTTGAAACCGGCCGCGTTGAGAAATTCCGCGCCCGTTTCGCCAGCACAGCCGGCACCCGCAAGAAAGCATCCTGATCCCGAAGCGCCGTCTGGCGCGCAACTGTGCGCAAGCCCAGACCGTGCTACCCATCAGCATGATTACAATCGGCATACACTGAACAGCCCGGCTGCGCAGTTTATGCCGATTGTGCATTGACGGCTGCCTCTTCTGCCATACCCGTCCCTCTTATCCTTGTTCATGGTTTTCTCTCTGCACGCAATGGCAGCTGAAGACCGCCGCCCCATTGCCTGCGACCCAAAACAGAAATGCCTGCGTCGGGTAGCGCGCTGACATGTATTTCGGCACCACGGGGGAAAACAAAAACAGATGCGTGGCTTTCAACAGGGCTTTTTCAGCTAAAATACGCGAAATCCCTTAGTTGTAACTCCAACGCTCATCCATGCAACGCACAACGCCCTCCCGCCTGACCGAAATCGCCACCCGCAAACTTTCCCGGACAGCCTTGCTCGTGGTCGGCGTTCTGTATATTTTTGCCGGGCTGTTTTATCGTGATCCCTGGAAAACCGATGACCTGACCGGCATCGCGACCATGCTCACGGCGGTGCGCGGCCAGGAGCATGCCTGGTTGCTACCACAAATCGGCAATTATGCCTATGCCCAGGAAGGCCCTCTGCTGACCTGGATTGGCGCGCTCTTCATTCAGATATTCAGCCCGCTTTTTGCGCTATTTCAGTCGCCGCTCGAAGCACAGATCACCGCGGCTCGCCTGCCTATTTTCATTTATTTTTTCCTGATTATCCTGACCACCTGGTACGGCACTTATCTACTTGCCCGGCGCAAGGAATGCCAGCCACTGGCACTGCCTTTTGGCGGCGAGCCCAGTCCGCAGGACTATGGGCGGATGATTGCCGATGCCGCCGTGCTCTTTATTATCGCGACCATCGGCATCGTCATTCGCATGCACGAAACGTCCAATTTTCCGCTGATCATGATGTGCCAGGCGGTCGCATTCTACGGCATGGTGCGGATGCTGGACCACCCGATACAAGGCAGTACGCTGGCCGGCCTCGGGCTGGGTGCCGCTTTTCTGACGCGCGGCGCCATTGGCGGCGTCCCTGTGCTGCTGGCGCTGCTGGCGCTGGTGTTCTTTCGCAATGTGGGTCGCCGGCAAAAATGGTGGCTGCTCTGGAGCCTGGCCATTGCCGCTACCTGCTGCCTGCTTTGGCTGCTGTGCGCCCAGAACACAAACGAATACTGGGCACGTAGTTATTTATTCTGGAATAACTCGCTGTTCAGTCCGCCTACACTCAGGGAACTGCTCTCGACGCTGCGCGATTTGTCGTGGTTTTTGTGGCCGACCTGGCCGTTCATGATCATCGCCTTATGGAACTGGCGCAAATGGATGGATTCACCACATATATTCATGCCGCTACTGCTGTTGGCCGCATCCTTCATTACCGTGATTTTCCAGGAAGACGCCTTTGAATCCGAGTACGCCATGCTGGCCGTCCCCTGCGCCATTCTGGCCGCCCTGTCCCTGCCGACCCTGCGTCGCTCCTTTGTGAATACGCTGGACTGGTTTTCGATCATGATCATGTCACTGGCGATGATTGCAACCTGGCTGGGCTGGATTGCCCTCAATTTTGGATGGCCCCCCAAGATTCATCATAATATTACCCGCCTGCTTACCGGATTCGAACCCCATATTTCAGCAGTGACGCTCGTGCTGGCCGCAGGTGTCTGCGTGGCATGGGGGCTGACAGTTTCGTGGCGTCTGCGCAGTAATCCTGCCGTGGTCTGGCGCGGTATCGTGTTGTCGGCGACGGGCCTGACGCTGACCTGGATGCTGCTGGCGCTGCTCTGGCTGCCCTCGATCAACTACAACCGCAGTTACAAGGCCGTATCACAGGAGCTGGCGACGGTCATCGCCGAAAATCAGATTCCTGCCGATTGCATCCGCCAGCATGGCGTAGGGCTGGGTCAGCGTGCCGCGTTCTATGTTTTCCAGGGATTGCAGTTTTCCTTTGATGCACAGTGCCGGTATATCCTGCTGCAAACGACGTTTGAAAAGCTTGAAGATCAGGCGGAACCCTACCCTGATAACGCCCGGCTGATCTGGCAGGGCAAGCGCCGTCCGGACAGACACGAAGTTTTCCGCCTGATTGAACTGCCGCCCAGATAATCATCCATGCCGTCCCGTATGACACCGCAGGCCAGGCAGGGGCCCGTTCGCAATATTGTGCGACTGGCGTGGCCGATGCTGATCAGCCAATGGGCGGGCATCGCGTTTGCCGTGCTGGACAGCACCATGCTGGGCCACACCAATCCCGTTTCACTCCAGGCCATGGCCTTGTCTGTGTCCATTTTCATGACCATCCATATCGGTCTGATGGGCATTGTGCATGCGCTTGTGCCCATCTGCGCGCAATTGTTCGGGGCATTGCGCCATGCGGAAATCGGCCGATTTATCGGCCAGGGGATCTGGCTGTCGCTTTTTCTGTCCATCATCGGCAGCACCCTGCTTCTGTTTCCCGACGTCTGGCTGAGTTACTCGGGTGATCTGCCGTCACAAGTGCGGCAGGAAGTGACCGTGTATTTGCGCATCTGCTGTGTCGCCCTGCCCGCCGCCCTGATGTTTCGCTGTGTCTATGCCCTGGCCACGGCCGTGCAGCGACCGCGTCTGCTGATGTATATCAGTCTGGCATCGGTGCTGGTCAAACTGCTCTTTAACTGGCTGCTGATATTCGGACACGGCGGCTTTCCCGCTCTGGGCAGCGCGGGCGCGGCAACCTCAACGGCCATTGTGTCCTGGATCGCCCTGACAGCAGGCCTGCTGGCGGTTTCGCGCGACCGGTTTTATGAGCCGTTCAAATTGCGACTGGGACGCCCGGTCTGGTCTGCCCAAAAAGAAATTCTGCAACTGGGCCTCCCCATGGGCGGCTCCTATCTGGCCGAAGTCAGCTCCTTCACCTTTATGGCCCTTTTGGCTGCCCGCGAAGGCACCTTCGTCTCGGGAGGCCACCAGATTCTGGCCAATCTGGTCTCGCTGCTTTATATGCTGCCACTGGCCATCGGGATTGCCACCTCATCGCTGGTGGCGCAGGCGCTGGGCGCCCGCCAGCCCGAACAGGCCCGGCGCCTGGCGCGGATCGGCATCGGCCTGGGTCTGGCCGGCGTCGCGCTCAGCCTGCTCATTGTCATGACCGCCCGACCGCAGATTATCCAGATTTATACATCGGATCCGGCCATCGCAACCATGGCCTATGCGTTGCTGACCATCCTGCCCCTGTTGCACACGAGCGATGCGCTACAATGCATGCTTTCCTATATTTTGCGAGCGCACAAAATCGCGACCATGCCATTTGTGATTCAGACCGGATCGCTGTTCGGCATTGGACTGGTCGGCGGCTGGTATTTTGGCTTTGGTCCCGGCTATCGCCAGCTTGACGGTGTCGCTACTCTGCTTACCCCGGGTGCCCCGCCAGGCGTCGCTTCGCTCTGGATCATGTGCAGTTTCAGCATGCTGCTCTGCGCCATTACACTTGCCATTTGGTACTGGAAGTCTGTGAATGTCCGAAAACAATAACGCCAACGC
>Ga0164243_10012546_pt1 | contig 11997 bp, 12 predicted proteins | sample OricompcompostOP_FD_108781 | JGI IMG/M metagenome (GOLD analysis project Ga0164243, IMG submission 108781) | Organic Plus compost microbial communities from Emeryville, California, USA - Original compost - Organic plus compost (OP) | ecosystem: Engineered > Solid waste > Mixed feedstock >...
CAGTGTGCTTCATCAACGACAAAGAGCGATGGATGTGCCTGCTTGACCTGTGCAAGCGTCTCCTCATTGTCGAACTGCTCAGGAGCCAGAAACAAAAACTCCAGCTTCTGTTCTTGCAAACTGTCCAGTGTCTCCTGACGCTCGGCTTCGGGCTGAGCGGAATTCAGTTGTGCAGCTTCCCCGGCGGGAAGTTCCTCAAGCGCTTGCGCCTGATCGCGTTGCAGGGCGATCAGTGGCGAAATAACCACCGTTGGACCTTTCAGCAGCCGGGCTGCTACCTGATAGATCAGCGATTTCCCGGAGCCTGTTGGCATCACCGCTAACGTATCATGACCCTCAAGAAGTGCCTGTATTGCGGCTTCCTGTCCCGGTCGTGCGTTTTGATAGCCGAACGATTGCTGTACAAGCTGGCGAATGCGTTCTAGCGTTTGTGTTTTTGTCATGAGATCTGCTGTGCCTCCTGATGTACGGTGCTCTCTTTTCAACACGGCTTGCTGTCTTCTTTTGTTTCCTTTTATGCTCTCTGGCTTGCATGGAAGATGCGCCCTTCTGTTACCTTTCTTCGATGTTTATCGTGATACCTCTGTCCATAAAAGACCGAAGTGAAAAAGAAAATTCCGTCCAGTTCTTCCTTTTCTGCAAAAAAAGAGCGGACGTTCTATTGTGGCATAGGAAGTTCAAGAAAGGAGACGCAACCGTATGGTAGGGAAAGATCTTCTCATTTCCTGGCTCAACGATGCTTATGGAATGGAAAACGCGCTGATTCAGGTTCTGGAGCATCAGGTGAAAGATGCGAAGGACTATCCGCAGGCGCAAGTAAAGATTCAGGAGCATCTTGAGCAGACACGCCAGCATGCACAGATGGTGAAGGAGTGTGTGGAGAGCCTCGGCGGAAGCACCTCTGCCATGAAGACAGGCATGGCGAAGCTATTCGGGCAGATGCAGGCTGTTTCAACCGGCGCTGCTCGTGACGAGATGGTCAAGAATGCCCTTGCGGACTGCGCGGCAGAGCATTTTGAGATCGCTTCCTATTCCGCACTGATTGAGGCGGCACAGGCAGCAGGCGAGCCGCAGGTTGCTCAGGTCTGCCAGCGGATCCTGCGCGATGAAGAGGAGATGGCCCGCTGGCTACAGCAGAATCTGCCAGCGGTGGTACAGCAGACCATGACGCAGGTGGTGAAAGCTCGTTAACTGCGACTGAGAAGGGGTGTCTGCCGGACGCCTCTTCTTTTTTTTGCCCCTATTAGAAGATCACACCTGCTTTGAGCGCCGTCAGCTTATCCGGGTTGGTGATGAGGTAGATATTTTGCACCCGTCCATTGACGATCTCCGGCAGCATCGCGGCGAGAATCTGGCCATTATGCTGACCGAGAAGCGCAATTTGCCCGTTTAGCTCCACTGGAATGATCTGCATATCTGCTGGATACCAGCGCATACCGCCGAGCATGCCGCGCACAACCTTCTTTGCTCCCTGTACTGGCCTGAGTCCTGCCCTCGTCTTGCCATTGCTGTCAGTTGTGAAGACCACATCATCTGCCAGCAGATGTAACAGCTCCTCGACATCACCATTTCGCGTCGCCCGGGTAAAGCGGTCGAGCATGCTTTTCTGCTCTTCTAGCGGGACGGGAAAACGGGCCTGTGGCCGGTTCAGGCGTTGTTGGGCCCGATGCAGGATCTGGCGACAGTTCGCGACGCTTTTGCCCACAATCTCGGCAATCTCTGTATAGCTATAATCAAAGACCTCGTGCAGCAGGAAGATAGCGCGCTCCACCGGGTTCAAGCGTTCCAGCATCAGCAGGAAGGCAAACGAAAGCGACTCCGCCCGAGCTACGTTCTCGGCCAGGGTGTCGGTCAGAACGGGCTCGGGCAGCCAGGGACCAATATAGACCTCTCGCCGAGCGCTCGCCGACCGTTGCTTGTCGATGCATAAACGCACCACAACGGTTGTGAGATACGCTTTCGGCGTCTGCATCTCGGTATCACTGGCCTGAAGCCAACGCACAAATGCTTCTTGGACGATATCCTCAGCGTCTGTATAGCTACCGAGCATGCGATAGGCGATAGAGGTGAGGAGTAATCGGTATTGATTGAATATTCGAGTTGTCTCTTCTGGATCTTTCATCTGATACTTCTACCTTTTCTCCTCATTATATCTTATTATCTCGCCAGGGACAACTGACGCTGCTCCGCATAAAGCGAGGATCCTGCCTGAAGGATGAGGCGCGAGACCCGCCGCGCGCTTGCCAGGCTGGCATCAGTCGCGAAGCCCTCCGAGCCGACCCAGTCACCGGCCAGATAGAGATTCGTGAGTTCTGGCAGGCGATAATCTGGCCTTCCGGCAAAACCACCGCTACGTGCAAGCGGAAGAGTCCCTACCGTCTCGATGTGCGGTAGATAGATCTTCTTTACCTGGACCTCTCGCCAACCGGGCTGCGCTGCATCAAGAACCGCTTCGAGGTCCTGTAGATCCTGCTCGGGATCGGTGGCCTTTATCGGCGAAAGCTGCTTAAAGGCGGTAATCAGAGCGGCTCCCTTTGGTGCGACCTCGGTATAGTGAGATTGTACGCTCATAAAAACCGGGTGATCCAGGCTTTGCACAATCGTGTGCTCTTGCACTGGTTGGCGGCTAAGTGCGACCTCTACCGTTGCCAGACGTGCCGGGAGCAGGCTATCAGCAAGCGTCTGGAATGAAGGCACATCGATGATTCTGGCAGCCTCTTTGGGTGTCGTCGCGACGATGACGGCATCTGCCGAAAACACACTCCCATCGCTCAGGCGCACCCCCTGCACGCGATTGCCTTCACGTACAAGCCCGGTGACGCGTGTTCCACTTTTGATCTGGGCTCCGTAGCGCTCTGCCTGGGCCTGTAGCGCGTCTACCAGCGTTTGCCAGCCGTGCTGAATATAGTGAACCGGGTGGAAGAGGGAGCGACGCAGTTTGTCAATAAAGACCTCGGCGCTCACCAGATCAAGCGCGTCGCTATAGGTATAGGTCCGGGCAATTGCTGCTATCAGGTATCGGTTCTGTGGCCGGCGGAAGCTCTGCTGTATCCATTCCTGTACGCTGATATGTGCGGTGCCGGCGGTCGAGAAAGTCGCAAGCACGCGCATAAGTTCCAGTTTGTCCAGCAGATCAAGCGCCTTTGTCCTGACCATCGTGCCCGCCGTTGCTGGAAAGGGCTCGAAGCGTCCCTGTTCCAGGAGAAAGAGGTCCCCGGCTGCTGGCGAGCTATAGGGGTAGGTGATGTTCAGCTCTCGGAGCACCTCAGAAGCGCTTCCGCCTGAATAGAATGCATGCGATCCACGATTAAGCGAATACCCCTGATACCGCTGCGAGGCGGCGCGGCCTCCCGGGTGAGCGGCCTTTTCAAACAAGGTGACTTGAACACCTGCGCGTGCCAGATAGGTAGCGGCGCTTAGTCCGCTCAAACCTCCACCAACGATTGCGACAGTCAGTTGTTCTGTGTTCATATTCTCAATCCCTTTCGTGTATTGATGTTCTTTGTCCTTTGTTGCAAATGATGACGAAAAGGGGGTGAGATTTGTGACACATTCCTCAGATGTTTTGCCCATCTTGTGAAAAAGAAAGCAGATGAGCGAGATCGCGCTGACAGATCGGGCAGGTGCAGTTGTTTTCGTAGATGGGTTGACGTCCTCCGAGTGGCTCTACAATGTGATCAATGATAGCACGCCAGTACGCGAATTTGGCCTGTACCTCGCCTGTGCTGACGAACTGCTCGACAAGGTGAGCAAGTGGGGGATCCCAGGTGCGCAGATCGGCAAGCAGCCGCTTGCTGCTGACCCACCAGCGTCCGCAAAGCTGGTAATGATAGTGCAGGAAGTCGTTGAGCCCGACATGCATCACCAGGAGCGCCGTCAGGGGATCATCGTGCAGGTTCCTTTCGGCTTTATCGTTGCCATGAAAGATCATGAAGTGCAGCATTTGCAGTTCATCGTCACGTATCTTTTTGGGTTGCGCCTTTCTTGCCTCTTGCTGTAGACTTTGGAGCTGCTGTGTCTTATCAAAGAGAATGATTGACTTCGCGATGATGGGAATGCGTTCGGCCCGCTCCATTTCTTCTCTGGTATGCTTGCGTAATTGCTCAAGGGAGAGGAAGGTGAGGTCTAGCTTGACCCCGCCGATGCTTGGATGATTGATATTGGAACAGGGATTCTCTTCATTGACGATAACCTTTGCATCGCAATCGCTTTTGTCGGTTGCTTCCATGCGTGCCAGCGAGCCAAAAATGATGGCTCCCAGATAGCGTTCGTGTTGCTGTAATTGGAGAAGCGCGCGGATGGCCGGGAGAAAACGGGCGGGAAAGGGGGAAACAGGTTGCGACATATACAACTCCTTTGGGTGAGGACCGGGTGAGCCCCGTTGCTGTTCCCGGTCGATGACAATGGTATATTTCTGTATATTTGTATATGTATTGTGCCAGGCGCGAAAAATAGAGATGGACTGCTTCAGAGGTTATTCGCGAGGAGACTCCATAATTGCATTGATGCCTCCATCAACATGGATGGTGGTGCCGCTCAGGAACTGGTTGACGCCACTCAATAAATAAGTCACAAGGGAGGCGACATCTTCGGGCGTACCTGCTCTTCGTACCGCGTAGTGCGTTTCAAGGCGCCTGAGTTCTGCCTGTGCCTCAGGTGAGCTGTTGAAATCTTCTACAAGCTGCGAGGTCATAATCATTGCGGGTGCAATGGCGATCGCTTTGATGTTATCCGGGCCCCATTCAATTGCCAGTGATTTTGTCAGGGCAACGAGCGCCGCCTTTGCTGCATTATAGGGGAATGTGCCCGCAAAAGTGCGTTCGGCATGAATCGAGGCCATATTGACGATAATGCCATTTCCGCACGCCTTGAGCTCCTCATAGGCCTCCTGACAGATCGCCCAGGCGGGATAAAAATCGACGGCAAAGCAGCGCTGCACATCTTCCAGCTTTGCCTTCAGGACGCTGTGGAAAAAGTTCGCGCCCGCATTGTTCACCACGCCATCCAGTCCCCCCAGAAATGCGATGGCATCGCGTGTGAAGCGGCGAGCCTCGTCAAGATTACTGAGATCGAGCGCACGAAAGAAGGAGCGGCGCCCGCACTTCTCTATCTCATGAATGACCTCGGTGGCTCCCTCTTCGGTCAGGCCACAGAACGCGATATCTGCGCCATGCCGGGCGGCCTCGAGCGCGATCGCCCGACCTATACCGCTGGTCGCGCCGGTCACGATGATCCGTTTATTCTGTAACATCGTTTTATGTTCACCTTCAAAAATCTTTCCCGTCTCAAAGAAAGCGGGGAGCAGTTGCAGCTCAATCGCATTATAATGGGATCAGGCCGCGTCTGTAAACAGTTGCTTTCAGGACGGGAAAGAGGCAGTATCTCGATGGAGTTGAGCAAGCGCCTGCTGGTTCAGCGGGTGTGTTTTGCGCAGGAAATCGAGAATAATGGCCAGCTCGTGCGGTCCATAGCTTTCATAGAGTTCGCTCCACGCCTGCTGTAAGTATCGCTCGAAGAACGCGTCAAGCTCTGCCATTTTCGGCTGAGGACGAATGAGGACGGTGCGCCGATCCCGCTCTGAGCGTTCTCGCTGGACGTACCCTGCCTTCTCCAGACGATCAATGACGCGGGTAACGGCTCCCGTGGTCAGGCCGGTTCGTTTCGCAAGAGTGCCTGCGGTCATCGGGCCGAGGGAGCTGAGAAGGTTCAGGCATTGCAAATCGGTCGCATGCAAGCCTGCGCGCTCGCCAATCTTCTCAAAGAAAAAGACGGCTTCCGCAACGAACTGGCGTATCTCCTGCTGAAATGTTTCCTTCGTATTGGACTGTGGTTGCTGCTCGCTTGACATGGCTATCTCCTTTATGTTAAAGTCAAAATATCTTCCTTGTGCAGATACTTCCAGAGGAAGATAATTCTCATGTAGTATAGCATACAGGAGAAGGAAGGTATATCGATGATTGTTGTGACCGGACCAACCGGCAACGTTGGCGCTGAAGTCGTGCGTCTGTTGCTGGATCAGCGGCCTGCTATGCCTTTTCGGATCGCGGCCCATAATCCCGAGCGTCTTCGTGCTTTGTATGGACAGGATGTCCCCTGTGTTGCCTTCGATTATGATGATCGCTCGACCTGGGGCGCGGTGCTAGATGGCATTCAGATGCTCTTTTTGTTGTTCCCGCTGCCTCATCCTCGCACCGTGCAAACCCGCATGAAGCCTTTTATTGACGCTGCTGTGCAGGCGGGATGTCAGCATATCGTTTATGTGACAGTACCGGGCGCCGATGCGTCTTCGGTGATTCCACATTATCACGTCGAGCGCCACATTGAGCGATCTGGCGTTGCTTATACCTTTCTACGAGCCAGTTATTTTATGCAGAATCTCTGTCGTCGGATCTCAACACATGGTATTGACATCGCGGAACACAACGAGATTTTTATCCCGGCTGGCAACGGGCTGACCAGTTTTATTGACGCGCGCGATGTGGCGGCGGTCGTCCTCGACATCTTCCGTGATCCCGCTCGCTTCAAGAACCGGTCCTATACGTTGACCGGCCCCGAGCGGCTGAGCTTCTTCCAGGTGGCGCTGGTCTTCTCGAAGGTACTACAGCGCCCGATTCGCTATGCCAGGCCGAGCATGCTCCAGTTCTGGCAACGTCTATGGCGGCGTGGCGTTGCCTGGGATGTCATCTTCTTTATGACTATCGTCTATACGTTAACGCGGCTTGGCAAGAACGCTCTGATGACTGCTGAACTGCCTGCGCTCCTGGGACGGCCCGCGACGACAATAGAACAATTTGTTGCTGATTATCACATGCGTTGGGAGACGCAGGAATGGACCTGATACGCTCCTCTCACGGCTTGAGAAGCGCTTCAAGCTGTATAACCAGGCCGTCAAACGCGAACATGACACCATCCGGGAGCCGCTCCGCGTAGCGCGGGATATCGATATCATGTGAGAGATGGGTCAGCACCATGTGCCTGATACCAAAGCGCTGCTTGATTGCCAGAGCCTCTTCAACGTCATAAATAGAGCGCCGGTGCGGCTCAGCCTGCTCTTTCCAGTAGGCTGCTCCCAGAATCAGGAGGTCCGAATGCTGTAGCGGCTTGAATTGTTCATCTGTCACCTGAAAGGCGTCGGGCATGTAGGTCCAGGTGCTCTCACGGCCTGTAAAGCGAATCGCGTACGAATAGCCGTTCGCTCCATGTTGGACCTGATGGAACGTGATCTGCCACTCTGCAAGCTGAAGTTCTCGTGTGGCGACCATTTCAATTCCGCGTTTCGGTGTCAGGTGCGCGAATTTTTGTTGCAGGCCTGTAATCATCTCTTCCGGACTGAAAATGCGTGCGGGTGCATGATGCCAGAAGCAGAGGTCCCCGAAGTCGCCGAGCCCCGCGATATGATCGTTATGCAGATGCGTAATCAGCACGTTGCGAGGAATCTCCCCGGACGAGAACTGCAAGAACTGCTGACGGAAATCGGGCGAAACGTCAATCTGGATCGGGCCCTCGGTTGTGTGTACCGAAATCGAGGGGCGCATGCGTACATTTCTGGGCACTCTTTGTATGCAGACATCGCACGTACAGAGCAGCCGGGGAACGCCTCTGGAATCGCTGGTTCCCCAGAAAGTGATAGCGGTCAAGAATAAAAATCCTTTCCAATGGTGTATTGCTCCTCTACAGAGAGAGCTCAGAGGGAAGATGTGCCGCCGCCTCCAGAGCTGCTTCAATCTCACCACCCTTTGCCAGAACAGCGTGAAATAAGCTGGCTGCTTCGGCCTTGCTCTGCTCGCTTAAATCATCCCGGAAAAACACCTCATCAGCACACTCAATCACGTCCTGAATGACGCGTTCATAGCGGTAATAGGTGAGCGCGGCCCAGTTGATGGGCATCATTCCATACCCTTGAAAGAAAGGTGACCCGGCATGCTCAATAAAGATGAAGTCGCGCTCTTTCGGTGCCAACATCACTTCATCCCAGTCGAGCACGAACACGCGCCCGGAGCGATCTCGTAACAGGTTGGCCGGGTGCAGATCCGCGTGACAGAGCACCGATGGAAGCGCCTGTTGCTGAAGTGCGGTCGCCAGCGTTTCCATCGCGTTGATGGCCCGCTCTATCGCGACCTGGTGGAGCTTCCACGATGCGCGAAAAGCGTGAGCAGCAGGACTATTGGACGTGTGGAGCTTCTGCACCGCGAACGTCCGCAGCCAGCGAGCGTATGCCGTTGGATCAAACGTTTCCCGACGGAGCGACGCCGTGATGTCGGGCGAAAGCGAGACCCGGTGAATCTGGCTGAAGATACGCCCTGTCTCTCTCCATTGATCGTCGGTTATGCCTGTCCAGCTTGTGTCGCCATCAAGGAAAGGATAGAGCATCAATGTCCAGCCCTCGATGTTGGTCCACAGGGTGTTGTCGCTGGTAGGACAGGGTGCAACGACTGCTGAGATTCCCTGTTTCTGTAGTACGGCGGGAACAACGCAACTCGGCTTATAGAGCGCTCCCGTTCTCACCTTGAGCAGATATGAGACCCCCTGCTTGCTCTCCACGCGATATTTTCCGGCATTGGTATCAAGCCCTACAGGAAGATATTCGAGCGAAACGGGTGTTATGCCATATTGTTCTTGCAAGCAGGAGAGGAGCTGTGTTTCTGTAAGTGCTGGTTGTTCTCGCATCGTGTGACTCATTCTTTCTTTTCTTTTATTGTGCCATAGAACAGGTGTATGGGCAAGCATTGCGGCACAAAAGGGCTAGAAGTCGGTGAGGTCGCTTGCTTCATGGGGAAGGCTTCTATTGCTTGCTTTTCGAGAAAAGAAGACATGAGCATACTGGAGGGAGGATGTGTCGATGAAACATATGGCACACAACTGGCTCGCCGAGTTGCCTCAGGATAGTGGAGCAACTCCAGCTTTCGCGCATGTGTAGCAAAGGGAGAAAAAAGCAGACGGGACACGAGGAACCGCCCACCCTCTTGTAGAGAGAGGCGTCATTCCCCGCGTCCCGCTGTCATGCCCTTACTGCCTGTGGTTGTACTGGTTGATCACAGTGCCATCACAGCACTTGATCGTGGTAGTGACCATCGTGTACGACCCCTGTCCGTCAGTGTACACCTGCTGCGACCCTTCCATCTGCTGGCTGGGGCAGCTGGCGTGGTTTCCCTGCTCGCACTGCTCGCACATCTTTGACCTCCTTGTAGAGAGGGTTATTGGTGACGACCTTCAACCAGAGTGGTTGTTCAGTCCGAAAGGTCCGCTCGATGCATGCATCGAACGACCCCTCACAGTCTGACATAACCACCGCAGTTAGAGAGCATGATACTTTGTTCTTTATGCGCTCTAAACATTCGCCTTTCTTCAAAAAGAAGCGAATCGGTAGATTCAGCGATTCTCCGAAGTAAGATCAATGGAGCTGCATGGATAGTTGATGGGCTACACTATACCATACTCTCGGAGAAATAGCAAGATACCGGGAAGCATTCGTTGTACTGCCATACCATCCTGACTGATATCTCTCTGGGCCTTGCTCTCGAATGAATGGTACAATGTGAGGGTAAGCTATGGTCTGTTTGCGTGCCGGTGGTCCGAGCTGCTCCGCAAACAGTTACCGACCTGCTCGTTGTCCTTCTCGTATCTCTGTGAGCCTGTGCGCCGGGCAACCTCTCGCTCGCTGCGTCTTTTGGTGAGAAGGTGCGTCCATTGTAGAGAAAGTTGTGCAGTCAGGAGGAAAAAGACCGTGTTATCTCAACACGATATCGGGAGCGCTCTCACAACCGAGCAGGTATGGAATGCCTTCCATGGGCCACTGTTGCGCTTCATTCAAAAGCGAGTCTCGGACCCGGTTGCAGCGGAGGATATTCTACAGGATGTTTTTCTCAAGGTTCATCAGCGCATTGAGACGCTGCGGGACGCGGAAAAGCTGGAATGCTGGATCTATCAGTTGACACGAAATGCCATCATCGACGCGTATCGTCGCCAGCTCATAACCGCCCCTCTGGACGAGGACGTCTTGCTTGATGAACTGCCTGATGACGACGTGGTGAGCGAGCTATTGCCCTGCGTGCGTCAGATGGTGATGAACCTGCCCGAGAGAGACAGACAAGCGCTCGTTTTGACCGAGTATCACGGGCTATCGCAAAAAGAGCTCAGTGAGCGGCTTGGCCTCTCCTTCTCGGGCGCGAAATCGCGTGTGCAGCGGGCGCGTGAGCGGCTCAAGCAGGAGTTGCTTGAATGTTGCCATTTTGAGCTTGACCGGCGCGGCCATATTATCAACTATCAGCCACGTTGCACCTGTTGCGAACGTATTCAGGTGCAGAAGAGATGCACGGGGCGGTGAGCTACACCCGCTCCGTCTGTCTTATTGCTGTGCCTCGGCTTCAAACCAGATCGAACGAAGCTCATGGCTGCCGAAAAGTAGTTCGGCAAGCGTCCCTTCAGCCTCTATTGCGCCATCACGCAGCACAATGATATGGTCAGCACGTCGTAGCACTTCCGGGTGATGCGAGACCACCAGCAGCGCAGGCGGTTCATTCTCAAGGAGCCGCTGCCAGAGGGCTTGTTCTGTGTGTACATCTAATGCGCTGGAAAGGTCAGGTGAGAGACAATGGCGCGCCAGATCAAGGCGCTGCAGGTTCGTTCGTTATGCTGTCTGGTAAGAGTGGAATATGCTGTAATATAGTGTGCTACTTGTTAATGGGGAGGAAGATGGAGCGACCGGGGAAAGAATGTGTGAGGAGCATAAAAGTTCCTTCCTTGTCTCTATAACTTTTTCTTATGAATAAGGCAATTATAAGCTGAAGCCTCTTTTGTTGTCAAGCACGGTATGATTTTTCTTTTATAAAAGAGGATACCTTCTATAGGAGAAAGATCGAGCTTTGGCCACAACCTTTGATGGGCTGATCATTCCATGTCTGTTGCATCAACATATGTTCACATCGGCTGCGTTCACCTTGTATTTTTCTCACATTTCCGTGTACAATGAAGTGTATGCAACAGACAGTGATTCCCTCGTAAGCTCGGCGCATGCTTACATGCTAGAGGAAAAAGCGCCACTATAGTAGCTCCCTCTCATCTCATCAGGATGAGCAGCTTCTTGTCGGCCTGCTTTCCCCAATGCGTACCGAGCGTAGTTCCCCTATCCTTTTCTGCTTTCTTTACCGCTAAAACGTATTATCCCTGTATTGAAGAGGAGAACCCATGCATTATTCTATCACCCCTTCGTTGAAGGAGTATCCTGAGTTTGAAACCTATCTCAGGCAGCAGCTTCAGGCGTTTAACGACAAGCATTCGCTTCCACATCGCCAGGCCAGAGATGCCATCAAGCACCTTCAGCTCATTGTCACGGATCAAGAAGGACGCTGGCAGGGTGGTATCACCGCCCAACAATATTGGGATTGGCTGGAACTCGATGTTTTTTGGCTGCCGGAAGAGCTGCGCGGGCAGGGACTGGGAAGCTCGCTGCTTGCCCGTATAGAAGCAATGGGCCAGGAGCATGGAGCCCGCAAGGTGTTGTTAACCACTTTTGAATTTCAGGCTCGTACCTTCTACGAGCGGCATGGATACACAGTGGTCGGGACGGTTGAGGACTACCCGCCGGGCTCGTGCTATTACACGATGGTCAAAAAGCTCTAAGCTTGAGAAAGGGAATGCAAGATGATATGCGTTTGATGAGATGTTAACGAAGATATTACGTTATAGTAGATTTTTCCTGTAACACATTGTTCTCATGATCTTTCGCGCCCCTGCTGAAGAGAGGTCAGCGTTTTGCGCCATGAGTTGGTAGCGGTGGTCCTGTCCTCTGACGGTTCCGCTAAAGGCGATCACGATTCCGCTCCTTGAAAAGAAAACGATTGAGAAGTATGCGAAAAGGAAATATGCCATTGATACGAGGAGCGTATCAGCAGAGAGAGAAAAAAGCATTAGACAACGCTTGTCCCTGCCTGTAAACTGCGTAGAAAAGCGATACTAAGGAAGGTGAAACAATATGGTTATCTCGACAAGTCAACCGCA
>Ga0164243_10012547_pt1 | contig 11997 bp, 8 predicted proteins | sample OricompcompostOP_FD_108781 | JGI IMG/M metagenome (GOLD analysis project Ga0164243, IMG submission 108781) | Organic Plus compost microbial communities from Emeryville, California, USA - Original compost - Organic plus compost (OP) | ecosystem: Engineered > Solid waste > Mixed feedstock >...
CGGATGTCATCGAAGGTCTGAAGGAGTTCGAGTTCGCGATGCGGCGGCAGATCCAGGGCAGCGATCGCGAGCGGCTGTACCTGAACGGGTCGGACCAGGTCCCACCGACGTTCCGAAAGATGGTCGAGGAGTACTACCGGTCACTGTCGACGCGCAGGCCGGACCGGTAACAACGCGAAGGAGCGAAATGAAGAAGCCGATTGTATTCGCAGCTGCCTTGCTGGGCATATCCGGAGCTCTTTCGGATGCGGCCGCGCAGGCGCGTGATACCGCACGCGCCGACACGGTCGTATACCGCGTGCCCGAGCTGATGGTGCGGGGCGTTCGATCGATCACGACCGTGGGCGGTGCAAGTTCGGTCCAGGTGAGTGTCGACTCGCTGAGCATCCGGCCCGCGGCGGCGCTGTCGGATGTCTTCCGCGAGATGCCGCTGCTGCACATCCGCACGAACTCGCGCGGAGAGGCCGAGATTTCGGCGCGTGGTTCGGAGTCCCGTCAGGTCGCGGTGCTCGTCGACGGTGTTCCGCTGACCCTCGCGTGGGACGCGCGCGCCGACGTATCGGTGATCCCGGCCACGGCGCCGCAGGACATCACGTACACGCGCGGGCTTTCCTCGATGCTGTACGGCCCGAACGCGCTCGGCGGTGTCGTGAACATCAGCCTCGTCCGCGCACCGTTCCAGGCCGAACGGTCGATCACGGCGAGGACGGGGTTTGACCACGTCGGCGGCTACGCGGGTTCCGCGGCGATCACCCTGCCTTTCGAGCGCGGCGGCTCGCAGTTCGTCATGCGCGCAGGCGCGGGCTACCGCGAATCGCCCGGCGATCCGATCGCGGACGGCGTCGTCGAACGACCGCAGGCCGACGAACTGCGGCTGAACACCGATTCCAGGAGCGTCGACGGCTTCCTCGCAATGCGGTACCGCGCCGAAAACGGGGCGTGGGCTTCACTCTCGACATCGACGTTCCAGGCCAAACGCGGCATGGCGGCCGAACTCGGGGTGCCGGATGGTGATGCTCGCTTCTGGCGCTACCCGCACGTCTCGCGCACGATCGCGACCGTATCCGGCGGCACGGGCCATCACGCCTCGCCGTTCGGCGGTGAAGGCGACATCGAGGCCAGCCTCGGCGTCGACGTCGGCCGCACCGACATCGATGCGTTCACCTCGCCGGCATACGACGAACTCGATTCCTTCGAGGACGGCAAGGATCGCACGCTCACGGCGCGGCTCCTGGCCGATCAGACGATCGGCAGCTTCGGCGATCTCCGCACGGCGCTCACGTGGAGCGAGATCCGCCACCACGAGTTCCTGCCGGACGGCGATGCGGTCTACCGTCAGCGGCTCATGAGCGCGGGCGTCGAAAGCGTGTTCCGGCTGATCGACGGCGGGCCGACCATCAACGCGCTGCAGCTTACGGTCGGCGGTGCGTACGACTCCGGCGAAACGCCGGAGGCGGGCGGCCGCGAGCCGCTCGGCCGCATCACCGAGTGGGGCGGCCGCGTCGGCCTGTCGATGGGTTTGAACCAGGCGAATACGGTGATTCATGCCGGCCTGAGCCGCCGCGGCCGGTTCCCTGCGCTGCGCGAGCTGTACTCGGGCGCGCTCAACCGCTTCGCGCCGAATCCGGACCTCAGGCCGGAACGGCTCATCGCCGCCGAAGCAGGCGTGACCATGAACGTCGGCACGGGCCAGGCGCAGCTCGTCGGCTTCCGGCAGACGCTGGAAGATGCGGTAGTCCGCACGACCCTGCCTGACGGCCGCTTCATGCGCGTCAACCGCAACGAGCTCGAGAGCACGGGCGTCGAGTTCCTGTTCTCGCAGATGTTCGGGCCCATCGGATTCGCCGCCGATGTAACGCTGCAGTCCGTCGACCTGACCGACACGGAAGCAGAGGTCACGAATCGCCCGGAGAACCTGCCGGAAGTCCTCGGCAATGTGCGCGTGAGCGTACCGCTGGCCGCGCACTTCAAGGCCGCCGCGAACGCGCACTACACGGGTTCGCAGTTCTGCATCGACCCGGGCACCGGCGATGATCGTGAACTCGATGCCGCGACCCGCCTGGACGCTGAACTGTCACGCGCGTTCCATTTCGGCGGCCGCGCCTTCGAAGCCCGTGTGTCCGTCGATAACGTGACCGACAACGCGATCTACGATCAGTGCGGTCTGCCGCAGCCCGGCCGGCTGGTGCGGTTCCAACTCAGCCTGCCGTAGGCAGAAACAGGGATCAGGAACGGGTATAGGGGTTTTCCGTTTCTCCCTATACCTGTTCCTGATCCCCGTTCCTGTCTTGATAAGGCGGTACCGCAGCGACTACTATGCGCATGCCCGGCCATGCGCCGGCGCTTCCCGTCAACCCGTCCAGACAGGTGGTTCATGCAACGCAGCTATCGCTGGCACGCTTCGCTGCTGGCGGCGGCCGTCCTTGCCGTCACTCCGGTCGAAACACCGTTCGTCGCCGCCCAGCAGGTCGAGTACGACAGCACGTTCTTCGCCGGGCTGACGTACCGCAACGTGGGCCCGGTCCGCGGCGGCCGGTCCATCGCCGTCTCGGGCAGCAACAGCCGGCCGTACGAGTACTGGTTCGGCGCCACCGGCGGCGGCATCTGGAAGACGACCGATGCCGGCACGACGTGGCAGCCGATGTCGGACGGCTTCTTCAAGAGTTCGAGTGTCGGCGCGATCGGCGTGTGTGAAGCGAACCCGGACATCGTGTACGCCGGCACCGGCGAGGTTCAGCTGCGCGGCAACATCATGCAGGGCGATGGTGCGTACCGTACGACCGACGGCGGGAAGACGTGGACGCACATCGGCCTGAAGGAAACCCAGGCCATCGGCCGGATCCGCGTTCACCCGACCAACTGCGACATCGCGTACGCGGCGGTGCTCGGCCATCCCTACGGGCCGCATCCGGAGCGCGGCGTCTTCAAGACGACGGATGGCGGGAAGACCTGGACGAAGGTCCTGTACCGCAACGAGAAGACCGGCGCGGTCGACCTCGTCATCGATCCGTCGAACCCGGACGTTCTCTACGCGACCTTCTGGGAAGTGCACCGCACGCCGTGGAGCCTCGAGAGCGGCGGCCCCGGCGGCGGCATGTTCAAGAGCACGGACGGTGGCCGCACGTGGAAAGAGCTGACGAAGAATCCCGGACTGCCGACCACGATCTGGGGCAAGTCCGGCGTTTCCGTGAGTGGCGCCGATCCGAATCGTGTGTACGCCATCATCGAAGCCGCCGAAGGCGGCGTTTTCCGCTCCGATGATGGTGGTGCGACCTGGACGCGCACGAACGACAGCCGCACCCTCCGGCAGCGCGCGTTCTACTACACGCGCATCTACGCGGACCCAAAGGAGAAGGACGTCGTCTACGCACTCAATGTCGGATTCTTCAAGAGCACCGATGGCGGCAAGACGTTCGACACCCAGCTGCGTCCGCCGCACGGCGACAACCACGACCTGTGGATCGCGTCGAGTGACAACCAGCGGATGATCGAGAGTAACGATGGCGGCGCGAACGTCTCGTTGAACGGCGGTCAGACCTGGACCGACCAGGATTACCCGACGGCCCAGCTGTACCACGTCATCGCGACGAATCACACGCCGTACTGGGTCTGCGGCGCGCAGCAGGACAACAGCACGGCGTGCGTGCCGAGCCGCGGCTGGCCGCAGATGGCGGATATCGTCGCGGTCGGCGGCGGCGAAAGCGGCTACATCGCCAGCGATCCGGAGGATCCGAACATCTTCTACGCCGGCAACTACGGCGGCTACCTGACCCGTTACGACTACGCGCTCGGCCAGAGCCAGATCGTCACGGTGTGGCCGGAAAATCCGATGGGCCACTCCGCGATCGACATCAAGGAACGTTTCCAGTGGACGTTCCCGATCGTATTCTCGCGCACCGGCCCGAAGACGCTGTACGTCGGCTCGCAGCACCTGTGGAAGACGACGAACGAAGGGAAGAGCTGGGAACGCATCAGCCCGGACCTGACGCGCGCGGATCCGAAGACGCTCGGCCCGTCCGGCGGCCCGATCACGCTCGACCAGACCGGCGTCGAAACGTACGGCACGATCTTCACGATCGCGCCGTCGCCCCACGACGCGAACACCATCTGGACCGGCAGCGATGACGGCTACATCCAGCTCACGCGCGACGGCGGCAGGACCTGGACGAACGTCACGCCGAAGGACATGCCGGAGTTTTCGCGCATTTCGATGATCGAAGTGTCGCCGCACCGCCCCGGCACTGCGTACGTCGCGGCCAAGCGGTACCAGCTCGACGACCGCAAGCCGTACATATACCGCACGGACGACTACGGCAGGACCTGGGTCCGCACGATGAACGGCATTGCCGAGGATCATTACGTGCACGTGGTCCGCGAAGACCCGGTTCGCGAGTACCTGCTGTTCGCAGGCACTGAACACGGCGTCTACATCTCGTTCGACAACGGCGCGAACTGGCGGCCGTTCAACCAGAACCTGCCCGACGTGCAGGTGCCGGACCTGGTGATCAAGGACAACGACCTCGTGATCGCGACGCACGGCCGGTCCGCGTACATCATGGACAACATCTCGGTGCTGCGGCAGCTGAACACGAACGTGGTCGCGTCGAACGTGCACCTGTTCGACCCCGCCGACATCACGCGCGGCCTCGACCAGAGCCTCGCCGTCGAGTATTACCTGAAGCAGCCTGCGCAGCGCGTCACGATCGAATTCCTCGATGCGCGCGGGAACCTGGTCCGCAGCTTCACCGGCCAGGCCGATGAGCCGCAGCGTGCCCAAGCTGATGCAGCGCCGGCCGGCCGTCGCGGCGGTCCGCCGGCCCGCGTTTCGACACGCGCCGGCAACAACCGCTTCACCTGGGACCTGCGTTACCCCGGCCCGACCACGTTTCCGGGCATGATCCTGTGGGCGGCCGGCACCAACGGCCCGCGGGTGATTCCCGGCGAGTACCAGGTCCGCCTCAAGGTCGACAACCACGAACCGCAGACGCAGGCGTTCCGGATCGAGATGGATCCGCGCCATCCGCAGGTCACGCTCGCCGACCTCCAGGCGCAGCTCGAACTTGCCATGCAGGTCCGCGACCGGACGTCGGCCGCGAATGAGGCGGTCATCCGTATCCGCGACATGAAATCGCAGATCGATGACCGGGTGAAGCAGCGGGCGGATGACCGGCGCCTGTCCGATGCTGCCGATCGCCTGAAGCAGGCACTCAGTGCGGTCGAAGAAGAGCTGTACCAGGTCCGGCTGCAAAGCAATCAGGACCCGCTCAACTATCCGATCAAGCTGAACAACAAGCTGGCCGCACTGCTCGGCGTCGTTGAGGGCGTGGAAGGCCGACCGACCGCCCAGAGCTACGAGGTTTTCCGCGAGCTGTCCGGCCGTCTCGACGAGCAGCTGCGCAAGCTGACGGAAGTGCTGACCCGCGAGGTCCCGCGGTTCAACGAACAGGTGCTGAAACCGCGGAACCTGCCGCTGATCCCGGTACCGGTGACATAACGGACCGTGATTGCATTCTTGCGTTGTGGCCGCGAATGCTATCGCGGTCCGGCTCGCCCCTAGTCCGATCGCTTCGTCCAGACGTCTCCCGCAACGCGGGAGACGGTGGACGGCGAGATCCCCAGGAAACCCGCTATGTCGACGCCGCGGTGACCCGCAAGTACGCTCCGCGCAATCGCTTCCCGCCGGACCGCAAGCACGGTCCGACCGCGACGTCGGCCATGCAGCTCACTGATCGTCATGCCCGGCGCAACCTCGTGAAGGGTTCGCAGGACGATGTCCCGAAGGTCCTGCCTCGATTTCGCCGGCGGCACCATCCGACTGTAGTCGGTTTCCCAGATCGCATCGCCATAACGCGTTGGCGGCTTCGGCGGACGGGGCCCATCCGGTGCGCAGTTCGCACACTGTTCCCGCCATACCATGTACGACAGGTAACCTGCAACGCCCGCGGCCAAGCCATCCTGATCAGCAAATAGCGACAGTGCGGGGCTCACGTTCGGAAAAACCGGGAACCGCCCGCTGTCCACCGGCGGTTCCCCCGAATAGCAGCGGTGTGAACTCCATGCATAGTCGCGCGCGTTCTTGCATAGGCGCTTGAGCGGGTTACGATGCACGTACGCGATCGCCGCGCGAACGTATCGCGCATCCGCACAGACGCGAGCATAAAACCGCCGCTCGAAGATGCGCCCGGATCGTTTTCGAATGCGATGTACGGCAAGCGCAGTGCGCCGACAAACGGGCTGCATGAATCGCGACAGTGGATCGAATCCCTGCTGCACGACAAAATGGAAATGGTTCGGCATCACTGCGAACGCGAGCAGTCGTGCATCCGTTCGGCGCAGAGAGTCGGCAATGATTTCCACGATCGCGTCGCGGACGCTCTCGTCGAACCACGCGGCCCGGCCGATCGTCCGCGCGTAAATGTGAAATACGGCGCCCGGCATGTACGGGCGATGCTTCCTGGACATGCCGCGAAGCTAGCCGGCTGACAGGCGCAGCCCCATAGCAGGGAAGGCCAATGCAACAATGCAATCACGGTCCGTTCTGATCTTCCTCGACGGGGTCGGCCTCGGTGAGCCGGATCCCGCCGTCAACCCGATCGTCGCAGCACGGCCGGAGTTCCTGCACGACCTGCTCGGCATCGACGAATTGACGGCGCGAACCGCCGGGACATCGTCCAGTCGCGCATCCCTGGTCGCTGTCGATGCCACGCTCGATACCCCCGGCCTGCCCCAGAGCGGAACCGGTCAGTACTCGCTGCTGACCGGCATCAACGGCGCGGCCCGCTTCGGCAGGCATTACGGGCCGTACGTGCCGACTGCCCTGCGTGAACCGCTCATGCGCGGCAGCATCCTCGCAAAAGCGCGGGATCTCGGTCTCTCGATCGCGTTCGCGAACGCCTACCCCGAAGAACTGATCGGCGATGGTTCAGCCGACGTTTCGCTCACCGGCCCGCTGCGCGCGGGGCCGCCCCTCGCCGCACTCGGCGCACGGGTTCTGCGCCGCCGCACGCAGGAACTGCAATCCGGCAACGCACTCGCAAGCGAAATCGTCAATGATGGCTGGATCGATCGCCTCGGCAGGACGGAACTGCCGCGCATCACCCAGGAAGAGGCAGGCAGAAACCTCGCACGAATCTCGCGTGAAAATAATCTGACGCTGTTCGCGCATTACACGACCGATGCGGTCGGCCATCAGCGCGACCTGGAAGGCGGGATTGCCGCGGTTCGACTCGTCGACGCGTTCCTCCGCGGCTTCTTCGACGCGATCGATTCGGATACGACCGTGACCATTGCAAGCGATCACGGCAACCTGGAGGACAGCCGAACGGGTCACACGGTCAATCCGGCGATGTTCATCACCGCCGGTCCCGGCCACGAACGGCTCGCCGCCGATATTCGGAAATTGACGGACGTGACGCCCGCTCTGCTGCGGCAACTCGCGGCCGGCTAGCACATTATCCTATTTGCCGGCCATCCACGCGGTCACGCCGCCCTGTACCACACCGTAGACGAGAGCGCCAACCGGTTTCTGCAGCCATTCCGGCACGGGTATCGTTGCCGCCGCCGCGAGCGCGGCCGCCGGCACGACGCCGGTCAGTGCGCCGGTGAAGGCTTTTCGTGTGACGATGCCGTCGGCATCATCGGCAACGACCAGCGTGGCGATGCCGCTTGCAACCGTACCGCCGATCAGCCCGAGCAGCAGCGCTTCACGGCGCTTCGCTTGTTCCTCCGTGCTGCCGAGGAAACGCCAGCGCATCCCGATCTCGTAGCCAAGCCCGCCGGCGATCGTCGCGGCCGCAGACGCGGGCAGGAACAGCTTGTCGAACGTGTCCGGCGCCGATGGGGCGATCGCGCTCGCAGCGGCGCTGTTCGTGTACGATGCCGCATCCTGCGCGCGCAGCGACAGCGTCGATGCAAGCATGAATGCTGCGCCGGCGATGGCGATGCGGGCGACGCACCAGACGACGACTGCCATGTTCTTCGAGGCCTTTCCTCAATGTTCCACGTCTCGCAGAAAAACCGCCGCGGCAATCAGGGCCACGATCGCATAGGCAGTCGCATACAGCACCGCAGCAGCGGGAATCGGTTGTTCCGCGCCGTACGCCTGTTCGATGGCGAAGAGCGCGCCTTGCGGCGGCAGCACGAACGTGATCAGCTCGCGGATGATCGGCGGCGCGGTATCGAGGATGCCCGCCCGCGCCATCGCGTGCCAGACCATGGCCGTGATGCCGAGTCCCAGCGCGATCCACGCATCGTGACGCAGCCATACGGACAGCAGCGTTGTCAGCGACGCGTACACGATGACATGGGAGTAGATCAGGAGCAGTGTTCCGGCGCCTGCCCACTTCCCGAGCATCAGCACATCGAAAAGCGGAAGGAGCAGCGCACTCAGAATGAACGCGCAGCCCGCCATGACGGCGAACCGCTGTGCGTACAGCCCGATCCGCGAGCCCGGCCGGACCGAGTAGATCCGCAGGTAACCCTGTTGCCTGTCCCTGCTGATGATGCCGGACGTGAGGACGAGCGCGGCGATCAGCGGATACCGCCCGAGCAGCCAGCCCAGCAGCAGCACCGCCGAGATGACGGGATAGCCGCCCAGCATCATCAGCTGATCGAACTCGACGTGACCTTCCGGGCTGCCCGCCAGCACTCTGGTGACGAAGCCGGACAGCACGAAAAGCCCCGCAAACCCGAGCAGCAGCGCGATCCGGTTGCGGTTTTCCTTCAACGCCAGCCGCGTCACGCCGAGTGCGCTCATGGCCGACCTTGCTGCAGCAGTTCGCGAAATCGCGACTCGAGGTCGTCGGCGGGGTGCACCGCATGCAGCACGGCACCGCTTTCAATGAGCGCCGAAATACGCAGGGACATCTCCGCCGGCGTGGCGGTGCGCACAACGTACACGGCGGGCTCGATCTGCACCACGTCTCCGAACAGCTCGTTCATCAGCGGTGATGCCTCGGCGAGCTGGACACGATACGTTTGCTGCTGCTGCGCCGTGTTGATTTCGATGATGTCGCGGAGTTCGCCGTCCTCGAGCAGCAGTGCCCGGTCGACAGCCCGCTCGACTTCGTGCAGGTCGTGACTGGCGATGAGCATGGTTCTGCCTTCGCCGCGCAGTTCCGCGAGGAGCTCGCGCAGCCGGATGCGCCACACGGGGTCGAGGCCTTCCGTCGGTTCATCCAGGACCACCAGGTCGTGTCCGGCGAGGAGCGCCTGGGCGATGCCCACGCGTTGAAGCGTCCCGCGCGAAAGCCCGCGGATGCGCCGGCCTGCGTACTCGCCGAGACCGGTGCGCTCGATGACCTGATCGACCTGCGTTCGCCGCGCGGGACCGAGCCGCTCCAGTCGAGCAAGGGCGTCGAGCGCTTCCCGGACCGACCACTCGCCGGGAAGCGAAAACCGCTCCGGCAGGTAGGACGCCCCGTGCCTGCGCAGGTAGACGCGCGCGTGTTCGCCGGCGATCCTGACTTCTCCGTCCGACGGCCGCAGAAATCCCAGCAGCAGTCCGAACAGCGTGGATTTGCCCGCGCCGTTGGGGCCGATGACCCCGGTCGCCGTGCCGGCCGCCAGTTCAAACGTCACGGAACGCAGCGCTTCGACGACGGCCGCGCGCCGACCCGGCCGCGGCTGAATCGTGAACCGCTTTGAGACGTTCGAAAACTCGATCATAGCGCGCTTCGCGGCATGGTACCTGCCCGGCGGCAGAGGTATGGCGAACGATGTGCCGGGACCCCCGGTCTCGACCCAGCCCGGACCCGACCGCCCAGGTTTGCTCTATTCTACGCTGCGCTTCATCGCGCAGCACGCTCGCGGCTTTTTCGGCGCGATCGTTTCCACGTTCTCGATCGGCTTCGTTGTCGCACTGCTCGCGAGCGCCGTTTTCGCGCTGCTCGCGCAGGCCGTCGTCGGCGGCTGGACCCAGCGCGGCGACGAGGCGGTCCTGCGCTGGCTGGAACGGAGCCGGTCGCCGCGGCTCGACGACGTGATGCTCGAAATCACCGTGCTCGGTTCCGCACCCGTCCTCATTGTCGTGGTCCTCGTCGCCAGCGTGCTCCTCTGGATCACGCGCCATCGCTGGTCCGTCTACATCCTGGTCGCGGGCATCATCGGCGGACAGATCGCAAATTCGATGCTGAAGCAGTACTTCGACCGGCCGCGCCCGACCATCGTGACACACATTGACCAGGTCGCAACGACCTCTTTCCCGTCCGGTCACGCGATGGCGTCGATGATCGTCTACGGCAGCGTTGCCTTCCTCGTGAGCCGGCTGGAACCGACCCGCCGCATCCGCAACGCAACGATCTTCGTGGCCTCACTCCTGATCGTCCTCATCGGCATCAGCCGCATGTACCTCGGCGTGCACTACCCGTCCGACGTGATCGCCGGCTACCTCGCCGGCCTTGCATGGATCGGCTTCGTGGTCGCGCAGTGGATCGCCGTCCGATTCTTCGCACGCAGGCGGCCCGCGACGCGGACGGAGGAGGCAGGCTTCGACGCGGACGATCCACGCGGCGCGTAGCGAGCCGCGTGTCGTCGCGCGGGTCATTGCGCTATCGCTCTGCCCCGGCAGGCTCGCCACCGTTGCCGCATGATCCAGCCATTGCAGACACGCGTCATCGGCCGGTTGCTGATCGCGGCCAACCGCGCGACCGAAGAAGAAGTCGAGGCCGCTCTCGCCGAACAGGCCCGCACGCGGGAGCGCCTCGGCGCCGTTTTGATCCGTAGAGGCCTTGCACCCGAGCACGTTGCAAGCACCCTCGCGGAACAGCTTCGGCTGCCTTACGCGCCGGCGCCGCTCTGCCCGACGCAGGATGCACTCGCGCTGGTCGACCGCGCCGCGGCTCAACGCCTGAACGTGCTGCCGCTCTCCGCCGACGAACGCTGCATCCACATCGCCATGGCGGACCCGCTTGATGTCGCGGCCATCGATGATATCCGGTTTCGCACCGGCCGCCGCGTCGAGCCGCACGTGGCAGTGCCGTCCGCGATCGATGCCGGACTGGCCGCGTACGACCGGCATTCGATCGACGAGCTGCTCACGCGCATCACCGTGCGGGCCGCCGACACCGGCGAGGAAGACGTGACCGCGCTGCGGCGGGCGTCCGAGTCGGAACCGATCGTTGCACTCGTCGACCACGTCCTCGCCCGCGCCTTCGAACAGCGCGCCAGCGACATCCACGTGGAGCCCGGCCGCGAAGGACTGCGCGTCCGCATCCGGGTCGACGGCCTGCTCCGCGACCTCGTCATGCTGCCGCGTCGCGTCGAACTGCCCTTCATCTCACGCGTGAAAATCCTGGCCAGCCTCGACATCGCGACCAAGCGACTGCCGCAGGACGGTCGCACCACCGCACGCATCGGAAACACGACCATTCAGCTGCGCGTCTCGACACTCCCATCCGCGCACGGTGAAAAGCTCGTCCTGCGACTGCTCAACGCCGCCGGCATCGATACGGACTTGGCGCAGCTCGGCCTTTTCGACGACTCGCTCTCGCTGCTCAGGCGCATGCTCGCACAGTCGTACGGGCTGCTGCTCGTGACCGGACCCACCGGCGCCGGCAAGACGACCACGCTGTATTCGGCGCTGAACACGATGGATCGCGAGCGCCGCAACATCATCACGCTCGAAGATCCGATCGAGTATCAGTTGCACGGCATCACCCAGGTCCAGATGCACAGGAAAGCGGGCATGACGTTCGCCCGCGCACTGCGCGCCGTCCTGCGACAGGATCCCGATGTCGTGATGGTCGGTGAGTTGCGCGACCGCGAAACCGTCGAGACCGCCCTTGCCGCGGCACTCACGGGACACCTCGTGCTGTCCACGCTGCACACGAACGATGCACCTTCAACGATCACGAGACTGCTTGAAATGGGGGCGAGGCCGTACCTCGTGTCGGCCGCGCTGATCGGCGTCGTCGCGCAGCGACTCGTGCGACGCACATGCCCGAAATGCTCGGTCCCACGCACGCTCGGCGATGCTGAACGCGAGGAACTGAAGCTGGC